>Ga0307516_10009023_pt1 | contig 11169 bp, 10 predicted proteins | sample 19_EM_MG_FD_203310 | JGI IMG/M metagenome (GOLD analysis project Ga0307516, IMG submission 203310) | Populus trichocarpa ectomycorrhiza microbial communities from riparian zone in the Pacific Northwest, United States - 19_EM | ecosystem: Host-associated > Plants > Roots > Unclassified | place...
CGAGTTCAGTGCATTAATTGTGCAAATCATATTTACACAGTTGGACATGTCCAGGACATGGTGTGTATGGCCTTATTTGTTAGGTACATGTACATCGCGGCTGTGCTAGGCCGCGGTAACTTTCCCGTGGCTTTATTTGTCCATACAATCCTTCCTGTGGGTAGGACTGCGATCTCAGTGTATTACTAACTGTGCAAATCATATTTACACAATTGTACATGCCCAGGACATGGTGTGTATGGCCTAAGTCATTAGGGGCATGTGCATTGCGGCTGTGCTACACTGCAGTAATTTTCCCGCGGCTTTATTTGTCCATACAATCCTTCCTGTGAGTAGGACTGTGATCTCAGTGCATTAACTGCTCAAATCATACTTACACAGTTGTACATGCCCAGGACATTGTGTGTATGGCCTAAGTCATTAGGGGCATGTGTATTGCGGCTGTGCTACACCGCGGTAATTTTCCCACAGCTTTATTTGTCCATATAATCCTTCCTGCGGGTAGGACTGTGATCTCAGTGCATTAACTGCACAAATCATATTTACACAGTTGTACATGCCCAGGACATGGTGTGTATGGCCTTATTTGTTAGGTACATGTAGACTGCAGCTGTGCTACACCATGGTAATCTTCCCGCGGCTGTATTTGTCCATACAATCCTTCCTGCGGGTAGGACTGCGAGTTCAGTGCATTAACTGCACAAATCATATTTACACAGTTGTACATGTCCAGGACATGGTTTGTATGGCCTTATTTGTTAGGTACATGTACACCGTGGCTGTGCTAGGCTGCGGTAATTTTCCCACGGCTTTATTTGTCCATACAATCCTTCCTGCGGGTAGGACTGTGATCTCAGTGCATTAACTGCACAAATCATATTTACACAGTTGTACATGCCCAGGATATGGTGTGTATGGCCTAAGTCATTAGGGGCATGTGCATTGCGGCTGTGCTACACCACGGTAATCTTCCCGCTGAAAAGACAACAAAGTGTTTGGGTGGCTGCTCCCTCAGATGAGGTGCATTCGACCCAGGAGCTTCTGGAGGTCAGGCAAGGCTCCCAAGGACCGGGGAGACTAGAGGGAATAGGGAGAGTAGAGGTGTTCAGTCACTCCAGGACTGAGCTCAAACATATACAGAGGAAAGAGGGAGATTGCTTAGTAAGCTAGTACAAGCCTACATAAGCTAAGGTAGGAGAGTCCAGTATCAGTACTACTATCAGCAACACTACACACCTAGAGACAGGACAGTCTCTACACCGCAGCTCTATTTGTCCATACAATCCTTCCTGCGGGTAGGACTGCAATCTTAGTGCATTAACTGCACAAATCATACTTACACAGTTGTACATGCCCAGGACATGGTGTGTATGGCCTTATTTGTTAGGTACATGTACAGCGCGGCTGTGCTAGGCCGCGGTAATTTTCCCGCGGCTTTATCTGTCCATACAATCCTTCCTGCGGGTAGGACTGTGAGTTCAGTGCATTAACTGTGCAAATCATATTTACACAGTTGTACATGTCCAGGACATGGTGTGTATGGCCTTATTTGTTAGGTACATGTACACCGCAGCTGTGCTAGGCTGCAATACTCTTTCCGCAGCCTTATTACCCACAGCTGTCAACCTGCAGTAGTCAACCCGAGTTAGTTAACCCGTGGTAGTTAACCCGAGTTAGTTAACCCATGGTAGTAAACCCGAGTTAGTTAACCTGTGGTAGTAAACCCGCAGTAGTCAAACCCTGGCAGTGAACCTGTTGTTCTATTTGTAGTTCCACCTTATTGCCAAGTGGCTCAGCCCTACTATATTCATTGGTACTAATGTTTCCTAGCCCACCCATTACCTTCCATTACAGCAAATCTCGGCCCGCACATATGACATGGTGATTACACCCTTATCCACTCCCTAAAACAGCACCATAGCCCACCCATATCACAAGGTGATAATATCCAACTTGGGCCCAGCCCATGTTACACAGTGACAATCCATCCTTGGGCTACTGTCCACTGGCCCGTGACACTCGGCCGATTTTCACCTTCGGGTGGCCGTGTAAGACAGCCTAAGTAGGTGCATGGGGTCGCAAATCAAATATACTATTGATTGTCATCTGTGCTGTATATTGTCATTGGGGGAATGTAGGTACTGTAGATACAGCTGACCAACCCTACCAGCCTGACATGTTGAGTAGCATGTATGTCATTGAGTCATATCTTGCAGTTATGTATCAACCCTAGCAGTGGCTATATATTTTGAGCTACTGCATTATCAGTATGATGTCAAAGATTGCCATTATTGAAGTGACAAGACAATATAAATGTATATAAAGTCTTATCTAAATCCCTTTGATTTCCTGATTTGAAGGCCCACTTAACCCCAGAGAAAGTCCTATTGATGCTCAGAAAATGGCTCAATTACTCTGGAGAATGCCTCTATTTGCACACAAAGAAATGCCTATTTAACCCAGGAGAAAGTCCCATTTATGCCCACAGAACAGCCAATTTAGCCCTGGAGAAAGTCCCATATGCACCCAAAGTAACACTCATATAACCCTGGAGAAGATCTCATATTCACTCAATGAAAGATCTATTTAGCACTGGAGAAAGTCCCATTTACATCCAGAAAGAGGCCTGTTTAGCCTGGAGAAAGTCCCATATGCACCCAAACTAAGGCCTATTCAGCCTTGGAGAAAGTCCCATAGGTATCCAAAGTAAGGCCCATTTAATCCTGGAGAAAGGCCTATTTAGTCCTGGAGAAAGTCCAATTTGGACCCCAGCCACCTCCTAAATAATTAATTAAATATAATAATTATGGATAAATACATTTCTCCAATGATGTAAGATAGGACTATGGAGAATCTCCAAGCATAGTGCTGGAGAATTATAATAGGGCTCTGGAGAATCCCCATGCATGGTGCTGGAGAACTTAATGGAGAATCTCCATGGGCAGCTGGGAATTTCCAACCTGTCAGGACCTCATAGGTAGATACATTTGTAGAAATATACAAACCTAATAGGTCCTAAATGGGGGTTGACTGAAGTGCCTGAGAACTTCTTTTTCATGGGTTAGCTCACAAGCAAGTTAAATTTTAGCACCACGACACACAGTTTTTACCTGGGACCTGACTGCAAAGCATTAGAGCATGTACCTTTTCTACTGGTGGACATAGACATTGAGCTGCAGCTGTGATCGCAGATGAGAAGGGGACAGGGACATGAGGAAGAGAGCCCTCTGATCTCAGCCTTTAAAGTAACAAAGAATGGAGAATTCTCACCTGCAAAATCATAGGGTTTACAGCTGCTCAATTTGAAGTGAAGCAAGATCATGGAAGGCGATGTTAGCATAACAGCAACCAATAAATTCGCACCTGCAAAAACATACTAGTGGCTTCTTCCCTGACCATTCAGGGAAAGCCTGAGACAGGGTGTTGAGTATGTAGTTTGTAGTGGCAGATGAGAAAGTTTGGGACTTGAATTAGTATTCTCATCCCTCAGTTGATGACTCCACCACTATCAAGCAAAGTGATCCGTCACTTTCCCATCCCTCAGGCAATGTTGTTGACCTACCAAGCGAAACAACTCTTGCCCCTTAGCAGTCAAACTATTTAGATGGAAATTGAAGGCTTCAACACTCACGGTGGGCAACAATGGTGTACTATCAAATGGCAAGTGTACCCATGGAATCCACAATATTTGAGGGTATGTGAAATTCCTTTGAGCTGCCTGCTGATAGGCATTGTGAGTCAAAGTGTGGATTTGGGTCAGAGTAATAACCCAAACACAACACCAACAAAGGACTATGAAAATGTGTGAGTGGTGGTTTACCTCCATGGTGTCCAGAGAGGATGTGCTGAGGAGGGGGAGAGGGGATCTACACCAACAGGGTGATGCAGACAATGATGCAGGATACTCCTGTGGTACAGGAACAGTAGATGACAAAGGGGATAGATGTCTGGACTCTTCCTATAGCCTAGGAAGTGTCAAAGCAGGGATTGGGTGACTGAGAGAGGAATAGTGATACTACACTCAGAGATTGGTGCAGCAGAGGGGGAAGGGGGCTCCTGATGTCCAGAAGCTATGGGATATGAAGGATTGACAGACTAGACTCCACTTGAGCCTAGAGAAAGACTTGGACTTGAATAACTTGAATAAACTTTGAAGATATTGAGCCTTTAGACCTTCACTGAAGCCTACAAGACTCAAGAAGCTGAGGGGATACTGACTGAGAGAGACTGAGAGAGGGATAATTTCATACTATTGGGTCTTTTTTATCACTGGGCTGAGCCTAGGGGTTTAAATACATGGGGGGGCACAGCATTAAAGTACAAAAAGAGAAGGGAGTAAGTGTCATATCCATACTTTTCCCGGTCACAACTCCGGTCTGACCTTGGCCCACCTGACCTCTCCTTAGGCATAGACACAACTCCGGATCTAGTCTGGCCATCTCCAGCCCTGTAGCTGCACTCCAGCTCAACTCCAGTCACTACATCCATCTCCACCTCAGGACTAACCCCTGTCTTCCTGCAGACAGATCCGCAGTCTAACTCCTGCATGTTGGACCTGTACCTACCACTAGTTGCTACTCCGGTTTCAGTCCAGCCACTCCCTTAGCCTTGTCTGCGACGTAGCCCAACTCCAGCTGGTACATCCAACTCCAGCTCAGTCCTGCTCCTGCTCCTGCTCCTCCTCTGTCAGGTCCACCAAAGGCTTAGGACATTTCCATGTCCAACTCCAGATCTTCCTCTGGCGACTCCACCCTTCTTCCACCTGCACACTCCCTCTGCTTGTGCACTCCCTCCACTTGTGCACTCCCTCCACTCTTGCACTTCCTCTGGTCCCACTTCCTCCAGTCCTGGACATCGCTCTGGACTTAACATTAGTTAAGTCCACCTCTGACCCTTACCTGTCCTCTTCTGACCTAGTTCTCTTGTCCCTGCTTTTCCTCTGTCGTCCCTGTAACTCTAGTTCCCCATGTCTGCTTCTGCTCCAGTTTATTTTCCTGTCCCTGGTTTATTTTCTTTTACCTGGTTTATTTTCCTGTCTGCTTCTGCTCCATCCCTTGTCCCAACTAAGGTGTTTACTTGTCACTGTATATACTCACCTCTAGTTCTCTTTACTATATAAACTACCATACTCCAGCCTAGTAATCCTTAGATCAAATCTTGACTAAGATACTCCTCCCTCTGTACTACCCACTATGCTCTCCTTAATCCATCTGTCCACCTGAACTCCTGAACTCTGGCCAACTCCAGTCTCTGTCCTATCTCATCCCCTTGGTACTATGTCCGATCCTAGCAAGTCTCCTACTCGCACAAGGGCAAAAGCCAACTCTGTCCCAGACTCAACACTAGACCCCTTAGGACTTATCCCACATCTGGGATGTCCTTCGTCTGGACAAGCTGTGCTACTCTGGTCCACTTTCCCATGGTCCGGACTTACTCCACAAAACCTGGACTTACTTCCAGTGCTCCTCTAGCCCCCAGAATTCATCCGTATGACCTGGACTTGACTCTCTGCACTAAGTAGCACATACTAGTGTCTGGACTTACCTCCTCATTAGTTCCCTGCACCCCTGGACCTCCTAGTAAGATTGTTGAGGAGAACCAATTTTGACAGTAAGCAGAATTTGTCAAGGATTGGTAAGGAATTGGTAAGAGCTTTGTAAGGGCTTTTTAAGCGATCAATAAGCAAGGGATAAGCAGGAATGAGTAAGCATAGGGAGCATAAATAAGCTGCTGAGTAAAGGAATGAGTAAGCTGCATGACAAGATTGATTGGTAAGGGAGTGAGTCATTAGCTGAGTGATATACCAAAAATGTGAAAGGGATAGAGTAATACTGATGACATGAGAGCATCAGTAAGAAAGGAATGAGTCACTGCACAGCAGAAGGGAGTCATTGATGCATAGCCCAAGAAATTTGATGGGAGGCTGTGTGCCATCAAGAATTTGATGGGACAATGAGGAAGATCTGGGATTAATAGGGGGGATTGATCCAAGACAAAACAGCCACAAGAAGGGTACCAGGGGTCCAGAGGTCTTTGGGGGGGTCAGCATACACTAAGGTGTAGTGCATGTGTTCTAGCACCATTGAAGTGCGACCATGGGCTCCCTTGATGAGCTCTCTTCTGGGAAAGAACGAGAGAGTGTTCTTCTTCCTAATAGCACTCTAAAGTGGGGATATAGCTGTCATGGTGCTGGAGGACGCTGTCTGAAACTAGGGAAGCAGATAGAGTATTGAATTTGACGCATCCAGGGAAGCAAGATGAATGACAGAGGAAGATGGACATGGCAAGTATCTGGGAGGAAGGGACCATAGGCTGAGGGCTCAGGGGACACAGAGATGACCAGAGAAGACTTTTCAATCTTGACAATAGACCTAAGATGACCAAAGTACATCCTTGATGCAGGACTGACAAGGAGAATGTGCTGACCAAGAATGAGGGGGACTGAGGGAGCAGGCTGGGAAGATATGTGCCAGGCAGTGCATGGGAACTCAGGGAGAGGCTGTCCTAAGAGCAGGACATAGTGGAGATCTGCAGCAATAGTGGAGAAATGATCCAGAGAAAATACAGACTCCATAGTGACTGATGAGACAGATGTCTGGATTGCAGGGGGAATATCTCTGTGGGGAATAAACGGATTCATGTTGGAACTTGACAGGCAGATAGACCACACTCTAGGCTTTCTGACAGTATAGTCATGTGCTTGATAGCCTTAGAAACAGTGGAGCTATTCAAAATATTGGAATGCCAGCACTGGGTGCCTAAAAACAACATCTGGGTGCTAAAAATCATTCCTTCTCTTTCTCCTTCATTTCTCTATCAATTCTTCAGCTTCTTTGCTCGTTCTGGTATGGGAGTCAGACTGCAGATGTGTGCATTCCACTCTCATACCAAGATGGTCATTATTTCTTCAGTTTCTTCTGCTTCTTGGCAGTTCTTGTGTGAGTGATGACTGCTAGATGTCAGCAGTCACCTCTTGCATCAGGATAGTCTTCTTGTGTGATAGATGGCTACAATGAGGCTCCGTTGTGCTCATCCTTTGCATCAGGATCATTTGATATAGATGTTATCTTCCATGTTCACTGTACCAAACCTGTTTGGTGTGTGACAGTGTGCTTACTAGGAGTAGTGGATACTGTTGGAGATAAACAGACTGTTATGGTTTGTTTATATACTTACATAAGCATAAAGCACAGATACAGTAGAGTTACTATTACTATAGTTCCCTCAGTAGCTTGCCAGACTACTGAGGGTGAGTACCATCTACTAACCACCACATCTACCTACTGATATGTTGTAGTTACCCTACAGGTATATACTAATATAAAGTAGCTTGCCAGCATACTGAGGTTACCCTACAGCTCTCCTTCTCCCTTCTTTCAGGCTAGACCTTCCCTGTGCAGACCACCACCTTTCTATAGATACTGTCACCTCACCTTGGGCTCCTGCACTGGGCACAGCTGCCATCAAATATGAGAGGTTCAGTGTTCCTATGGCTCAAACCAGAAGTGAGTACTAGTATCTGTTCTATTGTACAAACCACAAAGTAGGAATCATCTGACTGGACATAGGCATGAGCACAGAACAACATCAACACAGCCAAAAATGCCAAAGTGAATCCAAGTCTCAGGATAGTGGTGACTGAAAACACCCCCATCTTGAAGGAGATACCTTAACATCACAGTTTGAAGCACTAACTTTCCTTGCTCAAGAAATACAAGATATGGAAGTTCAATTGGGACGAGTAGCAACAGATGTTGCAGTGACACAGGAATTGGTTAGAGGTCTTGTTGCTACCCCTCAGGCTCCATGCAGGATATGTTGTGCATGTGAGGAGAGGTCAATTTACAGTGACCATGAATCTCAACTCCCTTAAAATATAGTACATTTACATTTGTTGGGCTTTTATACAGGTAATATTTACTGGTATGAAGGCACAGAAGCATGGTCACAACCCATTGCTAGACATGTACTAACAACTTTGATATGAAAGTTCAAATGACATTGCAGTTGGCCAGGGAAAACATTGGGTGTGTCAAAGTCAATGGTTATGCCAGTTAGTAATTGGTGATGCAGAAAGCATGGCAAAACACACATATGGGCACAACTGCCAGGATGACAGACACATACCAAACACTTCAAGGCTCAAGGTCCTGTGCTGACTTGGATTTGATCTTGTATATCACAGTAGGGTCGTTGTGAGGGTGATGGTAAGAAATGAGTGTTGTGATTGGGACCTTGTTAAGTCAGGTGGGCAGTCTTGTGTGAGGTGTTTTTTAAAGATGGATTGCTTGAGGTGTGAATGCGTTGAGAGGTCATCTGGTGGATCCTTGAGTCCAGGCCATTACTACTACAAGAGTGTTGATGTGTCACTTGTGACCTCTTCAGTCAGGCCTGTGACATCGAGTTATGTGGAGCCTTGTCTCAGGAGTTCAATTGAACATAGGGATTGAAGGTGAGTGAAAGATTTTCAAGGAGAAAAGACTCATCCTGGTAATTCTTGTGAACAGACCTTGCAGGGTAGTACCAATACTTTCAATACAGCTGGTATTACCCAACAATTTCTTCTTTGCTGAGCAAGGGTATTGGCAGATGTAAAATATAAGTGCCCTACACAGTGGTCTGTAGGCTGGTCTATGAAGCTTACAAACATAAATTTCATCACCACACAAGTGACAGAACTATATCTGTGGTTGACACTACTTACAAGTCAGGAGTGTAGTAGCTGTCAGACTCCTGGATGATGCTAGACCACCTCCAGTCCCATCTACAATCAGTTAGATGCTTGTTGCTTTTAATTTCCCTCTAAACCTGTAGTAAAGACTCACATATATTCATATAGACAGTACTGTTACCTGCATGGAACCCACACACAAGTGGGCAATGTGACAGTGCTTGAACCAAACTTGAACTCCAGATAGAGATTTGCAGCAGGGCTCTAGGTCATACAGTACTTGAAGTCTTCAATCTATGTTATGTGGTCCTGAGATATTGATAGAGCAGTAAAACACCAATGACTGCAAGTTCATGCATCACCTCTGAAGTTAAGGCTATCATTAAGGATGGCAGGGTCTACAGTAGGTTTCTATTTCACAAACCAATGAAATCAGATTTTTGATTGTACCTTCTGGTTATCATATCTGAATCGTTGGCACCATGGTGAGCTCCCAGTATGTTGAGATCTGCTCAATTGAATGCTAGTTTGGGACCTATCTTCTGTGTCATTTACAGCCATGAGACATGAAACCAGGAACTGTGCTCACGGTTTCCTACAACCCCTTGTGTTTGTCAGAGTTGCAAACTTTGATGAGGAAGGCATTCTTATGTGACACCTTCAAATCTACAATTTGTCTCCATGCCAAACTTGAACAAATCTTTGGCAAATCCGACCTTAGTAACTAGAGCTGTGAAAAAAACATACCTTATAAAGTAAATCCAATCCAAACTCTGATAAGTTGCCAGAGTCCCTGCCATTCCATGTAACAAAATGGAATCACATTTGGAGTCCATTCTGGTGAATGTGATTCAACATGTGCATCAAGATGGATTTAGAGCCAAAATGTGGTGGCTGCTTGCACCTAGTGCAGAGTCCTGTGTGAAGTGCATTGGTACAGTGTAATGGTCTAACTTTTTATCTTATCTAATCTGTGATTAGATGACATCTTATCTTATTGTAGTGTAGTATCTTATCTAGTGCATCTTATCTGTAGACCTGTCTGGACCACAGCCTCATGCTGTGCATGCTGTATCCCTTGATGTCATTAGCATAGCCCTACCACAGGATGGCAGCTGTGTTCACTGCCTCATACAGCATACAGCCTCATGGATAACCTTGCACATGTAGTGTAGTATATATATTGCTGCAATCCAGCACCCAGAGGCTCTCCATTCGAGCTCTCTTTGGGTTTTCTCTCTAAGAGTCTTGTATCCTATTTCCCTCCTCAGAGTCTTGATGTGTGGTAGTTCTTTTGGAGATGTTGTGGAAAATGTGATGAAGAGCTTTTTGCATTCCATTAACAGTATTTCATTTCTCTATGTTGCTCAATCTTTTCTTCTGTTTCATTCAATATACCTGTTGATTACCCCCATGGCACTCACATTGATGAATGACTTTCTGTTGCACTTCTTGTTTTAGTATTCAGTTAATTGCAGACTTGTACCTAATGTAAGCTTAATGATCTTAGTCAACTTTTGGCAAGCAGAACATGTTTTATAAGTTTGCTAAGGAACTAAGCACAACAAGTATGAGTTGTATGGAATGACTTGTCTGTCTTAGCAGCTTAGCTGACTTGGCACAGAAACTAAGTTCATTAAGTCAAAATAAGATCAAATAAGATTTTTGTAAAATTACTGATGCACACTGACTCAGTAAACTCAGTAGCATTCTCACCAGATGGTCAGAGGGTTGTGTCTGGTTCATATGACAATACCATACATATGTGGGATTGTCCTACAGATGCTCTAGTTAATCTGTACTCTGACTTGAATTTTCCAAGACAGCCCCCTCACTCACTCTGCTATTCCTCAAACCCATCTCATGCCCTACTGGATTCCAATGTGTATATCCCAGAAGGTGACTTCCATAATGTCAGGACTTTAGTGGAGTTAGACATTGGTGGATGGATTGTCAGCCCAAAAGGTCATCTCCTTCTGTGGGTTCCATCATATATGCCAAGACCATCATTATATTCACCCTATAACTTATTTGTTATTGGGAAACATACCAAGCTTGACTTGAGTAGGATGGTTCATGGTTCCAGGTGGATAGAGTGTAACTATACAGGACATGTTGCAAAATGATGAATATTATTAGTAGGAGTACTTTTTTGTTTCTTTTTTGGATCACACTGTTGTCACTCATACCGTACATAACTTGCACTTTGGCTTCATGATCAGAAATCGAAGTCGATGGCGAAAAATGGACCTATACAATAGAGCAATAATATAACTAGTACTAAAACAGACTCATTCCTGGGCAGGGTTGAGAGTGGAGTGCCCTAGTCCTCACACCCTAGGCACCACCTTTCGGTGGCAATAGAGGTCTTGGAGATAGGGTTTTTTTACTGGGAAGAAGTGGTCTTAGAGACCAACCATCCACACCGGGAGTTGCTGCCCTTATTTGGCTCATCCCAAATATTATTCAATAGCCTTTATGGCCACTCTAGGCCCTCC
>Ga0307516_10009024_pt1 | contig 11169 bp, 15 predicted proteins | sample 19_EM_MG_FD_203310 | JGI IMG/M metagenome (GOLD analysis project Ga0307516, IMG submission 203310) | Populus trichocarpa ectomycorrhiza microbial communities from riparian zone in the Pacific Northwest, United States - 19_EM | ecosystem: Host-associated > Plants > Roots > Unclassified | place...
AGATTTGATCTAAGGACTACTAGGCCGGAGTTCAGTAGTTTATATAGGAATGAAACTAGAGGTGAGTATATACGGTGACAAGTAAACACCCTAATGTCGAGACAAGGGACAGAGCGGAAGTGGACAGGAAAATAATCCAGGTACAGGAAAATAAACTGGAGCAGAAGCAGAAATGGGGAACTAGTGTTACAGGGACAACAGAGGAAAAGCAGGGACAGTGAAGTAAAGGGAACTAGGTTGGAAGAGGACAGGTAAGGGTCAGAGGTGGACTTAACTAATGTTAAGTCCAGAGCGATGTCCAGGACCGGAGGAAGTGCAAGAGTGGAGGGAGTGCATGAGTGGAGGGAGTGCATGAGTGGAGGGAGTGCATGAGTGGAGGGAGTGCATGAGTGGAGGGAGTGTAAGAGTGAAGGGAGTGTGCAGGTGGAGGAAGGGCAGAGTAGCCGGAGGAAGGTCCGGAGTTGGACATGGAAATGTCCTAAGTCATTGGTGGATCTGACAGAGGAAGCGGAGCAGGAGCAGGAGCAGAACTGAGCCAGAGTTGGATATACCATCTGGAGTTGGGCTACATTGCAGACAAGGCTAAGGGAGTGGCCGGACTGAAACTGGAGTAGCAACTAGTGGTAGGTACAGGTTCGACACGGAGGAGTTAGACTGCAGATCTGTCTGCAGGAAGACAGGGGTTAGTCCTGAGGTGGAGATGGATGTAGTGACTGGAGTTGAGCTGGAGTGCAGCTATGGGGCTGGAGATGGCTGGACTAGATCTGGAGTTGTGTCTATGCCTAAGGAGAGGTCAGGTGGGCCAGGGTTAGACTGGAGTTGCAACTGGGGAAAGTATGGATATGACAGAATCCCTCTCAGGACCACCTAAACAAAGTGCTTTATATCTGTCACTACTTAATTGGGACACACTGCAAGCATTTCTCAATGTTTCATGATAAAACATTGTAAAAAAAATAGAAGAAAGAGATACTCTTTTATTTACAATTTTGTTTAATGAAAAAAAAAACAAATATTATAGAGCATTATTTTTGTCATTTTTGTCTGAAGACATGATTTGAGATCATTTTTTATGTTGGGACTATATAAAAGTTAACCTTTTTCTTCTACCTGTCCCTTGGACAACAAATAAAGAAAAAACAATGTAACTTTTCTTACAGCAGATATTTTCAAATTTCTGCAGTGAAAAATTGTATCAAAAAATACCCTTTTCCACAAGAATAAATGTTTAGAAAATATGATATATATTTTTGGTCATAACACTCTAGCTGGCCAATCAGCATCCAGGAACAATCATGTTTCTTGAAGAAAGATTTATTGTTTTCTCTCAACATGTTTTCAACAATAATATGGTGCTTTATTTCTAATAAAACATACTGAAATACTTGCTATGAGAAAAGTTACACTGTCTTTTCTTTATTTGTTTTGCAAGGAACAGGCAGAAGAAAAAGGTTAAATTTTTTATAGTCCTAACATAAGAAATGATCTCAAATCATGTCTTGGCAAAAGAAAGACAAAAAAGATTATGTAGGATATTTGTCTTTTTTGTTTAACAAAATTGTAAATAAGAGAGTATCTCTTTCTTCTATTTTTTTACAATGTTTTGTCATGAAACATTGAGAAATGCTTGCAGTGACATCTACATACTCCCTAGTATATAATGGTGGATCTGGTGCTGGACTGATTGCATGCATGGACTCAGATTGGGGATCAGACTAGTGTTTTATGGTCCAGTCCAGTCCAGTCTTTTGACCTAATTTTGGTTGGACCAGGACCGCATTGGTCCTAGAAAATCTTGATTTTGCAAAAGACTGGACTGGACCACCAAGGACTGGTCCCTATCGGTCCTTACATGTAGTAGGACCAGTCCGGACCAGTCCTTTTGGGAACCAGTCCAAAACTGATGCAGGACTGGCCAGAACCAAACAGGACCGATCCAAAGCCTAATAAAGCACACTCATGACACATTTATTCTACATTTTATGGTATATGTGATTCAAATATCAACAAACTCGCAAACCCACCCAGAGCGGAAATGCTCAAAACTATGATATTTGTGGTTTATTATACAAACATCAACAAAGTTGCAAACCCACCCAGAGCGGAAATGCTCAAAACTATATTATTGGTGGTGTGTTATGCAAACATCAACAAAGTCGCAAACCCACCCAGAGCGGAAATGCTCAAAACCATGATATTTGTTGTTTATTATTCAAACAACAACAAACTTGCAAACCCATCCAGAGTGGAAATGCTCAAAAGTATATTGCTGGTGGTAACCTCATATATGTCAAAAAGACTGGTCCAAACTGGTCCAGGACCGATCCTTGATCCCAGCCCAAAATGTCAGGACCAGGACTGATGCTGTATGATTTTGGGCAGGACCAGGACTGTGGTCCAGTCCTAAATCAGTCTGGTCTGGTCTGGTCCTCAGTCTTTCATTGGTCCTAGGACCAGACCTTTGAACACTAGATCAGACCCTACCTCTCGCCTTTCACAGACAGGTTTCTACCTGAAGCTTGCAGATGCCTTAATTAGTTGGACTTCTTGCATGCAGAAAACAATTGTGTACCCATCCACTGAAGCAGAGTACATGGCTTTGAGCAATTGTGCTCAGAAAGTCACCTGGATTTGGAGTTTACTCAGTGAGCTCAGCTACAAGCTGAAAGCTATCCCAATTTGCAGTGATAATCAGGGGTCCATATTCATGGCATCTAACCCCATAACGGAGCCTTGCTTCAAGCACATCGACATCCACTACCACAGAATCTGCAAGTCAGTCATGAAAGGTAACATGGAACTATTCTTCATTGATGGTGCTGAGAATCCCACCAATCTGCTCACCAAGAACTTGCCCTGTGAGAAATTTGTGAAGTTCAGAGCTCAACTAGGCCTGCATTTTCCCTCTGGCAGCATCTAGCACCTTTGTCAAGGTCAGTTCTCCTCAATGATCTTACTAGAAGGTCCAGGATTGCAGGGGACTAATGAGGAGGTAAGTCCAGACACTAGTGGGTGCTAGTTAGTGCAGAGAGTTAAGTCCAGGTCATATGGAGTAAGTCCAGGCACTAGAGAGCACTGGGAGCGAAGTCTGGGTCATGCAGAGTAAGTCTGGACTGTGGGAAAGTAGTCCAGAGTTGAGTGCAGCTTGTCCAGAGCAAAGGACATCCCAGAGGTGGGATAAGTCCTAAGGGGTCTAGCATCAAGTCTAGGACAGAGGTGGCTTTTGCCCTTGTGCAAGTAGGAGACTTGCTAGGATCAAGCATAGGACCAAGGGGACAAGATAGGATGGAGGCCAGAGTTGGCCAGAGTTCAGGAGAACAGAGTGATTAGGAGAGCATAGTGGGTAGTACAGAGGGAGGAGTATCTTAGTCGAGATTTGATCTAGGGATCTACTAGGCCGGAGTATGGTAGTTTATATAGTAATTCTTGAAAAAAGTGTGTTGAGGGTTGCTGCAGTGGACCTAGAGGACAGAAGAGCTGTAGGAGGAAGTTGGTAACCCTGTAGTAACCTCAGTAGATGTTCAAGCTACTACTATTAGAGTAGTACCTGTAGTGACTACTACAAGTGAGTAAGTGTAGAAATGAGTGTGTAATGGACTACTTACCCTCAGTAGATGTTCAAGCTACTGAGGGACTAATGGAAAGTACTACTGTGTATGTATGCTAGGAAGGCTTATGTAAGCTGCATGGTCACACACCCAAGTACCTAGTAACGTGTGCTGGTTAATTTACAACAGTAATGAGAACTAGAGGTGAGTATATATGGTGACAAGTAAACACCTTAATTGGGACAAGGGATAGAGTGGAAACAGACTAGAAAATAAACCAGGGGCAGGAAAATAAACTGGAGTGGAAGCAGACATGGGGAACTAGATTACAGGGTTGATGGAACAGGTGCAGGAATGAGTGTGGTGAAGGGAACTAGTTTGGAACAGGACAAGTAAGGGTTGGAGGTGGACTTTATAGAAAGGTGGTGGTCTGCACAGGGAAGGTCTAGCCTGTAGAAGGGAGAAGGAAGGTGTAACGAACCAACTTTTTATCTTATCTTAGTGTACAGCCGTATCTTATCTACCTAGTCTAGACCTATGCCTCATGCTGTACACACTGCCTCCCTTGATGTCATTCTGCATAGCCTTAGCTCCACTATGACATTACTAACATAGCATTGCACAGTACGTAGCCTCATGGATAGCCTTGCGTACCCCTCATATATAGTAGTATATATACAGTGCAATCCAGCACCCAGAAGCTCCTCATTCGAGCTCATCTTCGGTCTTTGCCCTATGGTACGAATCACTTAGACACCGCTACTTTTGTGCAGTGGCCAATCTGGAGGTGAGAAAAACCCTAACCCTAGATTCTTCATGTAGTTGGTTAGCTTGCCCAGTGACAGCAGCTGGCAGACTGGCAGTAGCACTACTGTACATAGTGTTTAACTATACTAGTTGTCTCTCTCTGAGCTTGGATACTAATGGGAAAAAAGCACTATCAGCTCAAGGCTGCCCATGCACAAGCATTCCGGTGGAAGTCACACAGCACGGATGTGGAACTTTGCAGAACCACGATGGATGAAGAAGACTCACCACAACCTGTCGAGCGGACATCTTCTGCTGCGCCTGAGGTGCCAGATGAACCTGCTCTTGGTTCTGACTGTGAATATACTGGTGGGGTCAATCACAACCCAAATGACCCTAGCGACTGCTGGGATACCTCCATGGAGCTGCCAGACTCGGACAACACAGAAAGCTTGTCTGAGTTTGATGGAAATGAACTCAAACTCAACCTGGCTGCACTTCGACTGTCTGAGGACAGGAAACAAGAGCCCAAGTCAAGTGGTTGGACTGACATCTTTGAAACAAAGTTGAAGAAGGACTGGAAGAAGGCAGAGGGGAAGAGGTCATTGGGATATAATGGGCACTCAGACCGGACACGCCGACAACAGAAGAAGGATGCACGAGATCGGGTGGCTGTGTGAGAAGAGATGAAGACATTGTGAGTCAACCTGGAGGACTCTGTCCAATGGCTTGAGACGCACCACTAACATTTTGATAATTCAGCATGGACCGTCAAGTTGTAATGATGCAAAACTTTACATGGCCAAAAAGAGCTGTGGAATCCGATCAGACCACCCATTGTGATGAGGCTGCACCATCAGATTCAGGGTGTCATGGCACCAGTGTTTGTCATGGATATCTCTCTGACATTTTGGATTCTGAGGAGTTGGATGATATCAATGTTGATTCCACGCCAGATGCCAGTCATAATCTGCATGGATACAGTGGCCCCACCACATGTCCAGTGTCAACAGGGAAGTTACTGGTTGTACCTCCACTCAAGCACTGTCAATTGGAAGTCCCATTTCATGCGCAATGCAAGATAAGTGCTGCTGAACGCCAGGTTATGCAGAACAAGGCCCTTGAAGCGATTGAGAAGTCACTGAAGTCAACAAAGCCTGTGTTTGCTGGAGGACCACAGGGATTGCAGGCGAAATGGGCACGAGCCATCCAGAGCCACCTGGCTTTGGTCATTCGAAAAGGGCATAATACCATTCAGGCATCGAAGATGGCTGCTGAGTGTCATGGGTTTGCAGCATCGTGGGGCAGATGTCAAGTTCGCAGCTGGACTCGGACTTGGATTTCTCAACATACTCTCCCAGTTTCATTGACTGGCCGCCATGCAAAAGTGTACTCGTTGCTTGATGATCCAGAGGTTGCTATGGAGCTGCGTACATATGTGCGCTCAAACAAGTGGGCTGTCATTGCACAGAAACTCATTGACTTTTCCAAAAACAAACTCATCCCAGTGGAGGCGGAGAAGTATCTGCACCATGTCGTTCAGGATGAAATGCCCCAGGGCCTGAAACGTTATATGGACCTTGTGCTTTTCCCTCGTATTCACCTCAAAGTTGGAAAGGGGATCTCATTGGCTACAGCATGGTGATGGTTACATCGGGAAGGGTTTCCATACATATCATACAAGAAAGGCTTGTATTTTGATGGCCATGACCGTCCAGACGTCTTTTTGCCAAAGATGAAGGAATACGAAACTTGCCTCATTCAATACATGGTCGGAAATGAGGAAATTGAAGATGTCCATCTGACTAATTTTGTTGAGCGCTGACTTGTTTTGTGCTCACATGACGAAATGACAACCCAGTCTAATGACATGACTCAAAAATCCTGGGTTTTTGATGACGAACACAAGCTATGGAAGAAAGGAGTTGGTCAAGGTATCCACCGGAGTGATGTGATCTGTTCAACTGTTGGACACTTGGTTGATGCAGGGGTATCATTAGAGTATGGAAAAAACTATGATGGATATTGGAATGGTGAACTATTCATCAAACAGGTGTGTATTCATATGTATTTTGGAATCCATCATGTTTATGAGGTACACAGGTCAAAGAAAAAATTATTCCAACATTTGAAAGGCTTCATGGTCCTGGTTATCAAGCTTTATTTATAATTGATAATTCCCAAGGGCATTCTGCTTATGCTTAAGATGCACTGGTGGTCTCTCACATGAATGTCAACCAAGGAGGAAAGCAGGCTGGGATGCGAGATGGTTGATTCATACAGGATGGGGTAAAGGTACCACAGGCCATGGTATTTCCTGAGGACCATCCAGACTATTCAAACAAGCCCAAAGGCATCAAGTTTGTTCTCACCGAACGTGGTTGCTATCGATCCAAGCTGCGTGGGAAATGTCAATCCCAGTGCAAGGATGGTGCAACTGCTTGTTGCAACAAGCAGATTTTGGAGTTTGAGCCTGATTTTCAAGCACAGAAATCACTTGTTTGAGAAACCATTGAAGATGCCAGCCACCTTTGCCTTTTTCTGCCCAAGTTCCACTGTGAACTTAATTTTATTGAATTCTTCTGGGGAAAGGTCAAGAAATACATCCAAGACAACTGTGATGGGACATTCGAGACACTCAAAAGGAATATCCCACTGGCTCTGCAATCAGTGCAATTGTCCACTATTCATTTATGGGAGCACCGCACACATTGGTGGATGAACGCATACCATGCAGGGCTGGACATGAAGGCTGGACAGGTTCAAGTCCAGGAATTCAGCTCCAAAAAGTATAAGTTGCACTGGAGAGTTCCTGAGGCAGTGGCAAGTTCCTTTGATTTCCAAATAGAGTAATTTTCATTTCATTATAAATCAGTTTTACTAAATATAGTAATTTGTGAATACCATACATAGTAATACCCCTATGTGGCCAGAATGACCCCAATGCTTGGGACTTTCCTCATGTAATTTTAAGTTATATAAAATTTGCTCTTTCAGTTTTATTCCTACTGCAAAATGGGGCATTTTTGAAAGATGACATGAAAAAAGGTTCATGTTGTGACTGGGAACTTTATTTGCACAAAAGTAGTGGTGTCTAAGTGATTTGCACCATAGTCTCTCATATCCTATCCTCTCAGAGTTCCAGCATGTAGTAAGGTCCTTGGTGTTTTCACCTAGGGTTGTCTCAGAAGGAGCTGTAGGGTAACCTCAGTATGCTGGCAAGCTACTATATATTAGTATATACCTGTAGGGTAACTACAAGGTATCAGTAAGTGTATGTGGTGGTTAGTAGATGGTACTCACCCTCAGTATGCTGGCAAGCTACTGAGGAAACTATGGTACTAGGAACTCTACTCTAGTGCAATGCATGCTTATGTAAGTAGGGAAATATACCATAACAAATCTGTTTATAACTCCAACACTCCCCCATAAACAGAGTGGGGTAATGAATAGAAAGGATAGTAAAAGTAATCAATGAGTGTACTTAGCTATATCCAATAAAATGTTGTTCCAAATGAATGTGTCTGATACGAATGGTATTTAAGACTTGTGAATGCGAAGGTTTGAAGTGACTTCCGCGTTGTTACCCGATTTGGTAAGTTGCGTCATGCCTGTGCTGATTGCAGCATGCGCAGGAGCTCATCTGTAGTCTCCATTGTCATGCCAAGGCTCCCCTGGCATCCTGGATTCGAAGATAAGTTTATTTACCCTTCTGATTTGCTTTCTAGGTCTCCGATTCGACCACATCATGATAATGCGTCTAAGGTAAGTGGTCCCAACCATTTGCATTCGACTGACATTTGTAGGTGTGAATTTGATGTGACTGCATTGATGCCTGTGTCTAATGACTCCATAGGCATGATTTGGGGCATTCCTGGGTGGCTGTGTGGCATGTGTGTGTGCCAGGTGAGTCGTTTCGACTCATTGCACTTTGCTGACTTGATCTTCATTTATTTGCTTGATCTTGAGCCTTCCACATTGCCATCAATGCCTGACAGGTCCATACGGACGCTCTGCATGTTGGATGGGTGGCCAGGATGACACTGGTAAGTCATTATTTCGTGTTCTTTGGCTTTGATGCATATATTGACTTTTTGCAGCTAGCAGCACTGCCTCAACTCGTATTGAGTCGGCATTGCTGCCGCTAGTTGTGCCATTCATGTCGCCAATGTCTCCATCATCACCATTTCCATTGCCATCACCTTCACCAGCCCTTTCACCCTTGACACTTGGCACAATCGCCTCATCTCTGCTCTCAACCTCTCCAAAGGCAAGTCTTCAATTTGTGGTCTTCAACACCTCAACTGGGGCATTCCAAGATATGTATACATTGATACTACCTGCGCTGACCTTTCTCCATCAACCAGGAAGCTCGGGCATCACGATTTCGTGCCCATTAGGTGAGTTCTGCATCATTGAACCGCTTCGATGTGTTCTGACGCGTTTTGATTCATTTCCAGCCATTTCTGTATCTGTTTCAATGCTGTGCACATTTGTGCATATGCTCAACGTGTCTGTTCAGTTCCTGTAGCCATTTGGCTTGTCTGAGCACTGCTTTGCAGCCTCCATAGGTGAGTCTGGGGGTTTCTCCCCCTTTCATGGTATACTAATGATTTCTGGCATGTTTGCAGCTGTTATCACATCCATTCCGACACTTGGCACATCCCAGTGCCCACTTGATGCATCTGACTGGCTTCCAACACCATCTGTCGTGTGTACAACACGTTTTGTGCCTCGAGCTCCCAGGTATGTCCCTGCACCCTCACCATCGCTCATACCGTCCATTCCAGCGCTGTTTGACACATCCAGAGTGTCCGTCCACCCTCTCAGTCCATCCGCTTGGCCTGTCGACACATCTGTTCCATGTCCAGGACCTTTCACATCACCTGCACACCGGCTTGTCCCTCCAAGACATATTCGCAGTATTTCGCTGCCATCTGGGCTCTCTGACATGATCAACACGATTACAAGTGCATCAGACTCAATTGAAGTGCCTGCAGGCTCAATTCCTCAACCTGCATCTCCATCCGCCTCACCAACACTTGCTCCCTTGCTCATACCACTCTTATGGCTCCCCGACTCATTCTCCATGACGTCCTAGGTCACTCTAGACTTGCTTGGACCATACACACACTCAACAGCTGCGTTCAATGCATCCGCGTCACCATTTGAATTGGTCATCTTGCTGCTCGCATATACTAACCACTCCCCCTCGAGCGGCAGTCCACATGCGTTAGGTATGTTCGTGTTGGCATTTTTGTTGCACTGATGAATTTCTTCACAGTAAAATTCTGTTTGTTGGGGCTGCAACTCGCTGTCGCACTCCTCATCACCCTTGTCAACTCCACTAGCCCTCTCCGCTGGTTCTCCACCCAGCAAGGCTGTCCTGTTGACATCCGTGATCACTTCAGGTGGGTTGGCCTTCCTGACTGTCCCTTTCATGCACTCTGCTGTCACAATGCTCTCCACCACCTCCTGCTTGCACTCGCATGGCTTGCCATCCATTGGCAGCCTCGGTGTCAGCAGCAGTGAGTCTTATGGCTCGTTTTGCATCTCATGTGGCGTACCTTCAAGTACAACAGATGTTGTCTCAGTGCACTTAGTGCTACTGCCCTTTGCCAAAGCCTCAGCTTTTGTGCATGGGTCTTCATGTCTGACATTTCCGTTGTTGTCGTCTTTGTTGCCTCGAGTGAGGGCTTTCATTGGTGGGTCTTCCCGGTCTGTGCCAGTGGCTGCATTCTCGCTCATAGGACTTTTCGCTGACAGAGCACGTTTGTCTTCATTTGCGCAGGTCGCAAGTCTCTTCACATGGGGGTCCACAATGGGTTTGCAGTTGCGGAAACATTTCACAAGGTACTTAAATACTTGATGTGCAGTGTTTCGACGAAGTTGGATGTAGATAGGGATAGGGATGGTATTATGGAGTACTTCATGCAATAGAGCATCACACCCTTCCCAATTGTTTGTTCCGTCATCCAATGCACCAGCTAATACACACCTATGTTTCCCACACTAGCCCATTTATAAGCTGGCATGGTAAACATACCATAACACTTTACAAACCTTGAATACGGCTGTTTGTGAGCACCACAGTGCGCCCCACGGTTCTATGGGGACTTAGAGGCTTGAAGCAAAATCACTTAGTTCTCTTGATAGACATTACCATATTCAGATATGTAGATAATCATAGATAATCATTTTCACATGACTCAATCCAGATAATCAGCCACATCACTCTTCTGCTGGCCCCAGGTGTACTGCTCACTGTGCCCAGCAGAGTTTCAAATGTAGTCATGTTTCTCACCATCGTTGCCCATTGTCCTCACCATCTTCACCATTGTCCTCGACGTCATGCTCACTGTCCTCATCATGGTTCTTGATGTCATGCTCAATGCTCTTGCTCACATCCAATGCTCTCCCCCTTCCTGCACACTGCTCGTCGTGCGCAGCAGATTTTCAAATGTCCTCAACATCCTTGCCCATCATGCCCAACATCATGCCCAATGCTCGCCCCCCTCCCTACACCCCCTCTCATTGCTCCTCAACATTGGCTACTGCTGATCCACTGTGCATAGCGGGGCTTTAATTTTTTTTACTGTTCTCAACATTGTCTTCAGCACTGTCAAGCTATACCACACCACCCCCAGCCCATTCCCATTGCTTTTGCTGGTCACTGGCTACTGCCTGCTGCCAATTGTTCCCAAGAGTTACACTGGTGCACACACTGCCTGCTGTTCCCTCATGGAGCACTTCAGTCAACCCCCATTTAGGACCTATTAGGTTTGTATATTTCTACAGATGTATCTACCTATGAGGTCCTGACAGGTTGGAAATTCCCAGCTGCCCATGGAGATTCTCCAGAGCCCTATTATAA
>Ga0307516_10009025_pt1 | contig 11169 bp, 12 predicted proteins | sample 19_EM_MG_FD_203310 | JGI IMG/M metagenome (GOLD analysis project Ga0307516, IMG submission 203310) | Populus trichocarpa ectomycorrhiza microbial communities from riparian zone in the Pacific Northwest, United States - 19_EM | ecosystem: Host-associated > Plants > Roots > Unclassified | place...
GGCCTGACCTACGTGGTGACGCTCGCGACCAACCCGGCCCTGTCGCTGCCGTGTGGTCGCGACGAACACGGCATGCCCTTCGGCCTGCAGATGGTGGGCCGCTTGCGTGGCGACGCCGCGTTGCTGTCGGCGGCGCAGGCACTGGAGCATGCCTTCGACGCAGCGCCCGCGCTGCGCCGGCCTCGGCCCGATCTTGAGCCGCTGCGCGAGCCGCGGCCCGAACTGAAAAGCATCGTGACGCATCCGCCCATCTCATCGGGCGGTGCTGTGAGTGGTGGTTTGACGGCGGTCTGATCAACGCCGCGCGATTGACGCGGCTTTCGGCGCGGCTTTCAACAGGGCAGCATCAAAGTGTCAGTTGGACGAAGACGACGCCCCGGAAGCTGGCAAGCCGAGCCGGCGTGCCGTTCTCTCGATGGCTGCACCCGCCACTGAGGCTCCGCGCTCGGCGGCGCTGGCGGCAGTCTTGAGGCCACCCTTGGCCGCATTGACGCCGCGTTCCACACCACTCGCTGCGGCATGTGCCCCGCGCTCCACACCGCTGGCGGCAGCGTGCGCACCGCGCTTGGTCGCCCCTTCGACCTTGGTGGCCACCGTCGACGCCCCGCTCGCGGCTGATTTGGCGACGGTGGACTCGGCGGCCGTGGCCATGCCAGTGGTGGCTCCCAGCGCCATACCCACGACGATGGCAATCCTCGGAAGAAACTTGGGCATCTAGAACTCCAACGTGTACAGCGGCGGACGATGATAGCCGGGCCTCTTGGGTGATACGCCGCATCGCCCGGCGTGAACATGCATGCTTTATTCTCGAGCGGTACCGAGCTCCATCTCGGGTCGGGGCCAGTGGCCAACAGCACCATGAATCTTCCTCATCCGTCGACCCTCACGCTGCTCGTCTTGTTTCCGCTGATCGCGTGGCGTGTCTATGCCCGCTTTCGCCGCATGGTCGGGCGACAGCGTCTGTCGAAGGTGCGGCCGTGGATCACGCTGGCCATCTTTCCGACCTTGCTCGCCTTGCTGGCCTTTGCCGCGCTCGCGCACCCCGAGCGGCTGCTGTTGCTGGCCGGTGGCATCGGGCTTGGCGCCGCGCTGGGTGTCTTCGGCCTGAGCAAGACGCGCTTCGAGCCGACACCGCAAGGCCTGTTCTACACGCCGAACGCCCACCTCGGCATCGCGCTGTCGTTGCTGTTCGTCGGGCGCATCGCCTACCGCTTGGTCGAGGTCTATTTCATCGACCCGACCCTGCCGCAGGGGCCGGCAGACTTCGCGCGCAGCCCGCTCACACTGGCCGTCTTCGGGTTGCTTGCGGGCTACTACATCAGCTATGCGATTGGTCTGGTGCGCTGGCGCTTGAAGGTGATGGAGGCCAAGCGGCGGCGAGAGGCCACCGCCCAAGCCGATGTCTCGGGCGATGTCTGAGGCTGCGGAGATCGACACGCCGCGCCTGCGCTTGCGGCCGTGGCGGGTGTCCGACCTCGATCCCTTTGCGGCGATGAACGCCGACCCCGCGGTGATGGAGTTCTTCCCGTCGCTGCAGAGCCGCGAGGCCAGCGCGGCGAGCATCGCGGCGTGGCAGGCGCAGTGGGCCGAGGCCGGTTTCAGCAACTGGGCCGTCGAGCTGCTGAGCAGCGGTGAATTCATCGGCTTCGTGGGGCTCTCGGTGCCACGCCGACAGTTGCCGTTCTCGCCGTGTGTCGAGATCGGCTGGCGCCTCGCGCGGCCGCATTGGGGGCAAGGCTTCGCAAGTGAAGCGGCGCGCGAGGCGCTGCGTTTCGGCTTCGAGCGTTTGGCTCTGTCGGAGATCGTGTCGTTCACGGCACTGGGCAACCTGCGGTCGCGTGCCGTCATGGAACGCATCGGCCTGCGCAATGCCTACCAGGACTTCGAGCACCCCGGCGTGCCCGAAGGGCATGCCCTGCGTCTTCACTGCCTGTATCGCTTGACGCAGGCACGGTGGCGCGAGAATGCCGCCTGACCGCCGCAGCGGTCTCGCAACTCCAGGAGACCCACCATGTTGACTCTGTATTTCACGCCCGCCACCTGCGCGCTGGCTTCGCACATCGCGCTCGAGCAAGCCGGCGCCGACTACCAGGCGGTGTGCATCGATTTCTCGCGCAACGAACAGCAGTCGCCAGACTATCTGCGCGTCAACCCCAAGGGCCGCGTGCCGGCACTGGTGACGAGCCACGGCACGCTGACCGAGACGCCCGCGATCCTGGGGTTCATCTGCCAGACCCACCCGCAGGCCGGCTTGGCTCCGCTCGACGACGCGTTCGAGATGGCGCGCATGAACTCCTTCAACAGCTACCTGTGTTCGACGGTTCACATCGCACACGCGCACAAGCGGCGCGGCAACCGCTGGGCCGATGATCCGGCGGCCATCGCAGCCATGCAGAAGAAGGTGCCCGAGAACATGAGCGCGTGCTTCGAGCTCATCGAGACCGAGTTCTTCAAGGGCCCGTGGGTGCTGGGCGAGCAGTACACCGTGAGCGACATGTACCTGTTCACAATCGCCCAGTGGCTGGAGGGTGATGGTGTCGATGTCGAGCAGTTCCCGCAGGTGGCCGAGCACCGGCGTCGCATGGCAGTCGATCCGGTCGTCAGCAAGGTGCTGGCGGCACAGAAGGCGGCGGTGTGACGGTGAGCACACGGCTGTCTCCGCGGCCCTCGCTCTTCGGCGGCGCTGCCTTCGAGTTGACCGAGCTTGATGCCGGCCAGCTGCAGGCCTTTCTCGATGCCAACCCCGCGTACTTCCTGGCCGTGGGCGACCTGCCGCCGAGCGGCGATGAAGCACAGAAGGCCTTTCGCGATCTGCCGCCGCCGCACCTGAAGTTCAACGGGCGTTGGCTGATCGGGTTCACGGACGACGCGGGGCGCCTGATCGGAATGGCCTCGGTGCTGTCGGATTTTCTGGTGCCGCGCGTGTGGCAGGTGGGCTTGTTCATCGTCGCGACCGCGTTGCATGGCAGCGGCACGGCTGCGGAGCTGTACCAGTCGCTCGAAGATTGGATGAAGGCCCATGGCGCCGCTTGGGTGCGGCTCGGCGTGGTGCTGGGCAACGAGAAGGGCGAGCGCTTCTGGCAGAAGGTCGGCTACTCCGAGGTGCGAAAGCGCTTCAACGTGCCGGCCGGTGAGCGCATGAACACAGTGCTCGTGCTGGTCAAGCCGCTGGCCGGGGGCGAGATCGGCGACTACCTGCAACTCGTGGAACGCGACCGGCCCGAATCCACGTCGCCTTGAGGTGAACCGGCTCCCCGTTTTTTCTTCAGGAGGCTCCATGACACGATCACGTTTCACTTTCGCCGGCCCGCTCGCAAGCGCACCGATGCTGATCGCCGCGCTGCTGGCGGGCTGTGCATCTGCACCGTCAACACCACCGACACCAGCCGCACCACCCGAGGTGCCGGCAGCGCTTCGCCCGGCGGCTGGCGAGACGCTGTTCCTGGAAGCGCTGGCGACCGGCGTTCAGATCTACGAGTGCACGACTAAGCCCGACGACGCTGCCACCTACGTGTGGATATTCAGGTCGCCTGAGGCCAGCCTGGCCGATGCGGCCGGCAAGCGGCTCGGAAAGCACTATGCGGGGCCGACCTGGGAGTCGCTCGACGGCAGCACCGTCGTCGGCGAGGTCAAGGCGCGCGACCCCGGGCCGGACCCGCAAGCCATTCCCTGGTTGCTGCTGACGGCCAAGTCGACCACCGGCACAGGCGTGTTAGCCCAGACCAAGAGCATCCAGCGCGTGCAGACGGCGGGTGGCGCGGCGCCTTCCCAGCCGTGCAGCGTGGCCAACGCAACACAGCTGGCGCGGGTGCCCTACACGGCCAAGTACTACTTCTATCGCTGAGCCAGGCTAAGCCAGCGTCTGCTTGAAGAAGGCGATGGTGCGCTGCCAGGCCTGCTTGGCGGCGGCTTCGTCGTATCGGGGCGTGGTGTCGTTGTTGAAGCCGTGCTGCACACCGGGATAGATAAAGGCTTCGTACTTCACGCCGGCGGCCTTCAATGCGGCCTCGTAGGCGGGCCAGCCGGCGTTGATGCGCTCGTCGGCACCGGCGTATTGCAGCAACAGCGGCGCCTTGATGCGTGCGGCATCGGCCGTGGGAGGTTGCGGACCGTAGAAGGGCACGCCCGCCGCGAGATCGGGCAGCCGCGTGGCGAGATAGTTCACCACGCCGCCGCCGTAGCAAAAGCCAACAGTGCCGACCTTGCCGTTGCCGGTAGGCAAGGCCTTCAGGTAACCATAGGCGGCAACGAAGTCTTCACGCGTCTTCGTCTGGTCGAGCTTGGGGAAGAGTTCGCGTGCCTTGTCTTCGTCGCCCGGGTAGCCGCCCAGCGGTGCAAGCGCATCGGGTGCGAAGGCAATGAAGCCGTCGAGCGCCAGCCGGCGTGCGATGTCTTCGATGTGCGGGTTGAGGCCGCGGTTCTCGTGGACCACCAGCACCGTGGGCAGCTTGCCGGATGCTTGTGCGGGCTGTGCGAGGTAGCCGCGCACGGTGCCATAGCCTTGCGGCGAGGGGATCTCGACGCGGCTTGTTTTCAGGCGAGCATCTTGGGGCGCGACCTGCTGGGCCTGCGCGAAGTCCGGGCTGAGCGCGGCCAGCCAGCCCGCAGCGCTGACGCCGGCGGCTGCGTACCTGGCGGCCCCATCCAGAAAGCCGCGGCGGCTGAGCCCGCCATGGACGTACTGGTCGAACAGCTTCAGCACTTCGGGTGGAAAGTCTTTGGCGGTCAGTCGGCTCATGAGGTCGTTCCTGCGGTGGTGACGAGCGATGAAGAGATGCGCAATGTAGCGAGGAACGCAAGCGCAGCCCAAGAAAGAAAGGCGAATATGCATCCACCGGCCGGCTTGCGCATATGCATGCGCGAAAACATGTGTTGGTGCATGGGAACTCCGAACCTATCGTCAGCACCCGCTCCGCAACACCTTTGCCTGCATGTCTGTCAATCAGCTTCTGACCTTTCCCGAGTCCGCGTCGATGGCCTTGTCGATCCGCGCGAAGGCCTTGCTGTTCCATGACCCGAAATCAGTGGCGCTGCTGGAGCAGGTGGAGCGCATCGCGCTGAGCGACGCCACCGCCCTGGTCATCGGCGAGACCGGTACCGGCAAGGAGCTGATCGCCCGTCATATTCACAAGCGCAGTGGGCGTACCGGCCCCTTCGTGGCGGTGAACTGCGGCGCCTTCAGCGAGACGCTGGTGGACGCCGAGCTGTTCGGCCACGAGGCGGGTGCCTTCACGGGCGCTGCGCAGGCGCGCGCCGGCTGGTTCGAGTCGGCCAACGGCGGCACCTTGTTTCTCGACGAGATCGGCGACCTGCCGATGCCGTTGCAGGTGAAGCTGCTGCGCGTGCTGCAGGAGCGGCAGGTGGTGCGGCTGGGCTCGCGCCGGGCGATACCGATCGACGTGCGTCTGGTGGCCGCGACCAACATCGAGTTGCATCAGGCCGTGGTGGCGCAGCACTTTCGCGCGGACCTCTACTACCGGCTCAGCGTGGCTTCCATCAGCCTGCCGCCGCTTCGCGACCGGCCGGGCGACATCCTGCCGCTGGCCTGCCACTTCATCAAGGTATACGCCGCCAAACTGAAGATGATCGAGCCGCAGGTCTCGGATGAAGCGCGAGACGCGCTGCTGGGCTGCGCCTGGCAGGGCAACATCCGTGAACTGGAAAACGTCATTCACTATGCGCTGATCGTGTGCCGTGACGGTGTGCTGCGTGCCACCGACTTCCGTTTCTCGCCGCTGGCCAGCCTGTGTACGGCGCGCAGTGCCGAGTCACCGGTGCGCGAAGAGCCGCCCGCCCCTGTGGCACCTGTAGACCTGCTCGCTGGGTTGGAGCACGCGCTCGATAACGCAATGAGCGCGGGGCACACGGATCTCTTCCATGTTGTCGAAGCCTTGCTGGTGCGGCGCGCCTTCTCGCGATGCCGTGACAACCAGGTTCAGACCGCGCGGCTGCTGGGCGTCACACGCAACGCGTTGCGCACGCTGCTCAAGCGCCACGGCATGCTGGGCGATGCGGGCGGTGATACGGGCAACGATGCGGTTGCGGAGATCGAAGCCGAGCCAGCCGAGTCGCTGGCCGGTTAGAGCGTGCTCAGCTGAGCGAGAGACGCAGGCGCTTCAGCGCGCCAAGCACACCGTGTGAAGGAGCGGCCGTCTCGGCGACTGCCGTTGTACCGACTGCAGGCGTTGCAGCACGCTCGCCGTGCTGCAACAGCCAAGCCGAGGTGTAAGTCAGCACCCACGAGGTGATCACGAACAAGGCCATGCCGCCCACCGCAAACAACATCAGCAAGGCGCCGTGCACCCAGTCGTCGCTCAGCGCTGCGAACGACACACTCGAGATCACCGCCGCACCAATGGCGCGCAATCGGCCCTTGGTGCTCAGCATGCCGCCGAGCGCGAGTGCGTAACAGGCGACGAACAGCCACGCCAACACCATCTGCGCGAAGCTGAGGTTCTTGAGGGTGACCAGGATGCCGTCCATGCCAACAGCATAGACAAACGGAATCGCGCGTGGGTGTAAGACAACGCCGCGATGTGCACTGTTCCACCGACTTGAGGGGAGTGAACGGCCGACGGTTGTAACGGCTGCGTCGCGCGCGCAACACCGCTGTGCGAAACCTCTCGTTCGCAGCGATACCGGCCTTTTCCGCAGACCGCATCGTGTCTAACGAGCGACGAGTTGACAGCGCTCGCGCGTTCGGCCACTGTGGTCGCAGGCGAAGGCCAGGAGGGACAGACTGGCTAGCCGAACAGATCCGTGCGCTGAGCTCGACCGGCACGCCGCGAGCCCAGGCCACCGAAGCAGACAAGGAGACGAGACATGCGTGCTGCCCCCCGGGTACTGATCATTGATGACAACGCGATGAACCAGGAGCTCAGCTCTGTCCTTTTGCGGCGAGACGGTATCGAGGTGGCCAACGCGCTCGACGCCGAGTCGGCGCTGTCGCAGGTGGCGAGCTTTCAGCCCGACCTGGTGCTGATGGACATCCAGCTGCCGAACACCGATGGTCTCGAACTCACCCGCCAGCTGCGCGCCGACCCGGCGCAGCGTGATCTCGTGATCGTTGCGTTCACCGCCTATGCGATGAAGGGCGACGAAGCACGCATGCTCGCCGGCGGCTGCGATGGCTACCTCTCCAAGCCCGTGGACGTGCCGCGTTTCGCGGCCCAGGTGAGAGGCTTTCTCAAGGCCTGAGATCCGCCGCCGGAGGGCTGGCCTCGACTCTTTGATCGATCGCCAGGGCGATCGCCATGTCGCGCGGCTTGTGCGGCGGCATGCCGGCAAGCGGGAACGGAGCTGGTCAGATCAGGCCAGATGCGCAACCCATCACGCTCGAGCCCGTTTTCATCGCGGTGCGGCGCCATGGAATGCCCAAAAGCTCAAGCTGCGTGCCCGGCACCCGATATCTGCCTGTACCACTCGTCCTCGCAGCCATGCGCCCACCCGCCCTCCGGTCTTCCAACACGCGCCTTTACGTCACTGCCTGTGGCGTGGCGGGCGCGCTGTTGTTGGGAATGGCGGGCGCCACCTGGCTGATGCTGGAGCGGGCTTATGCCAGCAGCGTCCAGCTCGCCTACAGCGAGGCCGATGCCGCTTCGCAGCGGCTGAGCGACCGCGTTCAGCGGCTGCTTGACCAGCTGAATCAGACCGCGTCGCTGGTCAAGCACATGCAGCAGCAGAACGGCAGCGTCGATCTGGTGGCGCTGGAAAAGAGCGGCTTGTTTGTCCCGGCCGGTCGGGTGTCGGTGGCCGTGGCCGACCACACGGGCCAGGTGCTCGCCAGTACTGTCGCGCCGGGTGCCGTGCCGGAGAAGGCCGCAAACGTGGCCGATCGCCAGAACTTCCAGGCGTCGTGGACGCGGGCCGGCCTCGTGACCACCCAGCCCATCCATGCCGAACATCTGAAGCACTGGCTCGTTCCCGCCAGCAAGCAGATTCAGCGCGCAGACGGATCGTTCGGTGGCGCGGTGCTGCTGGCCTTCGACGCGGCGCTGATGACCGAAGGCTTCACCGTCAACGAACTCGAAGGCAACATCGCCAGCGTGGTGGGTGCCGACGGGTTGTCCCGCTCGCGCCTGTCCGGCCAGAGCCAGACCTCCGGTGAGCCGATCGACGGCGAACGCCTGTTGCGCGACACCAAGCGCGTCGATCGCAGCAAGCTTCCCTTCCTGAGCAGCGACGGCGTGGCACGCTTCACCTCGGTGTCGGCGATCCCGGGCCATGACCTGTACGCGATGGTCGAAGTGCCTGCGTCCACCCCGATGGCAGGCTACGAAGCCTTGCGACGGAACTCCCTCATTGCACTTGGGATTGCCAGCCTTCTGGTGACGGTGATCACGCTGGTGCTGACCCGCCAATCCCGCCGACTGCGCAGCACCGTGATCCAGAAGGAGCAGGCCGAGCTGCGCGTGTTCCACGAGAAAGAGCTGCTCGAAGTCACGCTGTGCTCCATCGTCGACGGCGTGGCCGCGACGAACCACCAGGGGCGCGTCACCTACCTCAACCCTGCGGCCGAAGAGATGACCGGCTGGCCCGTGGCAGAAGCCATCGGCAAGCCGATCGCCGAAGTGGCCTGTCTCGTCAACGGGCACACCCGGGAGCGGCTGAACTACGGCTTGGCCGAACTGGCGCGACCCGGCTCGCCAGCCCGCTCGGCGCGCGATTCGGTGCTGGTGCACCGCAGCGGCGTGCACCGCTCGATCGAGGATTCGGCCGCGCCCATCCTCAACCGCAACGGCGTGGCCGTTGGCGCCGTGCTGGTGTTCCATGACGTGAGCCCTGCCAAGAAGCTTGCCGCGGAGATGTCGTACCAGGCCAGCCACGACTTGCTCACCGGCCTGATGAACCGCGCCGCCTTCGAGATGCGGCTGGACACAGCGCTCGCCACTGCCGACCCGAAATCACGGGGCGTGGTGATGTTCCTCGACCTGGATCAATTCAAGGTCGTCAACGACACCTGCGGCCATGCGGCCGGTGACCAGCTTCTCAAGCAGGTGACGGACCTGCTCTCGCAAGAGATCCGCAAGCAGGACACGCTGGCCCGCCTGGGCGGCGACGAGTTCGCGGTGCTGCTCGAATCGTGCCCGCTGGAGCCGGCGTTGCGTGTGGCCGAGACCATGCGCCGGCGCGTGAGCGAAATGCTTTTCCTGTGGGAAGGCCGGTCCTTCCAGCTCACCGTGAGCATCGGCCTCGTGCCGTTCACGGCGCACCAGTACACCCGCTCCGACGTGCTGCGCGTGGCCGACTCGTCGTGCTACGTGGCCAAGGAGGCTGGCCGCAACCGCGTGCACGTGTACGACGATGCAGACACCGCCGTGGCCACCCGCAAAGACGAACTCGACTGGTTCTCGCGCTTGCAGAAGGCGCTCATCGAAGACCGCTTCGTGCTCTACGCGCAGCGCATCGCCTCGATCCAGGAAAACGGCGGTGGCTACGAAAGCGTCGAGGTGCTGATCCGCCTGCTCGACGACGAAGGCAAGATCGTGTCGCCGATGGCCTTCATCCCCGCGGCCGAGCGCTACGGGCTGATGCCGTCGATCGACCGATGGGTCATCTCGAAGGCGCTGGCTATGCACGCCGCCTTTGCGAAGAACTACAAGCTGCCGGCGCGCTTCAGCATCAACCTGTCGGGCGCATCGATGGCCGATGCCTCGCTGGTCGACTTCGTGCGGCAGGCGCTCAGGACGCACCGCGTACGGCCCGAGCTGGTGTGCTTCGAAATCACCGAGACGGCGGCCGTCGGCAACTTCGACGTCGCGGTGCAGCTCATGCACGGCCTGCGCGAGCTGGGTTGCCGTTTTGCGCTCGACGACTTTGGTGCCGGCATGTCTTCGTTCACCTACCTCAAGCGCCTGCCGGTCGACTACGTGAAGATCGATGGCGCGTTCGTGAAAGACATGTCAAAAGACGCAGTCGACTTCGCGATGGTCGAGGCCATCCACAACATCGCCCACCGCATGGGCCTGCGCACCGTGGCCGAGTTCGTGCAGAACGACATCACCATCGAGATGCTGCGCGGCCTGGGCGTCGACTACGTGCAGGGTTACGGCGTCGAGAAGCCGCGCCCGCTGGACGACGCCACGCGCGGCATGCCGGCCGCCGAAGCAGCGCCAGCGCTGCTCATCGCCGCCTGATCGACCGCGCCGTAGGCGCATTCCCACAGCGAAATACGGCGGGCCGCACTGGTCGCCGCGGCACTGCCGCTTCTAAGCTCCTTCACGGTTTTTACCTTGAACGAGGCTTTCCATGGCTACTGCTTCACGTGCCCTGTGGAAGGGGGCGATCAGTTTCGGGCTGGTCCACATTCCCGTCAGCCTGCACCCCGCCACCACCGAGAGCGGCGTCGACTTCGACTGGCTCGACAAGCGCAGCATGGACCCGGTGGGCTACAAGCGCGTCAACAAGCGCACGGGCAAGGAGATCGACAAGGACAACATCGTCAAGGGCGTGGAGTACGACAGCGGCAAGTACGTGGTGCTGAGCCCCGAAGAGATCGAGGCGGTGTATCCCAAGTCCACGCAGTCGATCGAGATCGAGGCCTTCGTTTCGGCCACCGAGATTCCCTTCGTCTACCTGGATCGGCCGTATTACCTGGCCCCCATCGGCCGCGGCGAGAAGGTCTACGCGTTGCTGCGGGAAGCTTTGCTCAAGAAGCAGCGCATCGGCCTCGCGCGTGTCGTCATCCAGACCAAGGAGCACCTGGCCGCGCTGGTGCCGGCGGGCCCGGCGCTGGTGCTCAACCTGCTGCGCTGGGGTGCCGACATCCGCACCTGGGAAAACCTGAAGCTGCCGAAGGAAGGCGTGAAGGGCGCAGGCTTGTCCGAGCGTGAGCTCGACATGGCCGGCCAGCTGATCGATGAACTGACGACCGATTGGCACCCTGAAGAGTTCACCGACAAGTTCAAGGCGCAGGTGATGGCACTGGTCGAGAAGAAGGCGGAAGCCGGCGACACCGAGACGGTGCTGGAGCCCGAGGAAGAGGCGCCACCGAAGACGGCCGACGTGATCGACCTGGCCGAGCTGCTGCAGCGCAGCCTGCGCGGCAAGGGCAAGTCAGCCCCCGCCAAGAAAAAGCGCGCAGCTTGAGGCATTGCCATGGGCACCAGCAGCCTCGCCGCCTACAACCGCAAACGCGATTTCAAGCAATCGCCGGAGCCGGCTGGGCAG
>Ga0307516_10009026_pt1 | contig 11168 bp, 13 predicted proteins | sample 19_EM_MG_FD_203310 | JGI IMG/M metagenome (GOLD analysis project Ga0307516, IMG submission 203310) | Populus trichocarpa ectomycorrhiza microbial communities from riparian zone in the Pacific Northwest, United States - 19_EM | ecosystem: Host-associated > Plants > Roots > Unclassified | place...
TGCCCTCTATGTGGCGTGCGAGAACGGACACGATTCTATTGTCGAGCGCCTACTCGCGGCAGGCGTCAATGTCAACGAGAGAGGTGCCCTCCGTGCAGCGTGCGAGAACGGACACGATTCTATTGTACTCGCGGCAGGCGTCAATGTCAACGAGAGGGGTGCCCTCTATGTGGCGTGCGAGAACGGACACGATTCTATTGTCGAGCGCCTACTCGCGGCAGGCGTCAATGTCAACGAGAGAGGTGCCCTCTATGTGGCGTGCGAGAACGGACACGATTCTACTGTCGAGCGCCTACTCGCGGCAGGCGTCAATGTCAACGAGAGAGGTGCCCTCCGTGCAGCGTGCGAGAACGGACATGATTCTATTGTCGAGAGCCTACTCGCGGCAGGCGTCAATTTCAAAGAGAGTGCTGCCCTTCATGCAGCGTGCAAGAACGGACACGACTCTATTGTCGAGCGCCTACTCGCGGCAGGCATCAAAGTCAAGAAAAGTGGTGTCCTCCATGCAGCGTGTGGGAACGGACACGATTCTATTGTTGAGCGCCTACTCGCGGTAGGCGTCAATGTCAACGAGAGAGGTGCCCTCTATGTGGCGTGCGAGAACGGACACGATTCTATTGTCGAGCGCCTACTCGCGGCAGGCGTCAAAGTCGAGAAGAGTAGTGCCCTCCTTGCAGCGTGTGGGAACGGACACGATTCTATTGTTGAGCGCCTACTCGCGGCAGGTGTCAATGTGAAGGAAAGTGCCCTCAATGCAGCGTGCATGAACGGACACGATTCTATTGTCGAGCGCCTACTTGCGGCAGGTGTCAATGTGAAGGAAAGTGCCCTCTATGAAGCGTGCAAGAACGGACACGGTTCTATTGTCGAGCGCCTACTCGCGGCAGGCGCCAAAGTCAAGAATAGTAGTGCCCTCCATGCAGCGTGTCGGAACGGACACGATTCTATTGTTGAGCGCCTACTCGTGGCAGGCGTCAATGTCAACCAGAGTGCTGCCCTCCATGCAGCGTGCAAGAACGGACACGATTCTATTGTCGAGCGCCTGCTCGCGGCAGGCGTCAATGTCAACTAGAGTGCTGCCCTCCATGCAGCGTGCATGAACGGACACGATTCTATTGTCGAGCGTCTACTTGCGGCAGGTGCCAATGTGAAGGAAAGTGCCCTCTATGAAGCGTGCAAGAACGGACACGGTTCTATTGTCGAGCGCCTACTCGCGGCAGGCGTCAAAGTCAAGAATAGTAGTGCCCTCCATGCAGCGTGTCGGAACGGACACGATTCTATTGTTGAGCGCCTACTCGCGGCAGGCGTCAATGTCAACGAAAGAGGTGCCCTCCGTGCAGCGAGCGAGAACGGACGCGATTCTATTGTCGAGTGCCTACTCGCGGCAGGCGTGCACAAAGGAATCGCGGGCAACGAGAAGGCAGACGAGTGGGCCAAGGAAGCGGCAGGGCAACCAGGCTCCCACGGGCTGCTCCCGTGATCCCTGGCCAACATCAAGCGGGAAATCTCGGAGAAGAAGTGGGTGGAGGCTAGGCGATGGGCAGGAGGCCGCACCTGCAAGACGAAGTACCGCATGCCAGAGAGACAAAAGCCCGATGGCACCGTGGCCGGCAGCACCAAGAGACTTGCCTCGAGGTACTACCAGCTGAAGACAGGACACGCCCGCACTGGACAGTACCTGCACTGGGCCAAAGTTCGGCCCAATGCCCAGTGCTGGTGGTGCAAGTGCCCCTCGCAAACGAGAGATCACCTGTTCAAGGTGTGTGCGGAATGGAAAATGCAGCAGAAGGTTCTGTGGGCGGAAGTGCTGAAGGAGACCAAGAGGTGGAAAAGCAGGTGGGCGGTCCGGGACCTGCTCGCCGATAGGAGATGCGGGCGGGCAGTGCTGGACTTCCTCTCCTCCACGGACGTGGGAAGGCTGGTGCCGCCGCTGGAAGAAAAAGGCGACGCCGAAAGTGAGGTGTCTGAGTGGGAGCTCCGGGAGCATCAGGAGTGGCAAGAGGAGCGGGAGGAAAAGGCGGAGGTGCTGGGTGCCGAGGACGAGATGGGCGCCGGAGAGGGACTCCCACTGTTCCTCCCCACACCTTATTTCATAGCATCGGCAGGCGAGGACTAGGGGGACGGGTCGCACATTTCCTTCGTTCTTTCCTTCGTTAATTTCCTAGGGCGCGTCTTCTCTCTCTTGGGACAGGCCTGGGCGGAGGGCAAAAGGGGAGCTTGCAACGAGCCGCCACTGCGCGGACTGCGGACAGGAAAAACTGGGCAAAATGTACGCCGCCATGATCTATATAGGTCGAATGCGAGTATGATTAAACAAAAAACTCGCGGCAGGCGTCAATGTCAACGAGGGAGGTGCCCTCCGTGCAGGGTGCGGGAAAGGACACGATTCTATTGTCGAGAGCTTGATTGCAGCAGGCGCCGATGTCGACGTCAAAGAACATTACAGCGGCATGACTGCGTTTCATGAAGCCTGCAAGAACGGACACGATTCTGTTGTCAATCGCCTGCTCGCAGCGGGCTCAGATGTCAACATCCCAACACTAGAGAATGGAAAAACCGCCCTTGAGTATGCCCGCCAGCACAAACATGATACAATCGCCCAGCATCTTCTTGCCGCAGGTGTGAACGAATAATCCGCTCGAGCTGGTCCCTACGGTGAGCTCGTGTTGTGGACCTCCACTGGAGGCTCCCCTGGACTGGGCGCAATGGTTTAAATACGCGTTTCCTTAATTCTCCTTCTGTGCTTCTCCAATGTTTGATAGTCTTTTGTCATTTTGCGCTGGGTGCGCGGTGAAGATCTATATGCTGGATTCTACAGCTTTCAGCTAGTCGGGTTATTTGCGGTAAGGCGCCGGAAGCGAAGGTCAGCAAGTGGGGAAGTGGGGAAGTCGGGGGAAGTCGAGATGTCGAGATGTCGGGTCGCTGGCGGCCATGCAGAGAAGTGGGGTAATTCGGCCTTGGAGTCACTTCTCTCTTGTATGTATTTGCTTTAGATGTGACGGGAGGATATATATGTAGAGCACGCGCGCACGTTGGGATCATCAAGTTGACTACAACCCCCGGACTGTGCACCTCGTCGTGATCTGCCACGTGGGACGAATGCGGGTAGTGAGTAAACAAGGAAAAAAACCATCACACAACACAGCGCCGACAACTATCACCATATGACACTGCGTGCATTTCTTCAGGTGCGATCTGTGTTAAGGTTTGCACGAATATGACCCATCCAGCCACTTCCTGCTGTTCCTCCAGCGCAGTTCCATTTTCCTCCAGTGTTTCCCACACAGTATACAGCAGAAAGCGCTCCACTGCAGAGGTATGGCTCCGCAAATATGCTTCAGGGGCAGCGGCACCACCACCACAACACCGCGAGTCAATAACCACCACTGTATCACACTGCTTCCTCGTCGCCGCCCATAATTTACAAAAACAATGACAACAAATCTGGTTCCTGTCCCAGAAGATGCTGCCGAACGTAGCCAGGTTTCATTTTGCCTCCAAAAGCCGATTACCCTGTCATCAAGCGAATTTGAGACAGTGTTCTCCATAGTCCGGACTGGCCGGGATACTTGCAGTCTCGTCAAGCTCCGGGCGGACTTCACTGGGTCCGTCCTCATCCAAGCTACTGGACGGACCGCACTAACTAGCATTGTTATGTAATATATGACGTGCTAGTGCTAGGCTAACGAAAATTTTCCCCGCTGGAGACTTGCGCTCCGACCACAATCAATATTACTACTTTTGCGGTGTCTTGGCATTCGACCGCCGTCGGTCCCAGTCCAGAGGTTCTGAGGTCCAGGACCGATGGACAGGAATAGTCCGCGTCCTGTCCCAGCTGTGAAGAGACTGGAGACAGCCAGTCCAGTCCCGTCTGAGGCCCCAGGACGGACGGACTCTGGACTATGGAGAACACTGATCCGAGAAATATTGGCCACTGGTCAATACAGCCTATACAAAAAGTAGGGGCCTTCTATTGCAGCTGAACCATACGGTCGAAGTACAGACATGCGAGTACCGATTACGGAAAAGCAAAATTGTAGGAGAGCGGCCACTTGTACCAGTGTCCAACAAGATAAGAAGTATCTTGGAGCTGAGAAATTGAGGGGAGTTACAGCAGGAGTTGTATACTGTGTGGGAAATCATGGAGGGAAATGGAACTGCGTTGGAGGAACAGCATGAAGTGGTGGATGGGTGATGTTCATGCAACCCTCAACACAGATCGCACCTGAAAAAATGTACAGCGGAGAAGACTCTGGGAGTTGTAGTGGAATATGTATTTATTGTAGTGGTTGGTATTGCGAATTGTGGGTGGCGACGGGGGAGGTGTGTGATACGGTGATGGCTGGTGTTGTGGTGCCGACTTGTCCCCTATTCACTATGTGGGATATTGTGTAGTGGCTGGAGTCCATACCCATGCAATCACGCATGAAGCGCTTCCGGAAACCAGGTGGAGTGGATAACTTCGGTCTCTGCTGTCCGCCGCGAAACCGCTCCCGAATTCTGGCCGCTTGTGATACTGGCTCGCAGCGCTGAAATGAATGGTTGCCAAACATGTTGGTGGCTGCGAGAACAGCCAGTCTACCACGTCAGCCACAGGCTAGCTAGTCTGGAGACGGAGCACCTGCCCGCCCAAAATCCGGTACCGCTGGTTGCCCCTACGCCACACGCCGATGTTATAGGCATGCAGGCACGCAGCCGCACGGCCGCACAGGGCGTCACTCTTCTGTCACGCCATCGGCGACAGATGTTTCCCCGCTGGCTAGCTGTGGAGCGGCTATGTGATGGATGGCATTGGTGTTGGGTTGGGTCGGGAATTGGGCAACGCTAGACTGGAGGACAGGATGCACGCGCGGGGACGATACCGTACCTTGGTCTGCGCTGGCATTAACACGGGATAGGACAGTATCGAAGCTGTAGCCAAGGCCAAATTTATCATCACAAGCAGAGCCCAAAAGCAACCTCATCGGAAACAAACATAGCCAAAAAAGGAAACCCAAGAAACTCCAAAAGAAACGCTCAAAGGCTGCGATAGTCTAGCCCCAGCGAGCACGCAACTCCGCCTCGTTCGCTGCCGCCACGTGCTGAGCGAAGTCGCGGTCGCTACATTGCTTCTTGCAGCCGCTGCGCTCGCACGTCTGCGTGCTCATCTCGTTCTCATTCCCGCAATGCTTGCACTTCCACATGTAAACCGCCGGCTTGGAGGAGCCGAATCCCATTTTCTTGTGGTTGTCGAAAAAGGGTTGGACGGTATTTTGGGAGTTTGGTTGTTTGGTCGGTCGGTGTTGAGAGTGTTTCCTTCGAAGGCTAGATGTTTGCGCGGTGTCGAGAGGTGTCGAGTCGGTGGTTCAGTGCAGAGTGGCGAGCAGAAGTGACTGAGGCTACAACACGTGCGGTTTATAGCTTTTCCCAGCGGCGCCGGCTGCTGAACGGGCTTTCGAACGCCGCGTCCGTGGAAGGGCGGCAATGCGGGCTACCATTGAACGTCGTGTGCTTCTTGCCGCGGACAGCCCAAGCCATCATGTTGCACGGCCCTGCTCGGGGCGAGGGATGACGCCCATCACGTGTACTACGTCACCAGCCTGCCGGTATTCACCGAGATTGATGGGTGGCAGGTGGCTTGCAGCATAGACAGCTACCGTCGTGCCCTGTCGCGATATGCCAACGTCTGTCCAGCCGGCTGTTGCTTTCGCAACACGGCTGCAGCATCAACGCTGCGAGAACCGCAATCTGTAAGTAAGGCTGTCCGGTGTGCACTTGCGTGCTGGCAACAGCAGGACTGGGCGCAGGGCTCCGGCCTCGTGGCACATCCACCTCGGGGGCTTAACTGGCGGGAAGCCAGCGGAGTTCGTCAGAAAGTGCCCCGGACCGCCGGCTCCGGCTCAGACCGTGGTCCAGACGCCCTATTTGCGACCCAGTCGGGGACACCGCCGGAATCTGTAGGGAGCCAGCGTAGACCGCCGCATGGGGTATCACTCACGCCGCTTACACGTCACTGTTGCAAGATATCACTCGGTTGCATTGGGAAGGCGCGAGCCTGCCGAGAGTTCATGTAGCCTCGCCGTTGCGCGGCGGAGTTCAAGGCTACGGGAAGAAATACAGGACACAAACGCGGGAGCACCTCTTCAAGTCTTGCCCGCTCTGGGAGTGCCGGTAGAAAATCTTGTGGGTAGAGGTGCGAAGAGAGACGGGGAGAGGTAAGGACCGCTTCAAGATCTGGGACCTCTTCACCGACGAGCGCTGCAGCCAGCCGATCTTGGACTTCCTCTCTACCACGGACGAGGGGAGGCTGGTCCCAGCCCTGGCTGAGGAAGACGCACAGAGCGAGGCGTCGGAGTGGAGCGGAGAGAAAGGGAAGAGGAGAGGAGGCAAGCGGCGGACGAGTTGGGCGCCGGAGGTGGGGAGCAACCGCTCTTCCTTCCCACACCCTCCTTCATGGCCTCTGCGGAAGAGGAGGAAGATGTGGGGGCGGCTTTTCTTTGTTCTTTCTTTAGTCTTTCCTCCGTACTTCCCTTGGTGCGCCTTCTATCTTGGGACAGGCCAGGGCGGAGGGCAAACGGTGGAAACGGACAGTGTGTACACCGCCATGGTCTCCATAGGTCGCATGCGATAAATGATAAAACAATAAAAATAATCGTCGGAGTGTGCGACCCTGCACTCGCTCTCCGCTCAACCACCGCTTTGGTAGCCACACTGCCGTTTGTGTCTGCGGCCGGAGGCTGGGACAACGCAGATCAGCGCTGGCACGGTCCGGGTACATACAGCGCGCGGAAAGTAGAATGGATACCGTTAGGCGTGGGTCACGTGCGGGTCTAGCCGCGCGACTACCTGTAGATCGTCTGGTGAAGACGGTTGCTGCTACGGAGAGACGTGCCTCGGGGAGAAATAGTGGTAGACACCTAACTAAGGTCGAGAACAGAAAACGATACACACTCGATGTGCAATGTCAAAAAAAACCCCAAACCGCATGCACAGAACATCACGGAGCCAAATGTCAAAGCCAGAGCTCAGAGGTTATTTCCCAGAGACTTGCAAAGCTAGTCCACACGGTGTAAACAACAGAAAAACAAGAAACTGCGCAAGAAACCCCTTCAGGAAAGAAAGCCGGTACATCTTGTATCCTCAGAGCCTCAGAGAATAGATGCTCCGACAGACTATGTAGGACCCGTAATAGGGACAGCGAGATGAAATGAGATCTCTTCGTTGCTCCCGTCTGTGGGCATCTGAAGCTTACCGCTGCGGACTAGTTATCTATTACATGTGATCCTCGGTTACACGGTCACGTGACTCCCGGCTTGGGCATTCCTCACTGCGTATCTACGTACCCCGACAGCCTGGCCCCAGTGCATGTCTTCGTGCTCGCCGCGTTCTCGTTTCCGCAGTGCTTGCAATCCCGACCGCACACGGACGAACCGAACCCAATTGCGGGTGTGCTCTGGACACAGAGGGTTCGAGCGAGGGTTTGGCGGTTGGTTGATTCGAAGCGTATACGATTTTACTTCTCGAGGTGGAGAGTTGTGCTGTATTTGTACCGAGACGTCTTGGATGTCGGATCGGTGCTGGGGGCTGAGAAGGAGATATGGGGGCAGCTCCACGTGAGAGGGTTATAACCATCGCCCACGCAGACGGTAATTGGGAGGCGCGCACGCAGATCCTGACTGCGGTGTCCGTACGTAGGGGCAGTGTGGGCAGGCACTGAGCGCTGAGGGAGTCGACATCGGAGGGCGCAGTGACGGACCGAGCCCTCTGCGGAGAGACGTCCTCGCTCCACTAGCCCGGCGATTCGCCACTCCTGAGGTGGGATTGCTGGTCCGTGGAGTGGTGGATTCGATCTATCACTATCCGATCCCTCCCGGGTACTGTGGTTGGTAGCGCCCGGTGGTTTGGCGGTGAAGGACCTATGCCAGGCCCGATGTCACAAACGAAAAAAGAGGGAGGGAGAAAAGAGAGGATAATTGACTGCGATAGGATACGATGATTGACAAGGATGTAGAACCAACTCCGGTCCACCCCTCTATCTATATACCGACCGGGGTGGTCAATCTTCCTTAAACCCACAGATCCCAATCCTTCAATGGTCCGTCCGAACCGACTGCAATATACCAACCGAACCTAAGGAAATGTAGAAACGGAGCCGAAGGAAATGAAGCGACAGAGCCGAAGGCAATACAACAACGTAACCCAAAACTTTTCGCCCTGAGCCTAGATCCTCCGAATCCTCCCCCAGCGGTAACTACTAGTTACTCGTCACTTCTTACCAATCCAGACCGAGCCAATTCAACACATCCCGACGGCACAACTCTTCGGACTCCAGCTAAAAAATAAAAATATCCTGTAGATTAAGAATTGAACAAAGAATGGTTGAGAAGAATATTTATATTTAAAGCTAAAATGAAATTGGATAAACTTAAAAATAACCTTAATGTTTTGGTTAAGGGGAGAAGATTATTTTTGCATAAGTGGAAAAATTCTAGAATTTAAATCTTTATTCTGTTTAAGAAAGATACTTCAATTATATTTTAGAGTTATATTTTTATGCTTAGAATTGTGTAATTTTATTAAGATGAAAAAAAATGGGAGCGAGACGTTAACAAAACTTTTTTTGTTCCGACACGCCCCACACACAGCGACCAACCAATCACCAACCAGCAAGCCTTTTCGCAAACCGCAGTCACAATGTGATTCGGCTCATCAACGCCCCGCGGTGTACAAGTGGAACGCAAGCGCAAGCACTGCGGAAACGAGAACCCAGCCAGCACGTGACGTGCAAGCGCTCCAGCTACGAAAAGCGCTGTAGCAACTGCGACTTTGCGCAGCACATAGCGGCTGCGAATGAGGCGGAGATGCGCGCGCTGGGGCTGGACCGGACTGCTGCAGCATCTGTCCTCTGGGGGCTCTGATGATCTGCGGGTTTCCTTGGTGATGTTCCTTCTTTTGTTGTTTTCGCCTTTCTCAAGTTCCCTTTTATTAGAGCTGCTGGCTTTGACTTGTTCTGTGCAGCGTTCGAGTGTGAGCTGGCGTCCTCCGTGCTCGAACCGAGGCGTGCCTGCCCGTTTGTTTCCGAGGCACGTGTCCTAGCAGCTGTTCGCCGCCAGACGGTCGATCCCGGCAAGTACAGTACATAACCGCAGGGGCAGACTTCTCCGCTGCTGTAGATATCCGCCTAGACAGCGCGAGCCATGCACTGTCCGCGTCACCGTTCGAAGCGCGTCGATGCACAGACGTGAGCGACAGGAGTGCGACACCAGCTGCACGAGTGACACTTCCCGTACGGCAGTGGGAGGGCGATATCCACCTCCCCTGGGGCAGCACACATATTGGCGGGAAGCTCCGTACACCGTCGCCGTGCGAGAAGAAACCGCCTACACGTCACGATCGTGATCCGAGTCTCGCCGCACGCGGCCGGATGTGGGTGGAAGCGGAGCACGCGCGGCAATCGGTTTCGGAGGATGCCTGTCTGCACGTGCGCGTACATTGATGGGTGCTGTTTTCCGCTATCTAGATAGTCGTGCGAAAAGAAGTCCCGCTGGGGTCGATCAGTCTCTCTCGCTGTCTTGACCGCTTCAGGTGATGGTGCTTGCGGTCCGGGCTTTTGTCGAGGAACCGCGAGGAGCGGATCCGAACACCGAGTTGGCCTGCGTGCAAGCGGGTGGCAGTGCCACCTGTGCTCACGTGCACCAGCCACGCACCAGCCACGCACCAGCCACGAACCCAGAGAACTTCCAGGAGAGGACAGCATCTCGCCCACGGTGAGTGGCAGCATATGTACTTAGCCAACGGCAGGCTGTTATGCAGTCAGCCCAGGCTGCGCCTTGCAGAATTGCAACTTTTGCTCGCGAGACCGCGATTCCCCACAGCTAGCCGTAGCGAGTTGGACGTGAGTTCGGCAGATTCGCTATCGCCCGCAGCCAAGCGGATAATATGCACACACCTGGTGCCGGATGTGGGTTTACTTCTCTGTCTCCATCGCCCTGCTGCTGGCGTGGTCGTAACGGCGACTGCATCCCTCGCGGGGGCGTCCACGTACCTTCTCCGTCAATGGCACGATCGACCTGCCGTCTTTCCTTTCTCTTCGGCTCCTCCGTCCACCGTGCACCGAGAATCCGGTGCAACTGTGAGCATCACGAGACCCCTCCCCCCACCTCCGCCTGCAGAATGGGAGTTCAGCTCTATCTTGCATACTGTCCCTGCTTGCAGGAAACGCGGTGTGGGACCGGAAGAGCCGGAACAGGAGACGAGCTATCCCCAAATTCGGACAGTAGATCGCACCCTCAAATATTTCCACTGAGAAATCTGCATAGTAAAACGGTTCTTATAGTAACAATAGAAGGCTTCATGACCCTGCGGCAACCCATTGGAAACTTATAGAGAGGCTCTGCTCTTGTCCGAACTTCCAGAGAATCGTGCGAACATTGTGATCATCTTACAGCCAAACCGTCTTGAATCGGTTTGAAGCTAACATAAATCAAGGACACCTGGGATTGGGTTAGCTGTGAATTTGGGCTGTACATTTAATGTGGTGGTAGAGTAAAAAGTGAATAATGTCAGTCACACATGACTACTTCTCACTCGCTCTGCCCAGCGCATATTCTGACACAACCCAAAAAATAGAATGACCCGAGTCGACAAATAGCATGACACGCAGACAATACAATATCCCTTTCCTCCCATTTTCCTTCGTTTCCTATTGTCAGTGCTACATCTCGTCCTGCTCCGGTGTTTGCCGGAGAGGAGAGCAGCTAGGACCCTTTCGCCCCCTTCATTTCATTTCATTTCTCCCCTCCCTTGGCCAAGGGAAACCAGCGAAAAACCTTCACCCCCTATAAAACCCTCGTGGTCCAAGTTTGTGGTGTCCTTCTCCCCAGCGATGCTCCATTAAGTTCTATGTTCGGAGATGATAGGGTCAGGTCGGCGATCGAATGGTTGCCTGCTAAAGTCCCGGACCTGGCCGCCTCCGAGGGACCGTCCGTGGGAACGATTATTTCAAGGATCCGAGATCTATTAACCGGTGAACGCTGATCCCAACCAAGAGGTTCTTGGATACTCGCCGGCGATGGAGGCGGAGAGACTGACTGGCTCCAATGAAGAGGGAAGGTTGGTGAGTGAGGCTTCTGGATTGGGGGGGGGGGGGGGGGGGGGGGGGGGGGGGGGGTGTGTGGAGATTTAGAAAA
>Ga0307516_10009027_pt1 | contig 11168 bp, 10 predicted proteins | sample 19_EM_MG_FD_203310 | JGI IMG/M metagenome (GOLD analysis project Ga0307516, IMG submission 203310) | Populus trichocarpa ectomycorrhiza microbial communities from riparian zone in the Pacific Northwest, United States - 19_EM | ecosystem: Host-associated > Plants > Roots > Unclassified | place...
CACTTTCATAGCTATGAATCACCCATTTAATATGCAAAGTTCCTATGTTACCTGACTGTACCATCAGAGTCTATATGCTTATGCCTCTGTGAGCGGAGTATGCCCAAGATCGAACCACACTGCATCTGAATGTCGAAAAATTATACCTACTGTAAAATTCCCCACACAGCTCATGATTACGGAAGTTGCTCTTGTGGCCCAACACCTCTTTTACACTGGTCTCACTTCGCAAAACATCTGGGACTCTAGACACAGCACAGGGTTCCAAATTTGGCCTCTGCCAATGTTATTTCTAACTAGTTTGCAAAATAATATTTTGTGGAAAAAATATTTACAAAGACTTTTGCCACCGAAAAAGTCAAAGAAATGCATCATTTGATATTTTGCAAAGGCAAAAGTGGGCGCCTGACATTTTGCCTTTGCGAAATGTCAAATTTTGCATTCCCTTAGATTTTGCAGCTGCAAAAGACTTTGTAAATATCTTTTCCACAAAATATTATTTTGCAAACTATTTAGAAATAACATTGGCAGAGGCCAAATTTGGAACCCCATGCTGTGAGATCTGCAGGTGCAAAGGTCACCCTCAAGGGTTAGTTTGCATTGTATTGTCCATTTCCTTGTCTCTAACCTCTCCCAGTTCAATGCTCCTCCTGAAGACCCACCCACATCCAGAGGGAGGTCAACAAGGTTCGGTTACTGAGGCTGAAGCCTTCTTACCCCAACACAAGCCTATTTTCGTTGGTCGGCGATGCAACACCTGGGTGAATCGAGTCTGTTGTTTTAATTTGGGTGGGATTACATTCAGTGGGACAGACAGTTGGTGGGGTGTGAGGGTGTGAACTGGTGGTTAGAAGGAGGTGGGTAATGTTGCATGTCAGGCCAGCTGGAGTTCCCAATGAACCCAGTGATTAAAGTTCTCATGATCTCATCCCATATCACCTCACTTCCATCTTTCTAGACAACTGTGACTACTCTGTCATTCAAATCGGACTAGGTGTGTATAAATCTAACTGTGGGAATTCTTACTTACCTCTCCTTCCAGTTCTACCCCTTCATCAATATGAGCTTCCTCAGTTCAACCACGCTAAATTTTTACTGCCACAAGAGCATCAGTTCCGCTGATGCCGCTGACTCTCTGGGTTACTTGACGCATGCTACCAAACACTATGCGCCTCTCCTTTCACACGTCCAGGCAACTGGCGTGGTCTTCCAGTAAGTCCTTTCTGACATCCTCATTTCCGTCCTGAGTTGCTTCATGCCCCACTCAGTGGGGTTAATCACGGTCCGAAATCACGACAGAAGATGCTTGAAAAGTGGGTTTCCCTGGCTCAGGAGGGGTCAGTTCTTTTTCTTTTTCTCCACATGATAACTTCACTGATCTAGGAGGGCCGTTCCTCCCCCCGAGGAACTATACCAGTATGCGACCATCCACATCTACGATGCCAGGCAACAAAATGTGGCAATACTACACCTTTGTTCGTGCCATAGTTTTGACAAGGTGTATGTTCTGAAGAGGGCATTGTGGGGGCAGATCAATGGGAGGGGTGAGGTTCTTTGCGTCTTGAACTGTCAGCTCGGCAAAGACTTCAAGATCAATAGTGTTATCCAGGTCTAGATCTACATTTTGTGAGTTTCCCCCTCTTCCACTCGTTTTTTCTTGTTTTCTCACTAACCGCCTATTGTACATACATATTATATTTCCAGTACTGCCTTCCGACATAAGTTCCGAACTTTGTATTCTATCCTCCCAATGATCAATCCAGGTCTTGACCATATGAACCACCTCTTCATCTCCAACCATGTCCCACCTTGTCTTCAACTGATTTTCTCACTCCAGGCAGTAAGTCTTATCTTACTCTCCCTTTCTAACCGCTCTTCTACCAATGCCATCTAGGTTAAAGGGCTTGTTTTTCCACCGGAGTACTTGTCTACGAGTACGGTGACAGCAAGGAACAAGTTACTGGATGGGAGAGAGGAAGGGCAGCACACATCTAGTGGCATTGCAGGAGCTCAGAGCTTGGATTCCAAGGCAACGGTTGCCTGCCAACCCAAGCATACCGTCGAGTCGATCAACAATGAACCGTGGTATGTCCTCCCTTTCTCTATCGTTCAAGGCTCACTTTCTGAGTTTTCTTGATGCCAGGACATTTCTCGGGCATCGTATACCTCCTTATACACCAATGTACTACATTATCCCTCATACACACATTTTTATAATTAAGATGCCAAAAGAGATTTGAGAGCTAACCAAAAGCCCTTGAAGTTCCTGCTACTGGGGCCGACTTACAATCACCAGAAAATAATACTATGATATCTTCTGCAGAAATCGGAGAGAGATGATAGCGAAGATTTAAAATATTTTCATTACTATAAACGAGGGGTTATATGGGAAGGTATCTTAGTCTACAATTTCAATTGATTCAATCCAGAACCACCAGACAAATCGCGAACAGATTACAACCCACATCTTATGATTAACTTATTAATGTATACCCCTTGGAGTTCCCCTTTCATACCTGTCACATATTGTGAATACAAATCGAAATTATTCGAGTTGCATATGTAAGAACTGATCCTGATTAGATTACAAATCTATCTGCAATCTGATGGCTCACCCTATGGCACTGAACATCAAGCAGACATTAGTATTTTATTCCCTATTACATACAGAGTTCAACATGTCATCACATAAGCATTATATTCTATAATTTATTCCCTTTTTAATCGACATTTAAAGAAGCCAATCACCGCAGTGTGGTACGTCGACCTCTGGATACTTTCTTCCTATGCCAATCCATTCAGATTCAATGAACTGCGGGATATCCATGAAATTGATTATATTATTTGATGTCATCCGAGCGATATTTTGCGAGATGGGCCAACAGCAGCCAGGGTGCGAGGACGAGGACGGTCGTGTTTATCTACTACTATATTGCAACAGAATGGGAACATAATAAAATCAAACCCAAATGGTATACTGTATGTGGGTCCTCGACCAGGTCATTCCTTGTCCATACTGGGGTACAGCCTGACCTCTGATTGGAGCATCCAGTCTGGACCTGGAGATGGCCTTTTCAGTTCAAATCCCTCATTTTGTCCATTTTTGCATCAGCCTATGGCTGCATTTTAGAAAAACCTGTCCATTTTCTGAGACAGCATTTGAGGTAATTGTCCAGAGTCCTCAGCAAAACTATTTGAGAATCATGATTGGCATGGGGAAGTGTCATGTCATATGAAAGAGTGTTAATAGCAATCTGTCAAAGAATGTGGAATCAGTGTATAATAAACAATGGATGGGTAGCAGCAGGCCTGGGTAAGAAAATTGTAAGGAATGTGGGAGGGAGTCTGTGTCTGCGATAGTATTGCATATGTAGCCCCCCAAGTTGAACCCAACCTATGGTCCTGTCGATAGTGCAAACCTCGCCACTGTCGGAGAAAAGTTCGCCTGGTTAGAAACCTGACACTTGCAGAGTTGCAGTCCTGAGTTTTTGCAAGGTTTTAATGCCTATAAGGAGACTAATGTACCATTCCAGGATCACAGTTCACTTCTGAATTCAATGCAACTTCCCAGGCACTGCAAGACTTGTATCTCAGGCACCTGACTCTCAATGAGGCCCCGCAAGAAGAGTTATCTCGATGAATCTGTATTGCATTGGCAGTAGAGTTCTCGGATTCTATCAGCAGCAAAGGCAACAGGTTTGCACAGGTGTTTACGGATGCTGGTGGGTCTGTGAAGGCAATACCCTTGGAAAACATATAGTCATGATAATTGCAATGACTACATCAGCTGCTACCCCCTTGTGCGAGCCATGTCCGTCGCAGTGGCAAAGTCAGAGGCCACCATGGCCCATCCAGCAGAGAGGCAAGTCATGGCCCTAGCTTCTAATGCTCACTCAGGCTCCGTTGATACCCAGAAAGGCATCTCCATGAGCTGCATATCACCTACCCCATAGCAGGAGCCTCAAGATGCTGTGGTCTGGTCTCATTTGAAGCTGCCCTGCAGATGTTTGGCAGAATCCATGGCTTGGGCAGTGAAGTACCACTTTTATGACCCAAACTTTGATATTGTATCCTTCCCAACTTGGGAATGGTTGTTGCAGGCATTGAAAGGGTATTTTGTGAGGAGGGCTATAGTGACAGGTATGGTGTGTTTGGGGGTAGGGGTGCTTCAGAGCCAGAGTTTGAGGTTGTGGAGATACTAAATGCACAGCTGGAAGAGATTGGTTTGAGCTTTGCAATGACTGTTGATGATTTGAGTGAAGTGGAGAGGCTTTCTGAGGTTGCTGAGACTTGGTGCCAAGGTATGGCCCTTTCTTTTTACACATCGTTGAAGTCCCATAACTTGGTATATTAACCATTGAGTAACCTGCAACATGCACTAGACAAAAGAGCTTGAACTCAATTCCACCGACGAGGGGCTGGACAGTAACTGAATACCACTCCCATGCACAACTGTGGATCCGGGGATCCTGTTTGTCCATCTAGCCAATATATCCATTGAGCCGCAATGGGTAGCACAGACAATGAAGCTATACCATCAGGTTATTGAGACAGTCAGGTTAAGGGTAGATAAGGTCTTAAACTATATAGAATAACCCGAAGATATATCAGTCTTATATACCACCTGAAAATGCCATGTAAAGGACAGTAGCGTTGGCAAAACCTGCAAGAAGCCCCACACTTAAGTGATTTCTAAGAATTGCAGAGAGCAGACAGGTGTACAAGGACATGACCAGAACAAACAAGAATGGTATATTGGTGTAACAGAAACCCCAGGATGATAAAAGCTACCAGTAGGTCTCAACATTTATAAGGGATCGTAGGGTTTGGGAAATCTGGCCGCTCAGATGTATCATAATCACAGGGCATCTGATAGCTTGAATCCGACAGGATGTGAACACAATGATATATCAGTGTAACTGAAATGCAGAATGATTGAAGCTACTGGTAGGTCTCAACATTTATAAGGAATGGTAGGGTTTGGGAAATCTGGCTGCTCGGACATATCATGATCACAGGGCATCTGATAGCTTGAATCCGACAGGATGTGAACACAATGATATATCAGTATAACTGAAAGGCAGAACGATTGAAGCTACTGTTAGGGGCCGCTCAGATGTATCATGATCACAGGGCATCTGATAGCTTGAATCTGACAGGATGTGAACACAATGATATATCAGTGTAACTGAAAGGCAGAACAATTAAAGCTACTGATAGGTCTCAATGTTTACAAGGGATGGTAGGATTTGCAGAATCTGGCCACTCAGACATATCGTGATCACAGGGAATCTGATAGCTTGAATCTGACAGAATGTGAACACAATGATACATCAGTATAACTGAAAGGCAGAACAATTGAAGCTACCGGTAGGTCTCAATGTTTATAAGAGATGGTAGGGTTTGTGGAATCTGGCTGCTCAGATGTTTTCCGATCATCGAATATCTTGCAGCTTGAATGCGGCGATCTTTGCAAGAACTCTGAGTGCAGGCAACAGAGCCCCAAAATGTGTGATTAGAATAAGTACTGAAATGGCTGGTAGAGATGGCCACAGAGCCCAAAATGTGTGATTAGGATAATTACTAAAAGGGCTTGCTAGAGAGGGTCAACTCACATAACACAGAGTTTTTGTGATTGCTTGGTGACTGACAGCTTGAACGGGATAATTTTTGCAAGAATTCCAAGCACTGTCCAGCAATTATCAGACCTGTAAGTCTTGCAAGTATAGACCATCTGCATAAGAAGGACATACCTTGTAGAAGGGCAGTCAGAATGACCCTGTACATCAAACATTTTTAATACCTAGCAACAAGGACGCATTTTGTCAATGAAGACATGCAGAGATAATACTTGATCATTCTATACCGAAATGTCATGGTTCACGAGGTTGAAAACAAACAAAAGGCCCACAAGTGAAGCTTTCTAGCCATTTTTCACTCAAAAAGGAAGCCTCTCAATTTTTTGAAATCACAACCATTGGTTTAGTGTTGGAATTCTCAATGGTATTGTTATGATACATTTTTTTCTATTCTTTCACCTTTTCACATCATGTGCTCTATCACATGATCCACAGTCAGTATCACTCAGCATTGCTGCGCAATGCCTCAAGGTTACCACATGTTGCTGCGCAACACCTCACTTATAATGCATGTAGAACATTCTGGAACTACTTACATAAGGATTCCATGGAATGCCTCATTGCTAACACATGTTCTCCAACTAGTATATATAGTCATCAGTTTAAACTGTAACTTTAGTCATATTCTCTTAAGCTATCCACTATAACCTAGTGTGAGGGCCCTAGTCAATATAGACTTCCCTTTTCCTTTCCTCATGTTATTCTTGTAAGCCCGCAAAAGACCTATTTGGTTTTAGTGTGTCTTAACACATTGGACAGCTTCAATAAGGCAATTATTAGTCTCAGACCTGAGACAGGCAGGCTCATCAAGTATGGGTTTCCAGACACATTCATCCCTCATCTACACATCATTTCTCAGGAGGTGCGCAGCTGTGACTGGCAATCCACTTGACAAACATGAAACTGGGGTCTTTCAGTAGATCAATCAATTAACATGGCAAAAGCAATGGAACATGACATTGCAGGTAAATCAGGCCTCAAGGTATGGCTTTTGTTTCTCTTTTATGGTTATTCACTTAACAATACCCAGGTTGAACAATCTATGGAATGGAAAGTCCCATTCTATTTTATTCTTACTTTCCTTGTTGCTATTTTTGGCATATTTCTATGCATTTTGATGCTTTTTTTTTATGATGTCCCCCTGACCAACCATTTCTTAATTTCTGCTCTTACCTATCATAATAGCTGTCTCTGTAAATGCTGTCTTGTTTAGATTTTGCTGCTTTGCAACTCACCCAATCTAGATCCATCTGTCCACTGTCTGGAATGTTTGAGCTGCTGTCAGCCAGGGTCAAGTAAGTTGTGTGGCATTCAAGATTGTCTTTCAATCAACATTGGTTCTATTCACTCAACAGGTTCAACTCTATGGCCATGGAATATTTAAGCTATCAGCAAGAAAGGTTGAGTAAGTCAGTTGTATGATGTTCAAGATGATCATCTTTCAATTACTGTCATTTCTATTGACTCGACAGGTTCAATCTTGTTTATATCGGAATATTTGAGCTGTCATTGAGGAAGAGTTGAGTAGGTCTGTTATGTAGTGTTGAAGCTCGTCTTTCAATCAATATTGATTCTATTCACTCAAAATAGCCATAGAATCCTTGAGCCATCATCAAGGATGATATTCATTCAACAAGATGCCACTACCTGATATATACAGCAGCTGATTGGTTTTCTCCTTGGGTTGTGAACTAACAACCAGCAGGCCTTTTGCTATAGATTAACCTAGATTACAGTTTCTCATGCTTTCAGACATTCAGTATGAAAGAATTTATTGTTGTTGGTTGGAGTTTGCCTCATCCTCTCCTCTCACTGTTTCCTTCAGAGTCTAGCCTCACCAACAGGAATGAAGACACTCTGATACTCTGGTGCTCAACCAACCTCCCGAACAACCAAAGGGGCTGGACCTAAAGCACAAAAGCTCAAGCTCACCAAAAAGGCATGCACTGAGCTATATACTCGTTGTAAAGCCTCACATAAAAATTATGTCCAGGCTCTCAAAGATGCCACCAAGAAGATCAATGATATCATGAGTGAAGTGGCAAAGACTAACCACAAGGGCATCCGCCAAGTTGCACAAGATCTTCATTTTGAAGGCCATCTCAGTCAGAAGCATCACCAGAAACCAAACACATGGAATGCGTTCCTTTGGAGTAAATCACAGGAAAAGAAAAATAATGGTATGGCCTCAAATTTGTCCCTCAGCTGAGAGCCTTGGGCTTGGTACTAAATCTCAATCTAGGTATCCAGAGAAAAGCCATCTTATAGTCCCTCAGTTCTGACCATCAGTCAGAGTACAAACAACTCACAGAAGAGGATAAAGAAGAGGTCATTCAACTGTACAAAGAGTTCAAATCAGCAGAGTGCACAGCAAAGCAACTGAACGTCACTGCACATGTCAATACTATTATGGCAACACTCAAGGCCATCGAGACTGAGGTATTTATAGATTTTTACTCCCAAGTTTATTTCTTCATACCGTTATTTATCTCCAGTTGGGAAATCTTAAATCTTGCTCTGAGATTGAGGCCCTCCTCCATGTAATGAAGGGACCAACTGATTTGCCCTTGAGTGGCTATTCATTCACTACAGAGGGTGTTTCTGACTTTCTTGAGCATGTATTTAAGATCAACACACAGCATTTTCTGACAATGATAGAGGGCTTTGTGATCCAGGGCCTACAAGGTAGTTCCACATGCTATTTCAGAATGCACACATGAGCTGATCCAATTCCAGGTGCTGCAAGCAACCATAAGCAACAAGTCTTTGCCACACGAGCGGATATCCATGAAGTGATCAATGAGAAACTTCATGAGTGGCTGCATATCATTTCTCAAAAGCAAACCATTGATATTCAGTGAAAAGGACTTATTACTGTAGATGACAAGGCTTGCATGGAATAGAAAAACTATTTCCAGAAAGTTGTGCAATGCTGTATGGTTATAATTGAGGATTGGCCAAATACCATGCTCTTTAAGAATCTCAGAAAGATCTCAAGCACATTTATAGATCTTGAGAATCTCTTTAATATGTGGCAGACAGGCCAGATGTACTGGAAAATGATAACTGAGGATGAGCTCCATCAGCAAACCCTGAAAACACTACAGGCACTACTAGTTGCTATGTAGGGCTATGTAGCCCTATGTAGCAACTGGTAGTATCTGTAGCATTCATCAGCAAATCTTGTGTACTTCAGGCAACTTCAGTAGCTGCACAGGCCTGCACAGACATGGACTTGTTCTTCAGTCAACTTCAGTCAGCTTCACAGATCTGCACAGCATCTGAAGTTGCTGAGGACAAAAAAACAAAGTTTGCTGATGTTCCCAGGATTTGCTGATGTCCAAGCTCTCAAGAAGAAATGCAAAGAGCAGATCAATGCTGGCAAAATAACAGCTCCCATCGAACATTACCATTGCTCAGACTATTGTAAAAAGCACAAACAGATAGGAGATATTGATGCTGAGGACCAGGTACACCAGCAATCCAAGAAGCACAAAAGTATGGACACCACCAAAAGCAATGACGATGCTCCCTCCCGTAAGTCTGCTGCATCAACAAATCCTGATTTTGGGTGTAGTAAGCAAGAGCAAGCTGTAGCAAACACACTGAAACTTGTAGTTTCGTGTAGTGCCATAGCAAGTAGTAGCATCATAGCTCAAGAACACAATAATGCTGTAGCAACATGTAGCAAGATATAGTCTGGTAGTATCTCATAATATCAAATCATTGTAGCATTTCAGCATGGTAGAGCACCCTAATAGGCCATAGTATATAAGTATTTTCTCACTCTACAAAACCTTCATTAACATTTGAAGCAGAAACTGTCTGAGATTTTGCAGGCAAAAAGGTTTATTTTATGATATATATAAGTCTACAGCTATCTATTGAAATCTGTACCCTTCTGGAGGGTGGTGACCCAGCATTGCAGGGGGTTCCGGGGGTTGGCAAACACTCTGGATACTACAGCTCGGGTTGGCTACCTGTACACCTGGCTGTGCTCCTCCTGCACCCTGATCATGCCCAAACTCCACCCCACTCACTCATCCAAACCTCAGCCACTGCCTTCATGCCCCTCACCAATTGGTGACAGGTGCACAGCAGCAGTGGGTGGATCAAAGTTGTGGGTTGGAGAAGAGAGAGTGGCTACCAGAGAGGTTGGGAACATGGTAGAGAGGGGGGTGTTGTTCATCACTGTGATGTGGTGAAAGCAAGAGATGGTGGGTTGTTGGTGATGATGGGCAATGTGGAAAAAGAGAGACAGTGGTGGTGATATAGCAAAAGCGAACGAGGGGAATGGCAGTGGTGGAGAAGGGGGGCTTGAGTGTCCTGCAGCCTGATTGTCGTGATTATCAACCCCATCCTCCTAATATCCAATCTCACAGCACACACTGGACTTGCTTCCACCCCATTCACTGCAACTGTGCCATCTGCTATCCCTGCAAGCACTGAACTATCTGGTTCTGCCATTGAATAGACTGTAGCATACTTACCATCTATCTTGTCAAAAACATCATCTTTCTCTTGTTTAGTTCAGCCCAGGGGTAATTAAATATAATCCATCATACTGAGCTCTCTGTGAAAGTGTAATACTCATGCTACGTGAGAGAGATGGGCAGGGAGGAGAGCCATGGCATGACTTGAATTGCATATTAAGAACATCAAAAAGGAACCAGAAGGGGAATAAATCAATTCATGATTTTGACATTCAGTAATATGGCACTCACATGCAGCCCTCGCCATTGATTGAGTCAACATATAAATTTGTTTTTAGGATGCAGTAGAAGGGACACAAATGAATTGTAAATTTTGACAGCTGAGACACAACACTCACATAGTTACCCCACTGAATACAAAGTGAGCAAGCTGGTCATTCCTGATGACAGTGGCAACATGGTGGGAGCCGATGTTCTATTGAATCAGATGTGAGCTAGTTGCTCCTGATGACAGTAGTGACATGGTGGGAGCTGATGTTGGGTGGTTATCCCATTGAATTGGATGCAAGCAAGCTAGTCATTCCTGACGACAGTGGCAATGTGATGGGTTATCCCACTGAATAGGGAATGGGAGGGATGAGAGGCAGGCAATAGAAGATTGTTGTCAATGAAGAGAGCTGTGGGAGCATGAGTGGATGCAGAAGACAGTGGGCATTCTAGGCATGAGGAGTCATGTCCAAAAGCTGTCAAAGGGTGGAAGACCTCTTGATGGCAGCAGGGAGCCAGGGGAATGCGCTTCTGGGCTTTGTCAGAGGAAGAAGCTTGCAGGCAGTATCTGCAGGTTTTGAAAGTATTGGAAAAGGCATCATGTACCTAGGATATTGGGAATTGAGGAGGGCTTGTCTAATAGCAAGGAATGAATAAATGCTTCTTTGATTCAGGTGAGGCGATGTACTCGTGATGGAAATGGTGTTGGATTGTAATAGTGATAAAACACTTTTGGAATGATTTATATCACTGTTATATATATGCTAAACATTGAAAAACGCGTTTTTACATATAAATACACATTCTCAATGATTGTACATACTTATAT
>Ga0307516_10009028_pt1 | contig 11167 bp, 12 predicted proteins | sample 19_EM_MG_FD_203310 | JGI IMG/M metagenome (GOLD analysis project Ga0307516, IMG submission 203310) | Populus trichocarpa ectomycorrhiza microbial communities from riparian zone in the Pacific Northwest, United States - 19_EM | ecosystem: Host-associated > Plants > Roots > Unclassified | place...
GCTCCCGCGACGACGACCCCGCCGGGTGGCTGCGCGCCATCGGCGTCCTCGACGCTGCCGACGAGCGCCTGGACGCGTTGACGCCGGACGGCGTGATGGCCACCGTGCGCCAACGCCACGGCGCGCTGGACGAGACCGCCTGGCACCGCCATCTGGACGGGTTCGGGCTACGGCCGCATCTCGACAAGACGATGTTCCAGTTGTCGACCGGCTCGCGGCGCAAGGTCGCGCTCGCCGCGATGCTGGCGGCGCGCTGTCCGCTGACGCTGCTCGACGACGCCAGCGCCGGGCTCGATGCCGCTTCGCTGCGCCACCTGCGCCACGCATTGGCCGAGGCGAATGCCGATCCGCGGCGCGCCACGCTCGTCGTGGCCAGCGTCGGACTCGACGGGCTGGAATGCAACGCGACGGTCATGCTGCCCGCGCAGGAAAGCACCTGATTCACGGCGTTGATCGGGCGGTCAAACTTCACGGCCGAACCTAGACTGCCCTTGCGCTAAAGGAGTGCAAGCATGCCCATGGTCACCCCCACCCTCAACCTGCCGCAGCCCATCGCGTCCTCCGCGAAGACAGCAACGGCCCCGCCCACGCCGCCCGTGGCCACCCCGCTGGCACCGGCGCCCAAGGTGCCGGACGCTCCCAGCACCACCGTGACACTGAGTCCGCAGGCAATCAGCGCGGCCTACGCGGTGAGCCATCCGTCTTCGCCGGCCGCGCCGGCCGCCGGACCTGCGGCACATGAGGCCTCGGGTTATGAATCGCTGAAGAACGGCATCTCGACCGCCGTCACCGACGTCGGTGACGCGATCGCCGACGGCGCGCATGCGGTCGTCGACGGCGTCGAAACCACGCTGTCGGCCGCCAACAAGGTCGCCAAGGGCATTCTCGAGCTGCCGTTCGCCGTGGTCGCCAAAGGCTGCGACGCCGTCGGGTCGCTCATAGAAGAGCTCTGAGCCACGCCGTCGAACGGTCGGACGTGACGTTCGATGGTGTCGCGATGAAGATACGCAAAGCACCTTGACGCCTACAGACGTCCGGGTGCTGGCGTGAAGAATGGACTCATCACTCCTCTCCAAGGAACAATGATGAAGCTCCAACGCATCCCCGCCCTGCTCGCGGCGCTCGCCGTGGCGATCCCGGCCATCTCGATGGCCGACCCGTCCGATCACGACCGGGACCACGATCGCGATCGCGGCCACGTCAGCGCGCAGCACGACAGGCCCGATTGGGATCATCCCGGCTACCGCCACGACGACTATCGCGGCGCCGGTCCCAACCACGAATGGCAACGCGGCGGCCGCCTGCCCCGTGAATACCGCGGCCACCAGTACGTCGTCAACGACTGGCGCGGGCATCACCTGAGCGCTCCGCCGCACGGCTACCGCTGGGTGCAGGTGAATGGGGACTACGTGCTCGCGGCCGTGGCCACTGGCATCATCCTGGACACGCTGTTGAGCCAGTGACGCTCACGAGTTTGCTTCAGGACACCCGGCGCGGCACCCGCTGCGCCGGGTCGTAGAAGAAGGTCTCCTGGGCGATGCGTTCGCCCTCCCAGCGTTGCCACGCCAGTTCCTCCATGTGCGTGACGCTGCCGTCGCGCCAGGTGAAGTGGAAGATCCAGCGGATCACGACATGGTCGCCGTTGACGAGCACCGGGCGCACGCACCGTGACTCGAGCGCATCGGCGCGCGCCAGCACCTTGCGCTCGTTCTCCACATGCAATGCGCGACCGACACGCGGCGTGCCCTGGTTCTCCTGCATCGTGGAGAGCTCGGTGTAGAACTGCTCGCAGGCCTCGGCGTGGGCGTTGCTCTCGACCAGCGCGATGAAGCGCTCCAGCGTGTCCGGGGTCGGCATCGCGAGCTCCTGTTGGCGGGAAGCGGGTTCCCGCGATCGTTTCACATCCCGGTGGGTTGCAACAGCATCGCGACAACCGCGTGCTGCCAGGTCGTGATCTCCCACGGATTGCCGTCCGGGTCGGCGAAGTACAGCGACCACGACAGCTGATGATCCTCCGCCTCGACCGGACGCTCGAGCTTGTCCACCAGGTGCTGGCGCCACGCGATGAACTCCTGGGCGCCCACCGACAGCGCGATGACGCTGCGACACGGCTGCGGCGCCGCCTCGAACAGCGCGATGTGCACCGTGCCGGACGAATTCGTCAACGTCAGCGGCCCGCCGTCAGCCCACGACTCGAGCTCCGGCATGCGCGTGAAGCCCATCATCTCGGCGTACCACTGCTCGGCCTTGTTGCGGTTGGCGGCGTAGAGATGGATGTGGTCGATGCGGTCGAAGGCGGGGATCATGGCGATTCGTCGAGTGGATGCGTCAGCGCGGCAGCAATCGTAATGCCCGCAAGCCTTCGAGTTGCCGCAAGGGTTTCGCTCAGGGTTCGAGGGGGTCGTGGCCCCAGTTCATCAGCGACCAGCGCCAGACGGTGTTGCGGACGTCCCCGCTGGGGCGCTGCGCGAGGTGCCGATGGACGTAGCCGACCACCTTGCGCATGTGCGCCAGGTCGGTCTCGACCAGGTCGCCCGGGGCCTTGTTCAGCAACTCCACGATGCGCCGGCCCGAGAGATGACCCACCGATTCGGTGCCCTCGCCGGGCGTGATTCCCACGGCACGCGACTCGCCGGTCGCGAGCCATTTCTCGAGCGCGGCGGGCGTCATGTTGACCGCGGTACTGAACTCGCGCAGCGTGGCCGCGGGGTCGCCGCAATGCGCCGTCATCTCGACGCGCCCCTTTCGCCGTTCTTGGCGCTGGTCATGAGCCCCTCCGGATCCGATCATCGAACCCGGAAAGGGCAATTGGCATTCCCCGCGCGTTCAGCGCGCGTACGAGCCCAGGCGGGTCATCACGCGCGACATCCTGGAGACCCGCGACGTGGCGGCAGCCCCCAGCCAGGCGCTCTGCATCACTTCGAGCTCGGCCAACTGCGTCACCAGGCGCTTCGGGCCGGCATAGGCGTCGAACACGGCGCGATGGCCGGCGAGCGACATGGAACCGTCCAGGCCGTAGTACGACCGCACCCAGCCGAGCAGGTCCTCGAGGTGGTCGTCCTGCTCCCGCTTGGTGCGGTACTTGTGCGGCTCCCAGGGTCGATTGCGGCAGTTGGCGATGCACACGTCCTGGCCCGGCTCCAGGAAGATCAGCAGCGGCCCGTGCGGCAGCACCGCTTCGACCAGGTCGCCATAGCAACCGTCGATGATCCAGTCGTCGGACTCGCGGCAGAACTGCGCCAGGTCGGCGAAGACGAGCGAATCGGGACGCTCCACGGCCACGCGATCGGGCTCCCACACCAGCGTATCGAGATCCAGCAACGGCATGCCCTGCGTGCGGGCGAGCGACTTCGCGAGCGTTGATTTGCCCGATCCCGCATTGCCGAGGATGGCGATTCGCATTCGATGGAGTGTGGTGGCGATCTCGCCATTGTCCTCGACCATGCCGCGCAAGTCACCCCGCCCCGACTCAGGGTTTGCCTGACATCGATCGCGAAGGCTGGCCACCGAGCTTTCGCGGGGCTGTCACCCCCTTGTCACACGGGCCCTCCACGATCCGTCGGTTGTCACAAGAAGAGGGACTTTCACCCATGAACACCATCGTCGGCTCGACCCCGTTGCCAGGTGGCGCGGTCGCACCCAGCCGCCCCCGCCTCGATCACAAGCCCGGCAAGGGCACGTGGATCGTGTTCGCCACGCTGCTGCTCATCGGCCTGGGCTACACGGCCTATAGCATCACCACCGACTACGTCAGCAGCGGCGAGACGGCCACGGCCATCTGGCCGTTCGTGCTGCTGGGCCTGGCGCTGCTGATCGCGCTCGGCTTCGAGTTCGTCAACGGCTTCCACGACACCGCCAACGCGGTGGCCACGGTGATCTACACCAACTCGCTGCCGCCGCACGTGGCCGTGGTGTGGTCGGGCCTGTTCAACTTCCTGGGCGTGCTCGTCTCCAGCGGCGCGGTGGCCTTCGGCATCATCTCGCTGCTGCCCGTGGAGCTGATCCTGCAGGTCGGCTCGAGCGCCGGCTTCGCCATGGTGTTCGCGCTGCTGATCGCCGCCATCATGTGGAACCTGGGCACGTGGGCCCTGGGGCTGCCGGCCTCGTCGTCGCACACGATGATCGGCTCGATCATCGGCGTGGGCGTGGCCAACGCGTTGATGCACGGCCGCGACGGCACGAGCGGCGTGGACTGGGCCCAGGCGACCAAGATCGGCTACTCGCTGCTGCTGTCGCCGCTGGTGGGCTTCGCGTGCGCCGCGCTGCTGCTGCTCGCGCTGCGCGCGCTCGTCAGGAACAAGGCGCTGTACGAGGCGCCCAAGGGCGCGGCCCCGCCGCCGTGGTGGATCCGCGGCATGCTGATCCTCACCTGCACGGGCGTGTCGTTCTCGCACGGCTCCAACGACGGCCAGAAGGGCATGGGCCTGATCATGCTGATCCTCGTGGGCACGGTGCCGATCTCGTACGCGCTCAACCGCGCGATGCCGGTCGACCAGACCGCGCAGTTCGCCACCATCGCCCACGTCGCGCAGGCCTCGCTGGAGCGGACGGCCCCCGGCGCCGTGGCCGCCGACGCGCGGGCGACGCTGTCGCACTACGTGCGCACCAAGGTCGTCGAGCCGACCACCCTGCCCGCGCTCGCCGCCATCGCCGGCTCGATCGGCGACCAGGTGCAGCAGCACGACACCCTCGCCAAGGTGCCGGCCGCCGCCGTCGCCAACGTGCGCAACGACATGTACCTGGCCTCGGAGACGATCCGCCTGGTCGACAAGGACGCGCACATCACGCTCGACCCCGAGACGCACACGCACCTGATGGCGTTCAAGAAGCAGATCGACGCGGCGACCAAGTTCATCCCGCTGTGGGTGAAGGTGGCCGTCGCGATCGCGCTGGGGCTGGGCACGATGGTGGGCTGGAAGCGCATCGTCGTGACGGTCGGCGAGAAGATCGGCAAGTCGCACCTGACCTACGCGCAAGGGATGTCGGCCGAGCTCGTGGCGATGCTCACGATCGGCGCGGCCGACAACTTCGGCCTGCCGGTGTCCACCACGCACGTGCTGTCGTCCGGCGTCGCCGGCACGATGGCGGCCAACAAGTCGGGCCTGCAGTGGTCGACGATCCGCAATCTCGCCATGGCCTGGGTGTTGACGCTGCCCGCCGCCATCCTTCTTTCCGGCAGCCTGTACTGGCTGTTCACCAAAATCTTCTGATTCAAGAGCGCCCCATGAATGCACTGTTCGACCAGGACGCGATGCGCCGCCGCATCGAGCGCGAACTCATCGACGGCTACGACGAAGAGATCGAGATGGAGATGGAAGACCGCCTCGTCGCCGATCCGCTGGACGCCAGCGGCGAGGACGCGACCGAGCGCGTGCGCTACTTCCGGGAGCTGTTCCGCCTGCAGGGCGAGCTCGTGAAGCTGCAGGACTGGGTCGCGCACTCGCGCCAGAAGGTGGTGATCCTGTTCGAGGGCCGCGACGCCGCCGGCAAGGGTGGCGTGATCAAGCGCATCACCCAGCGCCTGAACCCGCGCGTGTGCCGCACCGTCGCCCTGCCCGCGCCCAACGACCGCGAACGCACGCAGTGGTATTTCCAGCGCTACGCGGCACACCTGCCGGCCGCCGGCGAGATCGTGCTGTTCGACCGCAGCTGGTACAACCGCGCCGGCGTCGAGCGCGTGATGGGCTTCTGCACCGAGGACGAGTACGAGGAATTCTTCCGCTCGGTGCCGGCCTTCGAGAGCATGCTCCAGCGCTCGGGCATCAAGCTGATCAAGTACTGGTTCTCGATCACCGACGACGAGCAGGAGCTGCGCTTCCTGGGCCGCATCCACGACCCGCTCAAGCAGTGGAAGCTGAGCCCGATGGATCTCGAGAGCCGCCGTCTGTGGGAGGAGTACACCAAGGCCAAGGAAGTGATGCTGGAGCGCACCCACAGCGCCGAGTCGCCGTGGTGGGTGGTGCAGGCGGTCGACAAGAAGCTGGCGCGCCTGAACTGCATCCACCACCTGCTGCAGCAGTTCGAGTACACCGAGGTCGAGCACCCGGCCGTGCGCCTGCCGGAACGCCTGCGCCACGAGCACTACTCGCGCCAGGCGGTGCCCGACGAGATGATGGTGCCGGACGTCTACGGGACCTGAGCCTGGGGCAGATCAGGCAGCGCCCTGCTGCCCTGCGCGGACACCACGGCCGTACCGCGCAGCACCTGTGACGCGACGATGCCCACCACCGCGACGGCGTCCGGCTCCGCCGTCGCGATGTCGCGCAACTTCTCAAGCGTGTCGCACGCGAACTGGTTGCAGACGTCCGAACGCCGCTCGCGCGGCAAGGTGCAGCCGTCCGCGGCATGGAACAGGCACGACGAGTGCAAGTGCACGGGGGCCACGTGGCCGAGCCAGTGGTCGACCGCGTCGACCCAGGCCGCGCCGGGGTGCTGCACGAGCCAGCCGCGCAGTTGATGGGCCTCGATGAAGGCCTTGCCGTGCAGGCCGAAGCGGCAGCAGCGTCCGCGGCACAGCGCGCACAGGTGGCCGCCGATGGCGGGCGCTCCAGGGTCGCCGGACTCGGCGGCGTCCGCGGGCGGCGCAGCCGGTTCGTCGGCCTCCAGCGCCATCAGGTGCGCGCGGAGCTCGGCGATGTCGATGTCCGAGGGCGGCGTGAAGTCGGCGTCGTGATGCCGCAGCCACAGCACCGGAGCGCTCGCCAGCGCGGGCGCGTCCCACGCGGTCGCGGCGGCCGTGCGCACGCGATCGAGGTCGGCGGCCCGCCGTGCGGCCGCCTGGGCGTCGGCCGCGCGGCGGCGGCAATCCATCGCATCGCAGACGTCGCCGCGCACGCGGGCCAGCGCCGACAGTGCCCGCCCGCACCATCGGCACGTCCCTGCAGCGCCGCCACGGGTCGTGGCGCGAAGTCCGGCGGTCGTGTCATCGCGGCTCATGCGCCGATGGTAGACGCGAGCACATCGCGAAAGCCATGACAGACCGTGGGGGCGGCGAGCGCGACCCTATGATCCGCGCAGTTCATTCGACTCATTCCTGAAGGATTTCCCATGCTGTTCGACCCGATCCAGATCCGCACCCTGTCGCTGGCCAATCGCACCGTGATGTCGCCGATGACGCGCAGCCGCGCCGTCGAGGCCAACACGCCCAACGCGCTGATGGCCGAGTACTACGGCCAGCGCGCGGCCGCGGGGCTGATCGTCACCGAAGGCACGTCGCCGTCGCCCAACGGCCTCGGCTACGCGCGCATCCCCGGCCTGTTCAACGCCCAGCAGGTGGCCGGCTGGAAGCTGGTGACGGACGCGGTGCACGCCAAGGGCGGCAGGATCGTGGTGCAACTGATGCACACCGGCCGCGTGACGCACGTGGCCAACCTGCCGGCCGGCGCGGAGGTGGTGGGGCCCACCGCTGCCGTTTGCCCCGGCCAGATGTACACCGATTCGCTGGGCATGCAGGACTACAGCGTGCCGCGCGCGATGACCGAGGGCGATATCGCGCATGCCGTCGCCGAGTTCGCGCAGTCGGCCCGGCTGGCGATCGAGGCCGGCTTCGACGGCATCGAGCTGCACGCGGCCAACGGCTACCTGATCGAGCAGTTCCTGAACCCCAACGTCAACACGCGCACCGACGGCTACGGCGGCTCCGCCGAAGGCCGCAACCGTTTCGCGCTGGAGGTGGCGCGCGCGACCACGGCCGCCATCGGCGCCGACAAGGTGGGGATTCGCCTGTCGCCCTACGGCGTGTTCAACGGCACCGGGCCGTTCGCCGATGTCGACGCGCAATACAAGGCGCTCGTCGAAGGCCTGTCCAGCCTGGGCTTGCTGTACATCCACGTGCTCGACCACTCGGCGATGGGCGCACCGGCCGTCCCGGCCGAGGTCAAGGCATCGCTGCGCCAGGCCTTCGACGGCCCGTTCATTGCCGCCGGGGGTTTCGACCATCGCAGCGGAGCGCAGGTGCTGGCGTCCGGCCAGGCGGACCTGGTCGCCTTCGGCCGGCCGTTCCTCGCCAACCCGGACCTGGTCGCACGCATGAAGGCCGACGCGGCCCTGAACGCCATCGACATGGACACGTTCTACACGCCGGGCGCCAAGGGCTACACGGACTATCCGGCGCTGGCCTGACCGCACGCGAAGGGGCCGCCATCCCGGAATCACGCGTGCCACGACCCGTGCGGGCCGTCATGCATTTCCGCTCGATCCTGACTCGACAAGGCGCGCATCGCACGCCTCGAACGGTCGGGACCACCGGCAGCTGCGCGGTGCTCGCCCGCTCAGTTCGCGAAGAAGTTCAGCGGCTGGCCATCCTGCGGGTGGATGCGCCCGAAGCGCTGCACCAGGCGGGCCTGGATCGGCGCGGGCAGCGGCGTCAGGCCGCTGCTGCGCACCTCGCCGTCGCCGTTCTGCAGTGACCAGAAGACGAACTGCAGCGCGTCGCGCGCACCGCCGGCCGTCTTCGGGCGCGCGTCCAGCAGCAGGTAGGTGGTGATGGTCAGCGGCCAGCTCTGCGTGCCGGGCTGGTCGAGCAGCGTGGCCGTCTCGTCGCCCTTGCGGTTCAGGTCGGACTCCTGCACCGCGGCCTTGAAGGCCTCGGGCGACGGCGCGCTCCATGCGCCCGCGCGGTTGCGCAGGCGCACGCCGGCGAGCTTGTGCAGCGCGACGCGATCGAACGACACGTAGCCGATCGAGTTGGGCGTGGCGGCCACGCTCCTGGCGACGCCGTCGTTGCCATCCACCGGGGTCACGTCGCCGGGCCACTTGACCAACTGGCCGGAGCCCACCTGGGTCTTCCAGTCGGCCGACATCAGCGACAGGTAGCGGGTGTAGGCGTCGCTGGTGCCGGACTTTTCCGCGCGCACGACGCGCACGATCGCCGCGGCAGGCAGGTCCACGTCGGGGTTCAGCGCCACGATGCGCTTGTCGTTCCAGCGCGTGATCGCGCCGCGCATGATGTCGGCCAGCACGTCGCCGGTCAGGCGCAGCCGCTCGTTGCCGACGCCGCGCACGTTGACCACCGGCACGATGCCGCCGACCGCGGTCGGGATCTGGACGAGGCCCAGCTTCTCGAGATCGGCAGCGGACACCGCCGAATCGGAGGCGCCGAAATCGACCTCGCGGCTGCCGATGCGCTTGAGGCCGTCGCCGGAGCCGGTGGGCTGGTAGGTGACCTTGGCGTCGTGCGACTTGCCGTAGCTCTCCGCCCACGACTTGTAGACACCCGACGGGAACGTGGCGCCGGCGCCGTGGATCTCGGCGGTGGCGTGCACGGCCGGGGTGAAGGAGGCAAGACAGGCGAGCAGCAGCGCGCCGAACACGGTCGGTGTGGAGGTCATCGGAGGGGATGAAAGCGGAGGGGAGTGCGCGCTCGGACTACCGTCACGGGCGCGGCGCATCGGCGGAGGGCGGCGACGCGGTGAAACCGGAATTATAGGATTTGCACCAAGTCGGTGATGTGACCGGAAGTCGAGTTTCCCGCTCAGTCGCGACGCCGGAACGCCAGCCAGCCCGCCAGCGCCGTGAACGCGACCACCATCACCGCGATCCACAGGAAGCCGTTCGGGTTCTGCGACAGCGGGATGCCGCCGACATTCATGCCCAGCAGGCCGGCAACGATGTTGATCGGCAGTGCCAGCACCGTCACCACGGTCAGCGTGAACACGCTGGAGTTGGTGTGCTCGCCCACCTGCGCGGCGATCTCGTCCTGCAGCAGCTTGATGCGCTCCTGCAGCGCGGCCAGGTCGCGCAGCACCAGCGAGAACTCCTCGGTGGCCTGGCGCAGCGCGTCGAGGTCGACCTCGCCCGTCCATGGCGGCGGCTGGCGCAGCAGCCGGAACAGCGCGCCCGGCTCCGGCGCCAGCAGGCGTTGCAGGCGCACGAGCACGCGGCGCAGCCTGCCGAGATCCTCGCGCTTGTCGCCGAGGCGGCCGACCAGCAGCTTGTCCTCCACGTCGTCCACCTGCAGCGTGGCCTGGCGCACGATGCGCACCAGCACGTCGCCCTGGTCGCGCAGCAGGCGGTCGAGGAACAGCAGCGACGAGCGGAACGTGATGCCCTGGCGCACCGCCCCGCGCAGGCGGTCGATCGAGCGCAACGGGTGCACGCGCGCGGTGATCGCCATGCGCGGGCCGACGTTGACCCACAGCGTCTCGATCTGCGACGGATCGAAGGAGAACTCGAACGATACGTCGTTGACGACGGCGACGAGCGTGTCGCGCGCGTCCTCGATGCGCGTCGAGCGCGAGCCCTCGTGCAAGGCCTCGAAGAACTCCGGCGCGACGGCCAGGTTCTGCGCGATCCACGGCTCGGCGCCCGCATCGGTGAGGTTGAAGTGCAGCCAGATGAAGTCGCCCTGCCCGGCCGACGCCTCGTCGGCGAGCCAGGCCAGCGCGCCGGCCAGGTCGATCGCCACGCCCGCGCCGCCGCCAGCGAACAGGTAGCCGCAGATCAGGCCGTTGGGATCGGAGCCGTAGCGAATGTCCATGAAGGCGGGGGGCAACTTGCCGGCGGTCCCGGCAAACTTCTCATCGTCGCGCATTTCCGTGACCTCCTCGTGACGACCCAGCGCATGGTATCTCGCACGGCAGCGCGGAGTTACACGCGCATGGCAAGATCGACGCCATCGGCACGCCCGTGCCCCTCGAGCCCCTGACGCATGAACGTTTTCCTCCGAACGGCGAGCGCCCTTCTCGCAACGGCGCTGTCGCTGCAGGCCGCGGCCGACACGCCCGCCGCCTCGTCCCCGGCCTCGGGTGCGGCCTCCGTGCCGGCCGCCGCCAGGTGCGTCGCACCGACCCCTGACCGCCTCGCCAACCATGCCTGCGCCGTGGGCCTGGCCAAGCACGCGGACAGCGAGCGTGCCGCCGGCCGCAACGACGCCGCGCTCGCCGCGCTGGCGCGCGCCGACCAGTTCTCGCCCGAGGACCTGCGCTTCGCGATGGCGCACTCGGGCCTCGCGCTGAAGCTGGCCAACCAGGTCACGCCCGCCGGCATCGAGGCCGCCGCGAAGGCTGCGCCCGGCGACGTGGGCCTGGAGATGCTGCACGCTGAGTTGGCGCTCGCGAAGAAGGACTTCGCCGGTACCCTGGCCGACCTCGACCGCGTGCTGGCCAAGCGTCCCGACGCGGCCCTCGCCTGGGAGATGCGCGCCTCCGTCGACGTGGCGCGGGCCGAC
>Ga0307516_10009029_pt1 | contig 11167 bp, 9 predicted proteins | sample 19_EM_MG_FD_203310 | JGI IMG/M metagenome (GOLD analysis project Ga0307516, IMG submission 203310) | Populus trichocarpa ectomycorrhiza microbial communities from riparian zone in the Pacific Northwest, United States - 19_EM | ecosystem: Host-associated > Plants > Roots > Unclassified | place...
GACGACGAGGGCGATCGCCCAGAAAAACAGCGAGGTCCAGCCCAGCACCTCGGCGCGGCCGTAGTATTGGCCGAGCGCCATCGTCACCTTGCTATCGATGTTACGGGTGGCCGAGAGGTGAGACGAGACAGTCTCGGACATCGCGTAGAGCGGCGACGTGCCGATGTCGCCGAACACGACGCCCAGCGCGGCCCACACCAGCACGCGCAGCGCCGCCACCGGATGATGGACTGGAGCTGTCGCTGAAGTCTGGGCTGGCGAGGCTGCGGCTGGCAATGCCGGCGTTGGGGGCGCCGACGCTTGAGGTGCCGATGTTGGAGGTGCCGACACTTGGGATGACGAGGTCACGGTGTGCGGATACCACGGCTTCGAAGTCGGGAAGTTGTCGCGGTTGCGCGAACTGCGCTCAAAATAGCTGTGACACCGATGAGTGATTGGCACTCAAGCTAGCCGCCCGCCCCGAGCATAGGAGTTGGTGTGTAAAGAAATGATCAAAATGAGCGCCGCCGCGGGACTTTCGCGGCCGAAGGCGAGGACCGCCGAGTAGCCGCATGAGCTGGCGTGTTACGTTCTGCTCGCATGCTTTCTCGACAAGGATTTGCCGTCGCTTCACGCAGGTTGGCGCTCGTGGCGTTTATGGTCGCCCTGATTCCGCTGGCCGCGGGTTGTCGGGAACCGCAAACGATTTTGACGAGGCTCGACGACGCGCGCACCTTGGCCGCGGATCTCCGCGTTCAGTTCAACAAAGGGTCTGATGCCTCCAACCGCGCGGTGATGGCCGACACCGACGAGGCTTCGATCGCCTTCGCGAAAGAGTCGGAGCAAGCGACCCGAGGCGTCGAGGGCGACATGGCGACGCTCGCCCCGCTGCTCGCCACTCTAGGCTTTGCGGGAGAGATTCGCATCTTCGGAGAGTTTCAGACCCACCTTGCCGAATACCGCAAGCTCGACCGCAGCATCTTGGCCCTGGCGGTCGAGAACACCAACCTCAAGGCTCAGAGCTTGTCGTTCGGCCCCGCCAGAACGGCCGCCGATGCATTCCGTGATTCCTTGACGCCCGTTGCTGCCAGCTTTCCGCCCAAAGACCGCTGCCAGGTCGCGGAGCTCGTCGCGCAGGCGGTCACGGCCGTGCGTGAGATTCAGGTGCTCTACGCTCCGCACATCGCTGAGCGCGAAGATGCCGCCATGACGAAGATGGAGCAGGAGATGGCAGACCTCGATACCATCGCCCGCGACGCGCTGAAGAAGCTAGACGGGCTCGCGCCACCAACCGCGAGCCCATCGCTCGCGGCGGCGCGCGAGGCACTCGACAAGCTCCAAACCATTTCGGGGCAGATCGTCGCGCTTTCACGGCGCAACACCAACGTGCTGTCGCTCGATCTGGCGCTCCGAAAGAAACCCGCCCTGACAGCCAGCTGTGATGAACGACTGAGCGCGCTGCAGTTAGCGTTGGCGAACGAGGGGTCGAAAGCTACTCGCTAGGCTCGGATTCGCGCGCCGGGTGCTCGCACCATACGCCGGCACCGCGCCCCAATGCCCTGGCGACTTCTGACCTCTGAGATGATGCCCGCGCCGGCTCAGCCGATCAGGCCAACGCTCGTCGGCCAGCGCCGCGAGCGCAAAGATTGCCAAGGCCACGGCCGCGCAGATGAAGACTCCAATCATGGTCAGTTCCTCGCCGATTCAGTCACTACGACGAGAAGCATGACGCGACCGCCGTAAAGATGCCATCAAAGTCGAGAAAGCCGCGCGTAAGCGCGGTCGATGCCTGCGCCCGCCGCTCCGGTCGCAGGCGACCGGAGCGAGAGCGAGCCGGGTAGGCATTGCTCGATGATCAAGTCATGCGGGCCGGTCCTGCGCCATCGAGCGCGCGCGCACATCGCGACCTAGTCGAGACTTAGTGTGCCCTCCCGGCATCGTGATTGCTCTTTCAGCAGCTCAGCGAGCCTGCTTAGCGCGCGTACGTGAACGCAGCGCAGCTCGATCGAAATGGCAACTTCCCAGGCCAGGTTGCGCATGCGTTCGTAGTCGACGTGGCTTTGCTCTGCCTTGGGCGCGTCTTGAGCCTGGAGCGAGCTGTTTCGACGCTCGTCCTCGCGCAGTTGCGGGAGGAGCCGGCGTTCGACGTCTTTCCAGACCACCGCCAATTGTGCGGGGTCCCAGCACGGCGCATCAGCCGCAAGTTTCTCCACCAACGCGACTACGCTCCCTGGATTTCCAGCCGTAGTGTTGACGCTTCGGTTCATGGCTACCTCCGAAGGGCGCCTGGGGCTTCATCCGCCCGCGTGGCGCCGGTGATGCGTCGCGGGGCTGCAGCGACCGTGCCAAGCGCCCAGGTTGCAAAAAACCCGATGCCGCGAGGGGTTCGGCAAGCACCGGCGCTAGGCGCCGCGAAAAACCTGCGCACGGGCAGTAGCGACTGCGTTCAACGACTGGCGGCGAGCTCTTGGCGTAGCCGCTCGACAACTGAATGGAGGAAGCGATGCACGGACGCTTCGGCAATGCGGTGACCTACCACCGCATCGAGGGCGCCGCCGAGAATGCCCAGCGGCGGGCCGTAGTGGCCCCGGAGCTCGACCTGCGTCTCGCTGAACGACAGTGGGAATACGCTGAGCTCAGCCTTCATGGCGGGGAACAGTCCCGGAGACGCGGCTGCTTGCCACTCCAGCGGCACGCGCGTGATCCGTGACAAGTCAGTGCCGCCCAGCTTTTCTTCGCGGCTCTCGCCCACGACGATTTTGATGTCCCGGCTGACCCGGACGCCGGCCAAGTCCACGCTCAGGGCCGCTACTAGATCTCCGCTGCGGTCCTCGGCGAGCTTCGTCGCGCGCTGGAAGATGTTCTGCGCCTCTTTCTTCAACCGTTCCCGAACTGGTTCGTAGGCTTGGTTGACGTAGTCAAAGGCTCGAATCTCGCGTTGGCTCATGGCTTCTCCACTACGGTTGGGTCGCGCAGTCGGCGATTGGAAGACCTCCCAGCAAGGCTCGCGCCAGGGCTCAAGCGAGGAGCTTTTTGGTTTGGCCTTGTTGGTCGGCGCATATGCTGCGGGTTTGCGTCAGCGCCTGACGCAAGTCTTGCGCGTGCAAGAATTTTGCCGGCGCCAGCGGGTGACGGCCAGCGCTAGACTGCCCCGTCATGAACGACATCGCCAAACTCCAGGCCCTACTCGGCGACAAAGCGAGTTACTTGCTCGAGCACCAGTCCAAGACGATCGCGAAAGAGCGTCTCCACCTGCCCTCGCCGACATTCGTCGACGACGTCTGGCAGGCCAGCGACCGCAATCTGCGAGTCTTGCGCAGCCTGCAATCGCTGTTCAGCCATGGGCGGCTCGCAGGCACCGGCTACCTATCCATCTTGCCGGTAGACCAAGGCATCGAGCACTCCGCCGGCGCCTCGTTCGCGAAGAATCCGGACTACTTCGATCCCGAAAACATCGTGAGGCTGGCGCTCGAAGGTGGCTGCAACGCCGTAGCCAGCACCTTCGGCGTCCTGGGCGCCGTCGCCCGCAAGTACGCCCACAAAATCCCGTTCATCGTGAAGTTCAATCACAACGAGTTACTCACGTACCCCAACAAAGCCGAGCAGATTAGCTTCGGTACCGTCAAGCAGTGCTCTGACATGGGCGCTGTGGCCGTGGGGGCGACCGTCTACTTCGGCTCGGCAGACGCGACGCGCGAGATCGTGGAGGTGGCGCAGGCCTTTCAGCACGCGCACGAGCTCGGCATGGCCACGGTGCTTTGGTGCTACTTGCGAAACCCGGCGTTCAAGGTGGGCGGCGTCGACTACCACGTCTCGGCTGACCTCACGGGTCAAGCGAATCACTTGGGCGTGACGATGCAGGCCGACATCATCAAGCAAAAGCTGCCGGAGGTGAACGGCGGCTTCAAAGCCCTGAACAGCGGCGAGTCGTCCTACGGCAAGCTCGACCCCCGCATCTACAGCGAGCTGACCAGCGATCATCCGATCGATCTCACACGTTACCAGGTCGCCAACTGCTTCATGGGGCGCGCCGGGCTCATCAACTCGGGCGGCGCTTCGGGTCAGCATGACTTGGCTGACGCCGCGATCACGGCCGTGATCAACAAGCGCGCCGGCGGCACCGGGCTCATCAGCGGACGCAAAGCCTTCCAGCGTCCCTTTGCCGAGGGCGTGAACCTCTTGAACACCATTCAAGACGTGTATCTGTCCGAAGCTATTACGGTGGCGTAACTTTAAGGGCTAGGGCCACGTTTCCCAAGCAGGCGCGCAAACCAACGACCGTGACCGTCATCGACAGCACGCCCCTGTCGCTGCCGCGCAAGCGCAAGCGCAAGCTGGGAGACTACCTATTCGGGCGGCGGCTCGCGGCGCGAGAGCAAGAGGAGCAACTGATTGGGCCACTGGCTGGCGTGCCGGTGCTCGGTCTCGATGCGCTGGGGTCCGCCGCGTACGGCCCAGAAGCGGCGTTGACCCTGCTCATCCCGCTGGGCGCGCTCGGGCTGACGCGCGTTATTCCCATCAGTTTCACGATCATCGCGCTCTTATTGATCGTCTACTTTTCTTACCGCCAAACCCTTCCCGCCTATCCGAACGGCGGCGGCTCGTACACGGTGGCCAAAGAGAATCTGGGCACACGAGCCGCCCTGCTTGCCGGCGCGGCGTTGGTGCTCGACTACATCCTCAACGTGGCCGTCGGCATCTCGGCCGGCGTGGGCGCGCTGGTCTCGGCGTTCCCGGGGCTCTTGCCGCACACGCTCGGGCTTTGCCTGGCCATGCTCGTGCTCTTGACCTTGGTGAATCTGCGCGGCACGCGAGAATCGGGGCTCGCCTTCTTGCTGCCAACCGCGCTCTTCGTCGTCACGCTCTTTAGCGTCATCGCTCTGGGCGGCGCGCGCGCGCTGCTGGCAGGTGGACAGCCGGTACCGGTCGTCGCGCCTCCGCCGCTGTTACCGACTGCGCAAGCCTCCAGCGCTTGGCTCGTGATGCGTGCGTTTGCCAGCGGCTGCACGGCGATGACCGGCGTGGAAGCCGTCAGCAACGGCGTGCCACTGTTCCGAGCACCCACCGTGCGCAACGCCGAGCGCGCGTTGACCCTGATTATTGCGATTTTGGTGATACGGCTAGGGCCTTTGAACAGAATCTTGATGCGCGGGCGCGCAAGCTTGACGGCATCTTTATGTCTGGGGGCGCAGACTCTTCGGCAGTTGGTCAAGCTTTTCCAACCCTGGAGTCAAAGCAATGATTGGCGTCCTCATCTGCCTCACCGTCAGCTTGACTGTGTTTGCGTTAGTGGCGCTCGCGGACCGGCGCTGGCCTGACCGTCTCAACCGGCGCGCCCGCCACGTAGCAGGAGCCCCGCAAGAACCGTCCGAGTCTCGCCGCTCGGCCGCCCCACCTCCTCCGCGATCTAGGCGTCACCCGGCAAGCCTGAATCGTCTTCATTTCGTTACGCGGTAACGGAGCACGAAGGATCACTCATGACGCCTCCCGGCCCGCCTAGCCCGTCACCGGCCCCAGCCACGCCCCAGTTGCTCGGCGCTCGACGAATCGGGCCCTGCTTCGAGCTGGGCGGAGCTCGCCTGCGGATTCGTTTGGCGCTGGGCTTCTTCCTGATCGCGAGCGTCCCCGGTGTCGCCGGAGGCGCGGCGCGCATGGCTCTCTGCGCGACCGTCTTGGCCTCGGCGCTACTGGCGCACGAGCTGGGTCATGCACTTGCCGCCATTGCCTGGGGCAGCCGCGCCAAAGTCGTGCTCCACATTTTGGGCGCTTTCACCGAAATCGAGCCAAGGCTCACCCGGGGCCGCGAAATTGTTGCAGCGCTGATGGGCCCCGTCGCAAGCCTCACGCTGGCCTTGGTGCTCGCAGCGCTGCGGCTGCCGTTTCCGCAGCAAGCGTGGCTCACGACGGCTATGTGGATCAACGTGGGCTGGGGCGCCGTCAATTTGCTGCCGATCTTGCCGTTCGACGGCGGGCGCGTGCTGCTGGCGTTTCTGGGCGAGCAGCGCCGCGCTTCGGCCCTGCTCGTTTCCGGCGTCTGCGCCTCGGTGATCGCGGTGGAAGGGTTGGCCGTCGTGCGCAGCGCCGCGTTGGCCTTCCTGTTCGGTGCCGCTGCCGTGGCTTCATGGTTCAGCTGGGCGCAGCAGCGCCGCGATGAAGTGGAGCGCACGCTCGAGCTTCCTAGAAAGCTCGAAGAGGCGCGACGACTGCTCGCCAGCGAAAATGCGGACGCCGCGCGCAGCCTAGCCATCCGCGTCGCACAGAGCGCGCGCTCCAACGCGACGGCCAACGCTGCATGGGAAATTGCCGCGTGGGCCGCGCTCGGGCTGGGTCGCCCCGAAGACGCCTACCGCGCTTTGCAGAGCATTCAGCCCGCCTCGGCCGTCAGCAACTACTGCTGGGCGGCTGTCGAAGCGGAGCGAGGGCAGCCCCAGCGCGCCATCGCGCTACTCGAGCGCGATCAGCGGGGCCGGAGCTTGAATGCAGAGGGCGCCAAGCTGCTCATCGATTTGCATGCCCGCGTCGGCAACCTGCAGGCCGCCTGCAATGTCGGCGGCTCCGAGCTCGAGCGACTCGAGCCCGATGACGTCCGGCGCGTGATCGAGGTGGCATTCGCGTGGAACGCCTTCGCGTCGGGCGCGAAGCTGGCCGAAGAGTTGTTTGCCGTCACTGGCAGCCCGCACGACGCGGTGAGCCAGGCTTACGGTCTCGCGCGCATGGGTGACAACAAGAGCGCTCGCTCTATCTTGTCGAAGCTCGTCGCACTCATTTCGCATCGCGACGTCGACACGAAGACACTTTCGCGATTGCGTGAGCTGGCCGCCCGGCCCGACTCGAGCGCGGTCATGGATCCCGAGCTCTGTCATCTCGTCGTAGAGCGCGCCTCGTAGGGTGAATCCTTCGGCGTGCGCCTGCGTCCGCATTCCCCAATGACGAATGCGCAGAAGTTCTTGCGCCAACAGAACTCGCTCGCCCTTTACGAATTCCTGATGATTCCCGTAGCCGGTCTTACGACATCTTGAGTGTTCGAGAACTACGTTCTCACAACGCCAAAGGGCCTGCTGCCCACGCCAACGCGAGATAAGAGCATGACTGACCTGATTTTCGTCGCCATCGCCATCGGCTTTTTTGCCCTGGCCATCGCTTACACCCACGGTTGCGAAAAGCTCCGCGGAGGCTCCAATGACTGACACCGTTTGGATCAGCGCCGTCACCGTGATGGTGCTCGGCTACTTGATGTACGCGCTCCTCATGCCGGAGAAGTTCTGATGACTGCCTATGCGTGGCTAGAGCTAGCCCTATTTTTCGGAATCCTCTTGCTCGTGACGAAGCCGCTCGGCTCGTACATGGCCAAGGTGTTCGAAGGCGAAAAGACCTTCCTGGAGCGCCCGCTCGGCTGGCTCGAGCGCGGCACGTACCGCGCGCTCGGCATCGATGCCCAGCAGGACATGAAGTGGACGACTTACACGGTCGCGATGCTGATGTTTTCGCTCGTGTCCGGGCTCTTCACCTACGCCGTGCTGCGCTTGCAAGGCTTTCTGCCGCTGAACCCGCAGCACTTCACCGGCAAGCAAATGACGCCGGACCTGGCGTTCAACACGGCCATGTCGTTCACCACGAACACGAACTGGCAGAGCTACTCGCCGGACGTGACCGTCTCCTATTTTTCGAACATGGTCGGCCTAGCCATCCACAACTGGGCCTCGGCCGCGGTCGGTATCGCGATCGCGATTGCACTGACGCGTGGCTTTGCGCGCAGGAACGCGAGCGGCATCGGTAACTTCTGGGCCGACGTGGTGCGCTGCACGCTGTACGTGCTCTTGCCGATGTGTCTTGTGGGCGCGCTCGTCTACATCGCCATGGGGGTGCCGCAAAACTTCGATCCGTACACGATCGTGAACACGCTCGAGGGCGGCAAGCAGACCATCGCGCTCGGCCCAGTTGCATCTCAAGAGATCATCAAGCAACTCGGCACCAACGGCGGCGGCCTGTTCAACGTGAACTCCGCCCACCCGTTCGAGAATCCTACGCCGTTCTCCAACTTCTTTACGTTGGTGTTGATCTGGAGCATTCCCGCCGCCATCACGCACACGTTCGGCAAAATGGTCGGCAACACCAAGCAAGGCTGGGCCATCTTCGGTGCCATGTCGGCGCTCGCGATCGCCGGCGTCCTCATCTGCACCAGCGCCGAGCAGGCGGGCACGCCTCACCTGGCCGCCGCCCACATCGAGACGGCAGCCACGGCCTTCCAATCCGGCGGCAACATGGAAGGTAAAGAAGTGCGCTTCGGCATTCCAAGCTCCGCGTTGTTCGCAACCGTAACCACGGGCGCGTCGTGCGGCGCCGTGAACTCGATGCACGACAGCTTCACGCCCATCGGCGGCCTGGTGCCGCTGTTCAACATGTTGACCGGCGAAGTCGTGTTCGGCGGCGTTGGCGCGGGCCTGTACGGCATGCTGATGATGGCCGTGCTGGCGGTGTTCATCGCCGGGCTGATGGTCGGCAGAACCCCCGAGTACCTTGGCAAGAAGATCGAGAAGTTCGAAGTGCAAATGGCCATGCTCGCCACGTTGGTGCTGGCGGCCAGCGCGCTCGGCCTGGCAGCGCTCTCGAGCACCATCGATCTACCAAAAGACGGCTTTTGGGCCTTCCTGAACACCTGGTCGGGCAGCGCCTACGGCGGCGCCGACACCGTCTACGGCGCAGCGACCGGCAACCTCAACAACGCGGGCGCCCACGGCTTCAGCGAGATTTTCTACTCGTACGCCTCGGGCACGGCGAACAACGGCTCGGCCTTCGCGGGCATCACAGCCAACACGCCCTGGTACAACGCCACGCTCGGCTTCGCGATGTTGATGGGTCGTTTCTTGATGATTGTACCCCTATTGGCAATGGCGGGTGCTCTGGCCAAGAAGACTCAAGTCCCCGCTTCGCTCGGCACCTTCCCCACTGACACGCCCACCTTCGCCGGCTTGCTCGTCGGCGTCGTGTTGATCGTCGGCGCACTTACCTACTTCCCGGGCCTCGCGCTCGGACCTGTCGTCGAGCACTTCCAGATGCTCGCGCTCGCCACTCATTGACGGAAAAGACCATGGCTATCCAAAAGCAACTAACGCTCCCGGCAGGAGCGGCTTCCCTCCCCGAAGACCCACCCGCCTCCACGCATGTCACCCGCCCCAAGAACGCGCCACGCGCGCTGTTCGAAAAGGCGATCGTGATGCGTGCCATCAAGGACGCCTTCGTCAAGCTCGACCCGCGCGTCGTCGCCAAGAACCCGGTCATGTTCGTGGTCGAGGTGGGCAGTGCCATCACCACGTATTTCTGGATACGAGGTCTTGCGACGCACGCGGCCGACACGCTATTCGTCGGCCAAGTCAGCCTTTGGCTGTGGTTCACGGTGGTGTTCGCCAACTTCGCCGAAGCCATGGCCGAAGGCCGCGGTAAGGCCCAAGCCGACGCCCTGCGCAAGACGAAGACCGATACGCTTGCTCGCAAGCTGGTCGGCGGCAAGCTCGACGGCCGGGAAGAGCGCGTCGCAGCGCCCCTGCTTGCCAAGGGCGACCTGTTCGTCTGCGAAGTCGGCGACGTGATCGCCGCCGACGGTGAGATCATCGAAGGCGTCGCCAGCGTCGACGAGTCGGCCATCACTGGCGAATCGGCTCCTGTCATCCGCGAAAGCGGCGGCGACCGCAGCGCCGTCACCGGCGGCACCAAAGTGCTGTCCGACCGCGTCGTCATTCGCGTCACCCAAGACCCCGGCAACAGCTTCCTCGATCGCATGATCGCGCTGGTCGAAGGCGCCAAGCGTCAAAAGACGCCCAACGAGATCGCGCTTTCGATCTTGCTCGCCGGCCTCACCATCATCTTCTTGTTCGCCACCGTCACGCTCTTGCCCTTCGCCAAGTTCGCGGCTGGAGCAACGGGCGGCGTGCCGAGCATCACGGTGCTGGTCGCGCTGCTCGTTTGCCTCATTCCGACCACGATCGGCGGCCTGCTCAGCGCCATCGGCATCGCGGGCATGGATCGCGTGATGCAGCACAACGTGCTGGCCATGAGCGGCAAGGCCGTAGAAGCGGCCGGCGACGTGAACACGCTCTTGCTCGACAAGACGGGCACCATCACGCTCGGCAACCGCCAGGCGACGCAATTTTTCGCCGCTGGCGGCGTCACCATCAACGAGCTGGCCAAAGCGGCGCAACTCGCCTCGCTGGCCGACGAAACGCCGGAGGGCCGCAGCATCGTCGTGTTGGCCAAGGACAAGTACAATCTGCCGGCGCGCGAGATCTCCGAGCTCGGCCACGCGCACTTCGTCGAGTTCACTGCCAACACTCGTATGAGCGGTGTCGACGTCGACGGCGCCGAGATCCGCAAGGGGGCGTCCGACAGCGTGAAGAAATTCGTCGAGTCTCACGGCGGCACTTTCCCCTCCGACGTGCAAACCACCGTCGAGCGCATCGCGCGCGAAGGCGGCACGCCGCTGGTCGTCGCCGAAAACGGCCGCGCTTTGGGCGTGATTCAGCTCAAGGACATCGTCAAAGGCGGCATCAAGCATCGCTTCGAGCAACTGCGCGAGATGGGCATCAAGACCGTGATGGTGACGGGCGACAATCCGCTCACCGCGGCCGCCATCGCCGCCGAAGCGGGCGTCGACGACTTCATCGCGGAAGCGACGCCGGAGATGAAGCTCTCGTACATTCGCCAAGAGCAAGCCGGCGGCAGGCTGGTCGCGATGACGGGCGACGGCACCAACGACGCTCCGGCGCTGGCTCAAGCCGACGTGGGCGTGGCCATGAACACCGGTACCCAGGCCGCCAAAGAGGCTGGCAACATGGTCGACCTCGATTCGAACCCGACGAAGTTGATCGAGGTCGTCGAGATCGGCAAGCAGATGCTGATGACGCGCGGCGCCTTGACCACGTTCAGCATCGCCAACGACGTGGCCAAGTACTTTGCCATCATCCCGGCCATGTTCTTGGTCACCTACCCGGCGCTCGCGCAGCTCAACTTCATGCGCTTGTCCAACCCGCAATCCGCGGTGCTGGCCGCCGTCATCTTCAACGCGCTGATCATCGTGGCGCTGATCCCGCTGTCGCTGCGCGGCGTGGCGTATCGTCCGGCGAACGCTGTCCAGGTCTTGCGCCGCAACCTGCTCATCTACGGCGTCGGCGGCGTGATCGCGCCCTTCCCCGCG
>Ga0307516_10009030_pt1 | contig 11166 bp, 4 predicted proteins | sample 19_EM_MG_FD_203310 | JGI IMG/M metagenome (GOLD analysis project Ga0307516, IMG submission 203310) | Populus trichocarpa ectomycorrhiza microbial communities from riparian zone in the Pacific Northwest, United States - 19_EM | ecosystem: Host-associated > Plants > Roots > Unclassified | place...
AGCGCCGCAACACCTCGTCCGGCGGCGCCGCCGATCCGTGTGGGTCGAAGCCGCGCAGATTCGTGTAGAGCTGCCCGTCGGGGAAACGGCCGGCGATCCGGTGCGCCCAGTGCACGGCGAACGCGGTTTTGCCGACGCCGGCCATCCCGGTGACGGTGCTGATCCGCGGCGAGGCCCGCTCGGCGGCAGCCGCGTCGACCAGCGCGTACGCCTCGGCGAGTTGTTCCTGGCGGCCCGTGAAGACGGGCAGGTCGACCGGCAGTTGGGCGGGCCGGGCCAGCCCCGGCTGCCGGCGGGCGGGGCCGGCCGGGTCGTCCGTCAGGGCCGCGCGCAGGCCGGGCCCGGGATCGACGCCCGGCTTGGCGCCGAGCCGCTGGTGGGCCGCCTCGAACACCGCCGTCGCCTCCGCCTGGCGTCCGGCGGCCCGCAACAGGCGGATCAGCCAGGCCTGGGCGGGCTCGTCGAGGGGGTGCGCCGACGCTACGTCGCGCAGCGCGGCCAACGCCCGTTCCGGCTGGCTCTCGGCGATCGCGAGGGCGGCGGCCTCCTGGGCCGCCGCGAGGCGCTCGCGGTCCAGCGCCGCGAACGCCGGGTGGGCGCGGACGCCGGGGTCGAGGCCCGCTCCGGCCGGGCCGCGCCACAGGCCGAGCGCCAGGAGGAAGAGCGGGAGCGCGTTGTCGCGTCGATTGTCGCGTGCCTCGGCACACATCCGCCGGAAGCGCAGCACGTCGACGCATTCGTCGCCGGCGTGCAGCCGGTAGCCGCCTCCGCCGCGCAACAGCCAGCGGCCGGACTCGCGGGCCGAGAGTCCCGGTTCGAGGAGGCGACGCAGCACGCCGATGTAGCGGCGTACGGCGTTGAGCGCGCTGGCCGGCGGGTCGGCGCCCCAGATCGCGGTGAGGATCTCGGCCACCGTCACCGGTTGCCCCGCGTGCGCGAGCAGCAACCCGAGCAGGGCACGCTGCTGCGGCGACCCGAGATCAACCTCGGTGTCGCCTCGCCACGCGCGCACCGGCCCTAGCACCGTCAGACGCACCGCGGAATGCGGCATACAGAACAACTCCCTGGCAATCCGGGCCACCACTTTAGCTGGCAGTCCACGGCGGGGGGCATGGCGAAGGCCTCCCACCGCCTCGCTCGGGCGATGGGAGGTTACCCCCCGGGAAGGTCAGTCCAGCGACCGGACGTTGTGGTTGATCCGGAACGTGTTGTGCGGGTCGTAGATCTGCTTGGCCCGCAGCAGCCGGTCGAAGCCGTCCGCGTCGTAGGCGGCCCGCACCCGGTCGGGCGTCACATCCTCGGTGGACAAGAAGTTGAGGTATGCGCCGCCGGTGCCCCAGGGCCGGAACCGGTCGAGTACCCGCTGCTCGATCGCCCGGATCCGCTCGGCGTCGCCCTCGACCGGCAGGACGACGCTGGCCATGAACAGGTTGAACGCCGCCGACCGGTTGCCCACCGCGTTCGGGACCGCCGGCTCGCGGGACAGGGCGCCACCCAGGTGCCGGATCTCCACCATCATCAGCGCGTCGTCGGGTGCGACGTCCGGACCGGCGAGGTCGACGAGGGCGTCGATCGACTCCGCCGGCAGCTCGCGGAGCAGCATGCTCCGGTCGACGGCGGCGCCGGGCTCGGTCGGGTCGTTGTGGATCGTGGCGATGGCGGAGAACGGCATCTCCGCGACGGTGTCGATCAGGGCCGGCGCGGCGGCCCGCAGCGGGGCGACGAGCTTCTCGCCCTCCTCCGCGGTGCCCAGGTAGGCGATCCGGACGTGCACCGTCAGCGTGCCCCGCATCGGCTCCGGCACGAACGGCAGGTCGGGCAGGCGCAGCAGGACGAAGGAGGAACTCATCTCCTCCGGGACCGTGGCGACCCACTCGCGGTAGGCGTGCAGCACGTCGGCCGTCCGCGTACCGGCGAAGAACAGCCCGCCGCCGTAGAGGCGGCTGTACGGGAACAGGTCGAACTCCAGCGCGGTGACGACCCCGAAGTTTCCCTTTCCGCCGCGGATCGCCCAGAACAGCTCGGGGTCGTGCTCGGCGGTCACCTGCCGAAGCGCGCCGTCGGCGGTGACGACGTCGAGTGACCGGACGTGGTCGGCGGCATACCCGAGGGTGCGGCCGAGGGTCGGGCTGAGCCCGCCGCCGAGCATGTACGCCACCGCGCCCACCGTGGGTGAGGAGCCGGCCATCGGCGCCAGGCCATACACGGCGGCCTTGTCGATGACGTCCTGCCAGCGCACGCCGGCCTCGATCCGGGCGGTGCGGGCGTGCGGGTCGATCGTCACGCCGGTCAGCCGGCGGGTGTTGATGAGCACGGCCCCGTCGGACGAGACCACGGCGCCGTGGCCGGTGGCGACGACCGCCACCGGAAGGCCGTTGCGCACCGCGAAGCGCACCGCGGCCTGCACATCGCGGCGGTGCGCGGCGCCGACGACGATGGCGGCGCGGTGCGAGTGCACCAGGTTGAACGTGGCGGTTTCGAGGTCATAGCCCTCGTCGCCGGGCAGCAGTACGGGTCCCTCCGTCTGGCGGCTGAGCCACATGACGTCCTCGGGATCGAGCCGTGGTCGGGTTTCTGGTGAAAGTGTCACGAGAGACATGAGGCACCACGGGTGCCGACTCCTGATTGACGCCGTGTTGACGCCATCATCTCGACGGTCCAGCTCGGGCGGCTGGCGAGGCGCTCCCCCGCCATCCGGACCCGCAGCGGCCGGCCGCCGCAGGACGCCACCAGGCGCCGGGCGGCGTCGAGCTCGGCCCGGATCCGGCGGGCCCCGGCGAGCCGGGTGAGCAGGGCGATGCCGTCCTCCTCGGAGAACGGGGCCAGGTCGATCCAGCGGACTTCGCCGGCGTCGTCGCGGTGCTGCCGCCCGGTGATGATGGCCAGGCTGCCCGGCACGGCGGGCAGCAGCGGGCCGAGCTGGGCCGTGTCCGAACCGTGATCCAGCAGCACCAGCACCCGGCGGCCGGCGAGGCATCGCCGCCACAGCTCCACCCGTTCGGTCCGGGCCTGCGGAAGCTGCCGGCCGGTGATGCCGTACGCCCGCAGGAAGTTCGCCAGCACCGCGTCCACCTGATCCGGGCCGGCGCCACGCAGGTCGGCGTAGAGCTGTCCGTCCGGATACGCCGCACGCAGCCGGTGCGCCGCCCGGATCGCGACCGAACTCGTGCCCACGCCGGGCGCGCCCACGATGCCCACGACCGCCGCCGAGGTTCGGCTCGGCGGCTCGGCGAGGACCCGCAGCACCGCGGACCGGCCGGTGAAGTCGGCCAGGTCGGGCGGCAACTGCGCCGGCACCGGGTACACCGCCGCCAGCACCACGGGTACGCCGTTGTCCGGCCCCGCCTCGCCGGCCAGGATGCGCTGGTGGGTGCGGAGCAGGCCGGGTCCCGGGTCGACACCGAGACGATCGGCCAGCAGGTCCCGGCCGGCCTCGAAGACGGCCAGTGCCTCGGCCCGCCGCCCGGCCCCGGCCAGGGCGAGCATCAGCAGTTCCCGGAGCCGCTCGTGCAGCGGCTGCGCGGAGACCAGGGCGGACAGCCGGTCGGGGTCGACCCGGCCCGGTTCGAGTTCCAGCTCCAGCTCCATGCGTTCGAGGTCGGCCGCGGACCGCAGCTGCTCCAGGGCGGCCCGCTGGGCCTCCACGAACTCCCCGGTCAGGTCCGCCAGCGGCGGGCCGGTCCACAGACGTTGCGCGGTGCGCAGCCGCGCCAGGGCTTCGGCCCGGCGGCCCGCCTGCCGCTCCTCGCGGGACCGGGCGACGAGCTCCCGGAACACCGTCAGATCGACGTCCTGCGGCCCTGCCCGCAGGACGTAGCCGCCCGCCACGTTGGCGATGTCGACCGGCCCCAGCACCCGGCGCAGCCGCGACACGTACGTCCGGACCGTGCCGGTCGCGCCCCGCGGCGGCCGCTCGCCCCAGATCGCCCGGACCAGCTCGTCGACGGCGACCACCTCACCCCCGCGCACCAGCAGGATCGCCAGGAGGGCCCGCTGCTGCGGGGTGCCGAGCGCGACGGGTTGTCCGTCGCGGACGGCACTGATCGGCCCGAGCAGGGTAAAGAACACCATTGGACGACGGTACGAACGCCGTACTGAACAAAGAGTGGTCAAGAAGTGGAGATCGACACGCGGTTGTCGCCCGGTGTTCAGCCGATCGCCGTCCGCAGCAACTCGCCGCCCGCGCCGGCACCGCGCAGCCGGGCCATCGCCTCGGCGCACGCGGCGGGTCCGTCCTCCACCTCGGCGCGATGCCGGGCGAACGATTTGATCAGCCCGACGTAGCGGTACCGGCCTCGGCGACCGGCCTCCACCAGGTGGACGTCGGCCAGCGACTCCAGGATCGTCTCCACCTCGGTCTCGGTCAGTTCGAGCATGGCGGCGCCCTCGACCACGCCGATGTCCGTGCCGTCGGGCAGCGCGAGCAGCCGGAAGGCGCGCGCCTGCTCGGCGGCGAGCTGGCGATATCCCCACTCGAACGGGGTGCTGGCGACGCCGCACTCCTCGGCCGGGGCGTGCGGCTGCCGCATCTCCTCATCGATCCGGCGCCCGACGTCGGTCATGGTCCAGTGCTGCCGGGCGATGAGCCGCGCGCCGACCAGGCGCACCGCGTGCGGCAGGTACGAGCATCGGGCCAGCAGCCGCTGCGCCGCGTCCCGCTCGCTGTGCACCCGGCGGACGCCGACGACCCGCTCCAGCAGCGTCAGTGCCTCGGCGGAGCTGAGCGGATCGAGCTTGATCCAGCGCGAGCCCGGCAGGTCCAGGACGCGGCGCCGGCTGGTCACCACCGCGGCGCAACCGGCGGTGGCCGGCAACAGGTCACGCAGCTGAGCGCTGTCCCGGGCGTCGTCGAGCAGCAGCAGAATCCGGCGCCCGGCCGCGATCGTGCGCCACAGGGCGACCCGGTCGCTGCGCAGGTTCGGCAGGTCCTCCTCGGGCACGCCATAGGCCCGCAGGAAGCCGCCGAGCACCACGAACGGGTCGGCCGGGCGGTCGGTGGTCGCGCCGAGGTTCGCGTACAGCTGGCCGTCGGGGAAGGCCGCGCGGACGCCGTGCGCGGCCCGGACCGCCAGGGCCGACTTGCCGACCCCGCCCATCCCGGTCAAGGCCACGACCGGGACCTCGCCCGCCCGGCCGAGCAGCTCGGTGACCTCGGCCCATTCGGCGTCGCGCCCGGTGAAGTCGGGTATCCCTGGTGGCAGCTGGTTGGGCACCAGCGGGCCGGCGGCCGGCTCGGGCTCGGCCTCGGGCAGCAGCGACGGATCCGCGGCCAGGATCCGCCGGTGCAGCCGTTGCAGCTCGGCACCCGGGCCGATCTGCAGTTCCTCGGCGAGCCGCCGGCGGAAGTCGCGGAACGTCGCGAGGGCGTCCGCCTGCCGTCCGGCGCCGTAGAGCGCCAGCATGTACTGCTCGCGCATCGACTCGCGCAGCGGGTGCGCGGCGACCAGGGTGGACAGCTCGATGGTCAGCTCCGCGTGCCGGCCGAGGGCCAGGTCGATCGCGATCCGCTCGCCCAGGGTCGCGATCTGCTGCTCCCCCAGCCGTTCACGCTGGGCGGCGGCGAAGGAACCGGGCAGCCCGGCGAGCGCGGTGCCGCGCCACAGGGCAAGTGCCTCCCGGTACGCCGTGGACGCGGCGGCGAGGTCGCCGCGCTGCCGGGCGGTCTGTGCGCGGGCCACCTGCCGGCGGAACAGGCCGACGTCGGTGGACTCGGCCGGCGCCCGCAACGTGTAGCCCCCCGCGAGCGACACGATCGTCACCTGGTGGGCGTCGTCCTCGTCGAGAATGCGCCGCAGCCGGGAGATGTAGGTACGCACGGTGCCGCCGGCCGTGCGGGGGGTGTCCAGGCCCCAGATGGCGTCGACGATTTCGTCCAGTGTGGTCAGCGTCCCCACCCGCAGGAGCAGCATGGTGAGCACCGCCCGCTGCTGTGGCGAGCCCAGGTCGATCTCCACGTCGCCGCGGTGGGCCTGGACCGGCCCAAGCACCGAAAATCGTACGTCAATTGTCACGGCGCCATCCTCTACGCTCGATGCATCGGGGTGATCGTCCAGCCCGATTCCCGACAGCACATCGGTAGGACGACTGCGCCTGCCCGGCCCACGGCACCGCCGATACCCGCGCTGACCTGCGGGTATTCCACCGTTCACGGGTTAAATCAAGTACTGACCCCGGCAGCGCCCGGCGTGACGTAGGTAAGTCGAGCGACGCTAGCCGGACACAGCTGTTCCCCCACGCCGCTACGGAACGTGATGTACTTCGGCCGGCCACCCGCCGCCGAACATGATCGGAATCACAGTATCTCGCGGGCCGGGCCACAACTCTTCGTAGTCGGCGACGGAACGCTGCGCCAGCCCGCATACGCGCGGCTGAGCAGGGCGGATGGTCGTCGTATGCTTCGACGTCGGTCAACGCACTAGGGGTCACATGGAGACGGGATCGGTAGGCCGGAACACGAGCGCCGGCGACATCGTCGACGACTCGGCTCCACCGGCGACGGTCGGTCGCCACCACGAGATCGGGGTGCTCCGGACGCTTGTCGACGCGGCCCCGGGCCACGGCGCCGTCCTCCTCCTTCGCGGCGATGCCGGCGTCGGCAAGTCGCATCTGCTCGCGGCGACCGCCGCGCACGCCCGGGCCCGCGGCTTCGACGTGCTCGGCACCGTGGGCGTGCAGCCCGAGGCGCACCTGCCCTTCGCCGGCCTGCACCAGTTGCTCCGCCCGATCCTGCACCGGGTGGGCGACCTACCCGGCCCGCAGCGTGACGCGATCCTGGCGGCCTTCGGCATGAGCGCCACCGGCAACCAGAACTCGTTCTTCATCGCCCTCGCGACGCTCAACCTGCTCACCGACTACGCCGCGCGCACGCCGCTGCTGCTCACGGTCGACGATCTGCAGTGGATCGACCTGCCGACCTGCGAGGTGCTCGCCTTCGTCGCCCGGCGCATCGATCCCGAGCCGCTGGCGCTGGTCGCCTCCGTACGCACCGGCTACTACGGCGCGATCCCGGATCTCGCCCTGCCCGAGCTCGTGGTGCGGGGCCTGGACGACGAGTCCGCCGCGCGTCTGCTCAAGCAGCGCGCCCCCGACCTGTCGGCGACCACCCGGCATCGGCTGCTGCGGGAGGCGGCCGGGAATCCGCTGGCTCTCATCGAGCTGCCGGAGGCGATTCGCTCCGACGGTCTCGGCACGATGTCGATGCTGCCGCCCATGCTGCCGCTGACCGCGCGGCTGGAGCGTGCCTTCGCGGCCCGGATGGCCGACCTGCCGGCCGAGACCACCGCGTTGCTGCTCGCCGCCGCGCTCGACGACGGGCACGGCGACCTCGCCGAGGTGCTTGAGGCCGGATCGGGCGGCGGCACCCGGCTCACGCCGGAGGCGTTCGCCCCGGCGGTAGCGGCGCGGCTGCTGGAGATCGACGGCGGCCGGCTCCGCTTCCGCCACTCGCTGGTGCGCTCCGCCGTGTACCGGGCCGCGCCGGAACCGGACCGCCAACGGGCGCACGCGGCGTGGGCGGAGGTCCTGGCCAGCCAGCCCGACCGGCAGATCTGGCACCGGGCGTCCGCCTCGAAACAGCCGGACGAGCGGATCGCCGCCGAGCTGGAGGAGACCGCGGCCCGGGCACGCCGGCGCGGGGCGATGGCCGTCGCCGTCGCCGCCTACGAGCGGGCCGCCCGGCTCACCAGCGCGCCGGCCCGGCGCTCGGGGCGACTGCTGGACACCGCGGAGGTGGCGTTCGAGCTCGGCCAGCACCTGCTCGTCGGGCGGCTGCTGGCGGAGGCCGCGCGCCTCGAACCGGGGCCGCGCGAACGGGCCCGGATCTCTTGGCTGCGGGCGGTGCTGGACGACGGGGAGCCGGGCGACGCCGTGGGCGTACGCAACATGGTCGAGCTGGCCCGCCAGACTGCCCACGACGGCGACGGCGACTTGGCCCTGCAGTTGCTGGTCGGTGCCGCCCGCCGGTGCTGGTGGGGAGACCCGGGGCCGGCGGTGCGGCGGTTCGTGGTGGAGACCGCCGAGGGGATGCCCGTCGCGCCCGCGGATCCGCGGTTGCTCGCGATTCTGGCAGTCTGCGACCCGCTCGAACGAGGCGCCCAGGTGGCCCGGGGACTCGCCCACACGGTGCTCGACGCCGACCTGGACGCCGGGACGGTGAGCCTGCTCTGCATCGCGGCCTACGTCATCGGTGACTTCGAACGCGCGGAACGGTTCGCGGCTGTCTCGGCGGAGCGCCTCCGCGCGCAGGGTCGCCTCGGGCTGCTGGCCCAGGTGCTGACCTTGCGGGCGGTCGCCGGCACCTACCTGGGTGGCTGGCAGGCGGCGGCCGGCGCGGCGGAGAGCACCCGGCTGGCCCTGGAGACCGGGCAACCGGTCTGGGCGGCCGCGGCCCGCACCGCGGAGGCGCGGATGGCCGCGTTGCACGGCGACCGGGCGGGCGCCGAGGCGCACATCGCCGCGATCGAGTCCTCGGGTGCGCACGCGCGGAGCGGTTCGATCGCGGCCGGCGTGCAGACCACCCGCGGGCTGATCGCCCTCGCGGAGGGCAACTACGCGGCGGCCTACGAGCACCTGCGGCGGATGTTCGATCCGGTCGACCCCGCCCATCACCGGGTGCAGCAATGCTGGGCGCTCGGCTACTTCGCCGAGGCCGCCATGCACAGCGGGCAGCACGACCATGCCCGCCGGGTGATCGCGCGGCTGGGCGACATCGCCGGGACGGCGGACACCCCGGCGGTCCGGATCGGTCTCGGGTACGCCCACGCGGTGCTCGCCGGCGACGCCCCGGAGGCGGAGGGCCTGTTCCGCGGCGCCCTCGACGGGGTTCCGCAGGCGTGGGGTTTCGATCGGGGGCGGATCGAGCTCGCGTACGGCACCTGGCTGCGGCGCCGGCGGCGGATCGCGGAGTCCCGGGCACCGCTACGCGCGGCCCGGGACACTTTCGACCGGCTCGGCATCCGGCAATGGGGTGAGCGGGCCCGGCAGGAGTTGCGCGCCGCCGGCGAGACCAGCGGTCAGCCCGGCCCCGGCGCCTGGGACCGGCTCTCCCCGCAGGAGTTCCAGATCGCCGCGCTGGCGGCCGAGGGACTGTCCAACCGCGAGATAAGCCAGCGCCTCTACATCTCGCACCGCACCGTGGGATCGCATCTCTACCGGATCTTCCCCAAGCTCGGCGTCACAGCCCGCGCACAGCTGAAGGACGCTTTGCACCAATCCGGTTCGTAGCCGATACCAGTCATGCGAACGCACTATTTCCGGGGTGTTACCGCCCGTTGATGTACTGCCTGCCACACCCTCGTACGCCAGTTCGCGGCCCGCACCGCGACGTAGACAGGGAGAGCACATGGCAGGAACCATCAGCCGACGCACCCGGCTGACCTCGATCGTCCTGGCCGCGGTCCTGGCGGCCGTGCCCGCGCTCGCGCAGCCGACCGCCGCGCTCGCCGACGCCCCGGCGCTCGGCTCGGCGCTCGGCTCGGTCACCGTGGCCGCCGGCGAGACCTGGGTCGTCCCGCGGACCGTCCACTTGCGGTCGCTGACGATCGCGGCCGGCGGCGCCGTGGTCGCCCCGGCGGGCTACAGCCTCACCCTGACCGTCGACCGGGTCGAAACCGGGCAGTCGCTCACCGAGACCGGCGGCGCGGTGACCCAGATCGGGGCGGGCACCTACCGCGGACGGATCGTGCTCACGGTCGCCGAGGCCAATCCGGTCGCCTGGCAGACGCTCACCTTCCCGTTCCGGCAGGCGCTGTACGTCGGCGCGACCGGCGTCGACGACGCCAAGTCCGTCCGGGACGCCGTGTCCGGCGGCCGGGTCACCGCCGACGCCGCCACCGACGTCCACATCACCTCGACCGGCGAAGCCTTCAACGGCGTCTACCTCAAGGACGGCGACTACCGGCTGGTCCGGCCGACGATCTCGCTGTCCGGCAACGGGCGCTCCGACTTCGTCGGCTACGGCGCGGCGGTCGTCGCCACCGGCAGCGACACCCGGCTGGTGGTCGACGGCGCCACCATCACGAACGAGGGTTCCGTACGCACCGGCGTGGTCGCCGACGGCGGCAGCAACGTCATCGTCAAGAACTCCCGCATCCACACCGCCGACGGCGTGCTGCCGGCCGGCTACCAGTCCACGGTGGACCTCACCTACATGCAGCAGGCGCCGTGGATGCTCGGCATCGTCGGCACCGTCCGGGCCACCAACCTGCTGGGCGTCGACACCCGGGCCTCCTACGTCAACTCGACGATCTCCTCCGAGGGCTGGGGCGTGCTGTCCACCGACACCGGGCAGAACGGCCAACTCACCACGATCAACAGCACCATCGGCACCGGCGGCGAGGGCTACGGCTCGTACGCCATCGGCAACGCGACCGAACGGTTCCTCGGCTCACGCTTCGACGTCGACACCTACGCGGCCATCAACCGCGGCGGCTCGATCTACTACGGCGACAGCACCCGTACGGCGGTCAGCGAGCTGAACAGCCGGCTGGAACTCGGCCTGAGCGCCCGTGAACTCGCCGCCCTGCCGGTACGCAACACCGTCATCAACTCCCGGCGCTGGGGCGTGATGTGGCACGGCGCCGGCACCGTCGACGTCAGCGGCGGCACCCGGATCAACACCGCCCTGGCCACCTTCCTCGACAAGGGCCAGCAGGTCGGCATCACCGTGGACGGCTCGCGCGGCGCCCGCCTCAACCCGGCGAACGGCACCATCCTGCAGATGATGGAGGACGACGATCCCGGACCCCGGTTCGTCGACGGCAAGCTGGTCAACACCGGCGTCTACCACGAACCCACCGGCGAGCCGAGCCGGATCGACTCCTTCGACGTGACCGCGGCGCACCCGCAGGACGCGACCGCGACCTTCGCCGACATCACGCTGCGGGGCAACTTCTTCAACGGCATCCGCGGCGGTGCCACCGGCAGGAACATGGTGCTGACCTTCGACGACTCGCGGATCACCGGCGTCATCTCGGCCACCGCCACCCGGCACGCGGTCGACACCATCACCGCCGCCGACTACCCGCAGCTCGGGCAGGTCACCAACACGGCCCAGCCGATCGTCAACAACGGCGTCCTCGTCACCCTGGACGGCACCAGCCGGTGGACGATGACCGGCACGTCGTACCTCAGCAAACTGACCATCGGCGCCGCCGCCGCGGTCGCCGC
>Ga0307516_10009031_pt1 | contig 11165 bp, 11 predicted proteins | sample 19_EM_MG_FD_203310 | JGI IMG/M metagenome (GOLD analysis project Ga0307516, IMG submission 203310) | Populus trichocarpa ectomycorrhiza microbial communities from riparian zone in the Pacific Northwest, United States - 19_EM | ecosystem: Host-associated > Plants > Roots > Unclassified | place...
CCTGTCTCACACGTCAAGAGGTGCCCCGCTAAACGGCGTTTCGTTGCTGGGCCGCCGGGGGATGCCACCACAGGGTGGGCCGTCGACGGTGCATGCGGGGACCCAGGGACAGAGGGGCGCTAGGGGCGCTTAGCAGCGTATATACAAAGTGATGTCTCATATAGGCTACAACGCCTCCGTAGACAATAAACATAACACAAAAAAAAAAAGACACAGACCAGGTGCCCGAGAGGGGTTGAAGGGGAGAATTGATTTGTCTTGCTAAGAGAGTCTCTAACCTGAAAAGCTGGTCTCGTATACCGTCGTCGGGTCCACCTGGAACAACCTACATGTTGAGTTAAGGCCACGCGGAGAACTGCGTTTCTATGATTTAACGTACGTGGCGGATGCCACGAACAGCCTCCAAGGTTTGATTGTGGTTGAGATCTAGAACCTTGAGTATGTTCGTGCCGTTCTGTAGCAGTTGGTCCAGAGTCCTTTTTAAATGTGCTTGATCTTCCCGACGTGCCTCCTTGATCTCGAGCGCAACCAATGCGAGAGCCGATGTTGCCTGTAACTGTAAACCAAGTACTTCAATTCACGAGACAATTTCAAATTCCAAAAACGCACGTTAAACAGCTCCATGCAACGATCCAGTGATGCATGACTCTCCTCGATACTGCCTGAGATTTCGTGTCGCTTTAATAGACGATCGAACCGCTTGTATCGTGAAAAACGTTCCAAGGATTGGTGAATTTGGTTCAATGTGCTTGGGGGAGTATATAGAGGATTGACGTGTGCGATACGAGCAATATATGTAGATATCTCACCTATTCAATTCGGATAGTGGCTCGGCATACCGTTGGGCAGCATCACCCTGAAACTCCAGAACAATGCGCTTGACGTGGAGGCACAGATCTGTGCTTCGTTTCAAAAGATATGTACACTGCTTTTTGTCGGCATCGACTTCTTGGATGATTTTCGCGATTTGTTGGATGGCAGTCTTCGCGGGTACGAGGCAGGGAAGAACATTGCCGAGCGAGGAGGCACTAGGAACTTCGTTTGTGTAAACATGGCGGGAGCTCAGAGGGAACGACAGTTGGCGCTCACCGTTGATGTTCCCGATGTGGTAGGCATCTCCATTGTGGACAGCGATGTTTCCGACGCTATAAAACGAGGCGTTGGAAATGCCTACCTGCTGCGGAGCGGACATTGAGTCAACCAAGCGGGTACCCGAGACTCTGGAACAGTTCGGGTAGAGGTTGAATTGTTCTAGAGATGTACACGTGGCTGCACCGCCGGCCTGGATCTGTCATTGAAAATGCAGTGACATTGACGTTGACAGAAATATCAGTACACATGATGCGCAAACGCCCCAATCAAACGAAGCCGTGGCACAAGACACATGCATCACCATCACCACATACATAGTCCCACGTCAACTTTACCTATTGCGCTGAAGTGCAGGGCGTGTGTCGGTGTCCGGCGGGCTCGAACAGCGATGAGCGACATCAAAACACGATGGTCATTGAGACCATCCCTCCCCCGCTGTTGCCTATCTTCACCAACGTCCCCTGAATCCGCCAACGCCGGCAGGAGTCGACTCAGTGAAGCCCTCTCTGATCTCCATCCACCCCTTCTAAAAACAGAAGCTGAAGCCTGAAAATCGTAGTGCCGTAACCACGAGGTAGAGCAGATTCTCCGCTGCAGCCATAAAGCGGGGAAGGCTCAGGAACGAGGTCACGAAGTCGAATGCCTCGAATGGGTCTCATGGATGTTTCAACTAAAGCGGCATCGAGCGAGTCTGGTGACAAATCCTCAAAGAGAGAGAGAGACTACGACTCCGCCAAAGAGCCGCGATGTGTGGGGTTGATGTAAGAAAGCGATTGGACGGGAACCGGCCGGTGGTGTGGCTGGTGGGCTATACATCTGAGGGCATCCGCGCGTTAGTGGTATTTAGCTCGTTGTCGAGTTCGCTGTGGTCCGCGTTGGTGTCGCTGTCCAGGTTAACTAATAAAATTCATCCGAAAACGGCTGGGTAAGAGCTGGAAAATACTGTAGATACTGGTCCTGACCTCTGAGAGACGCTGAGATCCGAGCAAAGTCAGCGAGTAGCCTGATGATAACGAGGTTTTGAGATGTTTGATTTTGAGATTGAACATCGTTAAGTACAAAGGAGATCAGTGAAGGAGCGCTGCAGCCTCGGCACACGGTGCTTAGGCTTGTGAAGCTAATAGTAACAAACAAACAAACTGTGTTTTTCCCGATACCATGGCAGGCCATGTCTTGCTCTTTTTCCACCTCTATCCGCGATATCAGCCAACCCCGAGTACCTTCCGTCACGCCAGAAATAGGTCCAACCTCGGATCTCACTGACCGAGCGTAAAACATGGGAGACCCTCAAGCCCAAGAAGTACGAAACCGTCTGGCCCATGCATGTGGCCGGTCGAGGTCTCCCTTTTTGAGGGTAACTTGCCTTGTCCTCTCTCCCTCACGTCATTGTCTGATTCGCAGATCCTTGATAGCCCTATAGATATATCGCCCTGCATCCTCCAGAAATCCTAAACTACCGCACCGCTTTCCCAAGCGTAACCGTTTCATCTCAGACCGTATCTTCAAAGTCACGGACAAGTTGAGGACCCCCAAGCAAGTTAGAAGCCGGGTTCAACAGCTTCGGGATACATTCCTAGGAGAGAAAGGTCTCCATTTTGCGTCGACCGCTGGGGTCTAGCGAACCATGTTCTGAATTAGTACTTGCACTCTTCTCCCGGCGGGAGTACCTATCACTTCCCGAATTAGGTACAACCGTCCGCCTCTTCGCGGTCCTGATGAATGTTGGTGTCAAAGGAACTATCTATTAGTATTCCAGAAGGCCAGGCGGGATGAGACGATAGCTATCGACAATGACAGTCAACGTACGACATGCATATGAGAACCAAACTACGGGTCTGCATGCGCAGTCCCTTCCTAGGTTTCATCTCCCTTCTGACATCACTCGAATATCTAAAGGAATCGCATCTTCAGCTGATTCTTCACTGCCGACCCACATGCTCCCGCAACCTCTCCGGCCAGCCTGTATCAAATTTGATCAAGTCCTTCGAGCCAATACTGCCTCGCAAACTTTCCTCGTCATCACATATGACGTGACGGTAATCTACAGTCGGATTCATGCACAATCAGCTCAGTATTCTTAAATCAATACCCCTCGAGGTACATGCGTGCGTCTGTGGATGGTTCAACTCACCACTGATTCCGCCCATGTGAATATGTCATCCATCTTGATAAGACGTCTTCCGGCGGTCTCCGCCACTTCTGTGGCGAACAAGGACGCCATCCGCCAGGGGACGATCATTCATTTGACTTGTAAGAAAGAAGCACTACCGACCTTCAGCCAATGCACCTCCCCTAGTTTAAGGGTATCCGTGGCAAGTTCATTGAGTAGAGGCTTACGCAGACTCATGATTCCTTGTATCTCAGTGAGCAAGTCTTTATCACCCGGCTTCGCGTTCTTAATGTGGTGAGGAATCCAGTCGAACAGACTTGGAGACCCGCCTTTCGTCAAGAAAATCAGTCGATCCCGACCCGGGAGTAAGGTAACTGTGTTTCTCACCGTGACGACGCCCTGGCCAAAAATCGTAGGAAACGGGTAGCGGCGAATGCATGCCACGTTCCTGGATCATGATGGAACCGTCCAGACCGGGCAGGATGTCGTTGGAAGTCTTGAAAGAAGACTCTGAGTGTGGGGACTTGGATGTTGGGGTAATAGTACAGTGGCAGTGGGCTGTGGACCGCAGTTACAAATTCGTTGATGTCTACGTACGATACCGAGTTCGGAAGACCCAGTAGAGTCCCGAGATAGACATCGTGATCACCCCTACCAGAGAGGCCAAGATCCCGGCCAAGAACGAAGAGAACCCGCATACACCGGTATTTTTCGAGGGAGTTTGCCAGTCGCGACAGATGAAAATGGAAACCAGAGTCACTGAGCAGCGTCAACTGGGCCGAAATTGGTTTGTCGTTCCCAGTAGAGTTATCTACCCCGTGTGTGGGATGGGGACCGTACAACCACGGCAGCGGTAACGTGCTGCTTTGTCACGCGGACCGTGCTTCAAAGATATTCTAGACGTTAGATCGCAATGGCTCATCACGCAAACTGTAGGGGCATACTGGCAAGATGTTGATCATTCGCACCAAAAGCGTCGCCGTGAGGATGAAGCTTTTGTGAAAAGAGCCTCTTATGTCTTCTCGCCATGAACTAAACTGAAGACTCTGTGTGATGACGTCGTGAAGTGGACTTTGTTCAGAGCATTGTCGCGAACATTGTACCATGCACGCCTCAAGTCGGTGCGGGTTGTAATAGATAGGATGACTACAGTTTGCCAAATACATGAGTCTTGAGGTATCTTACGACAATTGACACGAACCTGTTTTGAATGACTCGAGGCTGCAGCCGCTGCAGCACTAGCATCGAGATGTTCACCAATGAAAATACACGAAGAAAGTTGTTTGCGTGCCACTCCCTGATATCGACGTGATAGTCTTGAGCGCGAACGGGATCAAAAATAAAGTCGAGAAAAGATGTATGGAATGAGCGAATCCCGTGGCCGAAGTCCACATAGATAATTGACTGCAAACCTCGCAGCATCAAGTTCACCTGCCCAGGCCGCAGGCCAAGAAATGTTTCGATATCCGAGACCCTCGCAGGACACTGGAGGAAACCTAAAACTCTTTTGAGAGGAAGAAGTTGGGATTTGGGGCATGCAGATAGGACGCTACGGTAGAGATTGTCAAGCTCATCGAATGGCCGCTCTTCGGGGTCATGGTGAGCAGCTGAGATGCCCAGTACTTGATCAAGCCGGTCAAGGCATGAAAAGTACTCTTCGTCAACATATTTGATGACCGTAGCGGCATAGACGAAATATCCCCCCGATTTCTCCGCTATTAACCCTATAACTCGGTCGGGAGGCCAGGGCTTGGGTACGGACTGCAATATATCCTTGTGCCTTTTTGATTCCTGTATTCGCTTGAATTCATCGCAAAGATACCGCAAGACGTCACGACGAGCACCGAAGTCCTCGTAGATTGATACCACTTTGGTCACACTGCTCATGGCAGAATCATCGAACATCTCTTGGATGTGCGATTCGGGTCGACTTGTAATAAAAAAACGGAGGGGAAGGCGACGTTTGACGACAAGATCGTGGACATTCGACAGGACTGCTGATTGATCACCGTTGCCCTGACACTCGTCGAGACCGTCAATGATGACGAGGAAGGGTAATGAAAGTGTCGCTGGACCGTCAGGGAGCATGCCAGGCGGGTCACAGAAAAGCGAGGCAAGGAGATCGATGGAGCCAGAGGCACGATGGGCGATGCGCTGGTCCTCGTGTAATATCTCCCGGAGCCTCTGGCGTTTATGAGGAGAAGACAAGGAGATTTGGACCGCGATGGTGGGGAAAAGATGTTTCAGAGCGTCGCGACCCGGGCTGGATCGAGAAAAGAAGAAACTCGCCGCAAGCTGACCGCGTTCGGCACATGTCTCTGCCACCGTTTGTGCAATGGCAGACTTGCCTGCACCTGCAGGCCCGTGAAGCCACAAGACCTTCGTAGCACCCGTTCCACCCCCGTTCCACCCCTCAATTTCCCTCAGTATCTCCGTGCGAGTCCGATGACATTGAGAGGCAGGGACCCGTTCCTGGGAATCATAAGCGGCACCAGGGGAGTCCCATTGCGAGAGTGCCTGCAAGTCACTGTCTATCCCAAGCGAGAGGTCGGCATATTATATGACTTAATACAAACTCCACCCACCCGTCTACGATCGGTTGACTGACACATTGAGGTTATGGGGGTTGTGAACGTTCAAGTTGCCGTGAACGTCGGTGAACGAGCTGCCTTGGATATGTATAGTCGATGCCCCTCGAGGTTTATTCGCCTAGAAAGAACCTTTTATCAGCGATATAGAAACGTCCAAGTCCCAAGACGTACATATGTTTTCGCAGGAGGGTTGGAATGACCATCTGGTGGTGACGAAGTTGAAGAGGATCCATCCATCTCAGTCGTCAACACACTCTCCCACTATCTTAACAAAAGGTTGCGCATTATTTCACAGCGGGCGTTATAAACACGACAGTCGGTTTTGCAACGCTCAGCATTGTCATAGCACAGCATTCCTTACACGTGCGGCGCGTAGCTTAGCAAAATAATGTCGACATTGACGAGTCTAGCTAGCGCTCCGGCGTTCTCGACGCCAACAGCTTGCGAAATATTGGTGCGGACGATGAATGATAACAAACCACTAGTATATGTCGAAAGTACTAGCCTCAGTTGGATGAGATGCGGAAGGAGACACAGTGCATGAGGGTGAAGGAGAGGGGTATTAGGAAGGGGATGGGCTTGAGGAGGTACGGGTATTCAGCCGGTTCTCGTCCGTTCCCCATGCGCGAAAAATTTGGGAGGCTGGACGGGCGCTAAGAGAGTTGACCAAGCTTCGAGACTTCGGCAGTCCCCGGACATATTGTTGGGAGAGGATCTGGCTCGGGAGCCAAGTGCGTAAAGGTGTGAGTATCCTCCTCCTCCTCCCTGCCCTCGGGGCTCGCCGGATGTGTCGGTTTTGGGTTCGTCCGTGGTAAATGTTGTCTCCAACGGTTTAGCTTTAACTTTTGCGCCTTTTGATGGGTTTAGGAGGTTAGAGGTGATGCGGACGGCAAGGGGGAGGAGCCTTGGATTTAGCGAAGCAGGTGGATAGTTTGGTTTGTTTCTCGGCTCCTTGTTCTTGTCCTTCTTCTTTTACTTTTTGGAGCCATGGAAAGGGTTTCGGCCATGAGCTTGCATTTGAGACGTTGAAGAGAAGGGAGGAGAGGGTTCGGAGGAGACGAGTGGGGGAGGGTGAGACATGGAGCATGGTACTGTGCCAGATAAAGTAGACCACGGGGAAGGCGGGGTCGAAATTCAGACCATATAGCATATCCGGTGAGCTCACGTCAGACCCCAGGTCCGAACCCTCTTCGTCTTTCGAATACAGGGCGTCTTCCGTACTTGTTTATGTTCGACTAGACGAGCAACATCCCCACCCGACCATGGAAGTCAAGCAATCGAAGATCTGCGAGGGCAAAGGTTACAGTGTACGAATTCGTTCTGATATACAAGCAAAATCGAGGACGTTGAACCGTACCCACTTTTCCAGGAACTCCAAGGCAAACGACTCGGAGATTCGTAGATTTTGGGACACGCACGAATGGTGTTGGCGTTGAAGCTTGTGAAGCTAACAAATGCAAACAAACCGTATCGCTTAAGCCTAGAATCCTACTTTATACAAGTTAGATTGATGTCTTTCTTCGTTTTCACCTCTACCCGGGATGTCGACCAACCCCGAGCAGGACAGACCGTCCCAGACACATCACCATCCGAACAGAAAGAGGTCCAACCTCAGATCTGACTCTTCCGCTGGCTGGCTCGGCAGAGTCAGCACAGACGTTCATGATGGGGCGTAAACATGGAAGACCCTCAAGTCCAAGAAGAACGAAGCGGTCTGGCCCGTGCATATCGAAGTCGCCCTGTTTTAGGGTAGCTTTCTTTGTCTTCCCCGCATGTCATTGTCTGACCCGCATTTCCTTGACAGACCTGGAGATAAGTATATCGCCCTTCGTCCTCCGGAGGTATTACGCCACTTTCTGAAGCGTAATCAGTTCATCTCAGGCCATATCTTCAAGTCAGAAAGGCGCAAACTCAGCGTGTCACCACCACACCCCTTTCCCACTTCTTCGATTCGTCTCGACCTCATTATTAATGGGGGACTGTCGCTACATCCACCTCGAGCCACGCTCGTCAACTGCATCGGCCTCTACCTCGTTCTCGTGTGCAGAACGAGGGATACCGTGTGTTCGTTGAAGGCAACCTCGCGCCTTGGAGGGAGGTGACGGCATTTCTCCCCCATACCATCCCTCACCGATCCGCTATCGAATGAGACTGGTACCTCGGCATTACCTGTTTTGGGAGGTAAGCAGTACATTTTTCTCTCCTTTTTGTCCTTTCAAACCTGACCATCCTTCCCCTAACAGACCTCTCTCGGTACACGACCACGCAGGCCATCATGAAAGTCACCACAACGGAAGCCAACATCGTTATCTCCATGGCGCACAAATTCAACTCCTCCCACCAATATGCCTCACATCGGCGTGCTTGATTACTTTGGTACCATCGACCTCTGCGTGCCTGGTTTGTCGTCACGCGCCACATCCTACCTTGGGTTAACACCCCCGGTTTAAGCAGGTGTGCCAGTATGGGATCGCGATGCCGCAGTCGGTGCTGGCACACTCTCAGATGGCGACGAGTGCATCGGACGGGATAAGCTTATTGACTTGATTCCAGGATGGAGCCGTCTGCTGGTGGGGACGGACATTATTACAATCCCGGGTATTGGTCGTGATGCATGATGATAGGTCGTTGATTGGGTATGATTTTTTTGTCTCATTGATTTCTATATGCGCGGGATAGCTGATTTCGTATTTCGTTTAGAATGATTGTTTGAGTCAATGTGAAAGAAAGCTCTTTGACTTGTACGTTACATTCTTGGAAATCCCCAACCCATCCTTAATCAAAGTCCAAAGGTCCAACTCCTTTTTGGACGTCGACTGACCTCCATATTCGTTCACCACCACCCTCCCTCTCGCTGTTCATTCCGACGATGTTAAGTTAACGTTGAACGTTGTTGTATCCACGTGTTCATTGTTATGAAACGATATCAACCATTGCAAAGCCACCATTGCCTTCCCTATACAACTCCGGCGTCGACCTCGTCACACCCAACATCGTAATGCCACACAGCCCGTAGGGGTATACCTTTACCACCCATCGGTACATGCACGCCGTAAAATGAAAAGTGGAAACTAAACATGCTTATCTTTGTCGACAGGCGTCTTCCGATTCATGCTCTACTGATCTCGATGCTTCTACACCCCCATTTGCTGCCTCTGCAGTGGCTACTCTTTCCGAAACCCACCTCTACCCAAGGAACTTGGAATCTCGTACCACCATCTCCTCGCGCCACTTTTATTCCACCCACTCCCACTCGCCCTACTGCTGGCGTTTTTCACGTTCATGACGGTCGGCGTCGCCGGTGTCGTCTTAGGCTCGGCCGTGCTTGTGTTTTCTGTACCGCTCTGAGAACTTTAATATGTCGTCGTACAACATGAAGATTCTCTTTTTTTTCCAGCAGGCGGAAGATGAACGCTTATTGTCAAATAGGTGGATACCAGGACCAGTATACCGCCCCTGCCGGCTGTCATGCAGGTTCTTATTGGATTGTTGAGGTGAACCACGGTTTGGGTTACATGTTAAGAGTGTTATAGTTAGGCTATTGGGTCTTCTTCGAGATCCTAGCCTACACTGCGGGCATTGGACCCAATGATTGCTGATCAAATCCTGAGCAGATGCAGAGTTAATTAGCAATATAATTTGCCTTATGATTGAAGATTATATCACAAAACAATTTTTTAATGATTGTCATAATTCTCTCCGTGTGATCCGCCACCAAATTTCTCATTTGATCAGAATTAGGGCCGGATAGCGATGTCTGTGGGGGAAAAATAAAAATAAAATAAAAAAGGGAGGAGCGCAACCAACTTCCATCAGTACGCCAATTCACGGCGGAAAGCAGGGATGGAAGTCATGGGACAATGTACTAAGTGAGAGCTGGCTCAGCTCCAGACACGATTGATTCAGATTCTCGCGTAGATTGGGATACTCGCCTATGCCTACGGTCCGTACATACATTTATTGTATTTTCGCCCCAATGGGGCTCTGGATACTCGCTTAGATCTGATTGACAGATGTCGGCGTGAGATGGATTGATGGTGACCAAATGTAACCACGTCGAGCCTAATCCCAAGCTTCGCCACACACCCTGTCCGGTCGCTTTGGGTTCCTCCCTTTGCAGGCGACTTTTTGGCAGTCCTTGCAGGGATTCGGACAGTTCTCAACTCTCTGCCTCCCACCACACTTTGGGACGACACATTTTCGGCATGTTCTTTCTTTCCGCTCCTTCTTTGCTGGTTTTGACTGGTTTACAGAGTCTGCCACCCGTTTTCGTGCCATGCGCTCGATATCATGACAATAACTGTGATAGCTGGCCGATGTTGATGGATTGCTGAGGGGCTCAGAACCGATGCTGGCTTGGGTGGAAATCGGTAAGAGACCCATTGATTCAGAGGTGGTGAATGTTGCCGAGGCATCAACACGCTCCATCAATGGTTGCTGAGATACACTCGCTACAGGACCGATGGGATCCAGTCCAAGCAGGCCCGTTAGCTGGAGGCGAGGAGGTCGCAGGGGCTGTACCGGCACAGGTGGAGCGTTGGCAGAGCGGCGTGGGTCATGGATGAGGTGGGAGAGCGGATTTCGTGCTGGAGCTGAAAGGGACAAAGCCTCCTTTACATGTAGGTTTTCTTTCCATTTCGTGTAGTGCACTTGAAGCTGCTCGACAAGCTATACTGGCCGCGGTCCGGTTACGAACCTGGCAAACTCGGTTCGAACTTGGACTGGACCTTAAGTCCAGGTTCAGGTTCAGGCATTATGCTGGACCGGACCTGGATCACAGTCCGAGTTCACAGGTTGGCTGGACCTGGACTCCAGGTTCCGAACCAGGTCCATAGAGGGGGCGGGGCCGAGAGAGGGCTCAAGAACCATACTGGTAAATTTACGTGTTCATGTACCAAGATGAGTGTAATGAGGTAACTACATCAAGCAACTCAACAAGGACTTGTCAGTCATCATGTGCAACTTTGAGCTAAATAAGTCTGCATACCTTGCAGCCTGAAATTTCCGGTCTTTCCCCAACTTCCCAGCATGGTGCGCGGTGCACGGGATCAAGTTGATGCCTCACTCATTGTAACATCCTCACGCATTCCCCAACCCTCCAAACGCTCCCGCGGCCTGGATTATCCTGAGTTGATATGTGATTCTGAACCAGGGACTGCTAATGGGGTAACTAAGAACGTAAAAAAAGGTAAGTCTAATCCAAAACTACGGGCCAAGATTCTTACCAAGGCTCAAACCCCGCAGGCAACGTATCTACTGTGGCTGGTCTACGGCCCGAGGGGTTGGTCACCTCTACAAAAAGAACGCGTGAGTCACAGCATCCGGCCGATCCAAGAATGAGTGAACTCACGATGTGGTGTTGTAGAATTGAC
>Ga0307516_10009033_pt1 | contig 11163 bp, 8 predicted proteins | sample 19_EM_MG_FD_203310 | JGI IMG/M metagenome (GOLD analysis project Ga0307516, IMG submission 203310) | Populus trichocarpa ectomycorrhiza microbial communities from riparian zone in the Pacific Northwest, United States - 19_EM | ecosystem: Host-associated > Plants > Roots > Unclassified | place...
AGGCTTTCTCGCATCTGGAACATTTTTTATCATATGATGCTTGACAAGGATTCACTCTCGTTGCTCATCGAACAGTGTCGTAAACTCGTGCCACTTGCGCAAGACATGGAAACCTGGAAACAGGGGCCATATGCTCATATCGTCGCTATGTGCGATGATGCCACCCTTTTTGACATCCAGCGATTCTGGAAGCTGTGGCTTGGGACTGCCGAATTCAACGTACAGCAGACTAAACGCTTCACAAAGAACTTCCAAGACGGACTCAAGAATGTTCGTGCGGGAAAGCAAGAGTATTTCGTTATTACGTCAATGCGTTCAGCTGGGCCTCTCGCTCCAGTTGCAATGAAAGCCGCTACAGACCAGTTCCAGCGCTTTTGGACATCTGGAGTCACGGATGATGGCATTCAAGCTGCAAAGCCTGCCAAGAATGTGAACCCCACCTTTGCATTCTCTGCGTCAGGAGACAAGGTTGCTGTCCACTATGGCACAGATCCTATCTTGGGTTTTCATCTTGAGGAAACTCTCGCCTCCTCGGGTTGTGCTCTCTCCGATGAGAGTGCCGCTATAGTCTCCAAAATGGTGCAGGCTGCGCGTCATCAATTCAATGCTTGGTGTATAGCAGTTATAGGACGCATCCAGCACACGAGTGCCTCGTCAGCATCCCTTGTTGTACGGATGTATGCTGGAGAAGCACTTGCGTTCTGTCAGGCGCTCCATTCCGTAGGCATTAGCCCTCAGCCGCACACTCCGTCGTTTGTTGCGCCATGGAAGCGATCGGTTGTGCGACTTGATAACACAGCATATGGGTTACATGCTTTATCCCCAGCCCCGACCTCGTTCAATGTAATCGAGACGTCCAATCTGCTTGATCATGTTGGATTGCAAAACCTACTCATTGTCACTGTTCCTCTTCTTCGTAACTCGCCCTCGTCGACGCTGTATACCGAAGCTTTGCTCACTCTAGGAGGGTCAGCTACGAAGGGTCTCTTGACGCACATGTGTGGCGACCCGGCTACCATCTCACTCCTCCTAGGAGTAGTTCCCTCCACCTATATCTCCCGTTTTACGACACGTTCCAACATGTCTGACACTCTTATGGGTGATATGCCTGGTGGTCTTAAAACCCAGTATCATGAACGCCTTGCTTGGAAATCTGTCGATCACGGAAACGCAGCGGAACCTTTATGGAAAGAGTCCATTCGATTCGCACCAGAACAACTAGCCAAAACACTGTTCGAAATTTACCTGCAGATGTTTTCGGATGAGAACCTTTCAAAGCGGCTGGATATGACGCATCTTCGTGAGGATGAGATGATTCATAAGATCCAATCCTCGGGGTTACTTCATCACACACGTCGCAGCTTTGCGCTATTGCTCGCACACGTCCAAAAGAGAGCCAAGTGTGACTGGAACAAAGTCATCCGCATTTTAGAAGGATTAATAATGGAGGATCGAACGCTCATCACTGGGTCGAATTTTTATCAAGAGCTGGTTTGCCAGTTGCATCTTGCTGGCTTCATTCTCCCCTGGCTGTCTCCTGCGAACGTGCGGGACTACCGTGCACAAGAAGATCCTCCCATTTTCCGAGATTGGAACATGGTTCCTCAAGTTGTCACCGTGACCCTTGTAGTCCCACGCCACGCCATTGCCAATGTGCAGTCTGAACTCTCAGCAGTTGGCACGCCCATTTTGCAATGTGAATTATTATCTGGAGTCATGCACAATGCCTTTGCATGTATTTCAGCATCTTTCGGTGAACTAGCAATATCCGGTCGAGGCGAGAACAAGAGTGCAGTAATTACGGAGGATAGCGCAGGGACACATGGTACATCCCCGATGGTTGTTTCTTTCCCCGTTCTAGCGCCTATTCTTATCCTCACCTCCGGTGGGACCGTTGGGCTCGCCGTCCGCTCGACGCTGTCGACTACGTCACTGGTCACAAAATTGGGGCTGGGAATGGGCATATTCAAGGCCCTGCTGACCGATGAACGATATGTTCACGTCCTTGCCAAAGCTCCAACAACCAATAATAGTACAGCCGACGTTGCGGCCTCACCCATTACCCATGGGAGGTCTGATGGTGCGGCTGAGCACTATCCAATCCATGTGGAGATGGATGACTCTAATACGCGAGTCCAGTCACTCACCTCGCATATCGACATCACAGATGCTGCAGAGCAAGCTTCGCTTGTTGGAGGATGCACCATTCGCACTACGCAGTTGTCGGCAAACCAGGTCATCCTGCACATCGAGAAACATCAGCGGATTGTTGCTTTTCCCCTTCCAGTGGATGCAGTGAATGCCAAACTCCGTGTTGCACGGAAATCAAAGTACGTCGAGGTCAGTGTCAGTGCTTCGTTGCTGGTGTCAGATTTTTGACATCACAACAGATAGTAGCACCAATGACGTTGACATTAGATGTCAAAGGAGAGCGCGATATCACCAGGTACTTCAGAATGACAATTGATAGGGGCATTCCGACACTCTGGAATGTCCACTATTTGAATTTGGATCGATGTCCCTCGTTCAAGCTCTCCAAGGATCCCAAGGCGTTCAATTGGCTTGTTCCGTATGTGTCGCACATGTTTTCGTATCGGGAGCGCGTGGCACGTGAAAGTCAAGAAGTCGTTCCAGGAGTCGCACATGACACCTTTTTGAACGTAAAAGACTCTCTTCATACCTTCTTCTATTCCGCTACTGGAATAGGGACAGGTCGAACCTACGCGGAAATTGCTTTAATGAATCCTGCCACGAATGACGTACACGCCATCATTCTCGTCACTGATTTGCGGCTCGATCTTGCGTCTCATAATATTGTAGCTGATTCGTGGGTCATACCAGGGTCGGACGACATTCAAGCCAGGCTAAGGGGCAAGCTGAACATCATGCTCTCTATCAAGACGGATGCAGACGAGTCCGAGGCATGGAGATATCTGCTCCCACTATTCATTGAACGATGTCGCACGTGGGAGCACAAGTCGAACTGCGAGTATCTCGCCCAGAACTCTGCTCCACTCTATCCAGGTGCAGGGTCCGATCCGAACAAGGTGCCATACTGTTCATGTGGCATAGGCGTAGGGACAGAGATGCTGCGGAGACGCTATGGTGATGCTGTGGCTACGTATGCAACAAGGGCGGCGATCAGTCCACTATTCTCCGTGCCGTATTTGGAGAATGTCGGGATAAAGGATGATTCGGGGCCCTCAGCAGGGGCATCTACCCAGGCTGGGTGTAGGGCATGCGGTAAGAAGGGTAAACCGTTGTCTGTGTGCAGCAAGTGCATGAAGGTGAAGTATTGTTCCAGGGAGTGTCAAGTGCAGGACTGGAAGAGGCACAAGAAAGATTGTACTTTGCGCTGCCAATCTGGGGATACGTCGGTCAGCTCGCGAAATGTATAGTATTCAACCTGTCAAGCACCCACATTCAAGGTCGATGAAAGAGTAACTTGACTTTCGTGTTTTCAGAATCCAGTGATCAGCGCACTGAAAAGGTATATATCTAGTTCGTTAGTACAACATCATCACAATCTACGACACAAGTAAATCAGAATGATGTGATACTGACTGTCTGACGTTGGGTCGCAAGCTGATCGTGATGGGCCTGCCAGATCTCAGTGAAAAAAAACGAAACTTCAAACCACAAACCATAAAGCTCAAGCGCCCAACGCACGCGTACTAGTAGGCTACGGCCCGTAATTGCACACCATACGACGACCAGCAATAGGATGCTAAAAGAACGCTTCCTGTCCAGACTCCAGAATCCCCAACCGGTATTTTCTAGGCGCATCTTCAACAATCCTAACCGAACACGCGCGAGGCTCGCGTGTTATTACAACGCATTGTGTGGCTCAATTTCTGCCGGGGTGGTTCCATTGTTCAAACGTTCACCATCCATCACCAGCTTGCTACGAGTCGGATCTCGCGCATTTCGTCAATCAAAAAGCTCAAGATGTCGCATGTATTGTACTGGCCAGGTCGAACATTTTTCTATCCACTGGGCAATACATCCGCTGTCCGTCTGACTGAAAATTTACCCCCCGAGCACAACGCCGATGTGTTACTCCTTGGTTGTGGTGATGCCAGGCATATCTTACACACTGTGTATGCTGATACCACGCGTTCTGCAACTGGTAAGCAAATTTGATTGCGTGCGTCCTTCAGGTGCTAAACTCAGTAGGGCCTCGTAAGCTCGATGTTACTTGCTGTGACATGGAAGCCGCAGTTCTTGGTATGTGTCACACAGGCGAGGCCACTTTTCATTGACATTATTCCTTCACTAGCACGCAACGCGCTGCTTTTTACGCTCTTGGCGGATGACGGTGCTGAGAACAGGCTGTCTAGCATCTGGAACATTTTCTATCACATGATGCTCGACAAGGATTCGCTCTCATTGCTCATCGAACAGTGTCGTAAACTCGTGCCACTCGCGCAAGACATGGAAACCTGGAAACAGGGGCCATATGCTCATATCGTTGCTATGTGCGATGACGCCACCCTTTTTGACGTCCAGCGCTTCTGGAAGCTGTGGCTTGGGACTGCCGACTTCAATGCACAGCAGACTAAACGCTTTACAAAGAACTTCCAAGATGGACTCAAGAATGTTCGTGCACACATTGAAGACCATTTCATCATGACGTCGATGCGTTCAGCTGGGCCTCTTGCTGCAGTTACGCTGAAAGCCGCTACAGACCAGTTCAAGTGCTTTTGGACATCTGGAGTCACGGATGATGGCATTCAAGCTGCAAAGCCTGCCACTAATGTGAACCCCACCTTTGCATTTTCTGCGTCGGGAGACAAGGTTGCTGTCCACTATGGCACAGATCCTATCTTGGGTTTTCATCTTGCAGAAACTCTTGCCTCCTCGGGTTGTGTTCCCTCCGATGAGAGTGCCGCTATAGTCTTCAAGATGGTGCAGGCTGCGCGGCAGCAATTCAATGCTTGGTGCAAAGCTGTCATAGGACGCATCCAGCACACGAGTGCCTCGTCAGCATCCCTTGTTGTACGGATGTATGCTGGAGAAGCACTTGCGTTCTGTCAGGCGCTCCATTCCATAGGCATTAGCCCTCAGCCGCATACTCCGACCTTCGTTGCGCCATGGAAGCGATCGGTTGTGCGACTTGATAACACAGCATATGGGTTACATGCTTTGTCCCCAGCCCCGACCTCGTTCAATGTAATCGAGACGTCCAATCTGCTTGATCATCTTGGACTGCACAACCTACTCATTGTCACTGTTCCCCTTCTTCGTAACTTACCCTCGTCGACGCTGTATACCGAAGCTTTGCTCTCGCTAGGAGAGTCAGCTACGAAGGGCATCCTGACGCACATGTGTGGCGATCCGTCGACAATCTCACTCCTACTAGGAGTCATTCCTTCCGGCTATGTCTCCCGTTTTACGACACGCTCCAACATGGCTGATACCCTCATGCTTGAGATTTTGGATGTCACCAAAGCGCAATATCATGAACGCCTCGCTTGGAAACTTATCGACCCTGAATACACAGCAGAACATTCATGGAAAAGGCCCATTCGATTTGCACCGGAACAACTCGCGAAAACATTGTTCGAAATATACCTGCAGATGTTCTCCGATGAGAACATTTCACAATTGTTGGCTATGTCTCATCTCTCTACGGCAGAGAAACATCGCAGGGTCCAATCCTCCGGGCTTCTTCATCATACGCGTCGTAGCTTTGCGCTATTTCTCGCACACATCCAAAGGAGAGCCCGGTGTGACTGGGAAAAAGTCATATACATCCTAGAAGGGTTGGTGCTTGGTGATCAAACGCTCATCACGGGGTCGAACTTTTATCAAGAGCTGGTTTGCCAACTGCACCTTGCTGGCTTCACTCTTCCATGGCTGTCACCCACGAAAGTGCGAGAACTTCGTGCACAAGAGAACCCTCCCATTTTCCGAGATTGGAACACGGTTCCTCAAGTTGTCACCGTGACCCTTGTAGTTCCTCGCCATGTTATCGCCAAGGTGCGGTCTGAACTTGCAGACGCCGTAACACCCATTTTGCAATGTGAAATACGAACTGCGTTTGGCCACAATGCCTTTGCATGTACCTCAGCGTCTTTCGGGAAGCTCGAAATATCTGGTCGAGGCGAGAACAAGACCGCAGTATTTATGGAGGATAATGCAGGAGCACATGGTACATCCCCTGTGGTGCTTTCCTTCCCTGTTCTGGCAACTACCCTCATCCACACCTCTGGTGGGACTGTTGGACTAGCCGTCCGCTCCTCTATGTCTTCTATGCCATTGGTCAAAAAATTGGGGCTGGAAATGGGTATATTCAAGGCTCTACTGACGGATGAAAGATATGTCCACGTCCTCGCCAAAGCTCCCACTACCAGCGACGCTGCAGCCGATGCCACGATGCCTCCCGCTCCACTTGCCAACGACGCGATTGAGCATCATCCGATCCATGTGGAGATGGATGCATCTAATACGCGAGTCCTGTCGCTCACCGCGCATGTCAGTATCACCGATGCCGAGGAACAGGTCTCGTTTGTTGGAGGGTGTGCCGTCCGAACCACGCAGTTGTCCGCCAACCAGCTCACCCTGAATGTCGAAAAATATCAGCATACTGTCGCCTTCCCCCTTCCTGTAGATGCATTGACTGCCAAGATCCGTCTTGCACGAAAATCGAAGTATGTCGAGGTCAGTGTCAGAACTTCGTTGATAGAATGCCGGGTTTCAAACATCACAACAGATAGTAGCACCGATGACATTTACATTGGATGTCAAAGGAGAGCGCGATATCACCAAGAATTTCAGGATGACAATCGATAACGGCATTCCGATGCTCTGGGACATCCACTACTTGAATTTGGATCGATGTCCCCCGTTCAAGCTCTCCAAGGATCCAAAGGCATTTAATTGGTTCATTCCGCATGTATCGTACATGTTTTCACACCGGGAGCGCGTGACACGTCACAATCGGAAAGTCGTTCCAGGAGTCACACATGACACCTTTTTGAACGTAAAAGACTCTCTTCATACCCTCTTCTATTCTGCTACTGGACTAGGGACCGGCCAGACCCACGCGGAATTTGCCTTATGGAATACTACCACGGAAGACATATACGCCATCATTCTTGTCACTGATTTGCGACTCGATCTTGCGTCTCATACTATCGTAGCTGATTCATGGGTCATACCAGGGTCGGACGACATTCATGACAGGCTAGTGGATGAGCTGAGCACCATGCTTTCTATCAAGACGGATGCAGACGAGTCCGAGGCATGGAGGTATCTGCTCCCGCTATTCATTGAACGATGTCGCATGTGGGAGCACAAGTCGAACTGCGAGTACCTCGCCCAGAACTCTGCTCCACTCTATCCAGGTGCAGCGGGTGACCCGAACAAGGTGCCATACTGTTCGTGTGGCATGGGCGTAGGGACAGAGGTGCTGCGGAGACGCTATGGTGATGGTGCGGCTAAGTATGCAACAAGGGCGGCGATCAGTCCACTGTTCTTCGTGCCGTATTTGGAAAAGGTTGGGACGACGGATGGTTCGGAATCGGAGCCTTCAATGAAGGCACCTACCCAAGTTGGATGTCGGGCGTGTGGAAAGGAGGGCAAAGCGTTGTCTGTGTGTAGTAGGTGCAAGAACGCGAAGTATTGTTCCAAGGAGTGTCAAGTGCAGGACTGGAAGAGACACAAGAAAGACTGTACATAGGCAGCTCGACATCTCTAGTCCCGTCACTTACCCACACTTACATGCACAAATCTCTTTGTAATGTTGTCCTTGACAATCTTCGATCCTTGCATTGGATGATCAATAACTTGACTTCAACGTGCTTCTACATTCCACAATGATTGATGCAGTGAAGGAGGGTTACTATCACATAACTGCTTGAAAATTTATATCTAGTTTGTTACAACAGACAGATGCTACGACACTGACTATCCGACCACACGACGATCCTGACTTGCCGAAAGTCAGTCGAAAAATAACGAATCTACAAATCATACACGACTCGCGCTCCAACCCACGCGTACGGGTAATTGCGCTGGTAAAAGTTGCGCACCGTACGACGACCAGCAAGCCTAGGGATGGTGGCGTATGAAGCACCAAGCTAAAAAAACAAAGACGTTCCAATCCTCTCACAGCAACATAATAAGCATCGTCACTCACAACAACATAATGTTTTTCATCGAAGAAGTCCGTCGAATACCTGAGAACACGACAATTCATTAACCATTTTTGCAGCTTCTCGTGGAGTGTAACCTACCCTGGGAAGTGCTTTGTCGGGAAAAGACCTTCGTGATTGTGGAATGGGGTAGAAGTCCACTCCCAAACGCCGCCGTTCGAACCACGACAACCGAGCTCCTCAAGACCAGCGGTAGCACTGTGGTAACCTTGAAAAGAAATACACTTAGATTTGCTGAGACAACTTACGGCACAGGATGCCAGTTGCGAAAGCCAACGTTGGCACCACCACTATGACCCACTTCATACATGTTGAAGAAGAGGCGCAGTTCTGTTTCGGTAGGGAGACGGCCACCCCGAGATATTGCATACGCTGACAGTGCATCGTAGGAAGTGAGCACAGGCCAGTGTTGTGCTATCGCCATTGGCACTGGTCCATACACAGTCCGTACCTGAAAATAAGATCAGTCATTGCTCAAGGTGATTGTGAGCCGATGACTGATGACTGACTTGGATTCCTTCGTCAGTTTCCACCCAGCTAGCGGGCAGTCCCACATGTTTGTTGCTCTTATAAAAGGAAATGAAATCTGCGTTGGTAACTGGTCGCCACTCCATCTTGACCGGTTTCACTTCGACCACACGCGCTGGGCTCTCGTTGTCCCATCCAAACGCATGACCGCCAACGGCTCCTGCGATGCCTGGGGTGAAATCATCCCCTTCACAATCATTATGTCCCATGGTCACCGTTGCGGGACCAAGGGTAACGGTTGGGGTAGTAGGGGAGAGGCCAGCGTTCCATTGCTCCGCAAGTGCCTGCCAAGGAGGAATAGTAAACCCAGGGGGAGGGAGCGTGCCGGTTCCAGCCCTTTGAATGAGCATATACAGCAGCGTCTGATCGGGACATCAGCCTCTGAAAGGTTGTCGCATAGGCAGTGTTACTGACCTCGACATGCCAACTTTCGTGTTCATGGGTCAGGACCAACATACGTGCAATGTGGCGGTTGAGTGTTCGTTTGCCCGACTGCAAGTCGCCATAGAGCTTCAAAAGTCGAGCTCGAACTCGATCGCGAAAGACGAGGATCGAGCTAAGTATTGGCCAGTCTTCGTCTTTCTCTGGTACCTCAGAGTGCCTCTGCAGTGTCAAGTCAGAGGCGTCCACAAGGACGGAAAGGAAAACGTACATGGCAATGATCAGGGTCATCAACATGGGGATCGATACCCCGCTGAGAAAAGTTAATATGACATCAATGAAAGGGCGAAGCTATTTACCTCAAAGATAAGCGTGAAGTTCTTTGGCTCAGTATTGGGTTCTTTCAAAGCCGCTGACATCAGCATATCCAAGAATCTAGGAGTGTGGAAATCAGCGTAATGTTTTGGCAAGAAGGACCTGGACGTACGTGGGGATATGCCCAATATAAAAGAGACACTTATGCCTCAGGTCGATAGGTTTCTCGTGTAACATCTCCTTCGGAATCATGTCAAGAGTGACAAGATCCCAGGCAGCCCATAGGTTGTGCCACTCGTCGATAGTGGGCACGCCGAAAGGTGAGTAGGAAGAAGTGGGCGGGAGGAGAGGAGGAAAAGAAACTTGTGGATATTCGAGACAATGCAGTGTGAGGTCACCATTCGCTGAGCGGACAGAGTAAATGGAGCGAAGACCATTGTCCGAAAAAGTGTCTAATGCTTGTTCAGCCGTCAACTGTGAAACAAGTTCAAGAATGGTGTCGGATCATGTAACGAGAACCGAACTACTGCTTACTGGCTTAGATTTGCCGTCGTGCAAAGAGACAAAGTCATCCAGTGACAACGCGTCGACTTCACAAATTCCTTGGGAGTCGGGTAATCAACAACGCATAGCAAGGGATTTGGAACAAGTTACCTGTAGGAACTGTGACGAAGCGTGTACACCCAGTTTGAACCGCGAGTATCGCATCCCGAAGTGAAATGAGTAATGGTTGCAACAGTGCTCTAGCATCTGGAATATTGGGTTTATGCTGAATAGATAGGAGAATCTTGCTGTCAGAGCCCTTGGCGAGGGTCGACACAAAGGACTTCAGATGGGGACCGTCAATGAGACTCGGCGCAAGGAGGAAGAAAGTAGGTTGGAATTCAGACAGCGGGGTACTAGGAGTAGTTGAATTCGATCGAACACAGCTGGAAGAGCGAGAACTCGCACTTGAGTGGGAAGACATTGGAGTAGCGGATCTCATAAAGCCTGAGGATGACAGGGAGAATGCACGAAATTTTATATGGGGACTGGTACAACAAACAAAAGACAGGAACAAACAAAACCGAGTTACCGTCATGACCACACAGGCGTCCCACTGTTCGACAACCAAGAACGGAGATAAGTGTCATTGATGTTCCAACTGATTCACATCCGCCCACCACACAAACAGCAGCGCAAGTTCACGAGCCTGTGCACATGATACACAGGCTCGTGAAGTCACAATTGCGGTTCGTGTACTGGCGCACCGATGAGGGTGGTGTCGTAGATACTCGGAACCGGTCCGAAATAGAACGAAACGAAGTAGGGCTCCAAATGCCATTTGAACGGGGAACGACTTTCTTGGCGATTGAATTCTGCTCGAATGGAGCTAGGGCGTCAAGGTCCGATAGCATCCACGTAAATGCATAGCATGGGCAGCATCAATAACGAGGTGTTGCCAGTAAGGGTATGAATGCTTTGCCCCATCTAAGTACCTTTTCCCATGCCAAGGTCATAAGCGTGCGACGCGTCGAATACTGGGAATTTCTAGTCGGGAAGACAAGCCGATGGGTATGAGCCGAAGAGGTTGAGACGTGATAGGCGTAAGAGGGAAGTGATGCATTGCTTGTATCTTGGCCTCTTGGTGGCTGCCTGCACAAATCAGCACAAAAAAGTAGACCTACCGCCATAACTGTAGTGCCTATTAGGGGGTCAACAGAAAAGAAGACTTGCGTGCGAAGACGATCACGGGTGCCGCCAACAATGTAAGTCCAATTGATGTCAAGCATTTGCGTGG
>Ga0307516_10009034_pt1 | contig 11163 bp, 7 predicted proteins | sample 19_EM_MG_FD_203310 | JGI IMG/M metagenome (GOLD analysis project Ga0307516, IMG submission 203310) | Populus trichocarpa ectomycorrhiza microbial communities from riparian zone in the Pacific Northwest, United States - 19_EM | ecosystem: Host-associated > Plants > Roots > Unclassified | place...
ACTTCAAGGATAACTTCTACAGGTTGGTGCATGTGAAGACCAAAGTTGATCCTGATAATTTCTTCAGGCACGAACAAAGCATTCCACCACTTCCACTGCACATGAGATAAAGAAATTGAAGTGGAATTCATCTCCAGCAAAGCTTTGTTGGATCACTATTCTCACAAGTCTTGATCGATCTTTTTTTTTTTTTTAATACTTTAGCTAAATAAAGAAATGCCATGTTATGCAATCATGCTGTCTGGGGTTGTTTATTATAAATAAAAACTTTGCATTGAAGAGTCGAATTTGTTGATGAAGAATGATGGAAAAATGTTTCGAGTTGAAATGGTCGACTAGAAAACACCCCTCTTGAGGTGTTTTTGCAACTGCTCTGATCAAACTTTTTTTTTCTTTTTCTAAGTATCCCTTCTTTTTCTTGTCAATTTTATCCTTCCATCTCTCTGGTTTTTTTTTTTTAATCTTTCTTTATTATTTTCACACTTTGTGCTAACTTCTAGTATAGAATCTCTTTTATATATTATTTTAAGCACATGTATAGGAACTACTAGTACTAAATTAATTCCAATAATAGCCATTAAACCTTATGACATATGATTAATTCAAAGTTTCTTGTGAGACTAAACTTAAAATCTTGCTTGCACATTCATTGTTTATGTCAGCAACCTTAGTCAAACCAAAAGTTTAAAAAATAAAAGAAAGAGAGAGAGTTGAACTATATGGATTAATTTAAAATAGATTATATTGTCAATTTTGTCTTGGAGGTTCTAATCTGATAAGGATATATCAAGATAATTTAATATTTGTTCCTAATTTACCTTGTAAAACATACCCTCTCCTGGATGTTGGTCTAGTAGTATAATAAGTTTGAATTGTCTTTATATCTCCTCCATCCCTAGGTGGTGGCACGTGACTCTTTCCTCTTTTTTTATTTTCTTCTTAATTTCCATGCCCTACTTTTTTAATTTTCAAAACATCCTTTCAATTTATTTTTTCTTTAGATTTGGTCCATGCTATTTTAATTATTATTTCTTTTTATTTGATATAATTTATAAAATTTGATTTTTCTTCAATTTCATCCATTGATTTTTCATTTGTCAGATTTGGTCCTCATTCTTTTGATTTCTATTTGAGAAAATTTTTGAAATTGATTTGTTTTATTATTTAATCTCTATTTTTTTCTCTTATCAATTTTCATCCTTATTCTTTTGATTGCTATTTTTTATACTTTGAATTTTTTTTAAAAATTAATTTTTTTTATTTCATCCTGTAATATTAAATTGGTTAAGAATTGAGCTTTTTGGTTAAATCCAGATCTAGAATTTTACAGGTTACGAGTTTCAGAGATTAACTTAAGTTTAGAAGATTTGCTCTAATTTAGCAAAAACTCCAATCATTATATTTTACCCAAATAGCAACTCGTTGAAAAAGGGAATAACACACATAATCTCAATTTGTTTCTTTCTTATTAAAAACTAAATTATTGCGGGCATTCCCAAAATATCAAATTGTAGCAAAGAAGAAAAAACACCACACCTTTATTTGCATAAACCCCCGTACCATGCCATTTCTATAATAAGAAAAAATCATACAAAGATTAAGACAAGATCAAATATTGTCCTAACTAGTCTACCACCTGAGACCAACAATCTCATGTTAAAGTAAAATATGAGTCAAAGTTTCAATATCTTTTTTTCAAAATGAACAATTTAAATTATTACTTTATAGCATACCTCTTCTATGCAAAAAGTTATTGTAGGCAATTTATTCAAGATTGAAAGCCATAAATAAAACTCTACTTCACGAGAGCACCAAAATGCCATATATCTTATCGAAAAGGGTTTTTGCCTGTTAAAAGAGAAGACTCAAGAAAGTTAGTGCAACTCTTGACTGAGAAAACACCCTTTGGGTCTGGTCTCCAAACTCTCCTATCAATAATATTTTGGCATAAAGAAACCCTTGATAACAAATGCAATAATTCCTCTTCCTTTACCTTTTCTCAGTCCCAAAACCTTCTCCAAGATAAGGACCAATTCCAACTGAATTTTTGTTCCAATATACCGTCTCTAAAATCTTAGCATTAAGATTTCCAAAAACTGCACAAAGAGTAGGAAATCTAAGCATAAAGGCAGAATCTCTTAACCACTTTAAAGTCCAAAAGAAAGTGTCATTCTCATTTCCCATAACCATTAAAACTACATTCTGCACATCAAAAGCACACTCCTTCACATCAGTGATAGTTGCACAAACACCCCTCCAAATAGCCAAAATAGTTCCTGAAAAATTTCCCTACACCCCACTATTATCAAGTTGATATTTTATATTCATAACATTTCTCCAAGCTATTGTGACATCATTATTACATCGCCATGACTATTTAAACAATATTGATTTGTTTTTTTGCCAAGAAAAATATGATTCCCAATCCCCCCATCTCTTGGCCTAATTAGAAAATTTCAAGCTACCTTACTGATTTTTGAAGTATTCATATCTCCACTCTAAAAAAATCTTTGCTGCTTGAAGACAATTTTCTTTGCCACTTAGAAGGAATCTTAAACAAGGACATATAATAAAGTGGAAGATTAGACTGGACAAACTTTATTAAACAAAGTCTTTCATGTATTGAAAGAATCCTACCCTTCCAAGTCCGAAGATGAGAACTAATCTTTTTCAAAATTAGTTTCCAAATGGAACGTGGTCTCGGATTAGCTCCCATAGGAAGCCCCAAGCATTTATCATTGACTTGAAAGATATCAAATGATATATATATATATATATATATATATATATTCCGGAAAGAATGGCAAATGAGAGAAAAATTATTAAATATAATAATTAATTAACATCTTAAGGGCTAATCCCACAAAGTGGCTATTTCTAAAGCATATTTGTTTTCATGAAAGATCCAGTCAATTGGCATTGAACGAATTCTTCGATCCCAATTATAGATAAAAAGTTTTGGCCCGTCAAGTGGATAGGAGCTCCATCTTGATATATAGACACTCAATGTAAAAAAGGGACAAGATGAGCCAGTTCTGCTCCATTCAATTTAATAGACGAAAAAAGACTAAAATTATAAATAATTTTAAAAAATAAGAATTAAATTAATACATAGTTTAAGGCTAATTAATTAATTAATTTTGATAAACTACATGAACTAAGTTATAATTAATTCCTACTTTATACCCTTCTCCCAGACCTAAATAACTAGATTTAATTATATTATTTTTATTTCTATAAATACATTCTTAAATTATTAAATTTGCACTTTAATTAATTAATTAATTACATTAAAAAACGAATAAAGAATAATATTAAAAAAAATTACAAAGAACCAAATATATATTTTTCTCTAACTTTGACAACAATCCAAACCCAAATTTAATAGCCTTTAACTTATTTATAAATATTGTTGTTACTCTTTTTGGATCCCCACAAAAACAAAAGAGAAAATAAAAAAAATATATTTGGAACAAATCCAAAAAGATAATAGCAATGAGAAGAAGATGCCAAAACGCCCAAAAAATAACCAAAAATTGATTGAGGAGGTTCAAAAAAACAAAAATTAAAATTTGATAGTATATTTTTAACTAACGAGAGCCTTGTTGACAAGGAAAATTGAATTTGAGGAAGAAAATTTCAAAATCAAATATTTATGGACTCAATTAAATTTTATTGAAGGTTTAATTGAATGTATAGAGGGTTTGATTGCAAGAAAAATTAATTTTTAAGTCAATTTAGGCTTTAATTGAAAGAAGTTAAAGTTCAGGGATCAAATTACAATTTTTAAGAGTTGATTTGGTCAAATCAGGGGCTTAATTGCATAAATATCAAAGTTTGAAGGCAAATTAGGGACTTGATTGAAGAAATCTGAAACCAAGGACCAAATTGAAAAAGACGCGTAAATAGAGGAACTGAAATGTTCCGAATCAGGAGCCAAATTGAAGAAATTGAAAGTTTATTGATCAATTGAGGGTTAAATTGTATAATTTCGAGACCAAGGACGGAAGTGAAAAAGGTGGCCAACTTTAGGGCTGACATCCGATTTTGGCAGGGATGCAATTGAACTGATTCTTAAAATCAAAATTATTATTGAGGACTTGATTGAACAACTAAAAAACGGATGACTGATTTGGAAATTAACACATTTTGGCTTCATTTTTTTTAATGAAACGACGCATTTTGTTCAAAACGACACCGTTTCATGTACTGTTTATTAAAAAAATCCCAAAACGGTACCATTTTGAATGACACCGTATGTCTTCTTCTTCCCTAACACGCAAAGGTAGGGGAAGAAGGTTTTTCTTCCCTTCCTTTGCAGAGTCCATTTGTCTCTCTTCTAAAAACCCAAAACCCCGACGTAACCCACACCCTCACATGACCTACCACCATGATGAAAAAGCCAGGAGAGCCATGCGCTGTAGGCGGTTCTCGTTCGGCTACACAGAGGCCGCCCCTGTCACCTTACCCTCGTGCCATAACTAGACAGGGGTAGTAGCTCTCTCTCCCCCTTTCCCCCTTATAAATACAAGGGTAGAGAGAGGAGTAGGGGATAAAAAAAAGACGGGGGAGATTATAGAGAGGAGAACGAAGTAAAACAGAAAGAAAGAGAGAAACATAAGAAAAAAAAGAGAGAGCAAAAGGAAATAGGGGAAAGCAGTGAGAGAAAGGAAGAAAGGAAAGGGAAGGGGAAACATAAGAGAAAGGAAAACATAGAGGGGGAGTACAAAAAGAAAGAAAAGGAAACGTAAAAGAAGAACGAAAAAAAGAGGAAAAGAGGAGAAAAACAGCCCATCTCCCTCTGTTACTAACAATAGCACCACCACCGCCATAACGCCACCGTCAACATCAACAACCACGCCGCTCCTACTCCAGGCAAGCTCCTTCCCCACTTTTGTTCCATCTTCTTACCTGTTCCCCTTCTCTATCATTTGCATGCAGAACGTGAGCAATTCATGTTCTGCTGCAAATGAATTATAATTCATTACTTTGCTTAGCACAGTAACTAGTTAATGGTTTCATGGGCTCGACTTTCAGCCCAGCCCATACGGTTAAAGGAGGTCTTTCATATGGGTCAGTCTTGACCCAGTTTCTTTTGTTCTGAATTTCGGCTCAGATAAGGTGGGCTCAGCCCACATATTTGGGCTGGGCCCAACCCAATATATAATAATAATAATATTATTATTATTATTATTATTATTATTATTATTATTATTATTATTATTATTATATATTTTACAAAAAATTCAAAAATTTTCCAAAATCCTAAATTTTTTTGTGTGTCTTTTTCTACAAATTTTAATTAATATTGGTTTGTATTTTTATACTATAAAGATACAAATCCAATATTAAAATACCAGGTTTTTTTTGAAATATTAAAAATTACAAAAAAAATGTGTCTTGTTTTTATACATACGGCCAAGTCTCTTAAAACTTATAAGAAATTTTCATATCATATTTTCATATAACAAAAATTTAAAAAAATATGTATTAGCATGCATTTTAATATTAATAATCAGTTTATTAAAGTTATGAGAGCTACGTTAATATTTTAAAAATTCTAAAAAAAATTGTTTTGTTTTCTTTTAGTATAATTTGAGATTATAAACTTATATGTAAAATATATTTTTGATATTAAAAAGATAATTTTATATACACAGATTAGTTTTTTCTAAAATTTTCGCTAATGAAAAGTTACAAGGCACTTTTATGAAATGCACTCGCAAAATCAAAATTATGCATCTGGCCCATCCACTTTGCTTTTCTAGATTCGGTCCCCCTTGTCCCTTAGCACTAGACACCCAAAACTAAATACTTGGTTATTTTAATATTGAATGCTTGTCTTTATGTCACTATACAAGTTTTTTTCTCTCCGAAGAGTCAAGTTTTTCTGTTATTGGCTTTGTAAAATATAGTCGTTTGCTAAATCCATGGATGCTTTTACGAGTAAAAAGCCAAAAAAAGGGTCCACGTATGCTTCCCTTGGATTCATGGAAGCATAAGGTGCCTTGTTATCGTATAGCTTCCTAATCCAATCCATGTGTATTGTAGCATTCTCTGATGGATCCAGCCAGCCGGTCAAGCACAAGATTACGAAGACGGTGCCTTTTCTATAAGGGGAAGGAGTTATGGCATTGACATGGAAGGTGCTGTAGATAAGGCAAAATCTGCAATGAGGTTCGCAATTACGATGTCCGGGAATATTTAAACCGTTACTAAATCGAGCGAAAAATACTTTAAACCGTTATCACTATCACACTACCAAACACTCTCAATATTAATAACTAAGCGGTTAAATAGTGGTGTCTATAAGTTATTTGCTTTGTAATATTTATTTAAATCTTCAAATCTTCTACAGGTTGGTTTGATCTTGACAATTTCTTCAGGCATGAACAAAGCATCCCACCTCTTCCACTACACATGAGGTAAAAAACCCCTAAACAAACTTTGCATTGAATAGTCCAATTTGTTGAAGAAATGATGGAAAAATGTTTAAAATAAAAATGGTCATCTAGAAAACAGTACCCTTCTTGAGGTTCGGTGGTTTTGCCACTGCTTTCATCAAACTCCTTTTTTTTTTTTTTTCTAGTTATCCCTTAACATTTCAATTTTATCCTTCCATCTTATTTTTAAAAAATTTTCTTTATCATTTTTCATATTTTCTTTGATCTTTTTTAAATATTATTTTAAGCAATTGTATAGGAACTAGTAGTATTAAGTTAATTCCATCAAATCTTATGACATTTAATTAAGGCGTTAATTTGTTCACATATCACTTGAACGTTTGGGTTTGAGTCATTCCAAGGTTCCATGTGAGACTAAACCTAAAATCTTGCTTTCACATTCCAAGGTTTATATCGACAATCTTAGTCAAACCAAAAGTTCAAAAAAATAAAAGAAAGAAGGAGTATTGAATTGTATGGGTTAATCTCAAATCGATTGGCTTAAAAATTTTAAATGTTGGAGGTTCAAATCTGGTATGTGTGTGTGTATATATTGATGATCTGTTGAATCTTGGACTATATAATAACTCCAAAGTCTTTTCATAGATTCATTTTCTTTTTAGTTTTAACATCAATTTTAAATATTATTTTAAATTTATATTTTAATAATAATAATGTTTTTCAACTATATGTATATGATATGAAATTAAAATAATAATATTAATAATAAATTGTTCATAAAAACTCAATTCAAATGTCTTTTTATTCTTAAAATTTTTAAATAAATTCTGAATCTGTCCTTGTCATATTTATGATTCTTTTGTTTTAATTCATATAAAATATAACCATACTGTTTTGATTTTTTTTTGTTAACTTAATGTAATAATTATAATTTTTTTTTAACAAAAACAATAATTCTATATTAACAATTATGCATTTATTAAGATAAACAAGAAATACATTAATAAAAAATTATTTCAATAGATTTCTTTTTCAAAACAACTATATTTTTAAGTTTAATTACAATATCAAAAACTTCTCTAAAACCTAAATATTTTTTTTATGTATAGAAATTTTTTTTATTCTCAGCGCATACAAATAAGTAAATTATAATCATTAAAACTTGAACTTTACTCTCTCTCTCTCTCTCTCTCTATCTATCTATCTATCTATATAGCCATGCACTAACGCACATTGTGCAATTCAATATAACAAACCATGCACAGTGCAACTGAACATACACTGTGCAAATCAGTGTAACAAACCATGCAATGCACACTGTGCAGCTGCTGTAACAACTAAGTGTACAATTCTCTTAACAAATCTGTTAGCTTAAGTTTAGGCAATTCTGTTAGACAATTTAGCCAACTTTACTTATTCCGCTGTATATATATATACCTGCATGATGAATACAGAAAATAAGCTTTTCACAGTATTACTCTTTATGGTATCAGAGTATTCATCTTATTCTCTAATCTCATCAGTTTTCTTCTTTTCCTTTATCTTCACGCTTCCAATGCCTGTCAATACCACTATCCTTAACACAAATGAATCTCACAACACATTCATCACCATCAATGTAGCAGCCCAAACACCAGTAAAACTCACCTCCACCAACTATCTAGCCTGGAAACTTCAGTTCTAGACTCTTTTCATAGGATATGATCTCAATGGATTCAATGATGGATCACATCCCAGCCCAGCCACAACTATTCTAGGAACAACTACATCTAATCCAGCACACAATCTGTGGATCCGACAGGATCAATTACTTCTCAATGCCATCTTTGGTTCTCTGTCACCCATAATCATGACATTCATTGCTCAAGCACAAACATCAAAGGAAGCATGGACAATATTAGCTAATACATATGCTAAACCATCGCGTGGCAAGATCAAGCAAGTAAAAAGTCAATTCAAACAACTCACAAAAGGATCCATGGGTGTCTCTGAATTCCTACAAACCATCAAAGCCCTAGCTGATAAGCTTGCCATTCTTGGAGCACCAGTTGACATTGAAGACCTCTCAGAATGAATTCTTGAGGGACTTGGTTCTGAATACAAAGAATTGGCCAGGGCAGTCCAAGCTCGAGATACTCCAATCTCTTTTGATGAGCTACATGAAAAACTTCTCAACTTTGAAGCATCTCTCCACAATACCAACAACACTGCTCAACCTTATTTTCCTGCCTCTGCACATCTAACCAACCGTGCCTCTTCTGGTTCACGTCCCTTGCCACACTCCAACTATTCCTCTGGTAGACATACTAGCTGGCGTCCAACCAACTCATATAATCATCGGTTTTCTAATCCTTCCCCACTTGGACCTCACAATTCTCGCACCTCTTAAAAGCCATACCTTGGTTTTTTTCCAAATCTGCAAAATCCAAGGCCATACGGCTAAGTATTGTCCCTCTTACAAATTCATACATGTTGCAGCTCCTAACCACAACAATTCAGGACTACTAAACTCACCCTGGCAACCAAAAGCGCATTTTGCTACCAATTCTCCTCACAACAATGCATGGCTATTAGACAGTGGTGCATCTCATCATGTTACCTCTGATCTTAACAACTTATCCCTTCATACTTCATACAATGGGCTAGACGACATCATGATTGGTGATGGCACAGGACTTCCAATCACACACACTGGTTCTACCTCTCTTCTCCACTCTAATAAGCAGTTTTCTTTAACCGATGTTCTCTGTGTACCCAACATTACCAAAAACTTAATCTCTATTTCTAAATTCTGCATCTCAAACAATGCTTCCATTGAATTCTTATCGTTTCTTTTTGTTGTCAAGGATCTTTACATAGGAGTAACGCTTCTGAAGGGTAAAACTAAAGATGGTGTATATGAGTGGCCACCATCCACACCACTAATTGCCTTTTCTAGCATCAAAACCACCTCGTTCAACTGGCATCACCGCTTAGGTCAATATCCTGCTCTTCCTATTTTAAAACATATCATCTCTAAAAACGCACTCGATTTAGCATCTTCAAGTATGTTACAATTTTCCTGTAATGCATGTCATTGCAATAAGAGTCACAAACTTTCATTTTCCACATCCACTATTACATCCACCCGCCCTCTTCAAATCATCTTTTCGGATGTATAGACATCCCCCATTCTGTCTTCTGATGGATTTAAATATTATGTCATCTTTGTTGGTCATTTCACAAAATATATCTGACCTTATCCTTTTACACACAAATCACAAGTAAAAGATGTATTCCTTCGCTTCAAAGCTATCACAGAGAAACACTTCCATCAACAAATCCATACACTGTATTATGATAATGGTGGAGAATACCTTGCGCTAACTAGTTTTCTTGCGCTTCATGGTATATCTCACCTCACTACTCCCCCTCACACACCTGAACATAATGGTTTCTCTGAACAGAGACACCTCCACATTGTGGAAACCGGCCTCACTCTCCTTTCTCATGCTTCCATTCCTTTACGGTTTTGGCCTCATGCATTTGCTACTGCAGTTTACTTAATTAATAGGATGCCAACACAGACCTTACATCTATGCTCCTCTTATGAAAAAAATCTTTGGTTCGTCTCCCAATTACTCCAAACACAAGGTGTTCGGTTGTCTTTGCTATCCCTGGCTTCGTCCCTATACCTCTCATAAATTAAAACCCCATTCTAAACCATGCATCTTTTTTGGATACTCTTTAACTCAAAGTGCCTATCTCTATTATGATCCATCCACGTCCAAAGTTTTTATTTCACGTAATGTCAAGTTTGTAGAATCCATTTATCCGTTTAAATCCATTTTTTCACAAGATACACGTCCTAACTCCTCTACTTTTACTACATGGATCCCTCCGCCTATTCCACTCAGCATTGTCACTCCAACACTCATATCACCATCTACATATCACCAGCACCTCCACAATGAAGGTCTCTCAGTTTCAACCCCTGCATCTGAAACTTCTCTGCTCACAACATCCAATACTCACACCCAGACACCTTCCCTTCATCTCACAGATAAGCTACACCCTGCTATTCAACCAAACCACCACATGCAAACAAGAGCCAAAAGCAACATTCACAAACCACTTAAAAAATTAGATCTTCATACCACGTTATCCCAACACTCTGACCTTGAACCTACAACCTCGGCACAAGCCCTTAAAGCTCCCAAATGGCACCAAGCCATGTCAGATGAATTCAATGCTCTTATTCGAAATAGCACTTGGCAACTCATTCCTGCCAGCTCCAATCAAAATGTTGTGGCCTGCAAATGGATTTTTCGCACTAAAAGACATTCTAATGGTTCCATTGACAAGTACAAAGCTCGTTTGGTAGCCAAAGGCTTTCATCAACGCCCCGATGTTGACTATTATGATACATTCAGTCCGGTCATCAAACCGACCACCATCAGACTTGTGCTTAGCATAGCCATCAGTTCTGAATGGACACTACGACAACTTGATGTGAATAACTGTAACAACCTCAAAACAATTTCAATCAATATATATTTGTTTAACTCTTACATAAAGGGCAAATGGAGCAATTTTTTTTTTTTTGTTAAATTCACCAAAATTTCTAACGAAATTTCGGCAGAGTCTCCCCTCTACCGGGAGATCCCAAGTTATCGACAATTTATCCTGCACACAATTATAATCACATCCCACCCATAATCACATCCATGATTGGTACATTCAATCATTTTATTCATTCGAGAATATACTTAGGACAAAT
>Ga0307516_10009035_pt1 | contig 11163 bp, 7 predicted proteins | sample 19_EM_MG_FD_203310 | JGI IMG/M metagenome (GOLD analysis project Ga0307516, IMG submission 203310) | Populus trichocarpa ectomycorrhiza microbial communities from riparian zone in the Pacific Northwest, United States - 19_EM | ecosystem: Host-associated > Plants > Roots > Unclassified | place...
ACAACTTCCTCGCCGAGGGCGCCAGGTACGGGCTCGGCAAGCGCGACCTCGTCTCCAACATCAACTGGTACATGAACGTGCCGGTCGAGAAGGACGGCACGCTCGGCATCGTGGACGGCATCTCGGCACCGGGACTGGCCCTGACCCTGCGCGCCGAACGCGATGTCCTGGTGCTGGTCTCCAACTGCCCCCAGATCAACAACCCCTGCAACGGCTTCGAACCGACGGCCGTGGAGATGACGATCACCGAGGCGGGCGCGGCATGACCTTCGACACGCTGCTGGTCGCCAACCGCGGGGAGATAGCGGTCCGGATCATCCGCACGGCCCGCGAACTCGGCCTGCGCACGGTCGCCGTGTACTCCGACCCGGACCGCCGCGCCCCCCATGTCCGGCTCGCCGACGAGGCGGTACGGCTCGGCCCGGCGCCCGCGAAGGAGTCGTACCTCGACGCCGACCTGGTACTGCGGGCGGCGAAGGACACCGGCGCCGGCGCGATCCATCCCGGCTACGGATTCCTGTCCGAGGACGCGTCCTTCGCGCGCCGCTGCGAGGACGCCGGGATCGTGTTCGTCGGCCCGACGCCGGAGCAGTTGGAGCTGTTCGGCGCCAAACACACGGCCCGGGCCGCCGCCGAGGCCGCCGGGGTGCCGCTCGCCCCCGGTACGGGGCTGCTGAACTCGCTCGACGAGGCCCTCGCCCGGGCCGCGGTCATCGGCTACCCCGTCATGCTCAAGGCGACCGGCGGAGGCGGCGGTATCGGTATGTCGGCCTGTCGCTCCGCCGACGAACTCGGCGACGCCTGGGAGAGGGTGCAGCGCGTCGCCGCCGCCTCCTTCTCGTCCGCCGGTGTCTTCCTGGAACGCCTGGTCGAGCACGCCCGCCATGTCGAGGTGCAGGTCTTCGGCGACGGCGACGGCCGGGTGGTCACCTTCGGCGACCGCGACTGCTCCCTCCAGCGCCGCAACCAGAAGGTCGTGGAGGAGGCCCCGGCCCCAGGACTGCCGCCGCACACCCGTGCACGACTCGCCGCGGCCGCCCGCGACCTGTGCGCGTCGATCGGCTACCGCTCCGCCGGTACCGTCGAGTTCGTCTACGACGCCGCCCGCGAGGAGGCGTACTTCCTGGAGGTCAACACCCGCCTCCAGGTCGAGCACCCGGTCACCGAGGAGATCTACGGCGTCGATCTGGTCGCCTGGATGCTCCGCCTGGCACGCGGCGAGAAGGACGTCGTGCGCGAGCCGGGCACACCCCGCGGCCACGCCGTCGAGGCCCGCCTCTACGCCGAGGACCCGTCCCGTGAACACCGTCCCGGGGCAGGCCTGTTGACCCGGGTGGAGTTCCCTGCGGGCGTCCGCGTCGACGGCTGGGTGGAGACGGGCACCGAGGTGACGACGTCGTACGACCCGATGCTCGCGAAGGTCATCGCGTACGGCCCCGACCGGGCGGACGCGGTGCGGCGGCTGGACGAGGCACTGGCCCGCACTCGCGTGGACGGCATCGAGACGAACCTGGGCCTGGTGCGGGCGGCGCTCACGGACCGGGACTTCCGCGAGGCCACGCACTCCACGGCGACCCTGACCGGGGTGAGCGACCCGACCCCGCGCATCGAGGTGGTCTCCGGCGGCACCCTCACCACCGTGCAGGACTGGCCGGGCCGCACCGGGTACTGGCACGTCGGCGTTCCACCGTGCGGCCCGATGGACGATCGGTCCTTCCGGCTCGGCAACCGGGCACTCGGCAACGACGAGGGCGCGCCGGGGCTCGAATGCACCCTCCAGGGACCGGTGTTGAGGTTCACGCACGCCACCACCGTGTGTGTGGCGGGCGCGCCCGCCACCGTCACCCTGGACGGTACGCCCCTCGCGCGATGGGAGCCGCTGACGGTGCCCGCGGGGGGCGTACTCGAGGTCGGCGCGCCCCTTGAGCACGGACTGCGGACATACGTGCTGTTCGCCGGGGGCCTCGACGTACCCGCCTTCCTCGGCAGCGCCAGCACCTTCACCCTGGGCCGCTTCGGCGGACACGGCGGCCGGGCACTGCGCACGGGCGACGTCCTGCACGCCGGGCCGGCGACCACGGACGGGCCGACGGCCACGGGCGTGACGGCGACCGCGGACGGGCCGACGACCACGGGCGGCGACCCGGTGGCCGAGCGCGGTAGCCCGGCCACCGCGGGCGGCAACCCGTCGGCCGAGCGCGGCCCGGTGCCGCTCGAAGGCCGCCCCGACTTCACCGCCGTATGGCAGATCGGCGCCGTCGAGGGCCCGCACGCCGCGCCGGAGTTCTTCACCGAGGACGACATCCACGACTTCTACGCCGCCGACTGGAAGGTCCACTTCAACTCGGCCCGCACCGGTGTCCGCCTGGTCGGCCCGAAGCCGCGCTGGGCCCGTGCCGACGGCGGCGAGGCGGGCCTGCACCCGTCCAACATCCACGACACCCCGTACTCGGTCGGCGCCGTCGACTACACGGGCGACATGCCGGTGCTGCTCGGCCCGGACGGCCCGTCGCTCGGCGGCTTCGTCTGCCCGGCGACGGTGCTCAGCACCGAGCGCTGGAAGCTGGGCCAGCTGCGCCCCGGCGACACGGTGCGCTTCGTGCCGGTGGACGTGTCGGGCGGCCCTCGCGCGGCCATCGTGGACGGCGGCATCCTGGCCCGGGACGGTGATGTGACCTACCGCCGCAGCGGCGACGACAACCTGCTCGTCGAGTTCGGCCCGATGCAGCTCGACCTGGCCCTGCGGATGCGTGTCCACGCGCTGATGGAGAGTTTGTCCGCGCGGGGCCCGGAGGGGATCACCGACCTCACCCCGGGCATCCGCTCGCTCCAGATCCAGGCCGACCCGCAGCGTCTGACGCAGCACGAACTCCTGGACGCGGTACGGGAGATCACCGCGTCCCTCCCCCCGAGCGACGAACTCGTCGTCCCCTCCCGCACGGTCCATCTCCCCCTCTCCTGGGACGACCCGGCGACCCGCGAGGCCATCGCCCGCTACATGACGGGCGTCCGCGACGACGCGCCCTGGTGCCCGTGGAACATCGAGTTCATCCGCCGCGTCAACGGCCTGGAGTCGACGGACGACGTGTACCGCACGGTGTTCGACGCCGAGTACCTCGTACTGGGCCTGGGCGACGTGTATCTGGGTGCCCCCGTGGCCACCCCGCTGGATCCCCGCCACCGTCTGGTGACGACCAAGTACAACCCGGCACGTACCTGGACGGCGGAGAACTCCGTCGGCATCGGCGGGGCGTATCTGTGTGTCTACGGCATGGAGGGCCCCGGCGGCTACCAGTTCGTGGGCCGGACGACCCAGGTGTGGTCGGGCTGGCAGCAGCGCGGCGCGTTCCAGCCGGGTTCGCCCTGGCTGCTGCGCTTCTTCGACCGGATCAAGTGGTATCCGGTCGACGCGGACGAGCTTCTCGAGCTGCGCGCCGACATCACGTCCGGCCGCTTCGTGCCCCGCATCGAGGAGGGCACGTTCTCCCTGGCCGAGTACCAGGCGTTTCTCGCCGAGAACGCCGGGTCCGTCGCCGAGTTCAGGTCCCGGCAGCGGACCGCGTTCGCCGCGGAGCGCGACGCGTGGGAGGCGGCGGGCGAGTTCACCCGGGCGCAGGCCGCGGCCGCGCCGGCCGCTCCCTCGGCCGAGGTCACCGTCCCGCCCGGCGGGCACCTCGTCGAGGCCGAGTTCGCCGCCTCCGTCTGGCAGGTGAACATCGAGCCCGGCGACGAGGTGACGGCCGGTCAGCCGCTGCTCGCCCTGGAGGCGATGAAGATGGAGTCCCAGGTGCACGCACCGATGGACGGCGTGGTGGCGGAGGTCCTGGCCCGGCCCGGGGACCAGGTGGAGGCGGGCACGGCACTGGCCGTCCTGGTCCCGGCCGCGAAGTGAAAGAGGAACAAGGAATGTCCAGCACTGTCTTGCGCGTCCGCGCCGCCTACGCCCGCGTCGAGGCCGTGGACCGGCCCGAGATCTGGATCGACCTGCGCCCTCGGGCGGAGGTCGAGGCGGAGGCCCGGAAGATCGACGAGCTCGTCGCCGAAGGTGAACACCTTCCGCTCGCCGGACGTCTGTTCGCCACCAAGGGAAACATCGACGTGGCCGGCCTGCCCACCACCGCGGGCTGCCCGTCGTACGCCTACCGGCCCGAAGCCGACGCGCCGGTCGTCGCCCGCCTCCGCGCTGCGGGCGCCATCGTCCTGGGCACCACGAACCTGGACCAGTTCGCGACCGGGCTGGTCGGCACCCGCTCCCCGCACGGCGCCGTACGGGGCGCGCACGACCCGGCCAGGATCAGCGGCGGCTCCAGCTCCGGCTCGGCCGTCGCGGTGGCTCTCGGCATCGTCGACTTCGCGCTGGGCACCGACACCGCGGGATCGGGCCGTATCCCGGCCGCCTTCAACGGCATCATCGGCCTCAAGCCCACCCGGGGCCTGGTCCCGACCACGGGCGTGGTCCCGGCCTGCGCCTCCCTGGACTGCGTGACGGTCTTCGCCCGTACGCTTCCCGAGGCCGAGCAGGCACTGGCCCACATGGCGTCCCCGCCGGACCGCGACCTCCCCGCGCTCCCCCAGCGGGCCCCGGGGCCCTGGCGCGTCGCCGTCCCGGCGCGGGAACAGCTCGGCGAGCTGGACGAGGGCTGGGCTGAGGCCTACGAGGCGGCGGTGGACCAGCTCGTCGCCGCGGGCGCCTCGGTCCGGGAGATCGACCTCAGCCCCTTCACGGAGGCCGCGGCGATGCTCTACCAGGGCGCGTTCGTGGCCGAGCGCTACACAGCCGTAGGCAGCTTTGTCGACAAAGCGCTGGCCGAGAACGACCCGTCCCTCGATCCCACTGTCGCCGGCATCATCACGCGCGCCCGGGACATCCCCGCCCACCGGCTCTTCGCCGACACCGATCACCTGGCCGTCCTGCGCACCCGGGCGCTGGCCCAACTCGCCGACGCGGACGCCCTGCTGCTCCCCACCGCCCCCGGCCACCCGACGCTCGCCGAGGTGGCCGCCGACCCCCTGGGCGCCAACGCCCGCCTGGGCCGCTTCACCAACTCCACCAACCTCTTCGACCTGGCCGCGGTGGCCGTACCGGCGGGCGAGACGAACGGCCTCCCCTTCGGCGTGATGCTGCTCGGCCCGGCGTTCACCGACGAACGCCTGGCGCGAATCGCCGCGGTGCTCCAGCCAGAGACGCACCTGGCCGTGGTGGGCGCCCACCTGACGGGCCAGCCCCTGAACCCCCAACTCCTGTCCCTGGGCGCCCGCCTGGACCGTACGACGACGACCGCTCCGGTCTATCGAATGCACGCCCTGCGAACAGTCCCGCCGAAGCCGGGTCTGGTCCACGTGGGCGAGGACGGCGCGGCGATCGAGACCGAGGTATGGCGGCTCCCGGCGGAGGGTTTGGGCAGGCTGCTGGCCGCGCTCCCCCGCCCAATGACCCTGGGCAGCGTGGAACTGGCGGACGGCACCAGGGTCCCGGGCTTCCTGTGCGAGCCAGGCGCCCTGACGGACGCGGAGGACATCACTCAGTACGGCGGCTGGCGTTCATATCTCAAGGAACGCTGAGGCGAGCCACCTCAGGGGCGCGGGGCTGTATCTGTGTGCGGCTCCGCCGCGTGGCGCGACCAGCCACACACAACCCGCACCCGCCCGCCGACAGCTACCCCACCGACGAGTAGGCCACAACCCCCCGCAGCAACAGATCGACAGCCTTCCGCGCGTTCTTCGCGACGGAGGAATTCCCACCCCCCGACACCGGAGCCGCCGCCGAGATCTGCCCCAGCACATCGATCACCTGCTTGCACCACCGCACAAAGTCCCCCGCCGGCATCTCCGCCTCACGCAGCACCTCGTCGAGCCCCTTCCCGGACGCCCACATGTACGCGGCCCAGGCGAATCCGAGATCGGGCTCGCGCTGCCCCACGCCCTCGCTCTGGGTGATCCGGAACTCCTCCTCCATGGCGTCAAGGCGCCCCCAGATCCGCACCATCTCCCCGAGCGCGGCCTTGGCGTTGCCCGACGGCAGCTTCGGCGTCATCGCGTCGTCGCCGGCCCGCGACTCGTACACCAACGCGGAGACACACGCGGCGAGTTCGGCCGGGCCGAGCCCCTCCCACACGCCCGCGCGCAGGCATTCGCTGGACAGCAGGTCGAGCTCGCCGTACAGCCGGGCGAGCCGCTTGCCGTGCTCGGTGACCTCGTCACCGCGCAGGTAGTCCAGCTCGGTCAGCAGCGCGACGATGCGGTCAAACGTACGGGCGATGGTGTTCGTGCGGCCCTCGATGCGCCGCTCCAGCTGTGAGGTGTCCCGCAGCAGCCGGTGGTAGCGCTCGGCCCAACGGGCATGGTCCTCACGATCGTTGCAGCCGTGGCAGGGGTGCGCCCGGATGTCCGTACGCAGCCGGGCGATCTCCCGGTCGTCGGCGGCCTGGGCGCGCTTCTTGCGGGCCCGCTCCGGCGGGATGTGCCCGGCCTTGGTGCGCAGCGCGGAGGCGAGATCCCGACGGGACTGCGGAGAGCGCGGGTTGAAGGACTTCGGGATCCGCATCCGCTCCAGCGGCTCGACGGGCACCGGGAAGTCCATCGAGGCGAGCCGCTTGACCTGCCGGTCGGCGGTCAGCACCAGCGGGCGCGGACCGTCGTGGTGCTCGAATCCGCGGTGGCCGTTGGACCGCCCGGCCGGCAGCCCCGGGTCCAGGACCAGCGCGAGGCCCGCGAACTTGCCGGTCGGGACGTGGATGACGTCACCCGGCTTGAGCTTCTCCAGTGCGACGGCGGCCTCGGCGCGCCGCTGGCTGGCGCCCTGCTTGGCCAGCTCGGTCTCGCGATCCTTGAGTTCGCGGCGCAGTCGCGCGTACTCCTCGAAGTCGCCGAGGTGGCAGGTCATGGAGTCCTTGTAGCCCTCAAGCCCCTCCTCGTTGCGCTGCACCTGCCGGGAGATCCCGACGACCGACTTGTCGGCCTGGAACTGCGCGAAGGACGTCTCCAGGAGCTCGCGCGAGCGGTGCCGACCGAACTGTTCGACCAGGTTGACCGCCATGTTGTACGACGGCTTGAAGCTGGAGCGCAACGGATAGGTACGGGTGCCGGCCAGTCCCGCCAGGTGGTCGGGGCTCGTCCCGCGCTGCCACAGCACCACGGCGTGGCCCTCGATGTCGATGCCACGCCGGCCCGCACGCCCCGTCAACTGCGTGTACTCGCCCGGTGTGATGTCGGCGTGCTGCTCGCCGTTCCACTTGACGAGCTTCTCCAACACCACGGACCGCGCGGGCATGTTGATGCCCAGCGCGAGTGTCTCGGTCGCGAACACGGCCTTCACCAGGCCGCGTACGAACAGTTCCTCGACGACCTCCTTGAACGTCGGCAGCATGCCCGCGTGGTGGGCCGCGATACCGCGCTCCAGGCCTTCCAGGAACTCGTAGTACCCGAGGACGTGCAGGTCCTCGGTGGGGATGGCGGCCGTGCGCTCCTCGACCAGGGCACGCACCTTCTCCCGTGCCTCGTCGTCATTGAGCCGAAGGCCCGCGTACAGGCACTGCTGTACGGCGGCCTCGCAGGCGGCGCGGCTGAAGATGAACGTGATGGCGGGCAGCAGGCCCTCGGCGTCCAGCCGTTCGATCACCTCGGGCCGGCCCGGTGTCCAGATCCGCGAGCGCTGTCGGCGATCGCGCTCCCGGTCGGCCTCGCGCATGGCGCGGCCCCGTCTGCGGTCCTGGTACGACGGACGCTGCGCCTCCATGCGGGCCAGCCGCGTGAGGTCGGGGTTGACGGCCTTCTTCTGGCCCTCGCCCTCCTCGAACAGGTCGTACATGCGCCGCCCGGCGAGCACATGCTGGAACAGCGGCACGGGCCGGTGTTCGGAGACGATCACCTCGGTGTGGCCGCGGACCGTGTCGAGCCAGTCGCCGAACTCCTCGGCGTTCGACACGGTGGCCGACAGCGAGACAAGGGTGACCGACTCGGGGAGGTGGATGATCACTTCCTCCCATACGGCGCCACGGAAGCGGTCGGAGAGGTAGTGCACCTCGTCCATCACCACGTAACCGAGGCCGAGCAGGGTCTGCGAGCCCGCGTACAGCATGTTGCGCAGTACCTCGGTGGTCATCACGACCACCGGGGCGTCGGAGTTGACGCTGTTGTCACCGGTGAGCAGGCCCACCTTGTCCGCGCCGTACCGGCGGCAGAGGTCGGCGTACTTCTGGTTCGACAGTGCCTTGATGGGTGTCGTGTAGAAGCACTTCTTGCCCTGCTGGAGGGCGAGGTGGACGGCGAACTCGCCGACGATCGTCTTGCCGGAACCGGTGGGCGCGGCCACCAGGACGCCCTTCCCCGCTTCGAGCGCCTGACAGGACTCGATCTGGAAGGGGTCGAGGCCGAAGTCGTACATCTCGCGGAAGTCGGCGAGCGCGGTGGCCTGCTCGACAGCGCGCCTACGTGCTGCCGCGTACCGCTCGGCCGGTGAGAGGTCCTCTGTCATCGTGCTTTCGAGCGTACCGGGCCGCACTGACAACGGACGATCATTATCCGGATCCGGATCCGGACGGCGGGCCAGGTCGTACTCCCGGCCTGCGAACGCACGACTACTGCCCGTACACATACACAGAAGGGGCCGGACGGATATCCGTCCGGCCCTTTGTCCTCCCCGGCCGCGCCGGTCCCGTCTGTCGGCTCAGGTGACGTCGTCGTAGCCGTTGACCACCGCGGTGCCCTCGGCGCTCCCGCTCGCCTGGTGCGGCAGGGCCTTCGAGGCGGACACGGATTCGACCTCGCCGACGGACTCCGGCGTGAGGTCGAGCTGCGAGGCCTCGTCGTCGTCCAGCTCGGCGTCGGGGTTGGCGCGCCTGCGACGCCGGTCGTTCAGCATGGAGACACCGACCGCCATGAAGTACAGGACCACGATCGGCCCGGCGAGCGCGATCATGCCGACGGGGTCGGTGGTCGGGGTCGCGACGGCGCCGAAGACGAAGACGCCCATGACCACACCGCGCCACCAGCCGGCCATCCGGCGTCCGGTCACCATGCCGCCGAAGTTGAGCATGACGAGCAGCAGGGGCAACTCGAAGGCGCCGCCGAAGACCAGGATCATCCGGACGATGAAGTCAAGGATCTTGTCCATCGGCAGGATGTTCGCCGAGCCGTCGGGCGTGATCCCGAGGAGCACACGCATGCTGATCGGCAGGACCGTGTAGGCCAGCGCGGCGCCGCCCAGGAAGAGCGGTACGGCCGCGGACACGAACCAGTACGTGTACTTCCGCTCGTGCTGGTGCAGCCCCGGCGCGACGAACGCCCAGAGCTGGTAGAGCCAGACCGGACTCGAGATGATGATGCCCGCCATGAGGCAGACCTTCACCGTGGTGGTGAAGGGTGACAGCAGGTCGGTGTACGCGATGACCGCGCAGGTACCCCCCGTGGACTCGCCCAGTCCGCTGGTGCAACGCGGGACGGGGTCCATCAGGAAGTTCATCAGCTCCTGGCTGTAGAAGGCGACCACCAGGGACACGACCGTGATCGCCAACATGCCCTTCGCGAGCCGGTTGCGGAGCTCACGAAGGTGCTCCCCGAGGGGCATCCGCCCCTCGGGATCCTTCTCCTTCTTGCGGGCAGACTTCAGCAACCCACGTTCCCATCTCGTGCGGCGGGCCGGAGGTCACCGGCCCTGCGTCAGCGCTTGGTCGTGTCCGTCGGCTCGGCGACCGGGCGGGAGCTGGTCACGTCGCCGGGAGCTGCCTGGATGGTGCGCTGGACAGGGGGCTGCTGCTCGTCGTTCGGCGGAGCCGCCGGAGCGGACGCGTTGTCCTGGCCCTCGGACTTCATCGCCTTGGCCTCGCTCTTGAGGATGCGGGCCGACTTACCGAGGGAGCGCGCCATGTCGGGAAGCTTCTTGGCGCCGAACAGCAGGATGACGACGACGAGGATGAGAATGATCTCGGGGGCGCCGAGCCTTCCGAACATAAGTCATTACCTTCTCACCGAGGCGGCTTGGGTGGGATGCTGTCCGACCGGTCGGACATCCATCCGACCAATCGTTCTTGGCAGCGATCGTAACGCTCAGGGGTAAACGCCTGGCAATCCCTGTGCGTAATCCCGGTCCGCGATCCGGGCCTCGTTCTCCGGTCCGCGATCAGCAGCGTACCTGCCGACCCCGTCAAGGTGACAGGGCGAAGTGGCCCAAAGCGCCTCACACCCGCAACTCATAGGGAACGCCCTGGGTCACTCACAGTGAGTCCACAGCGCGGGCCACGCTCAGGGAGGCCCGCTCCAGGTCCTCGGCGGCGCGGTTGATACGCCGGGTGGAGTCCGTGACCTGCCTGCCCAGGCGCCGCGCCTCCAGAAACACCCGGACCGCGAACACACCGAGAACAGCGAGACCCAGAAAACCCACAGCTACCGCGAACATCGGCCAGAACATGAGCCGAGCCTAGACCGTCCGGCACGGCGGCCGGCGCCGGGCCGCTACGGGGATTGCAGCCGCAGGGTGCTGACCCCGCCACCGGTGAGGAGTTCCACGATCCGCTCACCGGCGGGCTTACGGACCGAGGCACCGCACTCGGGGCAGGTGAAGGAGTAGAACGTGGTGCGGCTGCTGGCACCGATGGCCAGGCGCAGGGCGCTCGCGGCGAGCTCGAAGCGACCCCGGCAGTCCGGGCAGCCCGCCTTGAACGTCACCGGCGTCACGCTTCTCATTCCGGCGAACGCGGAGGCGACCGTCATTTCCGCACCGGACGTCGACGACTCACTCAAAGCCCCTGCTCCTCTTCTTCTGGGCGTTCGCCATCAGGGCGCCACAACCGGTTCCGCGGAGGGAGACCGTGCTCAGCCCGTCGAGCCGCCAAGCGGTCTCCCCCGGCAAACCGGCACACCCCGCGGCTCACGTCCGCCGGTCGTACTGCCCGTCACGCATCCCGTGCGCCCCGACCCCGTCGTACGCCGCCAACGCCCCGCGAGCCGCCTCGCGGGCGCTGTCGGCGAGGTCACGCGGCGAGACGATCCGGCCGTCGCGCCCGAGGCGCAGCGCCAGCCGCCTGAGGGACGCCGGATCCGGGGTCCGCAGGGTGATACGCAGCCCACCGTCCGCAAGCTCATCCGCACTGTCGTGCGGGTAGTACTCGGCCACCCAACGGCCGCCCGGGCCGACCTCGACGACGACCTCCGGGTCCTCGGCGGCCG
>Ga0307516_10009036_pt1 | contig 11162 bp, 14 predicted proteins | sample 19_EM_MG_FD_203310 | JGI IMG/M metagenome (GOLD analysis project Ga0307516, IMG submission 203310) | Populus trichocarpa ectomycorrhiza microbial communities from riparian zone in the Pacific Northwest, United States - 19_EM | ecosystem: Host-associated > Plants > Roots > Unclassified | place...
GATGTTAATGGTTCACAGGCCAAGAGCCAACTGCGTTTGTATTTGCACTTCCGGGTCCACTACAGTATCCCCGTTCTGGACCCGTCTGTGTTTGGGCCCAACTTGAAACTACTAAAGAGGTTGACATTGGGGTTCTCCAGCTGGCCTGGGTTCAGCAGTTTGTCTCGTCAAGTTTGCCGAAGTTCAACACCCTGATGTGGAGAACAACCCGAGCTACTGCCCAACTCCATACCCAGTGCGCAAAACTCTCGTAATATTTCCTGAGAAGATCTACAATTGTATCCAGCTTCCACGATCGGAGAGTGATATAGGGGGAGAAAGTCACGATGGACCGAGGGTATAATGGAAAATAACGGTGAAGCAGGGAAGTGGGTTGATCGTCACGGAAATTTTCACCGGTGGTTGTAGTAAATTTAACGGATAAACCAATAAGATAATCCAAACAGCGGGAAATAAACCCATCACCTATGCCACAAAGCGGAACCTTCAACTCACAGAGCGATGAAGAAACCGGCAATGATGGCAGAGAATGCGCCAGCGACGGTGCGGGTGTTGACTGAAAGGTCGGTAGCCCCGCTGCCCAGGACACCACCGGAAATTCCACCAGCGGCTTGGACAGAACCGCTCAGGAAGGGCGCACCACACTTCTCTTGGACGGCCTTGTAGAGGTCGGCCTCGCCTCCCATAAGGGGGCTGTTCGCAATGCCAGGAGCGTAGGGAAGGGAGGAAGTGAATTGGATGTACTCGTTGAGGACGTTGCGGGTGCAGGGTTGGCATAGCTTCTCAGCGGCAAGTGAGGGTTGGATGCCAAGGAAAACCAGGTTTGCGCTCTTGAACTGTTCCAGGTTGGGTATGATCACTTGCTGCTCGGCGCGGCGCGAGTTCTTGGTAGTAACAGGCAACCAAAGACCGTCGGAGGGGGATGATTCTGTTGAACTGGAGGCGAGGAGGTTCTTGCCGGCGGTCGAGTTTGTAGATCCAACCTCGAGAACACAGTAATTTCCGTTGTCGGATTTGGTGCAGACGGCCTTGGACAGTGGGTAGAGGGCGTAGAGAACGTCGTAAGCGCGGATCACGTCGGAATTGGGGGAGGAAGTGAGTTCGTTGGGGCAGGCGGTGTAGAAGTCGGTAAGTTGTCCGCGGATCACGCTTTCAGGGCAAGCGGACAAGCTTGGGCAGAGGCTGTTCAAGGCTGAGGTGACGGCCGAAGCGCTGGCGTTGCCGGAGTTGCTTCCAACACCGAAGTTGGCGGCGGCGTTAGTGAAAGCCTTGGTGCAGGACAGGATTTGGGGGTCGCTATCGAGCTTGGCCATGTACGTTGCACATGGGCTGCTAATTCCTGAAGGAATGAGAGGGTTCTGGGGTAGAAAAGAAAGGAATAAGGTCAGCGTCGTCACTTCATTCGGGTAACCCCTCCCGAGCGTTTCTCGTACCGACTGGGCGTAGGCAGCAGCCACGAAGAAGGGGACGAGGATAACAGGTGATTTCATTTTCGTGGAATAAAACCAAGGAGTGGACGAGTTCTTTAGTGTCGACGACGACAGGAAGCGTGGGTACGGCGGACGAGGAAGAGGGACAATGAAGGGAAGGACGAGAGGGAAGCCGTGACAGTGAATCAACGCCCTGTCACGGCGTCGGTCACGGTCACTTCGCTGCCAAATCTGATCACTACCATCAGATGCGCCGCTTCCGTCCGGGGACCCGTCCGCCCTTCCCACGGGTGTAAGATGTTGGTCACGGCCTCGACGCGCCTTCTACTGCGTCGCCACCGACCTCTCCCTCTGACTGGTCGCGTCCGTAATGTCTCCAGGTCTTTCTCCAACGATCTCTCTATCCTCGACCACAAGTACAAGGTTGACGACACTACGAATGTCACCCAGAGCATTCTCGCGAAGCTTCCGCTGAGGTTGCACAACCAGCCCGCCCATCCCCTGGGAATCCTACGCTCGAAGATCGAGTCGCACTTCCACGACTTTGCCCACCTATCTTCCATACATCCTGTGGTCACTCCTGCCCAAAATTTCGACTTGCTTGGGTTTCCTGCTGATCATCCCGGCAGGTCCCTGACGGACAGTTACTACGTCAACAAGGACTACATGCTTCGAACGCATACCTCTGCTCATGAGGTCGAAACCTTCGCTACCGGTCAGCCTAAATGGCTTTTGACGGCCGATGTATACCGAAGAGACGAAATCGACTCATCGCACTATCCCGTTTTCCACCAGATGGAGGGCGCTCGTGTCTTCAAAACCGACCAGGTTGGAATCGGAGAACTCAAAGCAGACAACGAACGCCTAAGTCAACACCTTGAACAGTCGAACATCGTCATCGAAGACATACCCCATACATCCCCAACAAACCCACCTCAGCCGACGCACGATCCCACACACTCCGAGCTCGTTGCACTCAACCTCAAGCTCTCCATCAATTGCCTCCTGTTGAAACTATTTGGTGGGGCCGCACGGGATGCTCCACTTCAAGTCCGTTGGATCGAGGCCTACTTTCCGTTCACATCGCCGAGTTTTGAGGTGGAAATACTCTACCAGGGGAAATGGCTTGAAATCCTTGGGTGTGGGGTTGTCCAACAGTTGACTCTCGACAACGCAGGTGAATGCCCCCCTCATTTTTCTCTCCCTGCTCGATCTTACCCTCAACCTAGGGATCCCGGATAACATCAGTTGGGCGTTCGGCCTTGGCCTTGAACGAATCGCCATGATCCTCTTCGGCATCCCTGACATTCGTCTCTTCTGGTCCACCGACCCTCGGTTCCTCTCCCAGTTTTCTGAGAACCAGATCACTGCGTTCAAACCCTATTCCAAGTACCCTTCCTGTTTCAAGGATGTCAGTTTTTGGTTACCAGGGGCAGGGCTGCACGAGAACGACTTCTGCGACCTAGTAAGAGACGCCGCGGGCGATTTGGTAGAGGACGTTAAAATGGTAGGTACCCGAATGTCCTGTAGATTCCACCTACTAACGTCGACCACCCTAGATTGATTCCTTCACTCATCCCAAGACAAATCGCAGAAGTGTGTGCTACCGGATAAACTACCGGTCGATGGATAGGTTCGCACTCTCTGCTCCACCTTTTCTTCTTCCCAGTTCCTGACAACGATGCAGGTCCCTATCAAACGAGGAGGTTAACGATATTCAAGCGAAGGTCGTTGGTCAGATGAAAGATAAGTTCGGCGCTGAGATCCGGTGATCCACTCACCGTGTTCCCTTGTCTATTCAAAACGTGCACTTCCGCCCCCTCATTCACTCGTAGATGCCTCCATAACCATCACTCTTTATAAGTAATCTAATCTCGGTGTTTTGTGCCCTTTGCCAGCGTTCGGACCTGACCCAGGGCCACTCCGGGTTCCCAACACAAAGCAACATCAAGAAGGTATTCAGGGATGCATCCTCCTAGCCTCACGTATCAAGTTGAGAGTCTCTGGTATCCGGGTGCCCCACCCCTTCTTGACCCGGAAACCCAAGTCTGTCGCCATAACCCACAACAAACAAATGATTTCACCGTGACACCCCCACAGTCTTCGAGGAAGTGCTGTGAGTGTATTCTCGAGCGCGCGAACGATGCGACGTCGAGCGTGAAGATACAACGAAGAACTATACTACGGCGCAGCAAACCACACCCGTTGGGATACAATGTGATGCACGAGGGGATCGGCAAAGATCAGCGAGGTCTCACCGGCCTTGTAACTATCACGGGCTTCATCGGTCTCCCGCCCGCCTTTCCCTTCCCATGGTATTCGTGGACGCTGCTCGAACAGCCACCACATTAGCCACAGATAGAACGCCCAGCATCGACGCCTGAGGATAACCAGGACTTACTCTTCTTCATCGCCTTCGGGTGGTCCTGTCTCGGGCGGTCCTGTCTTGAGCGGTCTTGTCGAAAGTTTAAAACTGCCATCACCAATCGGAGGTTCGCCAAAGTACACTCACTCGGGGAGATCGTCGCGTTGCCCGGCCTGGGCGTCATCTGCGACCGGTTGATCTTTGGATTCGATTAGGGTTCAGCGTTCAGAGGGGAGTGAAAGGGGGGTAGTGCTTACCTTTCGGGGGCGCAAGGTCTTCCGGCTGGGTGTCGGGTTTGGGGGGGTGGGATGTGTCCACGCTTGAGAAAGATAAGGTTCAGGTTGAGATAAATGCCACACCATCGGTGGTATCGGTGCGGGTTTGTCAGAGAACATCTGCATACCTGGCGTCTGCCGTTGACGGGGATTGTTCCCGGTCCATGCTGTAATTACAGTACGGGCACAGTTCTCGGGTGAAGGGGTGCAGATGGATGAGATCAACCGCGATTACGTCCGGGTCGTTTTCTTTTCCACTTTTTCCCACACAGCCCAATTTTGATCCCTGTTTTTTTTTCGCCTTTCGTAAACCCAGCCAAGGCTTTATCATATCACAAGTGCTCTTTTATCGATCGTCAGTTTGCTCTCGTTTTCCGTCGATCCAATCGGAGGCAGCAACTGGTATAACCCAGGTCAAAGTGGTCTATGATTACCCCCAGAACTTCCCATTAATCCCGAGGTCCGCCCCCATACGGCTCCCTTGCACATAATCCGAGCCTGACGCCATCCATGCCCGGGTAGCCCACCCGCCCGTCGTACTCCCTAGTCCTGTCCCACGTTCATACTATTTCCCCGCTGCAGTTTTCTGGAAAAGGCCATTCAAGCATTCGAAACCCACGTCGGTCGAGATCTACACATTCGGTCGCCGTCGGTCGCAGGATATTCGCAATCAGCGAACTGCTCCTTGGCCCAACGCCCGAGAGTACTGAGAGGGGAGGGAAGAACTCACAGTCGTAGGATCGCACATGACCATGACAGGTGCGCCGCTCAGCGTCTGTGTACGAATTTTCTTGGCGACGATGGCTTTTGCTGTTGGAACGAGTGTGTAAGTTTTGCCGTACTGTCCTCATCCTGAGAGCATTACCTGTGCCACGGTACAAATCGAAGATTGCAACCTCTCTGCCAGTCGCTCCTGGCACGTCGTACCTGGGGCGAGGAACGTTCAACTCGTCTGTTTGGAACCGACCTCGAATACTCACCAGCAAGGGTCGCTCACACAGGTTCCTTCATGGTATTTTGGGTCGCTGCAGACTGAGTGTCATTCTCATCCCAAACCAGTGAAGAATCTGACCCACTCGTCGATGGTACCTCGGAAGTTCTGGAACGAGAAGGTGTCGATGAAAGTATTATTCATCGCCGTGTGTTCGGTTTCGGGCCGGACTAGAAGATTGAACGCGGTCGTTAATGTCTATCGAGATAGGACGGGGGTAAGACCTTGCAATTTGATCCCAGTAGCTGGATCGACCATGGTTTGTTCAGTGGTCGGCAAATCAAGTGCCAAACGGTGACGTACTTTTGAGTGACAAAGATCTGGATCGCGCGGGTCAGCTTGGTTAGTTCGAATGCTGGTGGTGGGAGCTCACAGGGAACCGGACTTTGCTGAGTGTGATGTCCTTCCAAGTGATACTGGCTCAACTCCGTCAGAACCTTTGGGAATACACAGCAAAATTCGTCGCACTTCCTGGCGATGCCATTACCGCCGCTCCAACTCTTGAACCTTGCCCCGTAAAGCGAGTTTTCCTATGGTACCAGATGGATGAATCATCGGCCGGAACACACCCGTCACAACCGCAGCCCTACCATGGTAACATTTTCGATTCTTCGAGAGCGACATCAGCGATCTTGACATCCCCAGCCCGCGAACTACGTACAGGACACTCTGGACATTCGCCACCGCCCCGCCCTTACCGAGAGACCCAATAGAGAGTCCGTGACCACCGTTACAGTAGCTGTTCCGGAAGTGGATGTTGTTCGCTGGGCTGCCGACCGTCAAGCAATCATCTCCATTGAATATGATGTTGTCCTCGAATAGCATGTTCGTGCCCCGAGCGGAGAAGCCTATCCATAGATCCGTTGAGCCATTGATTGCCCGGGCTGTTGAATGAGCTTACCGTCGCTGTGGTGGGAAGCCAAGTTCGGTTTGAGCAATTCAAGGTTTCGGGGTTAACAGATAACTTACGTGTTGAATGGGAAGGCCTACCACAAAGACCTTTAAATTCAGCGCGCTGAGATTGTGGCGGAACCAACGAATGTACCTCGTTATTTGAAACCGCGACTATCGTGTTATGGTGAACGTGCAGGTTCTTGGAGCCACTGGTACTAAAACTCCAGGCTACAGGCTAGTGACGGATGGATCTGAGAACCCCGCAGCGCGAATATGTATCGCCAGCACTCACCTGCCACAGTTTCATATATTTGATCTCCCCGCCCGTTATATTCTGAAACGCCCACCCGTGAGGGCGGTTCACCTGCAATGCGATTTCTTGCATTACGTCCCACCACTGGCGAAATTCTGTGAGCATTCGGTCGTTGGTGATGGACATCCTGCTCCTGACCTGTTGTCCGTGAGAATCCACCCATCCCCAATGCGGGTCCCTGGAACCCTCCAATGTGACATTGGAACCTCCGGTGAACGTGAACCTGGGTAATACGGGTGAGGCTACGGTTTGTGGGCGAGGGGCGTCACGAACCAATATCCTGGGAAATTCTGCGCGAGATTGGATGATCAACGAGTTTAGGAATTTTGGAGAGGAATAACGCGACGTACCGAGGAGGCGACAATTGCTAGCAAATGTGAAAGCCGGACGCCAATATCAGAAACTCGCGTCACCTGGTTACACGACTCTCCCACCTTGAGTCGCCTGGATGTCAGCGGCGTACGTCAGGTTCCCCTGCACGCTGACAATAACATTTTCAAAGCGGGGGAAAACAATAGGAGTCCAGATATTGTAGGCGATATCCTGTTTGAACAGGATCGTCGCATTGGTAGCGAGTTTTGGGTCTGCGGCGAACGCTGCGGCAAGGGCGGGGGTGTCATCGTTCCCCTCAGAGTGAGGGACTACATAAGTGGTCCAAGCAAGGGCAAGAGACACAGAAGATAGAGCAGAGGCGAGATGTAAGAGACGCATGACAAAAAGCTGAGCACCAAACCTGGTAACCAAGGCGAGGGTCCTGCGAATATAAGGGCGAAGGCTCCAGCGCCAGTAGCCGGATAAACTCCATTTCAAGTCGAAGTAAGTAGCATCGTGGGTGTTAAACCGTTTTAGAGGCACATCTATGGTGGAATTCTGAATGCCAAGGGCATCATTCATCGGATTCGATGTCCAATTCAGCGGGACGCGGACATCGTGGAATCCGTACGTGGCCGCTTTCCGGGGTCGATTTCTGGTGTCGTCACCAGGGTTATTAAGCTATCAGGTGGTTGAGGCGCACGAGCGGCCCGCTGACTGCACGAACGATCTGCCGTCCTAGTATATATCGAAGGTCGGGAGGAATCGCTTGTCCTCAGACTTCGATGGCCGTTACGCTCGACCCGCCGTGATGTCCGAGCCAGTCCCACCAAATATTGTGAACGATGCACTCCTATGGATATAGAACGCGCATGACAGCGATAATAGTGATGAAATAACGCGTAAGCGGGTGCAGGAAATCGCGTTGAAGGTGTCGACCACGAACGGGGACACTGGTCCGCCTCTCGATCACTTGAACATTTCATGATCGCCGCGCTTCCACACGCGCCACCACCGCGGTTGGCTCGACCGGGATAAAACCGGATACGATGTGAGCACACTTCCCACTGCCCCCCGGATGCCCACCGACGACAGATAGACCACTCCCAGGACCACTCCCAGGTTGGGGCTCTCGTCGAGTCTCAACGGTCCGGCGCCAAACCCAACAGAGGCTCGAGTGCCTTCGGTCAACTTCTATTTGGAGTCGAGTACGTTCACGAGCAACTCCAGGTCCCCTAACCCGTTGAATGTGTTCTTCCAGGAAGATAATCGTGCTGCCTGGGATCACGGTCGACATGGAGCCACGAAAGTATTGTAGCCCAAAGAACATGATCCGATTCCTCCTCGCTCTTTGTCGCCAGGACGACTCCTCAACGGCTCCCGTCTCTCGTGATGACGCTTTGGATAAATGCTTTCAAGAGTGCTCCGACAAGGTGGTCCCAGTCACCCACTTGAAAGAGATGCGGCAGAAGCTGGATATATAGTGCGTCCTCCGACCCACCTCAATCCCTCCACTTTGTGACCCGTTCGACAGCGAATCTTCGTCATCTCGTTATGGGTGGGGCGTGTGTCTACCATTCGCGGATGTAATGAATCAGGCGCTCGAACATCTTTCAAAAATTCAAGTGGACGGGTTGCCAAAATTCAAGACACCTATCGTGTTCGTCCCATGCGACGCCGAGTCATCTGACTACGACTCACAGGGAAATACGTTCGAACCTGACCTTGCTATCATGACGCTCGAATATGCCCGCGAACTCTACGGACTCAATGAACTTGACGCGCCAACGATCTCTGAGTTCGCCAGCAAGATCTCCAAGGGGTGTTCCATCAGCTCCATCGGCTGGCAGGCCATCCTTTCGGTGGTTGAAATGAGATGGGAGTGGGATCCGCCAGGTTGCCCCTCCCCCAGGATTGCCTCCCAGGACATGCGAGATCTAGATCAGCGACTCGACGATGAGCCAGATACCTCCCAGCCCACAACTTGTAAGATTGACCCATTCCCGTATGAGCATCCGTTGACATGGGCCGGGCAGCGGTTTCGTCGGCGACCTTGGTATCCTCCAAACGGTCGGCGAGCGCCGCGGGGATGAACTGTGGTCCCGGGACCTCAGGAAGCAAGCGAAAACGGGTACAGAAGAACTCGACCGTGGAGGTTACACACTCCGTTGCCGACCAAGCCGGTACATACGCAGCGGAGAAGTTCTCCGATTCGTTTTCGGTCAGCCACGTGCTCAATCTCCTTGTCCGGGGTAAGGGCCAGTATGTTCACAAGGCAGCTCGACCAACTGACATGGGTTCCCAGGTGACCTTCTGTGGGTCTCATGGATCGATAGGGAGGGTGCCATTTTCTCATCGGGCTTCAACTTCTTCAATGATCTCCCTCTTGCCCTCGTCCTCATCCTCATCCTTCAGCGGTTTGGACGTCGCCAATGGGGACATATTTCCGAACTTGCTGGGGAGAGACAGACTGTTATGTTGCACCCCGTGAACATTGACGGGACTCTCGGTGAGGAGGAAGTTGGTGTCAACTTCCACCCAGAGGATAAGATCCATTCCGGTTGGTCGCTCCTGGGTAGGGCGACAGCTGTTGTGGGCGCAAGCAGGAACGGTGATGATGGTAATGGAGGTGCTGAAGGTCATGATATGGCCAAGGATGAGGTCACTGGAGGCATCTCTGGGGAGGAACTGGAAGCCATTCAGCAGACCTGGGGGAAAGTCAGGGCTGAGGATTTGTGCAAGGCTGGTAGCGCTGATCTGACCGAAGATAACCCCAGCGGCGTTATGAGCGACCAAGAAGCCGAAGGGTTGCGCGCCTATTTCCAAGCTCGCGACGCCTACCGAGAAGCGTACAGCACCATTGCCAGGGCACACAATCTAGTCCTGAAGGTATCTTGGCCGGAAGCGTCAAGACCATCGGAGTGGGAGATAATCGGATACGCTCAGACCTTGGGCAAGCAGGACAAAATCATCAAGGGGCACATCCCGGTGGTCGAGTATGCGCGCGAGCTCGACCGCTATTCCACTCGCCACATACGGGAATTTCTCAATATCCCGACCGATATCACTCTCGGAACCCGGGCCCTGCGCTTGACCGTGATGAGGCGTCTACGGCCGATTTACGACCTGGATGAAAAGCAGTTCTGGGAGGCCTTTTGGCAATGTGTTGCATGTATGAATCCGTTTTTCTGGCAAGTCCCCAGGCCATCCCTGACGCATCCCCCTCAGGTCATCACCGACTCTGGGTGAATGGGATCCACCACGGCGATATCAGTTTCAACAATCTGATGTACGATTCTCCGGCCGAGACCGGCAAACCTGTGGGCATCGTCAACGACTATGACCTTGCCACGTGGGTCGGCCACTCAACCACGAATGACGATCATACCGGCACCATTCCGTTCATGGCGATCGACCTACTCGACAATGGGCTCAAAAGTCGTATTCCACGGCTGTATCGACATGACATGGAGTCTTTCGTCTGGGTACTCGCCTATATCACCGTCGCCAACATAGAGTACAAGGATTGCGCCATTAAGATTTCTCCCCCACCTAAGCTCGGCGCCTGGTTCAGGGATGGAAATCAATTTGATCGCGGAGCACACATTTCGGCGAAGCACCTTTTACCCCTGGAATATGGTAAACAAGTGTATGATGGCTATTTCCGCTATCTTCGCGTTGTCCGGGAAATGATACGGTACTGGGTCGAATTTCACCAACCCTTGCGAGACTTAAAACCCATCCTACGCCCTCTGCGGCGTGGTCTTCCGGCGCACGCCCAAGTCAAGTCAAGCCCCAGTAGGTCCGAGGATGATAACCCGGCGGACTCATTAAAGCAGTTCATCACGACGGTGGAGAAGTCGTTGGGGGAAGGTGGTGTACAAGATGGGTTCGCAGAGGTGAAAGGTATTCTCCTCGAAGCGATCGAAACCTCAGCTGCTACCATTGAAACCGCATAGCCTCGTACCCTGATGTTAAATACTCTCCCGGATACCCCGGTTTGTAGATACACAACAACCAGCCTCGCCAGGCTTTGCCTCGGCGCGCAGGGAAATTTGTCAATACAATTGCGATCTGGGCAGATATACAACAATCGATTTGCGAGTCTGCTGGGTGACTGGAGGGGAGATGCGCAAACACAAGCTCCGTGACCGCCTGTGTCCAGGTTGGGAGTTTTCGGGCGAGCAACCAACTGCATTGTGCAAATTGCATTGTGCAAACCCGAGTTCCACGATACAGAGCCTGTAACTTGGTTTCTCCTCAAATGCTCCTTGCTGTTAATGCAACCCCTTGCTTCCTCCCGCTTCTCGAGGGTCGCCCGCTCCCGGATCGCGATTCAAACCGATTTCAGAACTATGAGTGATGTAGAGGCAACTAATGAACCTGGTGTATCCCTGTGGGGTACAGCACTCAAATGTCATCACGAGTCCTCCGTGGATCATACACCACAAGCGGGTCGAAGAGACCATTACCGAACGACCCTTTCGCTCTCTCCTCTGCCACAGCATCTTCCAGTATTTGCACCGGGAGCTCCCCCACACAACCCCAAACGCTCGCACACAACCCCAAACGCTCGCACACA
>Ga0307516_10009037_pt1 | contig 11162 bp, 10 predicted proteins | sample 19_EM_MG_FD_203310 | JGI IMG/M metagenome (GOLD analysis project Ga0307516, IMG submission 203310) | Populus trichocarpa ectomycorrhiza microbial communities from riparian zone in the Pacific Northwest, United States - 19_EM | ecosystem: Host-associated > Plants > Roots > Unclassified | place...
ACGTAACTTTGAGAGGTGGGACCGAGCGAAGAACTTCAAAACATCTACAGAATAAATCACGGGCCAGCCTCGCAACCGTCGAGCTCAAGTAAGCCCACCACGACTGGTGGTAGAATCCGCAGATAAAATATGTCCCCCATTCGTCGACCGAGCAAAGTTCATGCGCACCAACCGCATCGGAATTGGCTACAGGTTACACACGCGATACAATACAAACGGGGGTGGGGTCCAAGGACAGGGGGCGGTTTTAAAACCGGATAAATTAGGAACGCAACGGAAGAGAGTGATGTCGGGTTGGAAGGGGATGGGAAGTCCAATCGAGAGCAGGAAACAGTAACAGTAGAAGGGGTCAGATTCGGGAGGCCCTCAAAGCCTCAGGCCTCGCTTTCCGGGGTACCATCGCTACCCGTCGGTTCCCCTTGCTTCCTAACGTTGAATGAACTGGCGTGTCCAGTGGTGATGGTGTGGCTCGTCAACGCGCTCCGGTTGGCGACCCGTTGAACAATGAGCAGTGGAGCGATCACCTGTCCGATCCATCGTCACATTAGACAACTGACCTGCAGGTTGTGGTCATGGGAATGCACGAACCTGAATCTCCGCAAGGATCGGGAGGAAGATATCCACAACGAAGCCTCCAGAGTAATAAATATCCAGGTTACTGTGGGTATCGGTCGCGGCCAACGCTCCAACAACCACCAACGAGGTCATGGTGAAAAGGGCACAAGACTCGATGAACATTGTGGATACTGTCTTGAACAATCCACTAATTCCAACCGCAGACCTAGGGGCAGCGCGAATACTCCTGCCATGCAGGACGAGCCGGATGACGATCATGAGGGTGAGGAGGACGTTGAGTGAAACCGAGGTTGAAATGTACGGAACGCCAAACTGGGAGAGTCCACGGACGTTCGCGAGATGCTTATACGGATGGCGCTGGAAGTATAACGTCACAATGCCCACTCCTACATTAATGAAATTAGTCTAGAGAATCATGGCGGACTTGTGGAGATAATACGTACCCAAAGATCCAAGGTAAATGAGGCAGGGAATGGCGATAGCCCAGAGGTTCGTGGAGTAGATAATGTAGCAACGGTAGATCTAGAAGCGGAGTAGGGGTTAGATACCCGGGCGAGTGGGCGCGGCATCAAACAAAGAACTAACCAGAAGACCATCCGCTAGCCAATTGTTCAAGCTGAACATAACGTTGGGGATAATACCGAGAGCCACCCTGTGAATGCTGAGCTGGTAGTTAAGCGGCCCGGAGATGGAAATTGTCGGAGTTAATTCCTGGTCTTTGCGTTTGTCGATAAAGGATTTGGATTGAATGTGGAGGTTCATCGCGGTGTACACGGTCACAAACGAGAACATGGCCACGGTGTGGGATACGAGCCACCATTTGATACCCTCCCCTCTGTGATGGACGGGGTTGAGGAAGGCTGCCATACATTGGAAGAACAGCAGGATGACCACCCCTAGAATAACCGAATGATTGAAGTCAGTGCGGATGGACAAACGTGTAAGCGGGTGTACTGTAGAGGATTGAGGCGATGGAGCTTCCAGCCATTGTGGCCTTCTCCTCAATGTAATCGGCTTTCACGATCGGTGGGCCATAGGGATCATCGGACCACGGCTGGTACCAGTAGTCATAAGACATGGTTTGGATGTGTATGGGCGGGGAGCGGGGGAATGGGCGTGTGGCCAGGAGTGGGGGAACTCATGGATTTCGTCCCGCAATGTGCCTGTCAACCCGCCGCCCATGATCGTCATGGCGAGACCTTGGGCGCGAGACTACTGAATCTATTGGACTTGCGGAGACCACCGGGCCGGATCAAGCGCGCTTGCAGTGGTTACGTTGCATGTGAACATCGCAACTTCCCCATGCGTGGTCGGATAACGTCGACTGAAGCCAGCAATGTCGAGCCTCATATCGCGGCACACGATCCGTCAGCTCGAGTACATGATCCCCGGCGCCCTCACCACCTACTACTACGGAACGATCTCGAAATTCCTCCAGATTCTGTCCGAAAACCCGTATGGGAATCCGGGGCAGGGCGGTTGGTGGGCCAGGTGAGTCCCCGGCCTTGGATCTTTCGGGCGGATGGTTGGTGGAGGAGGGGAGTTGACCGGGGACCGTTCCTTTTGTTGTTCGTTGTAACAAGTCGGTGTTTCTCTCGTTAGGTCTCGCGCCGTTGACGGTGTCGCTGTTCGTGTACATCTTGCTGTTACCCCTCGTCAAGCGCGAACAACTCAATGTACGTCACCTCCACCCCGCAGTTCGAGCGTGATTCTCAGTCGGATTCTGGATGTGGTACCGCTCTTGGAGAGAATCCGGGCCACTGTCTAAAGTGATACCGGTGAGCGTCTCTGCATCCGCGCTCGAGGGCTCACCAATCGGAGATTGGCGTTTCAATGGGAAGAGTGGTCCCGGACCAGTCTTACAGACCGTTGTGATGATCAACGCGCTCCGTGCATACTTTCACAGAAGGATCTAGGTCCAAGAGATACACCCAGTAGACGGATGAGACTGGTTTGTCTCACGATAGAAACACTCCCAAAAAGAAGTAGAAACAGAAGGTATCTCGAAGCTCGTTGTACATCCTTCTGGAGGTGGTGAGATGGGTGGTGGCCGGTGATATACAACCTTGTGCATCAGTTTTGTGCATCCATTTCTCGTAATGAGCATGCATCTTTCGGCTTCTAACTCGTTCTGTATTGTTTATTCCCCGTGGACCTCTAGGCCTGTGTTGTCTGCCGGACCCGAAGGAACGGAGCAGGAATGGAGTGTTGCGAGGGGGATAGAGATTCAAACCGACCCGTGGCAGCCACCGAACCAAACCGTCATCAGGTTATCCACCACCTCTGACTGTTCTAGTGAAGAATGGAAAACGGGTTAAACTCGATCGTATCCTGTCCAGCCCACCACGACTGACGGTGGAATCCGCAGATCAAATCCGTCCCCCCATTTGCCAACCGGGCGAAGTTCACACACCAACCGCATCGGAATCGACTACAGGTTACACACGTGATACAATACAAACAAGGGTGGGGTCCAAGGATACAGTTTTAAAACTGGACAAATTAGGAACGCAACGGAAGAGAGTGATGCCAGTCGGAAAGGGATGGGAAGTACCGATCGAGGGCAGGAAACAGTAACAGTGGGAGGGGTCAAACTCTGGAACCCCTCAAAGCCTCAGACCTCGCCATCCGGGGTGCCATCACCACCGGTCGGTTCCCCTTGCTTCCTAACGTTGAATGAACTAGCGTGTCCAGTGGAGACAGCGTGGCTCGTCAACGCACTCCCATTGGCGACCCGTTGAACGATGAGCAGTGGAGCGATCACCTGTCCGATCCATCATCACATTAGACAGCTGACCCGGAGATTGTGGTCATGGGAAGGCACGAACCTGAATCTCCGCAAGGATCTGGAAGAAGGTATTCACAACAAAGTCTCCATAGTAATAAATATCCGGGTTATCGAAGGTTCCAGACGCGGCCAACGCCCCAACAACCACCAACGAGCCCACGGTGAAAAGGGCACAAGACTCGATAAACATTGTGGATACCGTCTTGAACAATCCACTAATTCCAACTGCGGACCTGGGGGCAGTGCGAATGTTCCTGCCATGCAGGACGAGCCGGACGACGATCATCAGGGTGAGCAGGACATTGAGTGAAACCGAAATTGAAAGGTACGGAACGCCGAACTCGGAGGGCCCACGGACACTCAAGAGACCCTTATACGGATGGCGCTGGAAGTATAACGTCGCGATGCCCGCTCCTACATTAATGAAATTAGTCTAGAGAATCATGGTGGGCTTGTGGAGATAATACGTACCCAAAGATCCAAGGTAAATGAGGCAGGGAAGGACAATAGCCCAGAGGTTAGTGGAGTATATAATGTAGCAACGGTAGATCTAGGAGCGTAGTAGGTGTTAGATACCCGGGCGAGTGGGCGCGGCATCAAACAAAGAACTAACCAGAAGTCCATCCGCTAGCCAATTGTTCAAGTTGAACATAACGTAGGGGATAATACCGAGAGCCGCTCCGTGAATGTTGGACTGGTATAGAAGCGGCCCGGAGCCTAAAGTTGAGGGCATTGTTTCCAGGCCTTCGCGTTTGTCGATAAAGGACATGGATTGAATGTGGAGGTTCATCGCGGTGTACACGGTCACAAACGAGAACATGGCCACAGTGTGGGATACGAGCCGCCATTTGATACCCTCCCCTCTGCGATGGACGGGGTTGAGCAATGCTGCCATACATTGGAAAAACAGCAGGATGACCACCCCTAGAATAACCGAACGATTGAAGTCAGTGCGGATGGACAAACGTGTGGACGCGGTACCGTAGAGAATTGAGGCGATGAAGTTTCCAGCAAGCGTGGTCTTCTCCCCAATGTACTCGTATCTCGTGATCGGTGGGCTATCGGTATCATTGGACCACCGCTGATACCAGGGGCCAGACATGGTTTGGATGAGTGGGGAGAAAGGGAGACCGGGCCTGGGGGGAGCGGGGGAATGGGCGTGGGGGAAGTGAGGGAACTCATGGATTTCGTCCCGCAATGTGCCTGTCAACCCGCCGCCCGGAGTCATGGCGAGACCTCGGGCGCGAGACTAATCTATAAGATAATCAATTGGACTTCGGAGACCACCAGGCCAGATCAAGCGCGCTTCCTAACTTCCCCATATGTGGTCAGATAACGTCGACTGAAGCCAGCAATGTCGAGCCTCATATAGCGGCACACGATCCGTCTGCTCGAGTATATAATCCCCTCCGCCCTCACCTACTACTACGGAACGATCTCGAAATTGAGGATACCGAGAATACCGAATACGAGGGCGTAGAGTCCAGTTGCTGGATGCGATGTCAGCGAGTGTGAGGGGGACGCTGAAAGGTGAAAGTTTGCTCACCGGCGATAACCGCCCCAATGAAACCAAGAGCAGCCCAAGAGCTTAGGGTAAACACGGAGAGCGACCAACCGACCACAATCGAGGCGGTCAGAATCTTCCCATTGAAACGTCAAATCCCCGATCGGTGACCCTCGAGAGCGGATGCAGAGACGCTTACTGGTATCACGTTAGACAGTGGCCTGGATTCCCTCCAAGAGCGGTACTGTCCAGAATCCGACTTAGAACGGCAATCGAGAAGCGAACGCTTGACATCCCTCCCCCAGCCAACGAATGGCCGCGGACGGACTATATTTTCCACCCCTTCCCCATCCTCTCCTCTTCAAAGTACACGCATGTTCAAACGTTCAGGTCGGGCGCGTCGAATTCACCCACGCACTCCATCCGAATCTCCACAATCACCGCATTCCTTGGCAACACTTGCTATGGGCGGCTATAGCCAAACTCACATCCCTCTACGTCGACGCTCCCGAATTCATATTCGCCGAAATACACGGGAAACAACCCATCTCCATCTTCAAGGCGATCACCGCGAAGATCCAGCAAGACTCTGCTAGTTGGGCCAATTTATCTTCCGCGCTCCGCGATCTCAAAAGACACCGTATCCCCGTTTCCGGCGCACGAACAGCGCTCAACTTAGCAGAGTCCGTGAACCCCTACCCCGTTGTTGTCATTTGGGAAAAACTCACCCCAGAACTCGTGGACATCGACGGAGCCGCGGTGGTGGTAGAGGTTGATACCCAGAACGAAGACGGCGGGAACATCGTTGTCGCGTTACGATGGAACCACTCGTCGTTGTCTCCGGATGCCGCGCGGGTCTTCGCGAAGCAGGTCCTCGCTTTATTCGATGTCGCGGCTACTGATCCGTCACAAACCGCAAGTACCCTGGGACTCGATCTCACCCTCAATTCGATCATCGAGGCGAACTACGATCCGGGAGAAGCCTGTCGTGCAACCGATTGGCTGGTTCGGAACGCAGCTGAGCATCGGACGCTATTGCTCATGAAATCTACTCCAGCCTTTCTTCCCCTCCCCGCCTCGTCACCTGTGCCGAACTCAACGACATGGCGAATGGTTTGTTGTGCGTTGACTTTCGGAGATCGGGATGGGTGTTAACGCTTTGGGATTTAGGAGCGCAATGAGGCGCTGATAAGGTCGAGGCAGAATGATCCTACTGTGAAACAACGTGAACATGCAATTCAATCCCTCGAGCTCGCATACCACAAGTGTAAGGAAATCCAAGGAAATCTTGCCGAAGGAACAAGGGTACGCCGTCCTGCTCACTCCATGCAGAACTGAAACCTGACTTCAAACATATTCAGTTCCACCAAGATTTCTCGGCTCTCCTCGTGAGTTTCAAGGATGAGTGCCAGCAGTGGGCGGACAACCGCTCGTCTGAACTAGAGTGCGTTTGTTTTCGACAAGTCCTCCCCGGGCTAATGGAGGCTGACTGCGTTTTGAGACTCATTACGGGTTCGATGGCTTCCGTGTCCCTGGGGGAGTCGCATAAAGAGGCCGAAGAAGTAAGCGTGTTACCGACACCCGTGTCCCCACGTAGGGACCTTCCTAAGGCGCCGGGAGTAGGTCTACTGCCTCCTAGTTCTGATGACTGGGAGGAAGTGGCTCTGCCGCCTCAACCCCTGGGTAACCGTCGTCCCAGGACCAGGAGCACGACTCGTGGCGGAAAGTGATAACGACCCACAGCATTCTGTATACGAGTCGAGTTTCGTGATCATATAACCCATCCAACGCCTATATGATATCACTTTAGAGATTGCCCCCAAACGTAACATATGACAAAACGGCAACTTGGGCGATGAGGGGCCTGAGTGGCCCCGGACCGGTCTTACAGCTGGACCGTTGTGACGATCGACGCGCTCCGTGCATACTTTATTTAACAGAAGGATTTAGGTCCAAGAGATAAACCTGGAGACTGGTTTGTCTCACGATAGAAACACTCCCAAAAAGAAGTAGAAACAGAAGGTATCTCGAAGCTCGTTGTACATCCTTCGGGAGGTGGTGAGACGGGTGGTGACCGGTGATATACAACCTTATGCATCAGTTTTGTGCATCCATTTCTCGTAATGAGCATGCATCTTTCGGCTTCTAACTCGTTCTGTATTGTTTATTCCCCGTGGACCTCTAGGCCCGTGTTGTCTGCCGGACCCGCAGGAACGGAGCAGGAATGGAGTGTTACGAGTAATGTAGGGATTCAAACCGGCCTGTGGCAGCCACGTCCGAACCAAACACATCATCAGGTTATCCACCACCTCTGACCGTTCTGAAGAATGGAGAATGGGTTAAACTCGATCGTATCCTGTCGAGCGCAGGTCAGCCCACCACGACTGGTGGCAGAATCCGCAGATAAAACCCGTCCCCCCATTCGTAGACCGAGCGAAGTTCATGCACACCAACCGCATCGGAATCGGCTACAGGTTACACATGCGATACAATACAAACAAGGGTGGGGTACAAGGACAGGGGACGGTTTTGAAACCGGACAATTAGGAACGCAACGGAAGAGAGTGATGCCAGGTCGGAAGGAGATCGGAAGTACCGATCGAGGGCAGGAAACAGTAAGAGTAGAAGAGGTCAGATTCGGGAAGCCCTCAAAGCCTCAGGCCTCGCCATCCGGGATACCATCGCTACCTGTCGGTTCCCCATGCTTCTTAACGTTGAATGAACTAGCGCGTCCAGTGGAGACAGCGTGGCTCGTCAACGCACTCCCATTGGCGACCCGTTGAACGATGAGCAGTGGAGCGATCACCTGTCCGATCCATCGTTGCATTAGACAGCTGACCCGGAGATTGCGGTCATGGGAAGGCACGAACCTGAATCTCCGCAAGGATTGGGAAGAAGATATCCGCAGTGAAGCTTCCAGGGTAATGAACACCCGGGTTATAGGCTCTGGCCGCGGCCAGCGCTCCAACAACCACAAACGAGCTCACAGTGAAAATGGCACAGGACTCGATGAGCATTGTGGATGCCATCTTGCACAATCCAATAATTCCAACTGCAGACCTAGGGGCAGTGCGAATGTTCCTGCCATGCAGGACGAGCCGGATGACAATCATCAGGGTGAGGAGGATGTTGAGTGAAACCGAGATTGAAAGGTACGGAATACCGAGCTCGGAGAGTCCAGCGATGGTGTCGTTATCCCCCAGGTGCTGGAAGCGCAGTGCCATGACACCCGTCACTACGTTAATGGGATTAGTCTAGAGAATCGTGGCGGGCTTGTGGAGATAACACGTACCCAAAGATCCAAGGCAAATGAGGCAGGGAATGGCAATAGCCCAGAGGTTCGTGGAGTAGATAATGTAGCAACGGTAGATCTGGAAGTGGAGTAGGTGTTAAATACCCGGGCAAGTGGGCGCGGCATCAAACAAAGAACTGACCAAAAGACCATCCGCTAGCCAATTGTTCAAGTTGAACATAACATTGGGGATAATACCGAGAGCCACCCTGCGAGTGCTGAACTGGTAGTTGAGTGGCCCGGAGCTGATAGTTGTAGAAGTTATTTGGTAGTAGGCTTGGCGTTTGTCAATAAAAGACTTGGATTGAATGTGGAGGTTCATCGCGGTGTACACGGTCACAAACGAGAACATGGCCACAATGTGGGATACGAGCCACCATTTGATGCCCTCCCCTCTGCGACGGACGGGGTTGAGGAAGGCTGCCATACATTGGAAGAACAGCAGGATGACCAGGCCTAGAATAACCGAATGATTGAAGTCAGTGCGAATGGACAAACGTGTAGGCGGAGTACCGTAGAGAATCGAGCCGATGAAACTTCCAGCAAGTGTGGCCTTCTCCTCAATGTAATCGCCTTTCGGGATCGGTGGGCTATCGGTATCATTGGACCACCGCTGAAACCAGGGGTCAGACATGGTTTGGATGTGTAGGGAGAAAGGGAAACCGGGCCTGGGGGGAGCGGGGGAATGGGCGTGGGGGAAGTGAGGGAACTCGTGGATTTCGCCCCGCGATGTGCCTGTCAACCCGCCGCCCATGATCGTGGCGAGACCTCGGGCGAGACCAATCCATTGGACTTCGGAGACCACCGGGCCGGATCAAGCGCGCTTGCTGTGGCTATACCGTTGCATGTGAATGTCACAACTTCCCCATACGTGGTCGGATAACGTCGACTGAAGCCAGCAATGTCGAGCCTCATATCGCGGCACACGATCCGTCAGCTCGAGTACATGATCCCCGGCGCCCTCACCACCTACTACTACGGAACGATCTCGAAATTCCTCCAGATTCTGTCCGAAAACCCGTATGGGAATCCGGGGCAGGGCGGTTGGTGGGCCAGGTGAGTTTCCGGCCTTGGATCTTTCGGGCGGATGGTTGGTGGAGGAGGGGAGCTGACCGGCGACCGTTCCTTTTGTTGCTTGTTGTAGGAAGTCGGTGTTTCTCTCGTTAGGTCTCGCGCTGTTGACGGTGTCGCTGTTCGTGTACATCTTGCTGTTACCTCTCGTCAAGGGCGAACTTCCCAACGTACGTCACCCCCGCCCCGTCGTTCAGGCGTGATTCTCAGGAGGATTCTGGATGTAGTACCGCTCTTGGAGAGAATCCGGGCCACTGTCTAAAGTGATACCGGTAAGCGTCTCTGCATCCGCTCTCGAGGGTCACCGATCGGGGATTAATGTTTCAATGGGAAGATTCTGACCGCCTCGATTGTGGTCGGCTGGTCGCTTTCCGTGTTTACCCTAAGCTCTTGGACTGCTCTTGGTTTCATTGGGGCGGTCATCGCCAGTGAGCAAACTCTCACCTTTCAGCGCCCCCCACACTCGCTGACATCGCATCCAGCAACTGGACTCTACGCCCTCGTATTCGGTATCCTCGGTCTCCTGCCAGTACCGAAGGTCCGCAACGCTCACGACCAGACCGCCCCACGGGAGGTTCCAAGTTCTTGATCTGTTTGTACCCTTAATAATTCGACAACCGCAACCCCACCTCTCTCTCTCTCTCGGAAAGACACTCTGGATCATTTGCATATGTAACATCCTTCGTTCGTAGAATATGTCTGTTTTCCGTCCGCTGCTATATGTTTTTACAAGAATTGGATACAACAGGAGAGTGAGAGATCGCGATAGCAAAAACATTCAAGACCACATTGGCGCCCGTGACGAGAAATTGGTTGATCGGATTTAGTAGTTGGGAGGAGGGTATTCTGGAAGGCCACGGAGAGCGGCGTTCATGGCTTCCCTGACCCTTCGTTTGCTTGCCGTGTCGGTCGACTGGCGATACCCGTCCAGCACTTCTTTCAGTTGGTAAGAAGACGCCGCGACGGATGCTAAAGTGATAAAGAGAGATCAGAAAGGCGGGATAAACAAAAGAGGATGATAGGATCAACCCACAGAAACTCGTTTCCGCGTCTTTCAATACCTGTAACATGAACCGACGGGGGGTTAAAAAGGCATCCCAGAAAAATATATAGGAAACCCACGTTCTTATACTGAGCCAGCTCATGTTGACCCGCCACGCCCCAATTCGTCGACAGCTGCTTCGTCCTCATATCCAACTCGTACATCCTCTTCTCCCACGCCCTCTTCAACGATTCCAACGAGTTCATCACCTGCTTCCACGAATAACTGTCCCAAACTTCCAGCTCCGCTTTGTATTTCTGGATGACCTCGCGAGGGTGAAGGTCTGGTTGGGAATTCGGCGTTCCGCCGTTCACCGACCCGCCTCCACCCTGTTGGTATCCATATGGTTGTTGTTGTTGCGGTTGCGGCTGTTGTCCGTCCCAGTTTCCTTGTACGGTGGGTCCATACGGGTCGAATTCCGATAGGTACCCAGGACCAGTAACCCCCGTTTGCTGGTACGGCGTCTGCGGGATTTGTATTTGACCGGGGACACCGGTCGTGTTGTACCCGTTCGACGTGCCGCCGTACCCATTGAACTGTTGCTGAGGTTGAGGTTGTTGCTGTTGATACCCCGCTCCACCTTGAATATACCCTCCATCCACCGCTGATGAAAGCTGTTGACCAAACGAACTGGATGGTTGGAACCGATATCCGCTACCCTGCTGTTGTGGCTGCAGCTGCTGCTGCTGCTGCGGGTTAGCGTACGCCAGCCCCTGGGTTTGGTAGGTCGGCGATCCTCCCCAACCAGCGGTATACTGCTGGTGCGCGGGCTGTGGACCGTAGGTATTGTATCCCTGCTGTTGGGGGACGCCAGTGGGTTGGCCGATCCAGGACGTGAACTGGGAGTTGGTGGGTGATACGGAGCCGCTGACGTCAGGATATCGCGTCA
>Ga0307516_10009038_pt1 | contig 11162 bp, 2 predicted proteins | sample 19_EM_MG_FD_203310 | JGI IMG/M metagenome (GOLD analysis project Ga0307516, IMG submission 203310) | Populus trichocarpa ectomycorrhiza microbial communities from riparian zone in the Pacific Northwest, United States - 19_EM | ecosystem: Host-associated > Plants > Roots > Unclassified | place...
AGTTAATTTATTTTTTTAATTTCATCTCTTGACACTTGATTTTTATATATGATTTGGTTCTCATTCTTTTAATTGAAATGTATTTGGTCTTGAATTATTTATTGAGTTATTTTTTTTTATTTCATACCTTTACACTTGATTTTTGTATTAGATTTTATTTTCATTCTTTTAATTATGGTGTGTTTGGTCTTGAATCCTTGATTGAATTAATTTATCTTTGAATTCTATCCCTTGATTTTTTTTTTGTCTCAAATATGGTCCTCACTTTTTTTATTGTTAATTTTAGTTGTTATTATCCTTTTCTTTATTGAAATTGTTTCTCAATTTCATCCCTTATAATTTGTTTTTTTTTTGTCAAATTTGGTTCTCTTTCTTTTCAAGTCTATATTTTTTAAACCACTTCTTTTTTCAATTTGTTTTTTCTAGTTTATCTCTAATTATTTTGGTTGGTTAGGGATTTTGCATTATTATTTTTTCCGATTTGCCTTTTATGTTGTCATATGGCCTCAGAGTCCATGTCACTAGTTTTTATAATTGGATCGAGTTGGCTTCAGTCATTTAAAAAAATAACAATTTCATCCATCATCATTAAGTTCTTTGGAAATTTATATTCTTTTATTTTTTTTATTCTTTTGTGAATTTGATTTTTCTTTTCAATTTTACCTTTCAATTCAATATTTAATGATATTTTCAAGTTTCGTCATCATTGTTTTGATTTCTGATTTTGATCCTTCACCTTTTTACCAAATTTTAATTTGTTTTCAATTTCGTCCTTAGATCCATAATCTTGAATTTTATTTTTTTAAGATTTGGTCCTCATTCTCTTGGTTTTTATTTTTTTATTTTGGATTCATTTGTTAATTTGATTGTTTTTTCAATTTTGCCATTCAATTCCAAAAAATTGTTTATCTTCTCAGTCTTTTTTTTCTTTCAAATGAGGTCCTTATTCTCTCAATTGTATTTTTTAATCTTTTAATTTTTTTATTTCATCATTCGATATTTCATTTATTAAGATTTGATCTCCTTGGTTTTTTTTATTGTTTCTACGCCTTACCCAAGAGTCAATCTAGAACAATTATCAGGTCATAAATCGAGCAGGTTAACTCAAGTTAACCCAAGTCAATTAAATTTTTTATGTTATAAAAAAAAGTCAAAATGATATTACTTTGAAAAAAAAGAAAAAGAATCAACGGGTTATAACCCTATTTTGATTGGATTTTCCATTGGTAAACCGAAACATGGTTCAACTCAGGTTTTTGGTCGTCTTATACTTGATTAATGCTCTCTAAATTTCTTTTCATGATCATTATTTTCTGTAGTTTTCTTTTTAATAAGGTTTTTCCTATCTCATAATCCACGTGGGAGGTTTATCCGGATGGCCTAGGCTTTTTCTAATGTCACTTTTTTCATCTTTTTTTATTTTGTCCTTTAAAATTCAATTCTTTTTACATCTAAACTTTTTTTTTTCTATTTTGTCTTATATTGGGTTATAATATCTGTTTGGTTAGTCTACTCACAGATTTTGACAACTTCACTTGGTTTTGTTGGTGCTTTGTTTAATAATATTCTTTTTCATGATTTTATCCTTCTATATTTTTATTCCAGGGGATTCACAATCATTACTTTTTTAACTTTTTTTATACGGTGTCGATTCATGGATTTTTTTTGTTCTTTAGCCCGGTCCACAGTAAAATACAGGCCATTTAGCTCGTTTTTTATTGAAGAAATTCATTTTATCAAGTATAAATGATCAACAAGGTTGGAGACCATAATTGTACTGACTTCTAAAAGTTCTACCTTCCATTATTTGGAAGGATATATCTATGGGTGTGCTTTTGTTTAATTTTCATGGTAGGTAATACAATCAAACGATTTGGATATGAAGATAGGTAGAGTATATGACCTATATATTGCATCTCCATTTTTGAATTTATTTACATGTATATTTAATTGTTATATATATCATTTAAGATTAATTTTGTGAGATAAGTGTAGAGTATTTTGATTTTTTTTATGGACAATAATAAACTTTCTTTAATGGAAATGTACCATGCAAAGAATCGTATGAATCTTTATCCAATAAAGATGAGTACGGAAAACTGAAAATTAGCTTTGATGGATGTTAATGCAATTATAGAATTAATTTAGAAGCAATCCTGAAGGGGAGAGTTTAAACGTTCATTGCCATCCCCAAGCACGGTGCCTTTAATGGTGATTTATCAGTCACATAACTTGGCTTAAAATGAATATATTGAATAACATATATATATATGATATACAAAAATATTATCTGGTAAGTTTTATTGTTGTATTTATAGATTAATTAATGTTCTGCTTATAGTACTCCTATAATTTAAACGTTTTCAATATTATCCCTCTAGTTTTTAAAACTACCAATGTTACCCTAATCGTTAAAAATTAGCTTGCTGTTTAAAATTGGTTTTTGAATTTTTCTTTTTTGGGAATGTTTTTATGACATATAATAACATATAAGGGAATATGCGAGAGGAAGTAAAAGAGAAATGTAAGGAAAATTGAAAGTTTTGATAGTTATTTAAAAAAAGGAAAAATGAAAACTATAAATTAAAAGGTTTAAAAGTATTGAGATGGAAGTGGAACATACCTCATCGGCACTCCACCCTAACATGTTTTTGTCTTCAATACCTTTCAAAAATTTCTTTTTAGCTTGGACATATTCCTGAAACTGCTCCTCCTCCTCCGCATCCTCCTCCTCCTCCTCCTCCACCTTCCCTTTGTTTTTCTTGAAGATAGCAGTGAAGCATCATTCATTGTAAGAAATTCAATTAGTCATCAGTTAATAAAAACAAAAATATAAAATTAATCATTTATTTCAAATTTTTCTTAAGCACGAAGGCATCAATATTGACTAGACTTGTTGACAATCCGAGGATCATAAATGATAATGAATATTTAACTATAATTAATATCATTAGAACACTTTGGTGTAGTGCCCATCTACTTACTATAAAGAAAGATTGTGATTCCTTGTCTAATTACAGAATAACACGTGGTATTTAGTAAGCTATTGGGATTATATATTATTTTCTTTTATTTCTCAAGAATTGAAGCTGATACTGGGATTGATTTGATGTAATTTAAAGTTAGAAATTTGATTTGGCAACATATAACAAGTTGAGTTTTGCCGGAAACATAGAATTAGTATAACCTCTTATTAACCATCATCCAACCGTTTTAAATTAAATGACATCCAATTAAAATCACTTTATTAATAAAATGAAAAAAACGAAATGAAAACATTCAAATGGAAATAATCTGATTTGTTATTTTATTCTGGCGCCTCAACAAATGTTGCCGGAAACATATAATTACTATTAGTTATGAATTTCCAAAATAATGAATTAAACAAACATATATAAATTGAAATAATCTGATTAGTTATTTTATTCTGACGCCTAAAAAAATGCAGTATCTATCTACGTACTTGAGAAGGATTTTTGGTAAATTTACCCTTGATAAATGAGAAAAGTCCTCTACTTGTTTAAATTCGTACTGTTCGGTCAAGCCAAGATGTAGCATGAGAAGGGAGACATGAGTGAGTAACTCTCCACCTCTTCTCAGTTGATGAGTATGTTCTTTCCATGGACACTGAGCTGCTGCATATGCAACCATTTCTACCCAAACTCCATTTATCATGTCCCGTCGCTTCTCGGGTTCCAACAAAAGCAATTGCCTGGCGAGCCTATCCACACCACTTAACACTGACTTATCTGTTTTCCAGAAACTTTGAAACCCTCTATCATCATAACCACGTGATTCACCGTAGCACTCCGAAATAAAAGCAACAACATCACCATGATATTTTACACCCCGCAAGTCTCGCAAGGTTTCTAGATATCCCTCATCATCACCGAATCCTTTAGAGAGCATATTTGGTCTTATCACCAAAAGATACATCATGTATTCAGATAGGCATCTGCTTGTTTCATATTCTGTGGAGACATTGCTTCCATCTTTATCAGCGTTACTTGCATCTTTATCAACACGATAACAAATATCTGTTGCGAGATACCATACAAGAATGCTCCGACTGAATTCTACTTCAGTCGTGCACCACTTGAAGTCCAGTAACAATCCCTCTCTTTCTAGCACACCATCTCCCCTCTGACGAATTACTTTACTTCTGAGATTCTTATCAAAGAAATTCAAATCTTCCTTCATCTTCTCAGCTTTCTTTCGAAGATGTCCGAAAATAAGATCTTGTAGTTCACCATTCAAATCTTTCCGATTCACATGCATCTGCCTCATCATTTCATCGATTCCCAGCAATTCCAAGCATTTAGGTGGCTCGCTTTCAAAGGCAGAGCTTATCAGGTTAAACTGTGATATGGATCTCGACCACCTCTCGCTTCTAGTTAACTTCCTTATCAGAGAATAAATTGCATTTGTCAGGGCGTTCCCTCCTTTATCAATCAACCAAATCATTGTCCAGTCAGAGAAAACAAGGCATAAAAAAGCATAAAACTCGAGAAAAACAGCGGCCGCAAACAATAAATACGTGATTGCAATGTCGGTCGTTGAGTAGTCATGCTTGTCAATCTTGACCTGGAAGGTAATAAACGCAGTAACAGAGAGCAGAGAGCTGATACAGCGAAGAATGATTCCGGCACGGGAGTAAATCAGAGGCGCTTTAGTATAAAGCATATCATATATCAATCCAAGCTCAGCCTCTACCACCTTGAAGGCACCGTCTGCTTCATTCTTGGAAATCAGCTCCCTGCTTTTTATTAGTGAAGGAATGCCAGGGACACGATCCTGCATCACCAACTTGGATATATATGAAAAAACATAAGCTTGAAGGAGATAATCTCGCTGGAGGTCTTGTGGAGGAGTTCTCATAAGAGAATAAGAATCCCCAAAATCTGAGAGAGAAGAGTTTTTCAAACTCTTAGAGCATGAAGACCAGAGCACCCAAGTCCTCTCTGCATACTTTGCAATGCCAACAACGAACATTGGGATCGCTATGAATGTGAGGATACCGCTACCCCAGGACCTTGAGAAGACATAAAAGGCCACTCCGACTTGGACTACAAGACCAAGTAAGTGCCTTAACCACAACTCGTTATCTTCAATCGAGTATGCAGTGATTGTGTCTGGGCCACCAAGGTGCAGGAGTAGAAAAGGTGCCCAAAATGCCTGGATGGAATTGTTTGCTTTCTCTGAACTGTCACCTGATGAATCTCCTTGGCTCCTGGCTAGATTACCCAGTGCAACAGTTGCCACCACGTCTGCTGATAGATATGCAGACCAAACGAGAACCCTGATCCAGCTTCTGGCATTGGTCTTTCGCCGAGGACCAAATATGATGAGGATGGTTTGTAGTAAGAGACTAAGCAAAACCATTCCTCGAATCTCCCAATTGTTCCATAAATTTAAGACTTCTTCAGGCAATTTTTTAAGCATTGTCATCTTTTCCTCAACTGTGGAAACTACTTCTCTCGATGAACCCTTCAAAAAACTATTTTGTAAGAAGGAAAAGTAAATGTGGATATCTTTGAAAAAATCTCTTAAAATGAACAGCGAAAAGGCTCTTATGAGAAAAGAATTCTGCATTAGATTTTGGGTAAGGTATCATAAAATAGGATTTGCTGCATATTGTTGTTGTAGCATGCAAAGAAAAAGGTATGGGATGCATTACAAATTAATATTTGGAAGTGAATTCTGGGATATATCTCCTTAACTTAAAGCTTGCATTAACAGCTTTTGCAAACCAAGTTACATGTACAAGCAAGAATCTGGTACTTGTCATGGGTTCAAAGCAAAGAAGAGCTGCAAAATAGTAATAAAGAGATGCTGCAAGAATGAAGAGACTTTAAATTAGTTGCTTTCCCCCCTTTTTCTTTTCTTGATAGACAATATTAGACATCGCTTTCTGGACACCAAAGAAGGAATTCTGAATATCAATATGATGAGTTAGAGCACTAAACTTCCCAAAGGTTTGAACATGTGACTACCATTTACTAATAAGTTTCTGCCTTGCACTAGTAGAATTTTGCATCTTCAAAACACAGAAAAATTTCAGAAATTTGGATAGATAACCTATTCAACGATAGTCATCCTCACGATGATTAAAACAATGGGTTTATCCAGCATCTTTTCATTCTCAAGAGATTCTAGCTAGATAGGCAAAGGCTTTGCAAATTTTCAGCGGTAATAAAGTAGTAGTCGTATTATTCGTTACGGTAAAAGAATCAGGAGCTAGTACTCTTAAATATATAATTATAGAAATATCAGGAGTGTCAAACAACCATCTCAATCTAATAGTTTAAGCTATTAAATGAGATTTTAAGATATGATTTATATTATCTTCTAAGTAAAAGCTTTTTGGACTTAAAACTTGTAGATACTCATATTACCTTGTGTTTAATTTTTATCAAATAAATTAGGACGGTGAGATTCAAACTCGTGACTGCTTGGTCATCAAGACTCTGATACCATGTCAAAGAACCATCTCAACTCAATAACTTAATTTATTAGGTGAAATTTTAAAATATAATTTATATTATTGAGCAAATACTCTAAAGCATCTTTCTGTTTTTTTATGGAGGTTAATCTGTCCCTTAATCATCATTTTGTGCCGACAAACCTCATAAAAATGCTCTATGCACCTGTTGATGTTGTGTTAAAGCAGCTAAAAGAGATCTCAGCTGCACAATCTCACCTAAAAGAGATTTATATTATTCTCTTGCTCTTTTGTTTGTTGTATTAAAAATTATACTTTGCATCCTTAAAATTCATTCTATCAAGAATTTTATCAATTAATTCACATATATGCAAACTATTAATCATTTCTTTTGTTTAGTCATTGCAAATCATTTCATTTTCACCATAATATACAGAGGTAATATGACTAATTTTGTTATATCTGATTAATTTTTGTTGGAAGAAGTACGAAAAATAGAGTGTAACAGTTTTATAAATAAAAAATGCATGCATGGTGTAAAGTTTTTAAAAACGCACAATTAAAAAGGTATCTAGAAATAAATAAAAAATGCAGTGGATTTAAAAAGGATGGACCAGCAACTTCTTTTCCATGTCTATTGCATGACAAAAGAGTCCTCCTTTTTGCCAATCCACATCTTACGCCATTATATCATTTCTGTTGGTAATAAATAAATTGTCGGTTAGCACGTGGCACCAAATACATACGCGTAGAAGGCGACCGAAGCTTGAATTCCCCCCTAACGTAGAGACGTAGAGGAGTGTTTGTTTTTACATTTTAAAAATATTTTTTAAAAAATAAAATTTTTTTATTTTATTTATTTTAAATTAATATTTTTTAATATTAAAAATAATTTTTAAAAAATAAAAAATATTATTTTAATTTATTTTTACATAAAAAAACATTTTAAAAATCAATCATAATCGTATACTCCGGCCTATAAACACAATTAAGCAGCAAATTGATAATCAATTTCCCCCTTCTCCACGCCTGCGGTCTATTCTCGATGGAGACACTACAGGTGTCCTTCATGGCATAACTCTTCTTTCCATAATTGTATATTTGTATGCACTCGATACAGTTTAATATTGTAATTAAGTTATATATTTTTTATTTTTTAAAATTTTTAAAACATAAAAAGGATTTGAGAAACGGGTCATTAACTTGAATGAGTTTCATAAAATTAGTTAATTTAATAACATGATTAAAAAATTAACAATAATTAACTATAAAAAAAATGAGATGATAATATCATATTTAGAAGGAAAATGAAGAAAAATTCGTTAAAAGAATTTAAGTTATATGCATTCGTTAAATTAACAATAATTAGTATATTTTTGAACGTGATTTTTCAAAAATAAAAGAACTATCAGACAGCTGCCTGACCATCCCCAGCCGTCGAAAGCTAGGTACCGTTCCTCTACAGCCAATATGATCATGAGAGCCACCGAGCCATTACTCACGCTATGATGGAGCGATCATGATTCTTCAACCAAGCTGACGTTAAATCCTCTAGAACAGATCATATTCAGGTAAGGTCATATGGCACCGTACTCCTCGATTAATTTATTAACGTTCTTTCTTCTTCGTTCTTTTTCGATGTGGTACAAATATGGTTCTATTTTGTTCAAGGGTATTTTTGTCCTAAGGAAAACGCTTTGTCCTCTTTTTGCTTCGAGCCCTGGCAAAACAATAATTGGATTTTAATATACATGAGAAATGGTACTAGCATGGATTCTTTGGGCTGCGTATTTGCGAGAACAGGGAGGAGGTTAATGTTGAGTAAGGTTTGAAGATTTCACACTCTTGTTTTTTTTGTAACTTTTAGGGGATTTAATGAAAAACATTTATATAGTATAGGGATTGATTTGTAGATTTTAAGAAAGAAAGCAAGCAAGTAGAAATGAAATTAGTGGTAGGGTTACAATACGTGTGGACTTTTGTAAGGGTTGGGTCCCCATGGCTTGCATTGCATTGGACTATCCAAGGAGATATGGAAGTGTGTGAGAAATGTAAAAACGCCATCGTTTTGGACGGTTTTATTGGCTTGGATGAGAAAAAAGAATACATATAATTATGTTTGGTTAGAGAGATATAAATAAAAATATAAAAATAATTGTATTGAGTTTTTGTTATTTCAACACAAAAAAACAAAAAAAAAACATATAATTATATCCATATCTTTTATTTCAAAACGGTAATTAAATGTTGATTTAAGGATACATCCATCATATTAACCTTGTATATTCGAAAGAAAATTAATAAATTCTTCATAGTACTAGCTCAAAGATTTTAATTTAAAAAGGTCTATTAAGGGAAAAATCCCCTTAACCAACAATCCAACCCTTTAGAATTAGCTCAATGATATTAATAAATGTAAATGGAAAACAGATACAATAAAGTAAATATATCAGATTAGGAAACATGTACAAAATTTGACATGATAGATCGGGGTGTATTGTTGCTAACAGCTTTTCTGATATAAAAAAATTATAAGCTCAAAATGTAATATATATTTTTTAAATATCAAAACTATTATATAGTAGATAAATATTTTTTAAAAATAATATTAAGATAATGATTTATTAGATTAACTCAATTGATTATTCTACTAAATTTATGATTTGTATTATGAGACAATGATAATTTTATAAAAACATTTAAAAAAAATTATAAAACTTAATTTTGAATCAACTCAACATCAAATGATAAATTAAAAAAAAATTATTTAAGAAAACAAAACCCAACTCAACTCAACTTAATATGTTAAACTTGAGTTATGAGAATGTGATAATATCATAAAAAAAAATAAAAAATATATATACAAAATTTAATTCCTCACCAACCAAATATTAAATAATATAATTAAAAATAAAAATAAAAAATAACTCGAACTAATTTGAGTTAACATGTCAAACATGCAACTTGAGTCAAGAGATGAAGATAATCTCATATAAAATAAATTGAAAAAAATTCGTTATGGTCATCTACTTATGGTTTTCTTTATGCATTCGTTCAAAATTCGTTTTCTTTATCTACTTATGGTCATCAAGCAACTATAACCTAACTTATATGCATAGCCTTTATCAGTATCAATTCTTTGTTTATATATATAAACAAAGAATTGATACTGATAAAGGCTATGCATATAAGTTAGGTTGATGCCCCCTCCCTCCATCTTGCCCGACCTTCAACAAAATCTTAATCCATGGCAACCTGATTTTATTAATCTATTTTACTACAGGGGACTATATTTGTTATCGTAAAATCTAGCATCATCCTAAAATTTGATTTTATTTGTCTTTTCCTTTTTTAGTCAACTCGAATTTCTTAAGAAATTTTATAATAGCCTCTTCCTCGCGTGTTTTAATTAATAAAAATGTTGGAATTTTGATTATTATTTTTTTAATTTTATAGATTTCATGTACTTTGTCATTCAAGTTGATTGGTGTATCCCACTTTCATTCTAGAACAAATTATTATAATAAAATTGAGAGAAAAATAATAAAACAGAGTGTCATGAACATATACAATGTCATGCAGTATCTATATCAATTATAAATAATTAAAAAATGCATGAATTACCAATTAATTCTCCTCACGCTTATCTTGGTGACTAACATTGTGCAGTTTCTTTTTGGTATCAATATAATTTAATATATGTTGAGATAATTTAAATTATGACATTACTTGATTTGGTAAATACATCTTAATATGAGAAATCAGGTCGTCAAAGAACTTGCACTCAGGCCAACAGCGTGAGTTTAATATATATATGAATATGGTGGTGGAATGAACCAGGAAGACCAAGCTGGGATCATATCTGTGTGTAGCTTCTTTCATCGCGTAAAAGAAGAGCTGTTTTAGATAGCTGGTGGCTTTAGATAGGTCCTCCTCGTTATCATTCAAGTTCAAATTCAATTACAATTTAATTACAAATCTCTAAAATATATATTGTTTATATTCAATTTATATAAATAACATATCTACTACAATAAATTATATCTTATTATTATGACTTCTTGTAACTCGGAAGACCAGTCAATTATATATAATTTGTGTGTTAACTGAAACTAGATCTCTTTCTAGGCGATCTTGATATTAGTGTATTGGAATAAAAAGGAAATAAATATATTTGGTTAAAAAAATATAAAAATAATTATATTCAGATTTGTTATTTCAACATAAAAAAGATAAAAAAAAAACATATCCTCTTGTATTAATTATATTCATTTATTCTATTTCAAAACAGTAATTAAATGTTAATTCAAGGATACATCTATCATATCAGCCTTATATATTAAAAAAATAATGATAAATTCTTCATAATTATAGCTCCAAGATTTGAATTTAAAATGGTCATTTAAGGGACATAATAAAGTAAATATCAAATCAAGAAACATATATAAAATTTGACATAAAAGATCATTCTCTTGAGATTTGTTTTGTTTACATGGGCAGATGTCACATTCTAAAAGGGGTTGAAAGGGGGGGACTAATAAATTGAGAATATGTATATTTCATTAATGTGTTGTAACAGTATACAAGGTGAGGATTTATACAGAACCTATGTGCTATTATAGGAAAGCAATTCCTATAAACAAGCTGATATTAACAGCAGATCCTACAGCTAAGCTAATAACGGTTACATACTATAATTACACAGAATAAAAGGATTGAC
>Ga0307516_10009039_pt1 | contig 11162 bp, 9 predicted proteins | sample 19_EM_MG_FD_203310 | JGI IMG/M metagenome (GOLD analysis project Ga0307516, IMG submission 203310) | Populus trichocarpa ectomycorrhiza microbial communities from riparian zone in the Pacific Northwest, United States - 19_EM | ecosystem: Host-associated > Plants > Roots > Unclassified | place...
CCCAGGCGGCCCTGCTGCGCGGCCAGACCGAGGAGGCGTTGCTCGCCACCGAGCAGGCCTGCGCGGCGCTCGCCCCGGCCCGCGTCTACGACGGCAGGGCACATTTCGCCCGCGCCAACGTGGCGGCGCTGCGCGGCGAGAGCGCCCTGGCCGTGGAGTCACTGGCGATCGCGGAGGCGGCGGCGAGCAGCGTGGTCGGGCTCTACTACCCGGGACAGGAGCAGGCCCGAGCCTGGACGTTCGCCGCGCAGGGGGAGATCGCCGCGGCCGTACGCGTGCTGCACGATGCCGCGGCCCGGCTGCGGGCCGCCGGGTATCACGGCCATGAGCTGCTCGTTCTGTACGACCTGGTGCGCCTGGGGCGCCCGGAGCTGGCCGCCGAGCGGATGACCAGCCTGGCCCCCGACGTGGGCGGACGCACGGCGCCGCTGCTGATCAGGCACGCCCGGGCCGGCGCCGAAGAGGACGCGGAGGAGCTGTTCGCGGTCGCCCGGGAGTTCGCGATGCTCGGCTACCAGATGTTCGCGGCGGAGGCGGCCGCGGCGACGGTACGCATCTTCCGCACGGCCCGGGACCCGCGGGCGCTGGCGGCAAGCACGCTGATGGCGGACGTGCTGGCCCGCTGCGGCACCATGCGCACGCCGGTGCTGCTGTCCGTCCAGCCCACGCTGACCGTGCGCGAGCGCCAGGTGGCGGAGCTGGCGGCCGAGGGCGTCCGCAGCCGCGAGATCGCCGACCGGCTCTACCTGTCGCCGAGGACGGTGGAGAACCACCTGCAGCGCGTCTACACCAAGCTGGGCGTGAACGGCCGGGTCGAGCTGGCCCCGGCGCTGCGCCTACTCCCCCAGTAGCCCCCCATTTGCCGGCTCCACCGCAAAGCCGGCGCGCGCGAGGCGTGATCGACCGCACCGAGCGCGACAAGCGGGCCGACGGCACGCATAAGGTGGATCTGTGACCGACTTCGCGCCCGCGCTGCTGACCGACCAGTACGAGCTGACCATGGTCAGCGCCGCCCTCAAGGACGGCACGGCGGACCGCCACAGCGTCTTCGAGGTGTTTACCCGGCGGCTCCCGGCCGGGCGCCGCTACGGCGTGGTCGCCGGGACCGGCAGGCTGATGGAGCTGATCCGCGACTTCCGCTTCGCGGCCGCGGACGTGGACTTCCTGCGGAAGTCCGGAATCGTCGACGAGGCCGCCGCGTCGTGGCTGGCGGACTACCGCTTCACCGGCGACATCGACGGGTATGCGGAGGGCGAACTGTTCTTCCCGGGGTCCCCGATCCTGACCGTGTCGGGCGGCTTCGCGGAGTGCGTGGTGCTGGAGACGCTGATCCTGTCGGTGCTCAACCACGACAGCGCGATCGCGGCGGGAGCGGCCCGGATGGTCACCGCCGCCCGGGGCCGGCCGATCATCGAGATGGGCTCCCGCCGCACCCACGAGGAGGCCGCCGTGGCCGCGGCCCGCGCGGCCTACCTGGCCGGCTTCGCCTCCACCTCGAATCTGGCCGCCGGCGGCCGCTACGGCATCCCGACAACGGGCACGTCGGCGCACGCGTTCACGCTGCTGCACGACGACGAGCCCGCGGCCTTCGCGTCACAGGTGGCGACGCTGGGCAAGAACACGACGCTGCTGGTGGACACCTACGACATCGCGCAGGGCATCCGCAACGCGATCGCGGTGGCGGGCCCGGACCTGCGCGCGGTCCGGATCGACTCGGGCGACCTGTCGGTGCTGGCCCAGCACTCGCGGGAACTGCTGGACTCCCTGGGCGCAACCGAGACAAAGATCATCGTGTCCGGCGACATGGACGAATACTCGATCGCGACGCTGGCGGCGGAGCCGGTGGACATGTACGGCGCGGGCACGGCGGTGGTGACGGGCTCGGGCGCGCCGACCGCCGGGCTGGTCTACAAGCTGGTCGAGGTCGAGGGCCGCGCGGTGGTCAAGCGCTCGGAGAACAAGGCCACGGTGGGCGGCCGCAAGACCGCCATCCGGCGGCACAAGCCCACGGGTACGGCGACGGAAGAGATCGTCATGTCGCAGGGAGTGCCGGACCACCTCACCAACGACAGGCTGCTGCAGCACTCATTCGTGGCGAACGGTGAGGTGCTGGCGCAGCCGTCGCTGGCGGAGTCCCGGGAGCACCTGCGCCAGTGCCTGATCTCGATCCCGTGGGAGGGTTTGAAGCTGTCCGCCGGCGACCCGGCCATCCCGGTCACCGTCGTCCCGACAACCTGACCCGACAGCCTGACCCGACAACCTGAGAGGCATCACGTGGCACGCGCGCTCATCATCGTCGACGTCCAAAACGACTTCTGCGAGGGCGGCTCCCTGGCCGTGCCCGGCGGCACCGCCGTGGCAAAGGCGATCTCGGCGGCGCTGGCATCGGGCACCTGGGACCACATCGTGGCGACAAAGGACTACCACGTGGACCCGGGCCCGCACTTCAGCCCAAACCCGGACTACGTGGACTCATGGCCGACCCACTGCGTGGTAGGAACGGGCGGCGCGGAATTCCACCCGGCGCTGGCGACAGACCGGGTGGAGGCGGTGTTCCACAAGGGCGAGCACGCGGCGGCCTACTCGGGCTTCGAAGGCCACACCAAGGCCGGCGAGGACCTGGCAACCTGGCTGAGCTCACGCGAAGTCACGGAGGTCGACGTGGTAGGCATCGCCACAGACCACTGCGTCCGGGCCACGGCACTGGACGCCGCGGCGGCCGGCTTCGGCACGACGGTCCTGCTCAACATGACGGCGGGCGTGGCGGAGGCTACTACTTCGGCCGCGCTTTCCCAGTTTAGGGAGGCTTCGGTGGCCACCACCGGCATCCCGGTGGTCATCCCGGCCTGACCAAGAGCGCATCGGCCGCGGGAGCCGCCTCCTCGCGGCGGCGGCGTAGCTCGCCGGGCAGCACGGCGACCGCCACCAGCAGCCCCACGCCGCCCACCGCGGCGAAACCCCAGGCCGGCGACAGCGCGTCCATCACCACGCCGGCCAGCGGCGCGCCCAGGGCCACGCCCACCGTGAGCGAGGAGTTGTGCAGGCCCATCGCCTCGCCACGCGCGGAGGCCGGCGTCAACCGGCTCACGGCATCCGCGGTGGCGGTGATCGTGGGCGCGCAGAGCGCCCCGGCCGGCAGCAGCAACAGCCCCAGCAACCACCAATGCCCGCCGGCCAGCCCGACCGGGATGGTCAGCAAGGCCATCGGCGTGAACAGCGTCAGCGGCAACAACCCGCGCCGCACCGTGCCGTACGCGAAACCGCCCACCAGCGAGTAGGCGGCCCACATGCCGAGCACCGCGCCCGTCCAGGCGACCTCGCCGGAGTGTTGCAGAACCGCGACCACCGCCACGTCCGTGCCGCTCAGCACCAGCGTGGCCGCGCTGCTGATCGCCAGGACGCCGACCAGGCGCGGACGCAGCCAGGTGCTGCGGGGGACCCGCTCGCCCGCCGAGATCGGGGCTTCGTGTTTGCCCCGGATGGGCGGATTGAGCAGATAGAGCCCGACGCCGGACAGCAGGATGCCGCCGCCGACGGCGAACATCGCCACCCGGGCACCCGCGGTGGTGGACACCAGAACGCCCAGCGCGGGCCCGGTCATGAACGAAAGCTCGGTAGTGATCGAATCCAGCGCGAACGCGGGCAGCCGATGCGACTCGGGGGCCAGCGCCGCGATGGACTGCCGGGTCACCGAGAACGCCGGCAGCATCAGAAAGCCGCCGACCAGGGCGGCCAGGAGCAGCGCCCAGTACGGCATGGCCTGCGCCGTGGTCCAGAACGTCACCTCGGCGACGGTGGTCAGGACGAGCACCGGCCGCAGCCCCCGGCGATCGGTGACCCGCCCCAGCACCGGCGCACCAAGCGACCCGCCGACGGTGAACGCGGCACCGACAAGCCCGGCAGCGCCATAGCCCAGGTGCAGATCCTGGGTGACGTGCAAGGTCAACGTGACGGTGCCGGCGGTGATCGGAACACGCGCGAGCGTCGCCACCGCGAGCAGCGAAGGAATCCCGCGCAGCGCGAGCGTCTCCCGGTAAGGCGTGAGTGTCATGACGGGTCCTAACCTCCGCCCGACAGTCTCCGCCAGGGGTATGACAACCCCAACCCGATTAGACGCAGCTCACCGGCGGCGGTGGACGCGGAGCGGCCCGCCGTCCTGGTGGGGAGGCGGGCCGTTACGGGTTCGGGTCGGGCTAGTGGTTACTTTGGTCTTCCTGATACGTCGCGCCGCCGTCGGATTCCGCCGTCAGGGGCCTCGCGCCGCCCTCCGGTGGGCCTGCGATCGACTGCGCGGCCGCCAGCTCCGGGAACTTGGCGTCGAAGGCCGGGCGCTCCGAGCGGATGCGGGGCATCTTGTCGAAGTTGCGCAGCGGGGGCGGCGAGGACGTCGCCCACTCCAGCGAGTTGCCCGCGCCCCACGGGTCGTCCACCGTGACCAGCTGGCCCACCCGGTAGGACTTCCACACGTTGTAGAGGAACGGCAGGGTCGAGGCGCCCAGGACGAAGGAGCCGACCGTGGAGAACGTGTTCAGGAAGGTGAAGCCGTCGCTGGGCAGGTAGTCCGCGTAGCGGCGGGGCATGCCTTCCGCGCCCAGCCAGTGCTGGACCAGGAAGGTCGCGTGAAAGCCCAGGAAGGTCAGCCAGAAGTGGATCTTGCCGAGCCGGTCGTCGAGCATGCGGCCGAACATCTTGGGGAACCAGAAATAGATGCCCGAGAATACGGCGAACACGATCGTGCCGAAGAGCACGTAGTGGAAGTGCGCGATGACGAAGTACGAGTCCGAGACGTGGAAGTCGATCGGCGGGGCCGCGAGCAGCACGCCGGAGAGGCCGCCGAAGAGGAATGTCACCAGGAAGCCGATGGCGAACATCATCGGTGTCTCGAAGCTGATCTGGCCGCGCCACATCGTGCCGATCCAGACGAAGAACTTCATGCCGGTCGGTACCGCGATGAGGAAGCTCAGGAAGCTGAAGAACGGCAGCAGCACCTGGCCGGTGACGAACATGTGGTGTGCCCACACGCTCATCGACAGCGCGCCGATCAGCAGGGTCGCGCCGACCAGGCCCTTGTAGCCGAAGACCGGCTTGCGGCTGAAGACCGGGATGACCTCGGTGATGATGCCGAAGAACGGCAGCGCGACGATGTAGACCTCGGGGTGCCCGAAGAACCAGAAGAGGTGCTGCCAGAGCATCGGGCCGCCGGTGTTCACGTCGAAGACGTGCGCGCCGAGGACGCGGTCGGCGGCCAGGGCGAACAGCGCGGCGGCCAGGAACGGGAAGACCATGATCACCAGGAGGCTGGTGACCAGGATGTTCCACGTGAAGATCGGCATCCGGAACATCGTCATGCCGGGCGCGCGCAGCGTGATGATCGTCGTGATCATGTTGACGCCGCCGAGGATGGTGCCCAGACCCGAGATCGCCAGGCCGACCACCCACATGTTGCCGCCGATGCCCGGCGAGTGCAGCGAGTCGCTCAGCGGCGTGTACGCGAACCAGCCGAAGTCGGCCGCGCCGCCCGGGGTCAGGAACCCGCAGACGGCGATCGTGCCGCCGAACAGATACAGCCAGTACGCGAACGCGTTGAGCCGGGGGAACGACACGTCGGGCGCGCCGATCTGGATCGGCACCACGAAGTTCGCGAAGGCGAACACGATCGGCGTCGCGAAGAACAGCAGCATGATCGTGCCGTGCATCGTGAACAGCTGGTTGTACTGCTCCGGCGACAGGATCTGCATGCCCGGGCGCGCCAGTTCGGTGCGCATGAGCAGGGCCATGAACCCGCCCAGGATGTAGAACACGAAGGCGGTGATCATATACATGATCCCGATCTGCTTCGCGTCCGTCGTCCGCAGGATCCGCGCGAGGGCCGAGCCCTTGACCTGCTGCCTGACCGGCCAGGGCCGGGTCACGATCGGCTTAGGCGCAACGGTCGTCACGGATAGCCTCCGGTGTCTCGTTCGTCCCACTGCGTACACCCGAGTTCGAAGGCGTACCTCGCAGGCAGAATAGTCCCCCGCCGACCCCCGGCGGGCGCGGGGTGACCAAAGACCACCTGGGTCTCAGAACGCCTCGGCGAGCCCCCGGTAGTGCTCCGCGAAGATCCGCTGGCCCCGCCCGCGCAGCATAGGGTCACGCACGGCCGGCTCCTCGTCACGGGTCCTGTCCCGCTCCCTGGTCCACTCTCGGACCTGGTCACAGCGGCCCCGCCGACGCTGCTCGTATTCCCGCAGCGCGGCCGGCACGTCATCCGTTCCGGCCTTGAGCACCTCGCCCAGCACCACTGCGTCCTCAAGGGCCATCGCCGCGCCCTGAGCCAGGGTCGGCGAGGTCGCGTGCGCGGCGTCGCCGACGAGCAGCACCGGGCCCTTGGACCAGCTGTCCAATACGACCTCGTCGGTGCGCGCGACCTGCACCTTCTCGATCGCGGCGAGGATGGCGGGCACCGGGCCGCCGTAGCCGGCGAACACCTCCCGCACGTGCGCGCACGGGTCCGCCGGGTTCGGCGTCTCCGGCCCGGCCGTCTCGTCGGCGTAGAGGTAGAGCCGCCGGCCGCCCATCGGCATCACCACGACCTGGGAGCGGCTGCCGATCAGCGTCGTCCAGTCGCTGACCGCCGGGCCGCCGCTGACCACGCTGCGATAGACGATCTGGCCGGTCGGCACGGCCGGGCCGCCGAGCCCCGCCTTGGTCCGGATCGTGGAACGCCGGCCGTCGGCGCCGATCACCAGGTCGTACTCCGCCACGGCGCCGCTGCCGAACTCGACCTTGGCGGCGCCGTCGATGATCTCCAGCTCGCGGACCACTGTGTCGTAACGCACCTCGCCGCCGACCCCGGTGACGAGCACCTGCTGCAGGTCGGCGCGGGAAAGTGCCCGGCTCTCGCCGACGGCGGCCCAGAGCGCGGCAACGTCCACCTCGAACAGTGCGTCGCCCGCGGCGGTCTGGAAGAGGTGCCGGAAGACCAGGTCGCCGAGGGGTCGCAGCGGTGCGTCGAGGCCGAGCTGCCGCAGCGCCCGGGACGCGTTGCCGGGGAGGTAGATGCCGGCGCCGGGGACGGTCGTGGCGGGAAGCTCCTCCACGACGTCCGGACGGAAGCCGGCGACGCGAAGCCCGCGGGCCGCCGCGAGGCCGCTGATACCGGCGCCCACGACGAGGATGCGCAAGGTCATCGCAGCAACGCCTCCGAGGTGGTCGATACGCGTCGGAGCCAAGACACTACCCGCCGCCACCGAAGCGCGGTAGCCACGATCATGATCGGCGTCCGATTTGTTCAAGACGAATGCCATCCGGCGCTCGTAGCGTCAGGGACATGGCACCTACTTTCAATGGAATCGGCCTAGTGGTGGCCGACATGGCGACATCGCTGGCGTTCTATCGCCGGCTCGGGCTGGACTTCCCGGCCGAGGCGGACCGGGAGCCGCATGTCGAGGCGGAGGTGGGCGGCGGGGTGCGGCTGATGTTCGACACCCACGAGACCATCCTGTCGTTCGACCCGGATTTCACCCCCGGCACCGGCGGGGGCGGCAGCCTGGCGTTCCTCTGCGCGGATCCGGCCGAGGTGGACACTACCCACGCGGAGCTCGTCAAGGCCGGCCACCGGTCCCACAAGGAACCGTGGGACGCGTTCTGGGGTCAGCGCTACGCCGTCGTCCACGACCCGGACGGCAACACCGTGGACCTCTTCGCACCGCTACCCAAGTGATCCGTTGGCCGATACCTAAGTGATCAGTTGGCCCAGCGGCACGCCGGCCAGCGCGCGCACCTCCCGGGAGAGGTGGGCCTGGTCGGCGTAGCCCGCCGTCGCGGACACGTCGGCGAACGGCCGGCCGGCCCGGGCCAGGGCCACCGCCGCCTGCAAGCGCAGGATCCGGGCGAGCGTCTTGGGGCCGTACCCGAAGGCGGTCTTGCATCGTCGGTGCAGGTGGCGCGGGCTGAGGCCGCAGTCGTCGGCGATCGCGCCGACCGGCCGACCGGCCCGCGCTCCGGCCGCGACCGCGACCATCGCCCGGTCCGGGTCGTGCCATCGGCGCAGGGCGAAGGCCTCCAGCGCGGCCATCGGGTCGGCGGCCTCGGCGAGCCGGCGCACCTCCGCGCCGGACAGGAGGTCGTCGAGGGCGACCCGGCGATCGGTGATCTCGTCGGCGGGCACGCCGAGCACCGCGGGACCCGTCCCGGCGGCGAAGCGCAGCGCGAACAACCGGCTGGTGCGCGACGGCGGCGAGGGCAGCTGGGCGGTGGTGTCGGGGCCGGCCACGAAGACCGTGCCGTCCTGCCAGATCACGTCCAGGCAGCCGTCCGGCAGGATGCGCTTGGGCGGGCCGCCGGGCGGCACCACGCTGCGCCAGGCGACGACGTGCGGCAGCTTCGAGGCCCATTCGAGGTACATGGGACGACCCTGGCACGGGGGTACGACAACTCCGCGAATGACAACCGTGTAACTCGGGCGGACAATTATCCCGTGACCGACCAGTATGCCGTGACCGACCAGCTGGACGAGTATCGGCGCCGGCGGGACGCCCGCCGCACGCCCGAGCCCGTGCCGGCCGGCAGTCCCCGCCGGACCAGCGGAAACAGGTTCGTCATCCAGCAGCACCACGCCCGCAGCCTGCACTGGGACGTCCGGCTGGAGCGCGACGGCGTGCTCGTCTCGTTCGCCGTGCCGCGCGGGCTGCCCCGCGACCGGGCCCGCAACAACCTGGCCAAGCACACCGAGGACCACCCGCTGGAATACCTGGACTTCGCGGGCGAGATCCCGGCCGGCGAGTACGGCGGCGGCCGGATGACCATCCACGACAGCGGCACCTACGAGACCGACAAGTGGCGCGATGACGAGATCAGCGTCACGTTCCACGGCGAGCGCACGAGCGGGCGGTACGTCTTCTTCCAGACCGGCGGCAACGACTGGATGGTCCGCCGGATGGATCCGAGCGAGCCGGGCTGGCAGAGCATGCCCGAGGCCGTCGAGCCCATGCTCGCGACCAGGGCCGCCGGGCTACCACCCGACGACGAGGACTGGGGGTACGAGCTGGACTGGGCCGGCCGCCGGTGCGCCGTGTTCGTCTCGGGCGGCCGGATCAGGATCGCCGCCGCCGACGGGACGGACGTCACATCCTGGTATCCCGAGCTGCGGCCGCTGGGCGACGCGCTGGCGCCGCTTGAGGCCGTACTGGATGGGGAGATCGTCGCCTTCGACGGCGCGCGGGTCTCGCCGGAGTTGCTGGGACGCCGCAAGGCGCCGCGCGACGCGGCGGCCGCGCGCCGGGCCGCCGAGCGCACCCCGGTGCAGTTCCTGGCGTACGACCTGCTGTGGCTGGAGGGCCACTCGACGGTGGAACTGGTCCGCTATGCCGAGCGGCGGGAGTTGCTGGAGGGTCTGGCCGTCGCCGGCGACAACTGGCAGACCCCGCCGTACTTCCCGGGCGGCGGCACGTTCGCGCTGGAGGCCGCCGCGGCCCAGGGTCTCGGCGGCGTGGTGGCCAAGCGGCTGGACTCCCCCTACCTGCCGGGCCGGCGCAGCCGCCTCTGGCTCGCCGTCGGCACGTGACTTTTCATCAGACTTTTCGCCGTAAAGATCCCGTCCGCGGTGCCCGCGTTTCCGTACTCCACGGCAGAAGTTGGTGATATTCCCTTGGCCGCGGCCCGCGTCACCCGATCAGGGGATTACCAGGGCACGCGACGGAAAGGTCTGTACATTAATGCACTGCCCGATGCCCGACCCGACCGCTGTTGTGAGCTCGGATATGTCTGCTGATCTCTGGAATTCCGCCGCCCACGTCCTCGACTCCAACTGGTCCCACGACCACATGGTCCCGTCCCGCCGCCTGTATCCCCATCAGTGGAGCTGGGACGCCGCCTTCATCGCCATCGGGCTCGCCTACGTGAATCCCACGCGCGCCTGGCGCGACCTGCGCAGCCTTTTCGAGGCGCAATGGCCGGACGGCCGCGTGCCACACATCGTCTTCGACCCCCGCACCGCCGAGGGTGACTACTTTCCCGGTCCGGCCTTCTGGGACGTGCCCGCGTACGGCGACCGCCCCGCCCGGGGCAGCACCGGGCTGGTCCAGCCGGCGCTGCACGCGGTCGCCGCGTGGGAGGTCTACCGGCGCGCCGCCTCGCATGGCGCCGCCTGTGCCCGCGAGGCCGGCGAGGAATTGGCCTGGCTCTACCCGCGCCTGGTCGCGCAGCAGGAGTATCTGACCGGCTCCCGCGACGCGGGCGGGGACGGCCTGGCCAGCATCGTGCACCCGTGGGAGTCGGGGCTGGACAACAGCCCGTCGTGGGACGCCGCGATGTCGGCCGTGCCGGCCGACCCGACCCTGCTGGAGCGCTACCGGCGCCGGGACCTGGAGGTCGCGGACGCGGCGCACCGGCCAACGGACGTCGACTACGCGCGCTACCTCGGGCTCGTGGTCAACTACCGCGACGGCGGGTACGCGGACACCGACCTCGCACGCCGGCACGCGTTCGTCGTCGAGTGCCCGTCCTTCAACGCGATCCTCGCCGCCGCCGAGCTGGCGTTGGTGCACATCGCCGGCGTCGTCGGCGCCGACCCCGAGCTGCACCGCGAACGCGCCCGGCGGATCACCACGGCGATCTCGACACACCTCTTCGACCCCGCCACGCGCACCTTCCACGCCCGGGACGTGCGCACCCGTACGCTCAGCCCGGCCCGGTGCATCAACGGCCTGGTCCCGCTGCTGCTGCCCGGGCTGCCCGCCGAGCAGGCGGCCGCGATCATGGCCGAGGCCGCGTCGCCGCGCTTCGGCCTGCCCGAGCAGACCGGCCTACCGGTGCCGAGCCACGACCGGACCGCGCCCGAATTCGACGCGTTGCGCTACTGGCGCGGGCCGGTCTGGATCAACATCAACTGGCTGCTGCGCCGCGGCATGCTGCTGCACGGCTACCGCGCCGAGGCCGAGGAGCTGCGCACGGCGATGGTGCGGCTGGTGCACCGGTCCGGGCATTTCGAGTATTTCCACCCGGACACCGGCGAGGGGATCGGCGCCCCGGCGTTCAGCTGGACCGCCGCCCTCTCGCTCGACCTGCTCGCGGACCGCAGCGTGCCCGCCTACGCCCGAGCTGCCTGACCCCGCCGGCCCGCGCGAGATCAGAACAGCGCGGGAGATCAGAACAGCTCGGCGGCGATGGTCGTGTCCGCG
>Ga0307516_10009040_pt1 | contig 11160 bp, 13 predicted proteins | sample 19_EM_MG_FD_203310 | JGI IMG/M metagenome (GOLD analysis project Ga0307516, IMG submission 203310) | Populus trichocarpa ectomycorrhiza microbial communities from riparian zone in the Pacific Northwest, United States - 19_EM | ecosystem: Host-associated > Plants > Roots > Unclassified | place...
TCATTGGCGCAGTCCGCCCGTTCGATGACCACGGACTGGATGTGGCGTTATACACGATCCCGACACCACCCGTTATGCTCGGCAGAAGTGGACTGGGTGGGTCGACACATCTTCCCAAGTCCTCAGTCCTTCGCATGTAGTACCTGCCAGCACACGCACAGATGTTGGGCCTTGCGTCTCAGATTACCCCCTCAGGGGATCCTGAATCTACCCTTCCAAGATCAGCGGATGTGAGAAATATACCAGGAATGACTGACAATGCTCACCTGGTACAGGAAGTCTATCAACCCAGGAACCCACCGATCGTCTTCGGCTTTCTTCAAATTCTTCGGTTCTGCAGGAAGTCGGCAAGCAGGTGTAATCCTACCGATCGGATTACTACGACGCCATCGAGGGAGCGCCGCACAACGCATCCCTCCCCCGACTTCATGAACACTCAACGGACGCACGGGGCATCCTAGGGCGTGATACATCCGTGCCTTGAAAGCGGTTAAAAGGTTGGATCCCAAACAAAACGCAAACCCACTTTGCAGTCAGGTGACATCGTTTGAAATCCACGCTCCCACCAAAGTAAAGTCTTGTTCCAGTTAATTGCAAACAAACGGCACGCATCAGCAAAACCGTCCGGAGTCTCTGTGGCGCTGTGAGCTTCTGTGTCACCAAAGGGTATGTCTGTGGTGATCGTTGCTATATGATCGCTATGGCGCGCACAGCGCCACAGCAATCGGACGGTTTTGCTGATGCGGTGATCCCACTTCCTCCTCGTCGGTACGTGTTGTGACTGTGGTTAGGAGCCTCTGACCAATTCGTCATGTGCAAGTTGTTCGCAGTCTATGCGCACGATCTTGGATGCCAACGCGTACGAGTCGTGGTTGTTTATAAATTGAGGGTCTGAGAAAGCTGGGCAGATGTGCTGTACGGCTCCGCGTCTTCCCAGGGACCTTTGAATTGATCTCTTAGTGGTTTTGATTCTCGGAGATGACGTGATTGAGCTTCACAAGGTTTGTTCAGTCACCAAGGTCGCTGAAGGACCGAACGCGCCTACCAAGTCCTTGAAAATCAAAGTGACCTTCGTGCATGGGGTCGCCACAAATACATAAAGACTGGATGTCCTTCAGTGCTTTGGTTGCGGATCAGCTCAAAGTAGCGGGTTGATCCAATTCGAGGACTTCGAGGAGACACAGAACGAGTGCGAGGATGTTGTATTTGGCGGGGGTAGAAGACTCAATTGACCACAATCCGGGAGAAGGCTAAAGACATTCTGTTTGGTGGGATACTGAATCTTTGAAGTGGTACACGCTCCCACAGGCCGTGGATTGGAAAACGACTACACATTGGTCCAGGAACTCTGTTGCTGGAAGGGAACGGTTGAACGAGACGTTGCGTGTAGCGTCGTCGGCTGAGATCAGGGTTATGAACGGTAGACGGGGCATTGCAACAACTATGACGAACCATTCATCATCCCTACGTATGTCTGGAGCTGGATACGACCTTTAGCGTGTGAGGTCGTGGGTGTGGGTTCAGCGCTCGTGACTTTCTGTGGCGGCAAACCACTGGACCTCTCTGCCATCCAGCAAAGGGCAAGGACACCATTCTCCATAGTAACCTTTTCACGCGATATCGCGGAGTCTGCAGCAAACCGATTTCTTTGTTCTGTGGGAGCGAGAGTTCGTTCCGCTCGCCGGATGCAAACGAAGGCTGGTCCGGATCAGCCACGACTTTGCCCCATTTCCCACGTTAATAAACACTCCCCTTCGCCTTTGCATCGAAATCACCCCCTCTAGATTCGCAACCGGTCGACCCCTGCCTTGTTCCTGGAATAGTCATGCCCTTGGCTTCTCTCTCTTGATCTCCGATTCGCGTAAGAACGCCTTTGTGAAAACTGCGTCTGGTGTCACCATTTTCTGCCTCCACAAAGGCGCGATCCACGACCTTTCCATATCGCGACGGCCCTTATCGATATCCCGAGGAACGTGACGGATTATCTCTGTAACGAAACAATGTACAGGTGCGTTCTCCCCTTGTGCTCGCTGATCGATCTAGAGTGTAGGACGCGAAAAAGAAAGGGAGAACGTTCGTCGAAGGGGAGCTGATACATCGCTGTACCGGCGAGGCGTTGCCAGGGTAGATTGAATGGTGATGTAGACGTGGAATCCTGATAGTCTGATACTCGGGCGTTTTGGGCTGTAACGCCAGCTTCGTTCGGAACGATATAAAAGGTGTAGGATGGCTGTCTGGGGGAGACCGTCCCTCTCCCTCCTTGATCTGGTCCCGACGCTTTGTTTCTCACACTTTGCCTCGGATATTTGTCCTTGTTTCTGTGTCCCTCGGTCCGCCACCACCCAACGGTTGTCTTTCAGTTCGGGTATCTTATTCTACAAGACGTGACCCAAAACGAGTGTCCAGTAAAGTCTGAAGGTAAACTGATATTTAAATAAATAAAAAAGAGACCGTTCTAATCTACAGAAGGACCTGGATGAAACCGGCCGGGAACACGTCGGGGCCGTAGAGGAGGAACAGGACGGCTGGGACGAAATTGGTAAGTGATTCGCCGCATCCACCGATAAGGAAATCAACTCACCCAAACCCAGTGCGTCCTTCCTCGTCCAGCCCTTCCGAGGCGCCCCGAACAGGAAGCAGATCCTCTCCAGGTGGTCGCACTCCGTGTTCCTCCTCAGCTTCTCCCACTTACACTTCTTGGCGCGTCCCTCCTTGGCTCTCCCCTTCCCCTTCCCCTTCCCCTCCGCCTCCTCCTCCTCAGCCTCCTCCTCGGCTTCCTCATCGGCCTGTCCCTCCTCCTCTTCGCCATCCGTGCCTTGCTTTGGCTTGGACGTGCCCGGCGATCGGCGGAGCGACGGCTCCTGGTTTACCGCCATCAGTTTCGCCTCGAGCTCGTCTGCGACTACAAGACCCGATCGAGATCAGTCCTCGCGCCAAATCGAAATGAGAGGAAACGCTTACGTCTCGAGAGAGCGGCCACAGAGGAATCACCCTCGTTCGACTTGATCGCGTCCGGTTGGGGGGTCGACTCTGTCCGGCGGATCGCTCCAATGAGGCCCTTGAGGTAGCCCTCTATGTTCCTGGAGCGATCTCCGTTTGCGGCCTTCGTCTCCCGGAGCGGCTGTTGCCAGGTTGACGAATTAGTGAAATGATGAACGATAACGCAGTAAAAAAAACACTTACTGATCGTTTGAGGTCGTCTTTTATTAATTCATCTAATCTGGCGAGAGCCATCTCGGGTACTAACCCCCCGGAGGGTTGTCCATTGTGGACGCTGTACAGGGTGTCGTTGAGCTGGTCCCTGAATCTGGTGAGGGTCTGGTCCCAGCCCTCTTTTCTCTCGGCCGCTCTCTCGGCCGCTTCGATGGGGGTATACCTCCGCCTCCCCTTCGCGGATTTCACGGTCCGTGTGGGACCGGACGATGACGCAATGGGAGCGGGAAAGGGGATTTCAGGCGGGGCCTGCGAAACCGCGTAAGTGAATGATGCTAACGGCGATATAGACCGACTTACCGTGACCGGGTTGAAGGGGGGCGCGCTGAGGTGGAGGGGATCGGGTTGGGGGTATTGGCCCCACACTGTATGACAGATTGTGAGTATGCAAGTCGGCATCGGAAAACGAGAGGAGTTAACTCACATTCCTCATAGGATTGGCCATAAGTTGGGGGCTCGTGGGTCGTGGGCAGGGAGGAGGTCCCTGCTTCGGCAAAGAAACCATAACCCAGGTAATCCGTGTTGGGGACGGCCTGGGTCAGGGGATTCGGGTGGTGTGTGTGGACGGTAGGGGCGCCGTACAGCTCGGGGGAGAAGGAGTAGGCTAATCAAAGCAAGTGAGTAACTGAAGCTCGATGAGTGGTGGGAAAACACTTACAGCCGTACGAAAGGGTTGGGACGGGTGAGGGGACGGTGAAGGGAGGGTAGGTGGACGGGAGGGAGGGGGAGGTTGTTGGCTGTATGGGGAAGGTGGCCATGGCCGAGCCCTGGTAAAACGGGGAACGGCGCCCTGTGATCGAAGAGTGAGTCTCCGAACGATGGTCGTTAGAGTGTAGCACATGGCTTACCTTCGTCAGGGAGCTCCCCATTGGTCTGGTACAATGATATCGGGGCAGTGGACGGACTCGGGAAATCCGGGTAGTTGTTCACATCCCCGAATACGTCCACTCCCCCGTACGGCTGGCTCGGGCCAGCGCCACTTGACTGGTCCCAGTTGAGTCCTTCATAGCCGAGATCGTTGCCGTAGCAGTAGCTGGTATCGAACCCGGTGAGGTCATCGATGTTGAACTCTGGGAACGTGCTGGAAGACATTTGCGATGTGGGTTGTTGGAGTGGAAGGTTCGATGAGGATGTCGAGGGTTGTGAGGATGCGAAGGTGGGTGAGAGGACGATGGGGGATGGGGTACCGTCGACCCTCGAGGGGTGTTTTTATATCTGAAAGGACTTTCCTTTGGGCTTTGAGGAGGGTGGCCACCCGGTGAGCCACTGATGCCTGCATACAAAGATTGTCTTTCCCAGCGCGCTTAACGACCCCTTTGACAGCGCCGTGGTTTCTTTTTCCTGGCCTCGTGCGCTTCTTTCATCGTCAATGGTCGGTGCCTAACCCGAGTAACGGCCCACCTGCACATGTCCCTTCCCGCTTGATTTGCAAATTCCTCTCGCCACTCGCTGCCCCAGCCAGGTGGTCTCAGTCCTGTGCGTCCTGCATCCCACCATCTTATCTGTCATTCAAGAGACGGATTGAGATAAAGGAACAAAGTAGACTTTCATGCCGGATCTTTTGCCACATGGGATACGGTTTGTTCATGCAAATCCCGTTGTTCTCGGGCCCCCCATGGCGTTTGATAGATTCGATCTCCGTAAACCGTCGACGTTACTCAATGGGTCGCATATCTGTTCCACGGCCTGCCCGCTTATCCTGATTGCGATTTGTGGTGCGTGGTGGGAACTCGAACGACGAAGGCGGGAAGGGAAAGGGGGATTGGACGCTTTGGTGTAGTACCCTTCGTTGTGCTGACCGTGCATTGACCCTCCCGGCCGGATAATCGGAAGGTACCAGCCGTTCGGGCCTTCCCGCCTCGACCGGTCCGTCAGTGCTGTGGCTCTGACGTTCGCGCCGTGGATATCTGATGCCTTTCAGCCTTAAATGTCATACCCAGTCCAGCGCTACCATATTCTCTGAGGAGAAGCGCCTTCCAATTCCTGAAATACAGATCTACGATGTGGTTGACGTTCGTTTTGGCAGGGCATTCATTCAGGATCGTCGTTGGTTAGGGTACGTTCATAGAGTCATTCGACAGAGGGATGTCCGTTCAATTTCTTGTGGTAGTGCGGCTATCTCTCCAAAATTGAACTTGAGGAATATATTCGGTGCCGGCCAGAGTTACGCGCTTTCGTTTCTACATATCACAGTACCCTCCCCTCGTGTCTGTTGATCGGAAACCCTAACCCAACGGTGGGGATGAACCTTACGCCCACGTTCCCCTCAAGGCTCATGCCACCGGGACGCCGGGTGGCGCGCGGCGCTTACCAACAAACCCAATTTACAAAGCGCAACTCATCAAAACTCCTTCCGCCGAGCGTTTGTTCGGTTATTGAACGGCCTGGTCGTGCCCTTTCAAACCGGATTTCAAGTGGGATTGGTCCACCGTTCCTGAGCTTGCGGTTTGAGTTGCCGGGTAGTGGGTCTGATGGGGATGCGCGCGGCATGTTTCTGCGAACGCTCTTGCGATCCTGGCAAAGATGGGACTCGAACTTGTCAACAAGTTCGACCATGGGGGTTTGCCGTTTAGACTTGGCATACTGTTTCTCCGGGTTCCGATGGAGGATTTGTGTCATCGGGGGGATCTCGGTGGGCGTGAAGGAAGGCACATGAGTACCATGAACGAGGAGGCTCAGGGTCAAGTCGCTATGAGCCCCGGCCAGGTTGGTGAGCATCCGTTCTTGTATTTGATCGACTGCTCCGCTGGCAGTCTCACCGTGTGGGGGATTTCAACGAATCCGGCTTTACGCGTGTAGTCCATGAGAGCCAATGCGGGTTCAAGGATTCTTGTGAACTAAATACTGGTTACAGAGCGTGGACCAGTACAAACTACTCGACGAAATACGATACCGTAACTTTCTCCGTCGTGCTGTTCCAACCTGGGTACCCGCCTACTTGGAGTAAAATATCATTAACTAGATCGTGCTCGTCACGTTACGATATGGTCTTCTCCCTCGGAGCCAACAATTCCGAGGCGCATCTCGCGCCTTGGCATTCGTCGAAGGGGATGTGCAATGGTGCTCCGCGAACCTCCCAGTGGGGTCCACATGCACACTGGTTCCGACAGATCGTTCATCGTTCTTCTCGTTCTAATATTCGTAAGGGTGATACGCTTGGCGGGTTTGATCCTCTCCTGATTGTCGTGGGGTCGATGTTGGGCCCTGCGATCGATCACGTCTGCTGTAATAATTGTAGGACGGACTGACCACTTGGTTCATAGAGGCACCACAGATACAGGGCATGAAAGTGTGTAAGCAGCCCAGATGGCGAGAACCGAAGGAGAAAACACTTGGAAGTGAGGTAGAGGTGCTTCAATCTTCGATCGATTGAAAAAAAAAAACGATCAGCGACTTTTCCTTTTTCGTCCACTCGAATACGATTTGGAACGCTCCAACGGGACGAACACCGTCAGGAGGTCCAGAATTTCCATCATGTGATCGCTCGGGAGTGGACAGCGAGCCGAAGGCAGGTCGCGGCAAACTCGAGTTTGTGACCAACTCGAGTCAGTTGGAATCCGAAGGCAGGCCTGGGGCAAAGAAGGTGACAAGAGCCTGGACGATTAAAGGTGCCAGTGAGGAGTGAGGGTGTGGGAATGTTGCGATGACACGCACTTCGCGGTGCGGGACTTGACGTCGGCGAAAAGGTGTTTTCGGGTGCACGGAGTCCTTGAGTTGGAGACGAGGAAATCCCCCGGATTGCCTTTGGGTTGTCGTGCAGGGCGAGGTCCTGGGGGAACGGGTTTCGGTCCACGAACCAACGGCCCGAAACCGGCGCCAAAGCGGACTTATCGTCCTCCATCACCGCGCCAACCTCTCATGCAAGTCCGTTACATCCCATCCCATGCCATATAATTCCCTGGTTGTTGCCTCCCCCGCGTGCACACTCCGACTCCTTGAAACGTGAGTCCCGCAGGATTGTGGTCATGGTAAATGAGGCTAAAGGTGAGGGGAGAGAAAAAGCGAACGTTTCAAAAGGTGCGCGGTGACCGATGAGCGCGATATTTTAGGTGGGTGTTAGGGACACCGAGCCTGGTTTGGTCCGTGAAGGACACCTTTGTGGCGTCGCCTCAGTCGGCTGGATCACCAAAGGCGCCTTTTTCCTCGTTCCGACTGCTGCGACACCAACACTCCGGAGAGGGATTTGACCCAAAGGGTCGACCAGAGGATCCATATTGACCACTCCCGACCCGGTTACCACCCCAAATGCCGCACCAGCCCAGCTCACGTCTCGGGCACTGTTAAGTACCCGAACACCATGCACCGGCGGGCCGAGTTGATGTGCCTTGCAGCCACAGGACCTAGTCGATATGTCTTATATGCAGCCACAGAGCCAAGTTGGTGTGTCCATGCAGCCGCAGGGTCGTTTATCGTAGCGGTGATCCGGGGGGAGTCCTATTCCAATCTTCACTTGAATCCCACCCGTTTTAAGCCCTGCGCGGCAATGGTTGATGCGGACATACAGTTTCTACTGTATGTATAAAGTATGTGTGTCCGAGCACACCATTTCCTAGTCCTTCCTTTCCCTCCCCCACACGCCCCTTCACCAACGAAAGTTATTTTATTCCTTTCGCTGGGTATAATGGAAAAGGAGAAGAGCTGTGGGTTGCCCTTCCACCCTACTGTTCATTACGCGCAACTCACATTCACGCTTCACGCGTTGCTAGCTTTGGGGTCCCCAGCTCCCTCTACTGACGGGAAACCTACGAAACTAGGCGATGGGAGGCTCACTGCCAAGGAGGCGCACCCAAACATCGACGAGTCGGCATTGATCACGAAGATCGATATTCGCGTCGTTCCAGTCCTCTGTCTGCTGTTCGTCTTTACCTTCTTGGACCGCGTCAACATCGCCAACGCTGCTGTCTATGGGATGGGCAAGGATCTGAAATTGGTTGGAAATCAGTACAACGCTGCTCTCACGATCTTGTAAGTTATGGGCGCACTTCGTGCGATCCACTCTAACCCGATTTACCGTTTCGTATAAAGCTTCCCACCATATGTCTTCCTCGCAATTCCCGGCAACTTATTGCTCAAGCGCTTCCGTCCCCGCGTCTGGCGTAAGTTAAACTCGCCGGTGATGCCCCTCGATTCGCACGAGCTACTAACTTGCCGTTCTTTCTCCCAGTCTCCGCGTGCATGTTCATTTTCGGATGTGTTACCATCGCTCAGGGTTTCGTGAAGAACTTTTCTGGACTGCTCACTACTCGTTTCTTCCTTGGTTTGGCTGAGGCCAGCGTCTTTCCTGGATGTTATTACCTCGTCGCCATGTACGTCTTTTGGTCTCTCGGGTCAGAAGTACGATCGCCCTGAGTTTTTTGAGCAGGTGGTACAAGCGCGGCGAGGCCCAGAAGCGTTTCACTTTCCTTTTTTGTTCTACGAGTATTGCTGGGGCTTTTGGCGGCCTGCTGGCCTACGCTATCTCTAAATTGGAGGGCAAGGCTGGATTGGCTAGCTGGCGGTGGGTGTTCGTCATCGGTGTGTCTATCCTTCCTTGTGGTCGTGCATTTGATTGACTTTGTGGTTTCAGAGGGTCTAATAACCGTCGGATTCGCCGTTATCGTATTCTTCGTTACTTCGGACTTCCCTGAGCAAGCCAAGTGGCTGTCCGATGACGAGAAAGCCTTTGTCAAAGCCAGGCTCGCTGAGGATATGGGCGATTCTCAACTTGATGTTCAGCCGACCTGGAGGGACGTTCTCGGTGTCTTGAAGGATTTCAAAATCGTCCTCGCCGGTCTCGCCTACTTCGGACTCATTGTCCCTGCGTATGGCTACGCCTACTTCTCACCCACAATCATCAGATCCCTCGGCTACAGCCCCGTCAAGACCCAGCTCTACTCAGTCCCTCCTTGGGTCGCCACCTTCGCGTTGAGCATGATCGCCGCCATCGCTTCAGATCATTACAAGAAGAAATACATCCTCATCCTCCCGCTGCTGCTCGTCTCCGTTACCGGGATTATCATCCTCTTGAACGTCCACCACAGCGTGAACGTGAGGTACGGAGCGTTGTTCCTATATATCATGGGCGTACCCTCCGCTCTCCCTATTGTCCTTTGTTGGTTCAGTGTCAATCGTGAGAAGTCAACGGTTTCTTTCGACTCTATCATCTGACGACCATTTCCAACAGTCGGAGGACACTTGAAGCGCAGCGTTGGTACCGCCTTCCAGATCGGATTTGGTAACTGCGGCGGGCTCGTCGCCACCTTCAGTTTCTTGGCCAAGGATGCTCCAAAGTACGTCGGGGGTTACTCCATCTCCCTCGGATTCATCGGTTTGGCCGCCATCTCCTGCACCCTCTACTTCTTCGCCCTCATCTCCGAGAACCGCAAGCGTGCAAGAGGTCTGAGCGAGCACCATGGGAAGAACGAAGACGAGAAAGCGATGTTGGGTGACTTGAGCCCAGATTATCGCTACATGCTGTAAAATGCCCCGTTGCGCATGCCGATGGTATCGGGGTTCCACTTGTTAACAAGCCATTTTATCACACGTTCTAATGTGCTTTTAATCCACAAGTACCACGCCGGTATCGTTATCGTGGTCTTTTATTTCGACAAATAGGATGGTTTGTTGTAATGACCGCTCGAGAAGCAGGACCGTGGACGTGCTACTCTGCGACTTAAACCCCAGTTTCCTACCTCACTCTACGGATTCCTCAAAACTTCACCCGGTGAACCGTTCTACCCCTGTCCCGGTGTTCGGTGGTCCTGGATCAGGGGGCCGGGGGAGCCTGACGCCAGACGTTAGCACCCTCACCAAATATGCGTCTTTCCGAACTTCGTTACTACCTCGTCCCACAGTGTCCTCTGAATACTTGAGTTCGCCTCGGATCACCAGCTTCGCGGGTAGTATGACCACCGGTACACGCATACGCGTTGAACCTTGTGTCTCGGGTCACCTCTCACGGGATCCCGAATCTACCCTTCCAAGATCAGCGGATGTGAGAAAGATACCAAGAGTAGATGAGGATGCCCGCCACGTACAGGAAGTATAGTAACCCAGGAACCTGCCGATCGTCTTCAGCTTTCTTCAAACTCTTCGGTTCTGCGGGGGGTCGACGAGCAGGGAGGGAAGCATTGAGCGATTCTGACCAAGGACGCCATGTGGTGCAGGGTTGGGTTGTTCGAAGCCACCCAGACCGAGAAACCGGACGGTGGTGACAGCTCATTGAACCCATGACACCTGCGCTGAATACGGTTCAAATATAGACGTCGTATTGCCAGAGCTCTGATCGACACAGAGTGTAGGGGTTTGAGTTGGCTTGACTTTTGGAACGCGTAGATATCGAGGCAGGACACGCACAACATATCCCTCCCATGACTTCATGAACGCTCAACATACGCATGAGACATCCTAAGGCGTGGTACATTCGTGCCTTGAAACCGGTCAAAAGGCTGGATTCCAAACAAAACCGTGAAGCCACTTTGCAGTCAGATGATATCACTTGAAAGCCGCGCTCCCACCAAGTAAACTTTTCTTCCAGTTAACTGCAAAAAAACGGCACAGTGATCCCACTTTCTTCTCGCGGGTACGCGTCGTGAGTGTTGGGGAGCCTCCGACTTATTCGCCGTTCCGAGTTGTTCGCGGTCTATGCGCACGATCTTGGTTGCCAACGCGTACGAGTTGTGGTCGTTTATAAGTTGAGGATCTGAGAGAGCTGGGCGGTGTGCTTTGCGGCTCCGGCGTCTTCCCGGGGGCCTTTGATTGAATCTCTTCGTGTTCTTGATTCTCGGAGATGAGGTGATTAAGCTTCAGAAGGTTTGTTCAGCCATCAAGGTCGCTGGCGAACAGAACGCACCTACCAAGTCCCCGAAAATCGAAGTGACCTTCGCACCTGAGGTCGCCACGAAGACATAAAGACTGGATGACATCCGGTGCTTCGGTCACGAAGCTCAAAGTAGCGGCTTGAGGCAA
>Ga0307516_10009041_pt1 | contig 11160 bp, 7 predicted proteins | sample 19_EM_MG_FD_203310 | JGI IMG/M metagenome (GOLD analysis project Ga0307516, IMG submission 203310) | Populus trichocarpa ectomycorrhiza microbial communities from riparian zone in the Pacific Northwest, United States - 19_EM | ecosystem: Host-associated > Plants > Roots > Unclassified | place...
TTGGCAAAGCCCGCCACACCCCCTAAACCTTCGCCCTGAATTCGATAGCTGTTGTTGGGATCGATCTCGCTCAACTCAACTCTTCCGGTGAAGCGCGCTTTCAATGGACCCATCTTCGCGAAAATGGTCGCAGCGAACTCAGTTTCGGAAAGCATCGACAGAGTTTCACAGCCTGGGATACACTCTATAAGAATGTTTAAGTCATTGAGTGCGGCCCACACAGCGCTTTGCTTCGCCGGAATCGTATAGCTTCCCGTAAGATCCATCGCGTTTCTATTCCATGATGTCCAACGACTATCAGCAGCAGCTCTTTCGCTGCACCATAGGAAACCAACACGATGTTAAGATTAGCGGCTACCTAGTCTCTGATGGTGCCGTCTCTGTCGATACCGCTTAGCAAGACTCCACAGTGTTGGCGCACTCGATGACGGCAGCGTCATTCGGATGCCGCATTCAACGGGCGTTGGTGGGTGGCGGATCCGGCGTTACAGCGACTGACCTCATTTTCGGTCTCGTGCCGCTAGTATTTGATAGCGGCGGGGTCGCGGCAGACACCCTGCCCCGACGGCGTTTGCTGCGCTTCAACAGCGCTAGTCTGAGCCATGCAGACTTTTCAAGTGTCTGCGGACCTGCATTTTCGCCTGGAGGTCCGCAATCTCACTATCAGAGATACTTAGGCCGTCACCAACGCCACCGGTTTCGGCTCATGCATGCTCCGCGCAGCATTCTTGCCTACAATCCGCTCTACCTGAACGAGATTGTCCGAGAACGTGGGACAGTTTCCCATCCCACCGAACCGAGCCGCAGACACGCTGTTGACGGTGCCCTCCTCGTTGTGAGTCCGCCAATATCCGACGGTCGTAACAATGAGGCCGGCCTGCACGTCGTCGGTTATCTGGGCGACGCCCTGGAAGCCTCCGGTCCTATTGTACACTTTAACCTCATCACCATGTTCGATCATTCGCTCAGCCGCATCTTGCGGGCTAAGGAGAACAAACTGGTTGCCCTGCAGCCTCTGCTTCTTGGGCTCGTTGGCATAGTTCGTGTTCAAGAACGCGTGGCTCTTCGGAGCTACGATGCTCAGAGGATAGAGCTTGGCAAGCTCGGGCTCGTCAGCCGCACTCTCGTATGGCCTGGTGTAACCCGGAAGCGGTTCGATAGGTTCGCCACTCTGCATTTCGTTGTACAATTGACGGAATGGCGGCGCCACGAAATTTGTCGCATTGTTAAGCAGTAACTCACACTTGCCAGACGGCGTCTTGAAATTTCCCTCTGCGTGGGGCGTCCGCGTATCTGCCGCGCCCAGCTTCAGTTTCGCGTAGCCTTGCGCCCGAAGCAGGTCCATATCGATGCCCTGCACCTGCGGCGCGGTCCAGTCTATCGTGCTTTCAGCCAACTCCTTGTCCGATTTGATGAACTCGGGATCGGTAAAGCCCATCGTTTTCGCAAGCCTGCGGAAAATTTCCGCGTTCGAGCAAGCTTCGCCGGGTGGTTCGATCGCTTTCTGATTGAGCGTAAGGTAGAAATGCCCCCAGGAGAACATCATGTCATCGTGTTCGGCCGCCATCGTTGCTGGCAAGATGATATCCGCGTAGGCCGCGGTGTCGCTGATGAAGTGATCTGCGACGACGGTGAATAGGTCTTCCCGTTGAAGCCCCTTGACGATCTTGTCGACGTCCATCGCCTGGGTCACTGGATTTGTATTATAGACCATCAATGACTTGATTGGCGGATCAAGCTTCACCTCGCCTAATAGCGCCTCTCCCAACTTGAGAAGGTTCACGACACGCGTGCCCGGCTTGATCCAATCCGGTCGGCAGATCGCGCCGAAGTTCACGGGGAATTCCCATAGCGGCGCCTGATAAATGCCGCCAGCCACATCTTTCCAGGCGCCGGTCAAGGCAGGAAGCGCAATCACGGCGCGGATCGCCTGAGCTCCGCCCGCAGTACGCTCAAGCGCTACGCCGATGCGAATTGATGCGTTTCGCGACCGACCGTATTCACGCGCCAGCTTTCGTATGTCGTCCGCGCGGACACCTGTGATCTTCTCAGCCCACTCCGGTGTGCAGGTGGCTGCGTGCTGCTTGAGCTCCGGAAACCCTAGGACGTACTTGTCGACATAGTCGTGATCGACGAGGTCCTCGGCGATCAACGTCTGGATCATGGCCATCGCGAGAGCGCCGTCGGTTCCCGGCTTTGGGGCAATGTGCCAGTCTGCCTGCTTGGCAGTACGCGACCTGTACGGGTCGATGACAACGACTTTTGCGCCCTTTTGGCGCGCCTCAGAGACGAAGGGCCAGTGATGCAGGTTGGTGCTGAGCGAGTTGCAGCCCCAGATGATGATATATTTCGAGTAGGCGAAGCTTTCCGGGTCCAGCGCGTTGGTGGGGCCGACGGTGAGGAGCCATGCCGTCGAAGAGCCTGAGGCGCAATAGGTCTTCTCGCAAACAGTGGCACCGAGCTTGTTGAAGAATGCGTCGCCGACCGTAAGGCCCTGTACGAGACCTTCATTGCCGAGATAGCTGACCGGCAGAATGGCTTCTGCGCCATCGTCTGCAATAATTTTCGTCCAGCGCTGTTTGATCTCCGCTAGCGCCTGGTCCCAGCTGATCCGCACGAAGGCCCGGCTACCCTTTGGCCCGTTCCGCTTCAGCGGATACAGCACGCGATCTGCGTTGTAATGGCGATCCGAGTAATCGTTGAGTTTCACGCATAACCCGCCACGCGTGACCGGATGCTTGGGGTTTCCACGAACGTTGACCAACTTGTCACCTTCCACGGTATAAAGCATTGCGCAGGTGTCGGGACAATCGTGGGGGCAACCGCCAAAAAATTCCCTCGTGTTCGCCTTCGTCGTTGGAGTGCTGGCAGACATCGGCATATTCCTTCTACCGTTCGGTCAGTGGAACTCTGCGCCTGGGACTTACGGTCGCCAAGAGCGCCCCTTTTCGTAGTTAAATCCAACGACTCAACCGAATTGAGTACCGGTTGCCGCGAATCTGTTGGTGCCAGCTTGGCTTTGGCAATCCGGCCGGACTCAGGCCTTTCATTCGGACCGGTACTTCACTGACCGGGCCTTCGGGTTGGATTATCGATGAATCCTTGGTCGCGGGCTTTGCATGGCGACAAAACATGGCGGCAACATCATTTATGAGATCGCATGCCCCACTCCTGGTAGACACGTTCGGGCGCCGAATTGAATATTTGCGGCTTTCGGTGACGGACCGATGCGACTTGCGCTGCTCCTACTGCATTCCAAAGGGATTTCGCGGGTTTCAGGAACCAGCGTCATGGCTGCGGTTCGAAGAAATCGAGCGCCTGATCTCCATTATGGCTCCTCGTGGACTGAAGCGTATCCGGCTAACAGGTGGCGAGCCACTCGTGCGGCGAGACTTGCCAGATCTCGCGGCGCGCCTTGCGGCAATACCGGGCATCGAGGACCTTTCTTTGAGCACCAATGCGACCCGATTGCATGCACTCGCGGTACCGTTGAAAGAGGCCGGTGTGCGGCGCGTCAACGTCAGTCTCGATTCTCTTCGTGCCGATCGCGTCGCCGCGATCTGCGGCCGCGATGTTCTCGAAAAAATCCTGACCGGGCTTGCGGCCGCCAAGCAGGCCGGTTTCGCGCCGATAAAGGTCAACATGGTCGCGATGCGTGGTGTGAATGACGATGAAATCGATGACATGGTCGACTTTTGCATCGAGCAAGGATTTGTCCTTCGTCTGATCGAAGCGATGCCAATGGGGACAACAGGTCGAAACACCCAATTCCTCGACCTCCAGCCGATCCGACAGCGCTTGCAGCAAGAACGCGGCCTCGTCGCAGGCAACGTACCCGGCGGGGGACCGGCGCGATATTTGAAAACGCCAGACGGCCGATTCGGCATCGGTTTTATCACCCCGCTGTCGGAACATTTCTGCGCCACTTGCAATCGGGTGCGGTTGGCAGCCGACGGGACAATGTATCTTTGCCTCGGTCAGCGGGAGCAGCTGGCATTCGGTCCACTATTGCGTCGCGGCGCCAGCGACGGGGAGATAGTGGAGGCACTTCGTTCAGCGATGAGCCTAAAGCCGGAGCGTCACGAGTTCAACGAAAAGCCCGGGAAACTTTCGCGAATCATGGCCGCGACGGGCGGCTAATCGATGCCACCATGATGTTCGAACGAGGAACGACAATGCCACATGTGGTCACTGGCAACTGTAGCGACTGCAGATTCACGGATTGCGTTCTGGTTTGTCCGGTGGCGTGTTTCCATGGCGACATTCAGCGCATGTACATTGATCCGATAGCATGCGTCGATTGCGCTGCATGTGTTCCAGCCTGCCCGGTTCACGCTATCAGCGAAAGCGCGGATCTTTCGGAGGACCAGCTGATGTGGGTTCAAATAAACGCCGAGAAATCGAGCAGCACACCCGTGATCCGGAGTAAGCAGACGCCTTTGGCGGGTGCAGAGGATCGACGAGCCGCCTTGGGCTATTCCTGAACGCATCAAACTGTAATGGCCTACCTGTGAACAGAATTGGAACAGCCGATAACCCCTTGCGTGTTGCGATCGTTGGAAGCGGGCCCAGCGGTTTCTACGCTGCTGAGGCTTTGCTGCAATCGGAACACACGACCGAGGTCGACATTCTCGAACGCCTCCCCGTCCCTTACGGGTTGGTCCGCTATGGTGTCGCGCCTGATCACCCGCGATTAAAGGATGTCGCGGACACGTACGCAGCCATCGCCCGGCATCCGCACTTTTCGTTCGTCGGCAACGCGTCATTCGGCAAAGATTTCACCCTTGAAGAGTTGGCAGATTGCTATCACGCGGTAATCTTTGCCACAGGGGCGGCAACAGACCGGAAACTTGGCATCCCCGGCGAGGATCTTCAGGGGAGCCACGCAGCCACTGCCTTTGTCGGATGGTACAATGGACATCCCGACTACCGAGATCTTGAGTTCGACCTTTCAAGCGAATCCGCCATCATCATCGGCCAGGGCAACGTCGCCATCGACGTCTGCCGGATCCTGGCGAAGTCAATTGATGAATTGCGAAGAACCGATATCGCATCACACGCACTGGACGCCCTGGCCGAGAGCCGCATCCGCGAGATTCATCTCATTGGGCGCCGAGGCCCGGTTCAGGCACGCTTTACCACGAAGGAGTTGCGCGAGCTCGGCCAACTCTCCGAATGCGATCCTTTTGTAGATCCTGATGATCTGCTCTTGAGCGAGACGTGCAAGTCCGAACTGAGCGACGCTCGCGAGCCAGCGCGCGCGCGCAATTTTGAAATATTCCGAAGCTTCGCCTCGCGTGGCCAGGAAAAGCCGAAATGCTGCCGCGTCCACTTCTTCCTGAGCCCACGAGAAGCACTTGGGGGACATCGGCTCGAGGAACTGGTCCTTGAGCGAACCCGGCTCGTTGGCGCCGCCGGTCGTCAAGAGGCGATCGGCACCGGGCAGACGTTGTCTATCAACGCCGGACTAATGATTCGCAGCGTCGGCTACAGCGGAATTCCGTTGGAAGGGGTTCCATTTGATGAGAAGCTCGGCACCGTTCCCAACAAGGACGGCCGCGCGGAAGTGACAGCACCGAATGGATTTCCTGTCTATGTCACGGGTTGGATCAAACGTGGGCCGACTGGAATCATCGGGACGAACCGAGCCGATAGCATGGCAACCGTTGCGACCCTTCTCGCAGACCTGCCACACTTCAACTCTCTGCCTAAACCTGGTCGCGAAGCGTCGGTTTCCTTGCTGACGCGGCGGTCGGTGCGATCAGTATCTTTCCGTGATTGGGAAATGATTGATCAGGCGGAGAGGGCGCGCGGGCTGCCCCTAGGCAAGCCACGAGAGAAATTCACGAGGATTCCTGAAATGCTTGCGGCGAGCAGCGCCTAGCCATACGCTTCCCGGAGGCACCGAAGGTCGATGGCAATCTCGGGTTCCGCCATCGCCTCTCGAGTTGTTGACGAGAACGCTCTCTGATCGCGACGAGATCAGCAACGCAGTTGCGGCCTGGCAAATTTCGCGAAGTATCGACCGTTAAACGATTGGAGCAGCAGATGCAGTTAGCTCTCGAGATTGATCTGTCCGCTGCGTCACTGCAAACTCAAGTTTTCAAGCAAATCCACGGCTTGATCGTGTCTGGCCGCCTGAAGCCCGGTGCACGCCTTCCCGGCACCCGTGCCCTCAGCGAGCAGCTCGGGGTGTCACGCAATACGATCATACTCGCCTATGAAACATTGACCGCCGAAGGGTATCTGGAGTCCCGGGAGGGCGCTGGAACATACGTGTCAACAGCGCTTCCCGACAACTCGTTGTCGGTTGCGGACCGTTTGAACCAAAATACCACCCATACCAAGCCGGTTCACTTGTTCGTTCCGGTTGCGGACGACGCAAAGCGATCCACATTCCCCAATGAAATCGTTTGTGACTTTGCGCTTGAGAGCACTGATCCGGCCTGCTTTCCGCGCAGCGTTTGGCGCCGGCTCACCAATTGGCGCATGCAATCTTCAAAATTCAACTTGACGTATTCCGGAACACCGATGGGACTTCGGGACTTGCGTGAAACGCTCGCCGGGTATCTGGGCGCTTCTCGCGGCATTTCATGCAGCCCAGATCAAATCGTAATCGTGACCGGCGTTCAGCAGGCGCTAAATGTCGCCGCCCACCTGTTCGTCCGGGCAGGTACGACGGTTGCAATGGAAGCGCCGGGCTGCAGCACAACTGCGGATCTTTTCCGGGCCTATGGCGCAAATATTGCGCCGGTTCCTGTCGATCAAAGTGGTGTCGTCGTAAGACACTTGCCACAGTCTCGGAACGGCGTCGCCTTTGTCACGCCAGCGCGTCAGTATCCGATGGGCGTTATGCTGTCGGCGTCCCGACGCGACGTCTTGCTGGACTGGACAAATCAAATGGATTCTCACATCGTCGAGGTCGATTTCGACACCGAGATTCGGTATCAGGGCTCACCGCCGCCCCCCCTGAAGAGCCTCGATACCTACGGACGCGTGGTCTACGTCGGCTCGTTTGCAGCTTCCATCGGCCCAGGCCTGAGGGTGGGATACATGGTCCTGCCGTCCCACCTGGTGAATCCTGCCGTCCAAGCGGTTTCACTGCTCGATCACGGCTTTCCGTGCACCGGTGTTCCGTGGCTTGAACAGGCCGTGCTGAATGATTTCATCGAAACCGGTGCCTTTGAAAAGCACCTGAGAAAAATTCGCAGAACCTATATGGCACGGCGCGACTGCCTGGTCGCGGCGCTTCAAAAGCATGTCGGATCCGTTCAGATAAACCCGGTGCATTGTGGCACGCATCTGGTATGGGAACTGCCGCTGGATTTTCCCAGCGCCGTCAAATTGCAGACGCTGATGTTGAAACAGCAGATCGGCGTCTACACGTTGCGCGACCAGAATATCGGGGACGCGGACTACCTGGAGAATTGCGATCGGTATCTCTTGTTGGGATTCGCAGCTCTGCCAGAACCGGCGATCGAAGAGGGAGTCTCGAGGCTCGCTAAGGCGCTCTGACGATTCGACACAAGAAGTGAACCAGACGACGCTGACCGACTCTTCAGCGGGGCACACTGTGCGACGCGGCCTTCAAGTTTTAGCGCCCGCGGATGCGAGACAGTGCCACAAGCACAACATTCGCTGCGAACTGGTACCATCGGCTTTGCCCGCACCGGCGCTGTGAGGAGCACTCGCGCCTTACTAGGTTAGGCTTGGAAATTGCGGGCGAACTCCTACTGCGACGGCGCCGGCAGTTAGGGGCGCCAGTTTTCCACCTCAGTCATGGCGCTGCTGGTAGATATCACAAGGGAGTAAGAAGATGAACGGCACAGCTACGAATTTGGGCGACTATGAAGCCATCACAAAGGTCGTTCAACACTATCTGGACGGCGCCAAATCGGGCAAGGGAAGCGACATGAAGCCTGCCTTCCACAAGGACGCCACGATTTTTGGATATGTGGGATCTGATCTGTTTGCAGGGCCTATTCAAGGCCTTTACGACTGGAACGACTCGAACGGGCCCGCCACTGGAATCAAGTCCCGCATTTCAGAAATCGACATCGTTGGCACGATCGCGAACGTGCGTTTGGAAATCGACAACTGGACGGGATCACGCTTCACTGACATGTTCACGTTGCTGAAGTTGGATGGGAAGTGGCAAATCATGAATAAGGTCTTCCATCTCCATAGTTGAAATCGGGATCAGACATTCGAGTAATACCTGCCGCAAGACTTTTTGGGCAGCATGGTGCCGCCTTGTTCAAAACGCGCCGCGTTGTCGAGTCTAAGAAGGAAGACCCTTCTGCGGACTATCATCTTGATCCTCACCAAAGGCCTGGCGCGAGATCGACATATTGCCGATCTCGCGGAGCGACAGCCGATGTCCAGCAGTCCTTGGCAACTCCTCTCCGCGGCGTATGACATCCTCGCGAGAGCACTTGGACCCGGCCTCGGTCGGGTCCTCTTTTCTTCGGTCTTCCCAAGGCCAAGCGCGGCCACCGGCAGACGCTGCAAATTCCGCTTGGAGCTTGATTGAAGGTATCGAGTGCAATCTTTTCGCTAGTCGAGCTGATCCTTGATGATCACCTTCACGGTGCTCGTTAGGCGCCAGCGAGATCCTCAGAAGCAATCGCGTCGACGCAGCCGGGGTCAAGTATCTGGGCTCAAACCAACCTATACGGGGCGTCCGACAGAACGCACTTTGCGCCTTTGTCTGCAATCATGATTGTCGGCGTATTGGTGTTGCCCGAGGTGATAGTCGGCATTACCGATGCGTCGATAACGCGTAACCCATCCAGCCCGATCACGCGTAGGTGCTGATCCACAACCGCCAGCGGATCTTGCTCTAATCCCATTTTCGCCGTGCCGACCGGATGAAAGATCGTCGTTCCGATATCGCCGGCGGCCCTGGCAAGGGCGGACTCGCTATCATCGATCGATGGCCCTGGAATATACTCCTGCGGACGAAAGCGGCGAAGCGCCTTCTGCGTCATTAGGCGGCGAGTGACCCGGATCGCATCGGCTGCGACGCGTCGATCCTCGTCGGTCGAAAGATAGTTCGGTGCGATGACCGGTTTCGCCAAAGGGTCGGCCGAGCGAAGACGGACGGTGCCACGGGACGTCGGCCGTAGATTGCAAGCCGAAACCGTGATCGCCGGGAAGTGATGCAACGGATCGCCAAACCTATCGAGCGAGAGTGGCTGAATGTGAAACTCGATATTTGCGCGATCGAAGTCTGGCGATGAGGTCGTAAAAATTCCGAGCTGAGATGGCGCCATGGTGAGAGGGCCGCGCCGGAACAAGACATATTCGAGGCCCATCAACGCGCGACCGATCAGTGAGTGATAGGTCTCATTGAGGGTCTTGGTGCCATGCACCCGGTAGATCGCCCTTTGCTGCAGGTGGTCCTGCAGATTGCGGCCGACACCGGGCCTGTCGGCGACGGTGGTAATGCCCAATTCGCCGAGCCACTCGGCTGATCCAACCCCTGAGCGTTGAAGTATCTCGGGCGAACCGATGGCACCGGCAGACAGGATAACCTCGCCTTTCGTACGCACCTCGATCGTTTGTCCATGCTGCCGAAATCGGACACCCGCAGCACGGTTGCCGTCGAACAGCACCTTCTCGACCAGAACCCCCGTTTCGAGGCGCAAATTGGCGCGATGAAGCACTGGCTTCAAGAAGCCGCGCGCCGACGACCAACGAAAGCCACGCTTCTGATTAACGTGGAAGTAGCCGACACCGGTGTTGTCCCCGGTATTGAAGTCCGGCGTCATCGGGACACCCATCTCGACGGCCGCGTTCGCCACGCTGTCGAGGACATCCCATCTCACTCCCGGCCGCTCCACCCGCCACTCGCCGCCGACGCCGTGATGCTCGGATTCGCCCATAAAATGATCGTCCAGGCGTTTGAAGACTGGACGCACATCATCCCAGCCCCAGCCGACGAGGCCGAGTTGACGCCAATGATCATAATCCGCCGCCTGGCCGCGCATTGAGATCATGGCATTGATCGCAGACGAACCGCCAATCACCTTGCCGCGGGGATATTTCAACGAACGGCCGTTCAGGCCAGCTTCCTTCACCGTCTCGAACATCCAGTCCGAACGTGGATTACCGATGGCGAAGAGATAGCCAACCGGAATGTGAAACCAGATCCAGTTGTCGTTACCACCCGCTTCCAGGATCAGAACACGATTGCGGCGATCGGTCGACAATCGGTTCGCAACGACGCAACCCGCAGATCCGGCTCCTACGACGATATAGTCGTAGTCGCCGTCCAATTCGATGCTGGAAACCACCGTCTTCTCCAACTGTTGGATTAGCACCGCGAAGCGCAGGCAATGTGCCTGCGTGTCAGGAACCCCAAGCCGCGGCAGTCATCCTGATGTCGAGCAGCTCAGCGATGGCGGAAGACCGGCGCCCGCTTGTTGACGAAGGCGTTCATGCCCTCCTTCTGCCCTTCCGTTGCGAACGCAGCCTGGAACAGAAGACGCTCATGGCGCAAACCTTCCGAAAGGGGTCCCTCGAACGCGCGGTTGACCGCTTCCTTCGCCATCTTCACTGCCGGTGCGTTGTAGCCCGCGATCGTATGCGCGGCTTCCAACGCAACCTGCAAAAGGTCCGTACTCGGTACGACGCGCGCCACGAGTCCAGCGGCCTTCGCCTCCGCCGCGCCGATAGTCCGGCCGGTCAGGATGAGATCCATTGCAAGCGATTTTCCGACCGCGCGTGTCAGCCGCTGTGAACCTCCAATACCGGGCAAGATGCCGAGCTTGACCTCTGGTTGGCCGAATTGCGCGTCATCCGATGCGATAATGAAGTCACAGAGCATCGCGAGTTCGCAACCGCCGCCAAGGGCGAAGCCGCCGACCGCAGCTATGATGGGTTTGGAGATGGATCTAACCTCGTCCCAGGGAGCAAGAAAGTCGCTCATGTAGAAATCGTTAAACGGCTTCTCCGCCATTTCCGCAATATCAGCACCGGCCGCGAAGGCACGCGCGCTGCCAGTTATCACAATCGCCCCGACCTGATCGTCCGCATCGAACGCCTTCAGCGCCGCCAGTGTCTCGATCGCCAGTTGGCCGTTCAGGGCGTTCAAGCTCTTTGGCCGATTCAAGGTAATGAGGCCGACACGGTCGCGGCGCTCGACGATAATCGTCT
>Ga0307516_10009042_pt1 | contig 11160 bp, 13 predicted proteins | sample 19_EM_MG_FD_203310 | JGI IMG/M metagenome (GOLD analysis project Ga0307516, IMG submission 203310) | Populus trichocarpa ectomycorrhiza microbial communities from riparian zone in the Pacific Northwest, United States - 19_EM | ecosystem: Host-associated > Plants > Roots > Unclassified | place...
GGGGCCCATCAGGAGGGTTCCCCTGGCAATCTCCTCGTGGCTACCAAATTACGGATGATGGATGGCTACTCAGCTCCACTGGGAAGCGGCTCTTGTGGTTGCCCCCCCATCGGCGAGCAGACGAGATGCATATGGCGTGGGGTGGGCGGTTTCTTGCGTTGTTGGATCCTGAGCTACCGGAGGTTGTCGTTCTGGAGTTACTGGTAGAGTGACCTAAGACCAATGTACTCCTTCCTCTCTCCCATGCCAAACCTCTACCCTGCACTACGTCTCATCCAAACCCATTGTAGTTTCTATATGTCCTTTGCGATCTCCGCAGGTACTTACACGCGTCTCAGCGGCTCACGTTCTTCGAATGCACCAAGCAGCCGGCTTCCATGAAATTGGAGGCCTTTGGAACGATAGGAATATCATGAAACGTTTCTGTGGTTGACAGACAGTCCCAAGCGCGTCGAAGTTCGTGGAATCGTAGCCGACTACTTTTTCTCCGGATCGCTTGGAGTGGACTGTCATCCCACTGAAGCGCATCTGTTGGGCACAATCGCATAAATTGACTCTGGTCTCTTGGATCCCCGGCACGGGGGGATTTCAGGGACTGATCACTTCCTCAAGCTCGAGAGACGGGTCGCTTCTTGGTGACGTTGAAGGGATTTCCAAAACCGGCGGTATACTTATCTCCAAACCAAACACCGAATATTTACGGGGTCGGCCAACCCGCGTACAGACACAGTGTACAATCGAGGGCAAGTCTTTACGGATGGCCACCCCGCTGAAGCGGTGCCGAATGCGAGGGTCTATAGCCGAGCGAAAATGCTGGAACTATTTTCGAGGCTATTCGATCACTCCCAAATGATCCTCCTTGATGGTACCAATGGCAAACTGAACGGGACGGTTAGTGCCGTCAAGGAGGCAGTGGCGGGATTACTCACGATTTCCGTAGCATCCACTCGAGTTCCCACAATCTTCAGCCGGACTTTTGTGTTCTTCTCGATGATCTGGAAACCCTTGTGTAATGACGCAGGATACGGTGTCTGTGTTTCTAACCCACCTGATCCTCAGAAGCAAACGAAGGTGGATTTGAGTTGGGGTCAAATTTCATGTCAGGATGGATGAGCTTGGGTGGAGGTCAAAACTTCTGTCATGTCCCGCCACTCCTGTGGGTACGCACTTGGTGTGAGACGAAAACGGTGAGGGGTCCAACTTCCGCGAAAAATCCCATCTACTAAGGATCTGCACCCTCAAACTTCGGATAGAGGTCGACGACGCACCTTGGTGACGTTGTTCACCACGCCGTCCACGACCTCCCCCTTGAACGGCTTAAAGACGATAGCTCGGTATCGCGCGACAAATTCGGCCTGGCCACTTCCCGGCATAACAATGCCATTCCCAATATCTGACATAGAGACGACGGCGATGATGTATCCGAACTGGCCAGAACATGTGCCTTCGACGTCAGAGTACAGCTTCGACTCCAGGAACTGTAGCATCCGTGGCCCGAAATAGGATGGATGGAGGAGAATTGTGTGCGTTAACTCTTTCTGTGGGGACAAAACCGTGTGTTAGGCGTATATCGACGCGTGCCCAGGGAAGCGGAGCCTCACGATAAAGAACATGTCCGGCCGGTGACCACAACTCGAGGTGAGGCGCAAATTCCCACGACCGGTTCCTCCTTTCACCCTACGATCACGTGGGTCGCAACAACTGTCACCTTGAGGTTAAAGTCTACTTAGGGGCCGTCGAGGATGACTTATAAGCGCAAAGGAAGCGGTCGGATCTTCCCCTCAACTTGCCATGCACTTTTCCCTTCCAACTCCTGGTGAGCAACGCATGCTCGACGCGCTGGCTGAGCTGGTCTTGTCCGAGGACCCATCAGCCGACGATGATGCGTACGCGGTGGGTGCCCGCCATCCTCCGCTTTCCAATCGCATGTTCTGAGCGCAGCAGATGGCAGTGGAGTATGTACGTTCCATCAACGAACATTCAACACCGGGGTATCCCCAGCGGAACCCCGAGCCTATCCAAATAGAGGAACAACGTCGACAGTCTCTCGGGCCTCCCCCCTCACGAGGGTCCACGGGCAACGCGTATCACGGCTTTCACCCAAGCCGCACATCCTTCGATCAACGGATTCCCCAGTTGAACGATGACGCCAGTCGGAGCCATCGGCGCCAGTCTCTGCAGCTTGGCTCCGATCGTCGTGCCTCGTTGGCAGCCGAGGTCGACAAACGCATGAGGCGGAGTTCCCTTCCCAACCCCACTCTCAAGGACCTCAAACCACAGAGGCGAGTCGTTGGCAACGGTGTCTACAAGCTCGAAACTCTTCCGTGGCACGAAAGTTCCCTCAGGCAGGCAGTAGCAAGACGAGCCCACGAAAGGAAGGAGCAGCTGGCTTCTCCTCTTCCCCTGATCAACCTCCGCCCGGAAGCTGAAGCGCGTCTTCGTGATGTTTTGGGAGAGGATGGGTACGCAGGCTGGAGGCGGAAACATAGGGTATCTTATCTTCTCAACGAGGGCTGACGTGACCCCCCAGCACCGGTCCGGGCGTGTGGTACTAGCTTCATACAATGAAATTCGATCCAGATTACTTCGGCTGGATCAGTTCAACTCCCGTTTGTTTTCATTTGTCCTGGGGAAAACGGTTCACTCCCCAGCTCAAAATCACGATTAATTCAACGGATGGAGGCCGTTGCCCACGGTGTTTGTGGTTGCTACCAACGCAGTTTACCCGGTCCTGAACATGGATTCGCATTTGCCACCCTTGGTGGTACCGTTCACACCCATCTCATTCTGCACACATTTCGTTGCACGGTGCGCGGATACCGCTTGATGATTAGATTTTCCCCACTGCTACCATCTTTTGGAGAGGTATAAATATTGCCAGGATCCCGGCAGCTCCCTACCAGAGTTCGAGCACCCTCCCCCACGGCGGTAGTCATGTACAAGTTTGCAGCACTCGCCACTTTGGTCTCCGCCCTCCCGTTGATGGTTTTTGCCCAGTCTCCGGTCTGGGGGCAATGTGGCGGAATTGGTTGGAGTACGTCCACGGCTTTTATACCGCAAACGCACTATTGACGAATGGCTTTCCCAATGTGCAGCCGGTCCCACGACCTGCGATGCTGGAAGTGCCTGCATGCGTACCAACGAGTACTACTCCCAGTGCAAGTAAGTCCGACTACGTCGCCCAACGTGCTCCACCGGAATCTGATCTACGCTTAAACGCTAGTCCCGGAACGTCTAATCCCACTAGTAGCTCCAGTCCCCCGTCCTCTACCCCTCTTCCTGGCAATCCCTACGTTGGTGCCAACGTTTACCTCTCTCCTTACTATGCCTCCGAGGTCGAAAAGGCTGCCACCATGATTTCAGATTCCTCTCTCAAGGCTAAAGCTGCATCTGTAGCCAATATCGCGACCTTCATCTGGCTCGATGTTGTTGCCAAGGTTCCCACTTTGGAGACGTACCTGAAGGAGGCCGAGGCATCAAAGCAACTCCTTCAGATCATTGTCTACGATCTTCCGGACCGTGACTGTGCCGCTTTGGCTTCCAACGGTGAATTCTCCGTCGCTGATGATGGCGTTGCCAAGTACAAGAACTACATCGACCAGATTGCCGCCGCGATTGCTAGTGAGTGATAAGCTAAACCGTTCCATCTGGAAACTCACTAATCATCCGCTCATAAAGAGTACCCATCGGTTACTGTTGTCGCCATCATCGAGCCCGATTCGTTGGCCAACATTGTCACCAACCTCAGTAGGCCTAAGTGTGCCGGCGCAGAGGCAGCATATAAAGAGGGTATTGTCTACGCTATCAAGAAGCTGGCGGCACTCAACGTTTGCATGTACATCGACGCCGGTCACGCTGGATGGCTCGGATGGCCCGCCAACTTGACTCCCGCCGGTCAGCTTTTCGCCCAGATCTATAAGGATTCTGGCTCCCCAAAGGCCCTCCGCGGTCTCGCCACCAGTATGTAGCATCACCTGTAAACCCCATGGTTCCAGGCGTACTGACTGGATCTCAAAACAGACGTTGCCAATTACAACGCCCTCCGCGCTTCTTCTCCTGACCCTGTCACTCCCCCCAACCCTAACTACGACGAGATTCACTACATCGAAGCTCTCGCTCCAGCCTTGAGGTCCGCTGGTTGGGACGCTACATTTATCGTTGACCAGGGTCGTTCTGGTCGTCAGAACATCCGCAGCGCTTGGGGTAACTGGTGCAACGTCAATGGTGCCGGGTTCGGCACTCACCCCACGACCGACACTGGGTCGAGCTTGATCGATGCAATCGTTTGGGCCAAGCCCGGAGGAGAGTCTGACGGTACCTCCGACCCCTCTGCCGCCAGATACGATGGCTTCTGTGGTAACAGCGATGCCTTCAAACCTTCTCCAGAGGCCGGTACCTGGAATCAGGACTACTTTGTCATGTTGGTTCAGAACGCCAACCCCGCTCTTTGATAGATCCCCCCCGCAGAAGTTCAAAAAGTATACCCGCATTTTATGAGCTGAGCACGGTAGCTCTCTCCACACACACCATTATCTCGTATATACCACCACGTATATCTACCACCCTATACCACTTTATATCAACAAAACAGAGTCCGGGACTTTTGAAACCTCGGCGAAATGGAATGATCACGGTCAGCCCGATCACCCAAGTGCAGTTTGAATTCCAGCCGCCATCATGTCCAACAAACCAGATAAATCCAGTTTCTTGCGGGCCGAATCCGAGCTCGTTCTCGATCTGGTGAGCAGGAGCGTACGCAGAATGATGGGTTCACGATGAGATTCAAATCTCCGAAGGCGAGGCAAGAGAAAGAGAAAAAGATCGCCGGTCTGGGATCGCCAATCAAGTTGAAGGGGCAGGCTCTGGATATGCTCGTTCGAGGAAACTCTCTATGGGTCGCTGAAAACACTGGATCTGTCCTCGTCATCGATCTGACCGTGTGTTGCTTGGTTTTTCTCCCCCACGCGATGCAAACTGACAGCCGCGAGCCCAGACCAATGAGACAGTCTCAACGTTTCGGTGCCACCAAGCACCTGTCACCACCTTTGCCTTCGCAGACAAAGTTCCGGGGTCCAGGGACGGGAAGATCATGATTACCGGTTCATGGGATAAAGTATCAACGTAACGAATTTGTATTCCAAATTTCACAGCACTGACTGCGTGCCAGACGATTAAAGTCTGGGATACTGAGGTATTTCGAAATCGCTACTCCCCGTCCGGGGTTGCACTTAACGTGTGCCCACAGACAAGACAGCTACTGTCTACGACCCAGGCACACTCTGATTTCGTGAAAGCCTTGCTGGTTTTCCCAAAATTAAACCTCCTCGTCTCCGCAAGCTCGGACAAGGTCCTGAGGCTATGGTAAACGCCTCTATGTGACGGTACCTACACATTCTAATTCCTCAGCCACTTAGGAATATTTCGGGCGCAACGGGGAGGGACCCACTTGTCTCAGTGGGGAGCATCTCAGCTCACACTCGCCCTGTTGAAGCTCTCGACGGGGAAACCTTATCCGGCGATTCGGCGATTTTATACTCGGCGGACACTATGGGCGTTCTGAAAGTCTGCCTTCTCGAGCGCGATACAGCGGCACAGCCAGCCGACGGTTTACCCCCCCGGTGGCGGACTACTCTGCGAGAAGACCTCACCCATCACAGAACTCGAATCAACCAATTAGTCCTTCACAATGGTTACATCTGGACAGGTGCACATTCCCCAGCGAACGCACGTGGTTTCCGTCCCCTCTGACTGCTTTTGTAGCCTCTGCAGACGATACGGTGAAGATCCATCCCTACTCATCCGAGGGGCAAAGTGGAGAAAAAAAACGCCCTATCAAGCCAATTCAACACCCCACCGGAGTGAAGGCGTTACTCCCACTGTATATCCCTTCGCTAGACGAAACGCATTTGTTCACAGCTTCCGGGGACACTATCAGATCATGGGACACTTCCGACCTAGACGACAAGGTCGAACAGAGGAACGAGATCGACGGTCATTGGCATGACGTGACGCTTCTCAAGGCGTGGTTCGCTTCTCCTGACCCGTACATCTTGAGCGCAAGTCTGGACGGCACGATCAGGCGTTGGAAAGTGACAGGTGAGAGCGTGTGATCACCTAGGGTAAAACTAACTGACAAAACGACTCCTAGATCTATTGACCCCAAAGGCGCCGGGAGAGGGGGCTGATTTGGAAAGAAACACCCACTCCGCTGTGGGCCAGCGAGTTCCAGGGGAGTTGACAGAAGAGGAAGAAAGAGAGCTGGACGAGCTCCTGAACGACGACGACCAATGAGTGAGTCGTAAACGCAGCAGTTGTACCGACGTACCACCGATTGAACACATTCGGGAACATGGAGATACGCAATGGGACTAAGTCGTGTATTTGTGGAATACAGGTGCTTATAAACGTCCGGTAGTGGGCGCACTCTCGACCAAAGCCGTGTCTGGCTGGTTCGGCGGATGCCGATGGGCTCTTGTAACATGCATGCATCCTCCGGACAGGCCATCACTGAGCTTCTGCGAAAGTTAAGTGCCAAGCTCACGCAAGGGGCGCAGTCCATCAGGTAGGCTTGTACCCGTGCACACCCACCAATACCCGGTGCTAACGGATGACCCACGACTAGCCATGCCCCGACGCTCTCAAAGGTTCTTCACGCACCGTATCCCCGTTCTCAAACTTCCCGTCCCCACCCCCATTTTCAGATGAAGTCTCTAGAGGATGACGTACGTGCGACGCTCGCAATACTACGTCGTCACATCAATCCCCTGGAGTCTCCCCTCTACCGTCTCCCGCCAGACTTGTTCCCGGAGGTCGCCTCCCACCTCGCCAGCGAGACGGACCTCGTCAACGCAACTCGCGTATCCTACCACTTGCGTAGTGCGCTCATCTCTCACCCGAGTCTATGGTCTCATCTCGACTTCGAGAACGAAGTGAGGGCGCGCGCGTTTTTCGAACGATCGGGGCAGACGTTGCTCCACGTCGATATGGATAGAGATATTACCCGAACGGTGGACTCGCTCGCTGAACTGCGTCAGCAATCAAAACGTATAGCGACGCTGAAGCTACACCATTGGTGGGTTCAGAAGAAGTTCTTGTCAGAACCCCTACCTTCTCTGAGGAGGCTCGAAATTTTCTCCGAGTACTGCCACGACGATGATTGGGACGAAGGCTGGGACACCGTCTGGGCGCCGGTATGGGGACCCATAGAAAAAGCGACTTCATGGTCATTTCCCTCTCTAACCTCGCTCACCATCTACAATCTCACCCCCATCCCGTTCTACGCCCCACACCTCACGCGCTTCAAGTTTTGGGATCAGGAGAGCGACAACGTAGATATGCTCATCAGTTTTCTCAACACCTGTCCTCTTTTGGAGCATATCGATATCTCCTATGTCGGGGGACTCCGGAGCGAGCACGATCTGGCCCCCTCACTTCCCAGTCTCTGCACCTACACGGAGACCAATTTCGGTGATGCCTGCCCCCTCACGGTGCTCAACGCACTCTCTTTCCCCCCCTTCTGCTCAATCACGTTGCGGTTTGAGACTGACAGTGGACCGGCGGCAGCAGTCGATGGTGCACTCCCCCATTTCGAAAACCCGGATTACTTGGCCGAGATAAAGCGGGTAAAACTCAGGACGACGCATGGCGCCGACGGGAATGAGGTGGCTGGAACGTTGGAGCTCATCACCGCAAAGGGAACGAAGGTGTGCTCTGAGAGAGCGGCTATCGAGGAGGAGGGTGTATACCAGCCATTTATGGAGGGGGGCGAGAACTACCCTCATAACGCGGTGCACCTGAATTTCTTTAGCAACCTTGACGGTCGGTCGGTGGAGACCTTGTGCATCGACGGGTATGCGTCGCAGGATGCTATGGGAGTACCTATTGAATTTCTCAAAAAAGTGATTGGTTCTGGGAGCGTGAGGACGTTGATTCTATCCCGCAGCGCTGTGGAACCATGCCTTTCGGCTCTCCTTTATGACCCGGGCGCGGGTGGCAACAGTCGACGGTCCTTCCTGATAACCACCCTCATCATTTACCCAGGCCCACATCGAAACGGTTTGTATCACAAGGTCTTAATTTTGCTTCTCAACATCGCACAGAAGAGGAAAGTGGTCGGGTCTCCGTTCAAATCCGTCTCGGCGTTCCTTTGCGGTAGCTTGGAATGGCAATGGGGTCAGGTCTTGGAGAGGTTGAGGAGTTGCGTGGAGAAGTTGGAAGTTGTTTCTGGAGATGATGCTTTGGATTGGGACGTCGACAAGCACTTCCTGGATGGGCTTGAGCACCTTCAGAAGAATCGAGATGTACAGTGGGATTAAGTTGGTATACAATGTGTCGAATAGTCGGATCTGACACTTCATTAGCACCATCTCCCTGTTGGCCGAAGTTGGTGTGTCCGGTTCGGTTGTGTCAGACTGCACAAAAGCTGGATCCCTCTTCTGCCCATCCGTCATCGAACCCGTCCGACTACACCACACTGGAGGATGATCCGATCGATAACCGGATCCCTCTGGGTTTCACCCGCTCCACGTCCCCAGGCTTCGAGACAGCCCCAAGCTGTAGCTCCGACATGAGGGGCGAATGCGGGTATATATATGATTTCAATGTGATGCGACTTCCGATACGGTAGATTGTCCAGAGTTTGGCTTTGGAGGTGACGAACGAGTTTGCGGTCGAAAGTTGTTTTGCCGCAGTGTTCACGAGTTCATCCACACTGTTCTCGCGTTTGAATCAATAGCAAACGGTGAGAGGTAACGCGACTCACATCTCCTGAGCGGTCTTGGCATCGTTGATTGATGCGGCAACCCTCCCCATAAGCCCTCAAGCAGAGTGAACTCTACGATCCACTGTGGTAGATGACATCGGAAACATACATCCCCGAACTTCCATAATCTTCTCTGGGTGTTGAGTCAAGTCCACTTCGACTGGTCTCTTGCGGCTTCTTTTCCCTGTAGTGGAGGTCAGACGTGCGGCCAGACTCCAACAGCCCCGTGGCCGCGGGGAAGAATCGAGGGTGGGTATCGATTAACCGAAGAGGGGAGACACGGCGTACAAGAGCGCCGCAGCGAGACCTCTGCCATCCGAGATACCTCCTGTAGAAAAGCCTAGGTGACTTTCCTCTCAGGAGTAGGGAGGCGACGGATACCGGCTGCGAAAACCACCACCGGTTCGCCTGTGAGCGGGCTTTTGCGATCCTTCGTGGCGTCAACGCAGGCCCCAGAGCCGCCGGGGGAGAGGGCTTATTTAGAAAGAAACACCCACTCCGCTGTGGGCCAGCGAGTTCCAGGAGAGTTGAAGAAGAGGAAGAAAGTTGTCGTAGGCGCAGCAGTTGTGACGATGTATCACCGAACACATTTCGGAACATCGAGATGCGCAATGAGACTGATATCGTGTGTTTGGTAGAATACGGGTGTCCGGTTGTGGGCGCACTCTCCAAGTTCGGGGGATGCCGATGGACTCTTTTACCATGCATTCATCCTCCGGACAGGCCATCGCTGAGGTTCTGCGAAATTTGAGTGCCAAGCTCACCCAAGGGGCGCATTCCATTAGGTATGCTCGTACTCGTACGCTCGCATAACGCGTGACCCAATTAGCCGTGCCCCGACTCTTTCAAAGGTTCGTCACGCACCATATCCCCGTTCCCAAACTTCCTGTCCTCACCCTTGTTTTTAGATGAAGTCTCTAGAGGATGACGTACATGCGACGCTCGCAGTACTACGTCGTCACATCAATCCCCTGGAGTCTCCCCTCTACCGTCTGCCGCCAGACTTGTTCCCGGAGGTCGTTTCCCACCTCGCCAGCGAGACGGACCTTGTCAACGCAACTCACGTGTCCCACCGTTTTCGTAGCGCGCTCCTCTCCCACCCAAGTCTATGGTCCCACCTTGACTTCGAGAACGAAATGAGGGCGCGGGCGTTTTTCGGACGGTCGGGGCAGACACCACTCCATATCAATATGGTTAGGAATACCAGTCGATTAACGCACTCGCTCACAGAACTACGCCAACAATCAAAACGTATGGCGACGCTAAAGCTACACCATTGGTCGACGCAGAAGAAGTTTTTGTCAGAACCCCTGCCTTCTCTCAGGAGGCTCGAGATTTTCTTCGAGTACCACTACGACGATGATTGGGACGAAGACTGGTACACCTGGAATCCGCTGTGGGGGCCAATAGAGAAGGCGACTTCGTGGTCATTTCCCTCTCTAGCCTTGCTCATCATCTACAATCTCACCCCCATCCCATTTTACACCCCGCATCTCACATGCTTCAAGTTTTGGGACCTGGAGTCCCCAACTAAGGCAGATAGGATCATCATTTTTCTCAATAACTGCCCTCTCCTGGAGGATATCGATATATCCTATGTCGGCGGACTCCGGAGCGAGCATGATTTGTCCCCCTCACTTCCCAGTCTCTGCACCTACACGGAGACCAATTTCGATGATGCCTGCCCCCTCACAGTGCTCAACGTACTTTCCCTCCCCTCCTCCTGCTCAATCACGTTGCGGTTTATGAATCACAGCAATGCGGCAGTAGCAGTCGATGACATACTCCCCCATTTCAAAAACCCGGATTACTTGGATGAGATAAAGCGGGTAAAACTCAGGAAGACACATGACGCCGACGGAAATGAGGTAGCTGGAACGTTGGAGCTCATCAACGCGAAGGGAACGAAGGCGTGCTTTGAGAGGACGGTTATTGGGTAGGGAAGACACTGGCCGGTCGTGCGGGAGGACAAGAGCTACGCCCATAACGCGGTGCACCTGAATCTCCTTGGGGAACTTGATGGTCGGTCGGTGGAGACCTTGCGCACCGACGAGTATGCGTTGAAGGATATCAGGGGGGTACCTGTTGAATTCCTCAAGGAAGCGCTGGGTTTTGGGAACGTGAGGACGTTGATTCTATCCCGCGGCGCCGCGAGACCGTGCCTTTTGGCTCTCAACGAGGACCCCGGCGCCAGTGGCAACAGTCGATGGTTTTTATCGATAAACACCCTCACCGTTCACCTAGGGTCACATCGATATGGTTTATACTATGACAGCGCCTTCCTTTCGCTTCTCAACATCGCGAGTAAAAGGAAAGTGGTCGGGTTTCCGTTCAAATCCGTCTCGGTATTCCTTTGCGGGGAATTGCAATGGAGCGAGGACTTGGAGAAGTTGAGGAGT
>Ga0307516_10009043_pt1 | contig 11159 bp, 16 predicted proteins | sample 19_EM_MG_FD_203310 | JGI IMG/M metagenome (GOLD analysis project Ga0307516, IMG submission 203310) | Populus trichocarpa ectomycorrhiza microbial communities from riparian zone in the Pacific Northwest, United States - 19_EM | ecosystem: Host-associated > Plants > Roots > Unclassified | place...
GGAGAACGAGTGAAGGCGGTGATAGAACGCACCGGTCGCTCACCAGGGCCAATCTGGGAATCTTGAGAAGCATTCCCGAACATAAGAAACTGGACGAAGGACGCATCCGCAACACAAACCGAAGGGCCCAAGGCACAGGATCCGAGGATATACATTCACGCAGGCCGATTCGATTCTTCAGTCTGCGTCATCTCGGTCTCGCGATCGATGGCGCTATCCGGTTTAAGCTACGAGGTGGGTATAGTGGACGGTGATCTGCATGAGTAGATATGGTCAATGTCCGGGGTGTTGAGGCACGTTACCGACAATCCATCCTGGAGGTTGTCGAGACATCGGGATGTGGTTGAGATGCCTCGAGGCGGAGTTGAGGAAGAACTTATGGGGTGCTTTTCAACGGCAAAGTCCCCGGAATGGCCTGGTCGGTTCAGCGTATGTATCAAAGTTCTATGAGAATACACCTACAGAGGGATATGATCCACACCGAGGGAGTCGAGGCGTTGTCGACGGAAAGGGCAGGAGGGGAGGTGGCTCTGCCGGTTTGAAACACCGATACGAGCAGCGTATCCGTTGGAGACCGGAAGTTTGACTCATCCAGTAACATTGACGCCTGAACCGTAACCCCCGGAGTTGGACAGGCCACGAGCGATGAATCGCAGAACATGGCGAGGTCGATCGTAGCCGTGGTCTGCAGGACCGTAGGTCCAATCTACGTTCGCGAGTTCAAGTTAGCCACATATCCACGCCCCGAACCACATACGGTCAAAATCCTTCAACTGCATAGTGTCGGTTCCTTGAAAACCCTATGCATTTATACGATTATGCAGGTACAGCGTCTTGGGCACCCTCCTGTATAGTAATTGTTCCACCGCAACCTCAATGCATTTCGGGATTTATGCAATAAGACCCTATGCACTTAGAGGATTTTGACTGTACCAACATTGGAACATGGGATGCTGCACCTCCAAAAAGTAACCCTCGTTTCGGATGAAACGATGACTTCGCAGAGAGATGAAGAAAGACCTACCCCGGTGCCAACACCGGCCTAACTCTTAGTATTCTTGATTGTGACCGTCAAGATGCCATCCGATGCCACTCGGAAACGACGAAACGCACGGGATCGCGGCAGGAGGGACGTCTGCCAGGCCCATCGCCGAACACGGTGTCCCGTGCGATCCTCGGGATGCTGCAATAACCGGAGGAGGACACGCTGGATGACGTTGATTTGGTGACACTGTGCCGATCGAAACCTGAAGCCTTGCGTCCATCCGAGGGTATGATGTGCTCTGGCAGCCCAACCCCTTTCCGTGCCGCAGATTGAACGCCTCGCGAAGTTTCGCGGGAGAGGGTTGAATTCGCCTGCTCCTGGGTTCGTCTTGAGCGTCCTGAGAATCGATACACCCATCCTCGCGAGCGTGTATGGCATAGTTGAACTGGTGCTTAACATATACCGCCGCCAGCCCCCTTTTTACACGCGCCAATTGCGACCCCGGCGAAACCAGCCGCCACGTGTGTGTGTGTACGTCAATTATAAACCAGCCGCCACGTGCCGTTTAGCAGATTGGCAGAGAACTGCCTTCAACACTGCTCCTAAACCGCCTTGTGCTCGTTGATCGAGAATGGAGCACACTGATTGCGCGCAGGAACGGCGTCAATGGCCGGGCACCGTTCACCGAGTAGACCCTAGTTGCTGATCCAGAGCGGTGAGGTCCAAGACGAATGGCCGGTAGGTAGGCAAAAGATACAGCCGCCGGCGCGGGAGCGTCGAGAGACGACCACAGAATCTGAGATGACGAGAACAAAAACAGAAGGGAACGAAATGAGAACACGGTTTCAACGGGGGGAAAACAAGGCAACGTACTGTCTTCTCTCCATAACGCGTTGATCCAGGGAATACCAGAGGCGAAGACGGCCTTGGCGCCATAACTTCTAGATAATCTAGCAAGATCACCACCGAACCCAAAATTAACCTCTCCAATCCCATCCGAAGTCCGATTTGAAGAAGTCGTTATTCGTTGGGACTCGCATCGGCGAACCTGTCCGAGCGCCAGTCGTCTGGCAATGGACGGGATTTCGACGACATGAAACTTTGCCGTTCTGGATATATCGGTACATATCTACATATGGGAAATCAATAATTAATGACAATCGATTCTTTCAAGCTGTTTCAATCAGACGAACGGAATACACAGGTTTATTATACATGTAACAGGAGCCGTAGACCGCCACCCTCACGGACTGAACGTGTGGAACCAGGGCGATAGGGATGTAAACTGAATGCAGGTTCAAACGGCCCTGGTCGGCGGTCGGCTCAGTCGAGAGCGTCTTCTGCATTCAGAGCCGCATCCTCGGCAGCATCGGAGGTGAGATGCCCAGTTTTGAGGCACACTCTCATGAATACCAGAGCACTTTCAACACAAACCTGGGAAATCTGGGACATGGTTTAGCGCATCGCGGACCCCAACACAAAGGACACACCTCATCAACGTCGGACGGACCCCATGTTTTGCACAGAATGGCAAGGATGAACGTAACGGCCAAGGTAATAACAACCCGCCCCATTCGTACAGTGCAAACACGTTGCGACTAACCATTCGCTCAGCGTTTCAATTATCGCCACCGACCAAAGGTATCACTCACCCGACCTTGGGGATAGGAGGAAGGTCGCTGCGCAGTCCAGACCTTGATTGTGGCATTTGTCCCACAATCCATTGTCGCGATGTTGTACTTGCTGTTCGAAACGTGATATGCCTTTGCAGAAAAGGAGATAGTGAGCATACACCCATCCCGAGTCGAACGGGACGAACCATTGTAGAGACGCGGCTGCCTGCTACACCTAACATGAGCGTAAGAAAGTGCTGCAGGTGGATGTAAACTATGGATACCGGTGTGCTCCAGTATCTGGATTTCACGCCGAGTGATAGTGTCCCTTATTATTGCAGCACCTAGTGTGGAGCCCGATAGCGTTGCTGCACCCCCATTGATGAAAAGGAGCGGGAATTCATCGCCACCCGCCTGAGGTTCATCACTGTAGACCCAAAATCGCGCAAGTCGATAGGTCCCCTCATCACTTGCGGAGGTGATGTCTTCAACAAGGGGAGGCCGGAATAATCGCTGCGCCGTCGGTTGCGTAAGAGAATGACAAATACCAGGAATGCGCACCCACATTTTTGTTGTCTGGAACGAAGAGCCTAAGCGCGAATTCACATCGAACTCGAGTTTGATCGACCTAGTAACAGAGGGATGAGGTCGAGCCTTTAATATGGGTCGGGTGCCTCACGCTATGTTTCGGCGACAAAACGCGACGACAACCGCGCCGGCGGGGGTGAAACAGATAGACCTTGGGAGCGGGTAGGCTGAGTTTCCGGGGTCTCGTTTGAAGTTGAAACGACTTGAAATATTGCCAACGAAACTGAATTCGGCTTGAGCAAGATAAGTTTACTGCCTCAATTTGTCAGTAGATAGAACAAACTTGTTGCCCGGATCCTTCGAAACGCGAAAACCTCTGGTCCCACAGATAATATCAACGTCCTGGACTCTGCATCAAGGGCGATCGCGGTGGCGGGGAGCCCTCCATGAAAGGTGTTGTTCGTGGCGCCCCTCACCAATCTGTTGCCTCTCAGATCGATTTGGTAGTGGATAAACCGTCCATCGCCCAACCCGACGTATAGTTCCTTTGAGTTTTCCCAAACGAGGGCTGTTGGTTCGGTAGGTGTAACGGCAGAGATGGTTGGATGAAGCCCAGCAAGTCTATCGAGGATATACAACGAACAGAGATCTTGATCTCCAACTGCTAGGAATCTACCGTTTGGTGAAAATTCCATGAATGTAGCAGAAGTTGCAGGAGAGGGGACGGTGAAAGTTAATTTGTAGCAGTCCATCGTCGGTCGGGGGCAGAGAGCAGAGAAGGGGGAACTGAGCCACTCGTGTACCGTGGCTGCTTGTGATCTCTTCAAAGCGTGAGGGCCGGTGCTTCCGAAGGTATAATCGTCATGACTTGTGAGTCGCCGCGCAACATGGCGTCCAGATGGGGGTGCAATTTCTTTCATTTGGATACTTTCCGGATACGCAGATCGAGGAGCGACAGCGACGTACGAACGAATCACATGATTATGAGGGAGGGGGGTTGGGTTGAATAGCGGAATGATTTTTTTTGAAGGTTCGCAACGGTCAAATGAATATCGCGGGACAGTGATGCGTAGACGTAATACGAACAAAGACAACAACTTGAACACCTCCGCCTGGTAAATCGATAACCTCTCGTTCAAACTCTCCGGTATTATCTGGTATGGGTGTTATGCCAGCCTGAAGCGCATCGCCAGACTTCGATACAACCGGTGACCGTTTTACAAACCCTCCATATCGCGAATGGACTTTTCCATCACTCCCAAGTAGTATAGCAAGTTCTCCGGGGATTTTGCACTCTCCGACGATGGCAGCTCTGTTAAAATCAATGTTCGGGTCTGAGTTCTCCTCAACGAATGTCGGTGACATACCGTCTCTCCTGCGGCGATCATCCGGGTGGGATTTGGTGGAACCTGTCCGTCGGACGCGGCGAGATGGTTCAGGGGGCGGGCCCGCTTCCCCGAGAGCGAAGGGGTTAGCACCGCTGGCGCGATGATCGGCAGCGGAACCCGTGCCGGGTTGCAGGAGACGATTGTTGAAGGTTCCTGACAAAATGCCGTTACTGTCGAAGCCACGATAGATACAAGGCGTACCTCGGGGTTTTGCGGGGAGTTGTCCAAGCGAACGGCTGACTGAACGGTTGAGTGAGCGACTCGCCGTCGCGTGAGGTGTAGGTGAGCTCCCATCAAATACATTTGACGCATGAGCCGTGGTCGAATTCCAACTACCACGAGGGAACGGATGTTCAGAGGATTCGCGGTGCACGCCAGGTTGTTGGGAAGTGATCGATTGGCGCAGGGTCTGTGCGGTTTTGCCACGGTCCATGAACAAGTTGGTCCCATGGGGGCGCTTCTGTGTCGGGGTTTGGAATTGGAAGGCCGTTCTGTGACCGACTCCACTGCCTTCTACCGGGAGTGTCATGAGGGACAGCGGTAGTAGAGAGACACCGGTACCTTCGTTCCTTCTCTCGCCACCGCCCGGGATCTGAAGGTTTGGGACCTTGAAGGTGAAATCCCTAGGAAAGGGTGGACGACTAACCCTCTCCTTCTGAACGGATATGTCACTTCCAGGGGAGGGAAGAGAGGGTTTTCTTAGGAGTTGCTTGGGCGCATCATGTTGATTTATGATGGTTGGGTCCCTGGGTGGCGCATATGCGTTTCCTAGATACTGTGGGATGAGTTCTCTCAGATTCTCCTTGACAATGTCACGAATGTCTTCTGCACTGGTAGGGCCGGCGCGAGACTCCTGGTTAAGCTCTGAAGATTTTGGAGACGAGATGAGGCTTTCCCATGCCGATTGGTATTGACGAGGTTCCTCCGATCGAGGGCCCTACCCAAAATATGAGAATTTAGGGTCATTAAGACGACTTTAACTTACAACAACATCTTCCATGTCCACCTCAGGGTCAAACGACTTCAGCGGCTTCGCTGGTGAATACTGTGGTGATCGCAGCGTGTTAGATACATCAGCATGAGGTGAAAAGTGGGGCTAACCTTTTGAGCTGACTTCGCTGCGGGCGTCGTTGGACCTCCGTCGGATTCGTTGACCAGGTGTACGTTCTCATCAAGAGCGAGTAGTGGTTCGGAATCGTCCGAGACCACGACAGCCTGTGTTACTTGTTCAGCTCCATGATACCGAAATCAGCTCCAGCTCATACCTTACGCGCTCGTGTCCTGAGTCGCTTGGGGGCACGGACTTCCTCTAGCACGAAAGAGTCACCAGTGCTCAGACCGGGGCTGGGCGCACGTGCACGTTTCTTCTTATTCGACGGCCGGGGCACGTTAAGAGACGAGACGGAGGAGGCCCGAGAGAGCGTGATTTTCCCCTTCCCCTTTGACGAACCTTGTCCAGCGATGTCCTGAACGGATGCGACGGAGGAACCTGATGGTTTAGCGCCCCTCTTGCTCTGGGGTTTGGCCGGCAGGGACTGCTATTGTTGGATGAGGGTGAGAATTTAAACAAGGCTTAAATGATGCTCCAACCTCGACGTCATCCGACACGTCGGTATCGTAAAATCCAGCGGTTATATCCCGGTTGACAAATTGGCGCGGTCTGAAGTTCGTTGCATAGTACACGAGTCGGTGGCCGAGGTTGTAGGGCCGCCAATTCTTCATACATGACACAAGATCAGAGTAATTGTCGGCGTATTCATTCCTGTTGTCGACGTGATGCCTGTGCCATGATCCCGCATGAGCACCATCCGCAGCGTGAATCAGAATAGCAGTCGAGGAGTGGACTTTCGTAGAATCCAGGATGTGGTGAAAACACTTCGCGGAGTGACAGCCAGTGCACCTTAGTAACGAATATTGGGGGGCTGGGTGGGATGGTAGGATGTCCTTTTGCTTCCTACGGAATGTACACCTTTCAGTGGACTCCTATGGAACGGGCTTAGTTTGTGGGCGACAATGGGTAATACTGACCGACCGATTTTTGAGACCTTTGAGATAAATCCAGGGCAGCCGTCAATACCGAGTGCACATTAATATGATCCGCCTGGTCTTCATCCTCAAAGAGGAGAATATCTTCGCCGGTGCTGTGAACGAGTTCGTGAACCATGTCCCGTGTTTTTATAAGTGGGCCGAATTCTCGGACGCGGGCAGGCCGCATGTTTCGACAGCTACAGGTCCGACCATCCACAAAACACAGAGGGCAGACGATTAGTCGGTTTTGGGCCGAGAATTCAGTTTCTCCATCCCTCAAGCAGCCGCCCTCGCAGCGGAAAACCGTTAGAAAGATCTCCCCGCCACAGGAAGCGCAAGCGATGGCGGCGGAGGGCTCTGCGTCGAAGGAAGGTAGTTGGTCGCCCTCCGGGTAGGATTCGACTCCAAGGATTTCATTGACCATCCCCAACAGTGTCCGCATCTCGAGTATGCTTGAACGCGTTACCTCCTCTCCGGCATCTCCCAGCTGTTTGAATCGCGATACCATGGCTTGGAAAGCCAAAGACTTGACCGGAAACTTTGCCGGGATGCACAACCTACACCACGAGTCAAACAAAACACGGGTCATACAATCGTAGCACTCGCCGTTGTCGTTGGTAGAAGTCGTAAAACACTGCGAACTCCAAACCCCGAAGCGTCATTCGGGACCATGACATACTTGCGCTGGTTCCTTGAAACCGCTGTTGGCGGTAACTGGTTTGAGTGGGTAAGCATTCTGATGTACCCAGGTTACCACCGGAGATACCTTCTTGGAGGGAGAACAACTAGATCCCCTCGCTTCTGAGCATGGACATAAACCTTGAAAGGCGCTTCGGCGAGAGCCTCGAGGGTGAGCGTGCGCGGCGTCGGATGGCCCCCCGATGGGCGAAGATAGGCATCGACGTTCTGAGCATCGTGAGAGGAGGTCATAAACCACACGACCGATGTTTCTGGACCACAGGCACAAAGGAAAGAATGGTTTGTCGTTCCTTGGGCGCCCTCTTCGAAAAGTGCCTCTAAGTCGCCGTGAGGGGGTGAGAATACCGATTTGATGGATGACATACCACAGTCACTCGCCCCCACAACACAAGAGGTTGTGTCGATAGATTCCGGAAACTGATCAGCAGTTTTGTGAGGGCGTAGACAATTTGGAATTCCGGTCGGGGTTCCCAACCACCCCGACCATTCGACAGGACACGGTAAAACATATGCTAGTAGACATCGATCAACCCGGAGCTGGTAGAGTCAATGCAGAGAGCCCGGTGCCTACCTTGTTTACCAACGTCCAGGCCAACACGATCCGTGTCATCGAGGCTGGCACGGGCTGATTTTGGAATGCCATCTCGATATCAGTTCCACTCAAATTCGAGAGAAAACTTACCACCCATACTGGACAACCTTTTCAACCACTCGGTGGAGCTATCGAATGGTGATTCTGGATCCACGTCCAAAGGTACACCACGGAGGACAAATGGGACGCCCTTATGTTCTAATTCGAGGCAACTTGTAACGCGTTTGTGAATCTGCGAATTAAACTCGACAGAGCTTGCACGGACAAATGAATTGTTTCGCTTGAGGAGTGCTTCGATGTTGAGATCGGTGGACATCGTAAGACTTTTGGGGCGGGGGGGGCGAGCGCAACCGTTTGAGTGCTTGAGTCCTCGACGTTCAATGAACACGTTCAAAACACGAGGCCCCGGCGGACCATCATATATATAGGTGACGGCCCTCTGAGAATCCCCCGGCTCAAATGGTGAGTGGGGACCACCGCGGAGCGTTGTATCGCGTGCATTTTTTTTTGCCCCCGTCCACTGCGCGAAAGTTAAAAAAGGTTCGTCTCCCGCTACCAACCAAAGCCTTCAGGCGATGCGAGTCAGATGTCAACGCTCCCTGTTCGCGAATTCCTCTACTTTAATCTTCAATTGGACGCAAAACTCGTCGATTAGGTTATTCACTCCGATTGTGAATCGCTCGAGATCTGCGGGTTGAATAGTCTGGACCACAATTCAGGTGGGGGTAAGGGGCGAGCAAATTAGAGGGAACTGACGGGGGGTTGATCCAAATCCTCGGACGGGCGGCTGAACCAAGTTGCTGACGACTGGCCGGCGCTGAGACTTGAAGGAGGAATTCCATAGCCGTAGTGCGCCGTAGTTTCACGGGCTTTCTCCTTCCCCTTCCCCTTCTTAATGGTCATCACCGCTGGGTCTTGTTCTGCCATCACCTGACCGAAGGGACCCCGCTTGATGTTCGTGGGCGGGCCCTTGACACGTTTGGGTTTATCAAAAATGCCCTGCTGTAAAATCAGCTGTGGGTGGCGGAAGAGGGTCGGGTAGCAACACACGCCGTGAGCGAGCCTACTGGAGGCTGCTAAGATCATATCGTCTTCGTCTTCGTCGTCTTCGTCGTCGTTGCCGTTGTCGGAGGCCGGTTGATCGTCGCTTTCGGGGTGGTCACCCATCATGTCAAACTGGCGATCGTACTCCTGCACTGAACTTAGTTGGGCCCACGCGGTATCGTCGTGTAGGAAAGGAGGTGAAGTGGATCTCACCGATGGCTCCTTCTTGACTCTAACTGACGAGGATTGGCTTGCTCGTGACTGAGAAAGCGAGGGAAGGATATGTTACCGCACACGCTCACAAGACACCGACCTTCTCTACCTGGTGATTGGACTGGACAATGCGTAACGGGCTCGAGTCACCGACTACACGAAGCGGTTTTCACTACTAGCAAACGAACGATTGAAGGACGTCGCTCACCGTACTGGTTCAATTCCTTTCGTAGATTATCTGGGAGGACAAGACGTTGATATGGCGAATGTCTCTTTTGTTTCGTAGAACGGTCACCGCGTTGCATGGGGGATGATTCTAAGCTCTGTCACTCGGGCGCTATCACACAAACAGCGATCTCGCCCTTTGAGTCATCAACACAGCGTGTTGGCGGGCAGCCCGTCCTTTTCATGGTAAATTGGAGTTTCCGTCCCAAAACCAGAACACCCTCTATATGTCGTCGAGGCGCCTCCGGCCCATGCTCCTACCCAACCGTCGGTGAACAGGGAGACCAATTTATCACACGTTCAACATCAACGCTCAACTCCCACCCAACCCCCGTTGGGGGGCGTATGACCATGAGCAAATGAATTCCGACGTAACTTAAATATACTGCGAACATTACAACGGCCTGCATTACTAACACAACCAACACGAATCGCCAGACTCCAGCGTTCGCTACCACCCTTAAGCTCGTTCACCAGCCATACCAGTCGCCCCACGCGCCGCTATACGAGTCTCCCTGGCAACCAGGTAAAACAAGGAGGCGAGCACGAGTACGTTGATGACGACGCCAAGTACATCGATGGACACCAACGTAATGGCGAAGGTGCGCAGGTCGCCCAACATGACAAGGAACATTGCCCAACTGCCCGTGATTTGATTGAAGAGCTGGAGTAGTGCGTTATTGACGACGGGAGAGACCGGTCGCCAGCCAGAGACAGCGCGGACTAAAACATTCAAAACGAACATTCCTACCCCGATTGGAACGCCGCATGCAATGGAAAGGAAAACTGTGAATGAAATAACGACTTCGAAATGGAGGTGGGTCCCGTTCCTGGACTCAAACTAGTGCGGTCGTGAGTGGGGGAGAAAGGGTTGTCGTACGAATTACTTCACCGTGAAGGAGTAGATTGTTTCTGGTACGTCTGGTTCAGCCACATCAATGCCCTAAAACAATGGTGAGAGGACGTTTGGAATCGTGTCTACGGCCACTTACACGGCGAGGCGCTGCTTCCTCACGACTATACTGAGGAGGGGGATAATCGTGGGCATCGGCCGGCTGCAGCTGTGCGTGAGGAAGGGCGAGAGCTATAGGGGTTCGACCACACTTACCTCGGGCTCAACAGGAGGAACTAGTGCATTTCGTCTCTCCAGGATGAGTCCGCGATCTCGTGGGGGTTCTTCAACAGCCTCGAACGCAACGAATCGAACACCCTCTTCATCATCAGCATCATACTCGAGCATGTACTCGCCGCGGACATTATTCACAAGATGTCGGGCGACTCTTTCCATCTCACCGACGTCCCAGCGATTCTAGGAAAGTTTTTATACCCGACTCTGGTCAGGAGAGTAAGGTGAATTGCACGAACCCGATTTCCAATCACCAGAAGACTGAACGTGATTCGTTCAATCTCACCAATGGTGAGGTTAGCCTAAGAAGGTGCCTATGTCAATTAAAGACCCGGAAAGCCGAAGAAATGAGACAGACATCATGACCCAGGTCGGAAACATAATCCACGATATGTTCAACCTCGTTGGGAGGAAGGTGGCTCTGTAAGAGTGTTGGTAGGCCCTGAATCCGGCAGAATGAGGAACGAGACGAACCACGTCGACAAGGATGGGCATGTGTTGGAGAAGGTGAGCCTATGGGAGGGTTGAGACCCATCCGAACGGGGAGAATGAGGGAAGCACGAACCCGGGGAACAGCAGGTGGTGCTCCATTCTCTTCGGCCACGAGTCGAACGTCCTGCGACGTCGTGAGAGGGGAAGGGCGCGAGTGCAGCGCGAACTAACCTGAGCTTGTTGGACATCCGGATCCTCTGGCTCGTCGGCCGCCATCATACCGACG
>Ga0307516_10009044_pt1 | contig 11159 bp, 8 predicted proteins | sample 19_EM_MG_FD_203310 | JGI IMG/M metagenome (GOLD analysis project Ga0307516, IMG submission 203310) | Populus trichocarpa ectomycorrhiza microbial communities from riparian zone in the Pacific Northwest, United States - 19_EM | ecosystem: Host-associated > Plants > Roots > Unclassified | place...
ATTAGATTTGTCACCCTTAATAAGTTTCAAATAGACTAGAAAATCTGATCTGATGGTAGAATTAATTCTGAATTCTTCTTTCCTTGTTGTAACTAGGATGAATAAGGAATTCTTATTAAAAAAAAACGATTCTGAAACATTTATAAATCCTTGCCACACTTGAAAACTATATTGTAGCCCATTAAAGATCCTTGTAGAACTAGAAGATTTCCAAAACAAGCTGACACATTCTTGTAGGAAAAGAATCCTAGTCAAATACGAAGTCCATAAGTCAAAAGGAAGTAAATAACAAAATTCGTACAACATGTTCTAACCTATGTCACATATTCTTCCCGAACTCCGATTCATCTAAAACTTTACCCCAACATAGACCAATATCTCCGAAATCTTCATGTCAAATTTCAGATCGGTCCAACGATTGGCTTTGAAGTTATGCTCAATAACGTAAAACTGGATAATAGAAAATTTTACGCCAAAATCTGAATCTGACCTTACTTGGATTGTATCTAGATATATTTTTTTCATGACTTTATTGTTCAACTTTAAATTTGTTGATAATTGAACTTCTTAATTAAACCCGAATCCAGAATTTCACAGGATGAGCTTTAGATATTAGACCAGGTTTATGAGCTTTATATCAGGTTTGCATGGTTTTTATTATCCTTTGTTTAAGTTTTTTTTTTCCTGTTTTCATCCTTTAGCATTTATTCAATTGGAAACTGGATTCTATTTTTTTTACTTATTTTTTTCTGTAGAAGTTTTTGCTGGTTTTGAAAATGACCTTGGTAATCTCAAGTCTTTTTATTTGTCATTCTTTGTTGGGTATTTCTGGCTAATTGTTTAAATTGATATTTTTTTCAATTCTATTTTTCAATATTAATTTGGAATAAATTTTTTAAACAATTTATAAAATTAAAATTTATTTACAATGTCATCCCCTTTTAATTTTTTAATCTTCCCCATTCTTTTATTGCTATTTTTTTATTTGAGAAATTTTTTTTTATTTTTTTTAATTTCATCATCCTTAAGTTTTTTTCTTATCAAAATTGATTCCTATTAGATTTACTACAATTTTTGTTGCTTTGATAAATTTTTTAAATTTATATATTTTTTTATTTCATCATTACACATAAATTGGTTATGAATTAAGCTTTTTGATGGAGTTTGAGTCTACAATTACATGGGCTTTAGGTTTAAGAAATTAACTCGTATTTAAGAAGTTCACTCAGATTTTTTTTCCCTTTCTTTAAACTATGTTTTTTAAGTTTCATCCTTTAACATTTATTCAATTAGAAATCGAGGTCAATTGTTTTTGTTTATCTACTTTCTGTATGATTTTCACTGATTTTGAAAAAAAGTGAAAAAACTTGGTTTTTTCAGGTCTTTTTATTTGTTGTTCTTCTTTGGATATACTTAAATTGGTTGAGAATTGAGCTTCATTATTCAGCCTGAGTCTAGGATTTAATGGGTTGCGAGTTTGAGATCTTAGGCCAAATTTATAAGGTTCGCTTGTGTTTGCTTGGTTTATTTATTTATTTCTTTTTTATCTTATATATATATATATATATATATATATATATATATATATATATATATATTTAATTTTATCATTCAATATTATATTATTAGTGATCAATCTCTATTTTTTATATGATTTTCTATTATTTTTCAAAACTAATTGGGTTATCTTAAGTCTTTTTATTTATTGTTTTTTACAAGTTCCCCCCCCCTTTGTTTCCAGTCAGGTCTATGACCTAAGTTTTATTTTTCTAAAATAAAAAAGTTAAAACACGATTGCATTGCTCGAGCATTTTTTTATACGGATAAAAAAATGTTAAGGTCTGCGACATAGCACAGACCCATAAATCTAGTCTCCATACAAAAGTGTAGGAGAAAGGGGGGAATAATTTATTATTTTTATGTTTTCCAAGTGAAAAGTTTTATTTTTTTTTATCATAGTTATAAAACTTAACTCAAGACTCGAGTTATGGATTGAGTGGATCAATCTAGATCGACCCAGTCATTTCAAAATGGCATTGTTACAAAAAAAAAAAGGTTAAAATGACATTGTAGAAACCAAAATTTTCTACTAATCAAATTTCACTATATGTTATTTTTAATTTATTTTTACATGAAAGGATAAAATAGAATTGAAAAAAATGACATGGAAAATAAATGAGTCTTCATATATGTTTTTGTCAATGAAAAGTTGACAATTGGGATGAGATATTCAAAATTTTTTGTCATAAATGCAAGATCTCATTAATAAAGATCAACTAATAAAATCATGTCATGTGGCATTGAAAAACAAATTTTCTTTAAGCAACGAAGCTCTCTCTTCAAGTAAGGAAACTCTCTCAAAAGTTCTTAAACCTCTTTTATTTACACTTGAAGTCTACAAAGAACGAAGCTCTGTTGGATTAAGCTTAAACACCGCATAAGAGTTCTTCAACAACACTTTGAAGATAAATCAATGATACTCTTCAAAGCATCAAATCTTGTTACGTAATACACGCCTAAATTCAAGTTCTTGCAAAGCACAAATCTTGACTTTATTTCACAAATAAATCAAGTCACCATATATCAAATCCAAGGAAAGAATCAAAGGATTTTCTTATTCTTTTGAAAGAATACTTTAGATAGAGATACTGGTCATATATTTAATAAAATCATATATTTGTCCATGTGTGCTTGTTTAATTTTAGGTGTTCAAAATTGTGTCTATAAATTTCTGGCGACTCCATTGGAGAAATCTTTACCACTCATCCCATCCTATCAAGAAATAATTTTCAACAAACTTTCAATGGCAACCAGGAGGAACATGATCACCATTGTTGTTTCTAAAAGCAACAAGGCTATTGATTCAAGTCGCCGGCATACCATTGAAGATTCTTCAACCCCGCAATTGAAAACAAAATCCATCACCAAGTTGTATGCACAAACTAAGTTGGTTCTCAAGCTAACATCAACTTCGGATGCAAAAGGGGCACAAGAGCTCACTCTAAAGTTGAAACCACAAGTAACTTAACTACAAAAGTCAAGGGGGCCATGTGGAATTTTCTTCGACTCTCAAGACGACTTCGACAACTCACCCATGAAAACTTTTCCATGTCAATCACCAAGTAAGGCTTTGGGTTTTGGCATCCTGTCAGTGATGATGACCGGGACTACATCTTTAGAGGATTAAGTGGCAAGCTTGACAAAACTCATCGAGGGGCTTTCAACTTCACTCAAGGAAAAAAACCACGAGATAGCAAAATTGATGAACAAATTCAAGAGCATGAACGAAGGAGGTCAAACCTCGGTTACTAAGGCTTTTCAAGTTGATCAATTAGATTTCATTTAGGATTCTATAATTGGAGCTGCAATGAATATACACGATATTACTAATGACATCTTCACCATGAATTAACTAAAAGAACTTATCAAAGAAGCCATCACGAACCAAGTAGAAATCTCAGTTCAACCCTCGTATACTTATGCAAAGCCATACACAAAAAAAATTGATTGTTAAGGTGCCTCTAAACTATCAACCACCAAAGTTTCAACAATTCGATGGCAAAGGGAATCTTAGGCAATATATAGCTCAATATGTGGAGACTTGTAACAATGCCAGAACTGATAGTGATCTCATGGTAAAACAATTCATTCATTCATTGAAAGGTAATGCCTTCGACTGGTACACTGACTTGGAGTCTAGCTTGATCGATAGTTGGGAGTAATTGGAAAGAGCACTCTAAAGATCGAGGGAAAACAGTCTTTAGTATTTAACTCAACTACTGTAAAGGTACCAACTGGAGTTAAGAGGAATTATCATGCAACATCGGCTACTTTTTAAAAGGTTAAAAGAAAGAATCCATCCTTGAAAGAGTGACAAGAAAAACTGTATCCATTCCCTGACTCAGACATATCTAGGATGTTGGATGATCTGTTTGAGGCAAATATTATTGAGTTGTTAGAGGTGAAGCGTCCCGAAGAAGTAAACCAAGTGGACAATCCAAACTATTATAAATATCATTGCTTGATCAATCATCCTGTAGAGAAGTGTTTTATATTGAAAGACAAAATCATGAGGCTACATAAGAATAAGGATATCATTTTCAATGATTAAATAACAACCTCTAATATCACAACTATGGTCAATTTAGACCCACATCAGTCGCTCCCTATAATAAGTTTTGACTCCTTTGAACCTATAGAACTTGGCATCATTTTACCTACGAGCTTTACTGTATCCTCAAGGTATCCTCAAGTCAAACTCCATGTATAACCCTCGCACCTCAAGCTGGCAACTTGAAGCCTAATTCATTTGAAAATTATGACGATGAAGGATGGATTTTAGTCACGCATAGAAGAAGATAAAAGAAACGTATGCAGATGACAAAGCCAACTATAATGATAATCTCGATGGTGAGGAAGCCAATTGATGAACCGATATGCTGAAAGATTCGATGAAAATCCATACGAGTTAGAAATGAGGTTTTTCCAGCTCAAAGCTTAAGAAAACCTGTTATACTAAAGGAGTACATGCCAATGGGGATGAGAAGGATGAAAAATGTATTTGTTGTTTGCTATTATATTGATGAAGAGAAAACTCCTACTGAACTCGTTATGAAGGAAAGTCATGATGACTCTTCAAACTTGTCTTATGATGTATGCACCACAGAGATATCCTTTAACGATGAAGACTTGTTGTTTGGATCAAAACTCCATAACCAACATTTTTTTTATTAAAGGATAAGTTGATGAAAAGATGGTGAATCATATCTTAGTGGATGATGGTTCAACTATTAATATACTACCTCTTAATACCATGAAAAAGCTTGGGATTCCTATGGATGAACTCTTCCTACGTCATATAATGATTCAAGGTTTTAACCAAAGAGGGCAAAACGCCATAGGAAAGATAAGACTTGCGATACACATGGAAGATATGGTATCTAATGCACTTTTCCATGTCATAGATGTCAAAACTACTTACAACATGCTACTTGGATGACCATGGATACATGAAAATGGTATCGTCTTCTCAACACTCCACCAATGTTTTAAGTATTGTCAAGATGGACAAGTGAGAAAGATAGTGCAGACACCAACCTATTTACCATAACTGAAGCCTACTTTGCCGACGCAAAGTTCTATTTTAAGTCAACTGTGATGAAATAACTACGATCCCCATCTGACCATCCAATAAAGGGAAAAGTTGACTCTAAAAGCTTAAAAGGGCACAAGTCATCTGCAAATGAAGGAGTGACTTGTCTAACAAAGAATAAAGGAAAATAAAAGGTAGAGGAAAACTTTGTTGATGATAAGATATCATGTCAAGCTATGATACTATGTTATATTCTAGCATCAGCAAGAAAAGAGGGTCAATCTTCTTTTACTAAGGATGAAAAAAAGATCAATAAAGGGCTCATAAACTTGACCTTATCAGCTACTAACCTCGTATCAAACAAGGTCTCAAAACCTTTATTAAAAGGGTTTGTTCATCAGATTGAGTTGGTAGTTACAAATCTTGAAGGACTCTTTAATAAACAGGCGAATGGCTTTGATCCCAATGCTTATAAGCTTTTAGGTAGGGCTGGTTATAGTCGTAAGGACATTAATAAGTTGGCAAAGGATGACGATACGACTCAATTTGAAGGTAAACAAGTTTCTATAAAGACTAGGAAGGCTTAAAGAGAGAAGAAAACTTATGGCAAACCTTTAAGGGCTGGTCTTGAATACGAGTCTTCCACACCACTGCATTTTCAGATTAGTCAAGAAGCCTCATGATATATAAGTGTGGAAGAAGTAAAGGACAGACAACAAAGTTAACTTACACCTCTTAGAGCTTTAGTTACGGATCGTTTTGGTATGACTATAACTCGAGCTTCCACTTTTATCAGGATTGGAACCCAAAAGAATAGAAGGGCACTAAAATGCACACAAGTCTTTGCAAGACTTGAAAAATCCAAGTCAAAAAATGGCAAGCATGTACTCGATCATTAACCAAATTTGATGGAAAATTCAAACGATCCTTATAGCAAAATACCTTCATGTATGAAGAGATAATGCAAATGGGTGGGGAATGTTTAAGCAACATTGAAAGGGAAAATGCGTACGATAGTGATCACAAACCCCTCTAATAAAGAAAAAGCAGATGAAATAATGTATCTCACTTCAAATCACATCACTATTGAAGAAGATGATAACGATGAGCTTATCATTAGAGAAGATGTTGAGGAAGCTCCACCCTTCCTTGAATTAGAAAATAATCCTATAACGGATGAGCTTAAAGAGATTACCTTAAGAACTGTTAAAAACCCACACCTAACCTTCATCAATACAAACTTATCACCTGAAAAGGAAATGAATTACATGGAACTTTTAATGGAGTATCGAGATATCTTCGCTTGGTCCTATAATGAAATGTTAGGTTTAGACCCAAAGGTTATTGTCTATTAATTAATAGTAAAAAATAGGGCTAGAGCTATAAAACAAACCCAGTGTCACTTTCATCCTAAACTCATCTCACAAATTGAGGCTGAAGTCAACAAACTTATCCAAATAAGTTTCATTCATGATGTCAAATATCCTACATGGATTTCAAATATCATTCTGGTAAAAAAAAAAAAAAAGAATGGCCAAATTCATGTTTGCGTGGATTTTCGAGACTTTAACAATGCTTGTCCCAAAGATAACTTTCCACTTCCAATCACCGAGATCATGGTCGAAGCTACCACAAACCATGAGAGATTAACCTTTATAGAAGGTTTATATGGCTACAATTAAATTCGAATGACACTCATAGATAAGGAGAAGAAGGCCTCCCAGACTACGAAAGAGATATATTATTATAAAGTCATGTTTTTCAGCTTAAAGAATGCAGGTGTCATTTATCAAAGGGTGATGTAGAAGATTTTTGATGATATGCTTCACCTACATATTGAATGCTACTCAATTTTCCTTTTCTCTTGTTTTTTTCATGTTCTTTTATCAGAGAAATTATATATTTTAGGTGGTGTTTAGCACTACGGTCAACTACGTTTTTGAAAAACTTTGAATTTTTTTAGCTTCAAATCATTATTACTATTTTTTTGTATTTTTATATTGTTTTAATGTGGTAATATTAAAAATAATTTTTAAAAAATAAAAAAATATTATTTTAATATATTTTCAAGTAAAAAATACTTTATAAAATAATATTAAAAAAAACAGAAGACAAAAGACAAGGAACTTATTAGCTGGATTAACTAATTTTTAATGACATGGTACCGTGACAAAAATAAACTATTAGGGTCTAGTAGACCTATTTATGGTATGGGCTTAGGTTAGGTTTGGATTTTTTTTTTCTTATCATGAGCCTGGGCCTGGGCCTATTATTTGGGCTTACACTTTTGCTAAATTGATCGATGATAGGCTTTTGGCCCATGTGAAAATAATTAAAAAAAAATCCAAATCTCTAACATTATATATAAAATACTCCACATTTATCAATCTAAGCACACACTTGATTAACAAAAACAAAAACTAAAATAGAATGGTAAAACATTTTGGCGTACCTTTTTTGACCATCTCTTCAAAATTTAGTATTCATAACATAGTTTTAAAACCTGGCTCGACTCGGCGAGTCGACCCTAGACCCGACTGACCCATGGCTGGAACCGGGCCGGATTTATGAAAAAATAAGGGTGGTTAAAAACTCGGTTGGCCCGGTCGACCCGACGGGTTGACCTAGTGACCCGACAAGACCCTGTCAAAAACTCGGTTGCAATCCATTGACTATTTTTTTTTATTTTTTACCAAAACAACGTCGTTTTGATTTATAAAAAAAATTGGGGTGGACCCGAGCCTTGGGTCGGGTCGACTATCGGGCCGGGTTTAAAAACACTAATTCATAAACATTATTTTAATAAAAAAACCACAATGCAATAGTAGAACACCATGACGCCCTCTCTTGTTCATCACGATAGTGAAATCACTATTCAAAAACTATTCTTTTTTATTTTGGTTATCCAAATTCAATTTCTTTCAATTTAGTCATCAAGATTTATTTTTTATGTCAGTTAGTTTTGGTGTTTAATAACATGTCAAATTTACATAGGAAAATATTTAATTATTGTAAAAAATTAAAATTAAATAACAACCATCAAAATTGATATTTGTAAAAAATTAATGTAGACTTTTTGTTAATGAGGCGCGTCAAAATATAGTTTAATCCCTCCATTTTAATTTTCTTAAAGTTTAGTATCTTCTAGTTTCAGAATATTCATTTATATCATAAAGTTTATTTGATTTGCATTTCAATCCCTAAAATTTAAAAGAACATGGAGAAAGTTTATTTTAAATAATATTAGTATCTTCTAGTTTCAGAATATAAATGATTTTCTAAATGTGTATGAAATATTTATTTTAAATATTTTATTTAATTTTGTTATATAATTTTTAAATATTAATTTTATTAAATATTTTTTCTAATACATCTCCATCAAAAATAATAATTCATTGTTTGTTTTAATTAAAACTTGCTTTTAAGACTATAATAAATTTTTGTCTAGAAAAAAGACTTTTGATAAAAGATATCTTGGTAAGGAAATAAAAGGCACCAGTAAGGGAACATTTTTTCATTAAGTTAATTTCTTATATTTATTTCAAATTGTTAGAATTGATATTGATTTTAATTGCTTACAATTTCTAAGCAATAAAAAAAAACTAAAGAAAGATATATGATTTTTTTTTAAAAAATAAATTAGTTAAAAAAGATATAATTATAATAATAATTAAATTTTTTTCTAAAAAATTTAAATTATGACATTGTAATGAAAATCTATTTTTATTATTATATAATCAAATAAAAAAATTCCAAAGAATACCCCGCATAAAAATCATATATATATATATATATATATATATATATATATCTTTCAAATTTTTATTTTAATAATCAATTAATATTAATATTTTTTTTTTATTTTATTAACTGATTTAATTTTCTCTGTATTTACACTAAATACTGGTAACTTTTCAATTCTTAATTTAATTTTTCCTAATAAACCAATAATATGAACATCTAAGGAGAGATGGGCCAAAGAAGGCCCAAAAGTCTTCCTTTGAAAGAATTCTTTTTTTTGTGAGGAGGAAGGATAAGGTGAGGCGTGTTATTGTTTTAAGGGTGAGACAGAGAGAGATTCTGAGAAGATAGAAAGGAGAAGAATGGGGAGCAGCGGTACTTGTTCTCTTTGGAGTGGGTTCTTAGGAAGTGGGGGGCAGCAGCTCCGGGCATCGGTGGCAGCAGTCAAGCAGAGGACAAGCCCAAGTCTAAGCTTTGTAACAGTTGAAGCCAAAGCCAAAACTAGACGCGAAGACAGGACTGCTCGCCATATTCGTATCAGAAAGAAGGTCTCTCTCTCTTTGCACTTCTTTATGTGATGTGATGACTTTTAGATAATCCCACCTCAGATGGGGTCTTAAAATTCCCTTAACTTGTATATAAAAAGCTAAATCCTTTTTTTTTCCCGCATTTTTTCATAATTAATTAATGCTTTGGATTGTTGTCTCGGCTGGTCTTGAGTTGGCTGTGGAATCTTGGTCTCAGGTGGAAGGGACTCCAGATAGGCCTAGATTGTGTGTCTTCCGTTCCAACAAGCATCTCTACGTCCAAGTGATTGATGATACAAAGATGCACACGCTCGCTTCCGCTTCAACCATGCAGAAGCCCTTCGCTCAGGACTTTGATTACTCTTCTGGTCCAACCATTGTAAGCTTACCAACGCTACAGTCTTTCTTTGATGTTTTCTTTTCCTTTCCAATGTCTATTACAGCTACATAGTTTTAGCCATGCCAACTTCTTCATTCTTATTCTGTGATAGTCTTTTTGAAAATCTGCAAATTGTAGCTTCTTCTTAACCAAGATTTAAAGAGAGTTTGGAGCAAAACTGTGATGTAAACCAAACACTTTCAAATTTGTGGTTGGGGCAAAACGACGGAAACAAACGGAGCCTTAATACTTGTGCTTTTTGATTCATTGCTGACTGAATTATGATCCCCCTACCTACAACCCTCCCTGAATCACTTCATTTCTGTGCTGCAGCCGTTTTGCCAAACCTTTTCTCATTGATTGCAAGCTAAGCTTTTGTTTCTACTACCTTTTCCTTTCTCACCAGGATGTAGCTAAGAAGGTAGGTGAAGTCATTGCAAAATCTTGTTTAGAGAAGGGGATAACTAAGGTGGCTTTTGACAGAGGTGGGTACCCTTATCATGGGCGTGTAGCAGCCCTTGCAGATGCAGCTCGGGAAAATGGCCTTCAATTCTAGAAATGTGATTGGTCAGTCACTTTTGAGCATTCTTTTTTCCTTTTCTTTTTGAACTTTGTGATGGAATCATGGATGAATTTGTTGGTGAAACTCTGTAATTTTGTTAATTACTGAAAGTGGAAAAGTTCTTTAGTTCTCTTGGTCAATTCATATCATTTATATTTGAAAAAAGGAAATCAAATTCAAATGTGTCCTCTTATTTTGATGGATGGAATTCACATTGAACTTGACAACTATTCTTTCCTCTCCCACCAGTGGGTTGGGAGCTGAATTGCATAAGCCCATAATCGCTTGGAGTGGCAGCTTAGTACAACATAAAGTTGATTGCTAGGAGTGTGATAGGAGCATTTATGCTGGAAAAGAAAAGTAGGAGCAAACGATTCTATGGAAGCTCTGTGAAGAAATCCAATATCCCAGTCACTCATTAGCTATACGGTATTAAATAAGGGAAGAACAATGTCACTTGAAATCGTGTCTTTGATTATGACGACTGTTGTTGTCTTTGAATACTTGATAGGAAGAGGCTATAAGCAAGTTGTTTTTTTTCTTGGAACAACCTTTCTCATGCCAAGTATTTAGATATATCACATCCCTAGATTCAAATGTAGATAGAAGGCTTCATGTTGAGCATGCATATAGAGGCAAGAAGCCTATGCTTCATGTTGAGCATGCATATAGAGGCAAGAAGCCTATCTTTAGCATATTTACATAGCAGTGAAGGCCTTTGAGTTAAGTGGTTATTTCAATGGTACCGAAGCTCTGTTTGATCTAGCATCTGAGAGGTCCAAGTATTGGGACTAATACTCTCATTTATTTGCAAATTAATTTCAACATAATTGGTAGGTATTATATCTGCCTACATGG
>Ga0307516_10009045_pt1 | contig 11159 bp, 12 predicted proteins | sample 19_EM_MG_FD_203310 | JGI IMG/M metagenome (GOLD analysis project Ga0307516, IMG submission 203310) | Populus trichocarpa ectomycorrhiza microbial communities from riparian zone in the Pacific Northwest, United States - 19_EM | ecosystem: Host-associated > Plants > Roots > Unclassified | place...
TGGTCGTCGGGCAATGCCGTGTGGCCGCCATTGATGTGGCCGACCACGTCGGTGTCGGCTTCCAGCACCACGTCCTTGTCGATCAGGCCGGAACCGGGGATCGACGGCCCGCCGGTATGGATCGATGTTGGGCATGCTTTTTGCTTTCTCCACAAGGAATAGCCTTGTCGAGGGCCGCATGTTAGGAATCCCGCGCCGCTACAGCCACTTTGTCTATGGATTTATTCAGTCGGGATTGACCTGTGGGATCGCGGCAGCGATCGCCAGTTTTCCGCTCGCTGCGTCAGGTGATTTCCTTATGCATTGGCTGCAAGCATGGCTGTTCTCCTGGCTACTGATGCTGCCGGTCGTGCTGTTCGCAGCGCCCGCCATCCGACGCTTGGCTCATGCCGTGACTGCGGAAGAGTAACAGGCTCGCTTCATACGGCCGAGCCTGCCTCTCTTTAACGAGTGCGCCTACTTCTTCATGCCGTCCTTCGACATGGAGTCGTGCTTCTTCATTGCGTCCTTGGACATGGCATCGTCCTTTTTCATTCCGTCCTTGGACATCGCGTTCTTGGACATGCTGTCCTTGGCCATCCCGTCCTTGCCCATCTTGTCCTGCGCGAAAGCCGCAGGGGCGGCAAGACCTACCGAGAAAGCGAGAGCGGAAATCGAAAGCAAGACGCGCAAATTCTTAGTCATGTGAAGTATCCTGTGCTTGTTAGTGGTTGGTCGCTGTTTGCGATTACGTCGACCGATCGGTTTCGTTACGAATTGACATCGAGCGGTGGTGAACAAATCGCTGTGATTAATCAGTCGTTTTTGCTGACATCATTAGTATCTCTCCTTTGTGCGATAGAAGGTTGAGTTGTGTGGTGAGCCAGGACGCAATCGCGAGCGACACGCCGACACCGGCTACACAGGCGGTCCAGCCGAAGTGATCGAACAATTGTCCGAGCACGGCGCTGCCGACCATGCCGCCGAAGAAGTAACAGGCGAGATATGTCCCGCTGGCAATGCCGCGGTTGTCGCTGGCGGCCTGGCCGACAAAGCCGGTGGCGGAGGCCTGCGCGAAGAAGGTGCCGGCGCCGACCAGCACCATGCCGGTCAGGACCAGCGGCAAATGCGAGGCCAGCATCAAAGGCAGGCCGATGGCGGCGACCGCGAGCGCGGCCCAGATTGCCGGCCGCGTGCCGAAGCGCGCCACGGCCTTGCCGGCAAACAGCGTCGTGACCACGGACGGTGCGAATACGAAAAAGACGAAGCCGAGATCCATGCGCCCGAGCGACAGCGGCGCGCGCACCAGAACAAAATTGACGAAGGTAAAGGTGCCGATGAAGGCGAACAGGATGCAGAAGCCGATCGCGAACGCCGCTCGCAGCGACGGGTTGCGCCAATGGGCGATCATGGCCGCGAACGGCGATTGCGTCGCCGGCATCGCGTGCATCGGCTGAACCCGCGAAATCGTGAAATACACCAGCACCGCGCCGGCGAGATTGAGAGCTGCGAAGAAATAGAAATTCGACGCCAGCCCGAACGTGTCGACGACGGCCGCCGATATCAGCCGCCCGATCAGATTGCTGGCGACATTGCCGGTGATGTAGGCGGCAAAGGCGCCGCCGGCGTCCATCGAACTGCACTGCTCGCCGAGATAGGCCAGCGTCAGCGCGAAGGCGGACGCCATGCAGAGGCCCTGGAGCACGCGCAGGATCGTGAACACGGTGAGATCGGGCGCGCTCGCCAACAGCGTCGTTGGGATCGCGAGCAGAACCAGGCTTAGGAAAATGCCGAGCCGACGGTCGATATGCGGACTGAGGAACCCAACCACGAGGCCGGCGACCGCCATGCCCATCGTCGAGGCATTGACCGCAAGGCCCATCGCGGCTGGGGTCACGTTGTAATGCCGCGTCAGCGAGGGAAGGATCGCCTGCGTGGCAAACAGATCGACCACGGTAAGAAAAGCCATTAGGCCGATGACCAGCGATCGCAGCACCACGCCCGGCGAATGCGCGTGCATGTCCATCGATTCGGATTTCATCGGCGCGGATATGTCGGTCATGGTGTCCTCCCGTCATTGCGAGGAGCGAAGCGACGAAGCAATCCATCTTCCTCTCTTAGGTGGCGAGAATGGATTGCTTCGCTTCGCTCGCAATGACGTGGTTAGCGTTGCGTCTCGCTTGCAGGCGATCGGAAAAAGGGGATGTGACGCCTGGGCGTGTGGGGCAACACGGGGGATCCCAGGACGTCACATCGGGCAACGAGGCATTGGGCAGCGCTCGTCACATCTCGCTTACATATTGTGGTCGTGCGGATCCTTGCGGACGTCGCCGACATAGAGGATGACGGTTTCCTTGCCGAGATTCTTCCACCAGTGCGAGGTGCCGGACACTTCCGGCCTGATCTCGCCGGCCTTGTGCAGGATCGGCTCGGCGCAATTGCTGGCGTATTCGACGATCTCGCCCTGCTGCACGAAGATCAGCGCCGGACGGTCGTCATGGCTGTGCCACGGCACGATGCCGCCGGGTTCGATCGTCAGCTTGCGGAACCGTAGCTCGCGATCCTTGATGTTGGCAGGCTGCTTCTCAAGGTTGATCGCGCCGAGGGTGACGTCGGTGACGCCGACCGGCTTATAGTCCACCATTTCGCGGGCGTTCGGCTTCATCTGGCCGGCCGGACATTCGCCGGCAAACGCCGTCGAGGCTGACGCGACCGAGCCTGCGATGATGCCGGCAAGGGTGAGGCCCTGCCAGAGCGAGCGGGATGTGAAGTTGGACTTGGACATGTCGTGGTCTCCTCTGTGTTTGCGTTCGCTTTAACGTTTGCCTTGATGTTCGCCTTGGCCCCCGAATGATCTGGCCGGGTATTTCATCACCATCGTCGAAACCGTCATGCAGTTGAAATGCCGGTTGGCTCTGGACTCGATAGCGCGGCGCTATGTTCGCCCGGACGTGCGCCTAGCTGTGGCCGAGCATGTGCTTGATGTCGGACGAAAAAGTCGGATACGAGTAGACGTTGTCCCGGATCTGGCCGGCGGTGAGGCCGAAGCGCATCGCGAGGCCGAAGAGGTTGACCAGTTCCTGACCGCCATGGCCGACGAAATGCGCTCCGAGGATGCGGTCGGTGGCCTGGTCGACGATGATTTTTGACCATGCCACCGTTTCGGCATAGGTTTTTGCCGAGAACCAGTCCTGCATGTCGTTGGCGTGAACGTCGATCGCAAAACCTTTTTGCCTGGCAGCAGCCTCCGTCAGGCCGACCGCGGCGAGCGCCGGCACGGTGTAGACCGACGTCGCCATGCTGGCGTAGTCGGGGCTGTATTTCGGTCCTTCGACGATGTTGCGGCCGACAATGTCGCCTTCATAGGTCGCGATCGGCGACAATTGTGGCGACGTCGGCACCGCGTCGCCGCAGACATGCACCAGCGGGTTCGAGACCGAGCGCAGATATCGATCCAGCGCGACACGGCCGCCTGCGTGCTCGACATGGCCGGCGGCAAGATCGAGCGTATCGATGTTGGCGACGCGCCCGGCTCCGTTGACGACACGGTCGGCGTCGACTGAGTGTTCGGCGCCGTCATGGGTAAAGACGACGCGCAGGCGACCGTTGGCGGGCTCGATGCGTTTGACGGTGACTTTGGTCTTGACGCGGATATCAATCCGTTCGCTCTCGGTTTGGAGGCGTCCGACGGCGTCCGCATCCATCGCCGGCAACAACTGCGGCAGCGCTTCGAGAATGGTGACCTCAGTGCCGATGCGGGCATAGACGTGGCCGAACTCCAGCGCGATCACGCCGCCGCCGACGAAGATCACGGAAGCCGGCAGGTCGCGATCGCTCAGCATCTCGTCCGAGGTAATCATGTGTTCGGCGCCTGGTATCGGCAGCGGCCGCGGTTTTGATCCCGTCGCGATCACGATATGCCTGGCTTCGAGCTCGCGCTCGCCGACGCGGACCAGATTGGGACCTGCGAACACGGCGTGGCCCTTGATAACCTCGACCTCACGCTTGGCCATCGAGCCGGCGAGGTTGGCCGGGATATCCCTGATCATGTTCTTCTCGCGATCGATCAGCGCGGCCCAGTCGAGCCGGGGCTTGCCGACCGCGATATGATGAACGGATGCGCGTTCGATTTCGTGCAGTGCATGACCGGCGGCGACCAGCACCTTCTTTGGCGTGCAGCCGCGGTTCGGGCAGGTGCCGCCGAGCAGATCCTGTTCGATCATCGCGACCGACATTCCGGCGCGCCTCGTCGGACCGGTCACGCCGATGCCGGCATTGCCGCCGCCCAGGATGACCACATCGAATTTTTCAGTGCTCATGGCACGAACCCCTGTGCTGGAATTATTCTGATGCATTCGGGCCGCGCCAATGGCGCAGCCTGTCAGCCCCTACGTCGGTGGAATGGGCGGTGTTACTTCGTCGTGATCGTCGAGGTGATGGAACCGACCACCTTGGTGGCCATCTCGAACTGCGCGGCGCGATCTCTGATGTTGTGGCGCTTCGCGATCCAGCCGAAATCGGTCCACACCGCCCAGACCTCGCCATTGTCGTCCTGGGTCAGAAGCAACCGCACCGGCCAGTCGAGCCCGGCATTGGGATTGGAGGTGATGAACTGGGTCCCGAGCGGGGGATTGCCGAACACCAGCAGCGTCGACGGGCGCAACTTGATCCCGGCGTCGCCTGCGAGTTTGGATTGGTCGATCTCCGAGAAGAACTTGATACCTTTACTCGCGATATCGGCCTTGATGCGGGTGATCGCTTCCGCCATCGGCACCGCGCTCTTGACGCGGACGACGCCGTCGTCGTTGTCGGCGCGTGCGGCGGAAGCAACCGAGACCACGAGGAACAGTAACAGCAGCGACAGGCCAAAATTGGCCACACGGTGGGTAAAACGACGTGTCATGGGACGTCTCCTGTTTGGGGCGCATGCCGACCTGCATGGCTTCCAGAACAGGATGAGCGCCGCGGACGCCGATATGAAATGCAAACTCGCTCTCGATTTGATAGCTGCCGGCTATCGGCGCTCGATACGCTGCGGCTATCGAACCGATTGGGTAACGGCATTTCAAACGGGGGGCGATCCGCCCTCAAATGGGTCAGCGCCCGATTGGCGGGCGTCGCCACCACCCCCTCGAGGAAACCCCAATGACCAAGCTGTCCAAAACCCTGATTGCCGCCGCCGCGTTCGCAGCCATCGCGACCTCGGCTTTCTCGCAAGCCCCCTGGGAAATGAAATCGGGCATGGCCCACGTCTATGCCGGCCCCGGAAAAATGATGTCGATGGCGATGGCCGCGACCGAAAAGAACCACGATTCGATGATGAAGCACGCGACCAAGGTGCCGAACAACACCATCTTCTTCATGGACAGCGGCACGCTGTACTTGACCGCGGGTTCGTTCGATCCGGGCGGTTATCACATCCCCTGATCCCTGCACCTCGACAGATTCGGGCCGCCCCCAAGCGGGCGGCCCGGCCCGAAAAATGCTATCAAGACACCCCGAATGCCGGAGCCGAACATGTCGCTATCGCCCGCCAGTGCCGAACGTCTCAAGCAGGCCTTCCAGCAATGCCGCGACATGGAAGGCACCTTAAGCGAACAGCTCGATGCCTATGCGGCGGCCGGACGGGAGATCTTTCCGGCCTATGGCGACGCGGTCGACCGGCTGGTCGCGCGCATCCACGAGAATGGCGGCGGTGAAAATGCACCGCGGTCCGGGGAGGAGATGCCGCCCTTCCTGCTGCCGGACGAAACCGGCCGGCTGGTCAGCCTCAAATCACTGCTCGAACAAGGACCGGTCGCGGTGATGTTCTATCGCGGCCACTGGTGCCCCTATTGCCGGCTCAACGTGCGGGCGGTGATCCAGGCCCAGGACCGCATCAAGGCGCTGGGTGCGCAAACCGTTGCGATCATGCCGGAGACGCAGCTATTCACCGAAAAATTCAAGGCCGACGCCAACGCGCCTTTCCCGGTGCTGACCGACCTCGATAATGGCTACGCGCTGTCACTCAATCTGGCGATCTGGCTCGGCAGCGAAATCCAGCGGCTACTGGCGTATCAGGATATGTCGAGTTTCCACGGCAATGACGGCTGGGTGCTGCCGATTCCGGCCACCTTCGTGGTCGGCCGCGACGGCCTGGTGAAAGCCCGCTTCGTCGATCCCGATTTCCGCAAGCGCATGGAGATCGACGATTTGATCGACACGCTGCGCAGCGCGAGCGAAGCGCGCTAGCGTTTCATCCCACACTCTTGTCGATGAATTGCTGCCAGTCCGCGCCGCGCAGCATGCGCATCACGGCGGAAGCGACCGCCGTTCGCTCGCGCCCCGCTACGCCGTAAAGGTGCACGGTGCGGCGCGCATCGAGCCCTTCGACGGTGGCGCGCTTCAGCGTCGGCGGGATAGCCGAGGTGTCCGGGACGACGGCAATGCCGATATCGGCTTCGAGCAGTTCGATCAGGTCGCGCTCCGAGGAGATCTCGTGACTGCGCTCGACGTCGAGCCCGTGTTCGCGCAGTGAAGCGTTCATCCGCTCGGAATGTTCGCAGTAGTTTCGCGACAGCAATTGTTCGGCCCGGAGGTCGCCGACCTCGATGGTGTCGCGGCTGGCCAAAGGATGCCGCTTGTTGACGACGAGCTGAAAATTCTCGGTAAACAGCGGCCAGGTATCGAGCCGGTCCCAGTCTTCGCCGATTTCGGCGGCGATGCCGAGTTCGGCCTCGCCCTTCTTCAAATACTCGCCGACCTCGCTGGCGTCGCCGCGCAGAAAGCGGAATTCCAGCCGGTTGAACTGCCGCTTGATCTGGTCGAGGTGCGGAATCAAAAGCGAGAGATCGATCGAATGGGTCAGCGCGATCCGGAGCGCGCCGACTTCGCCGCTCTTGAAGGAGGAGGCCAGCGCCCGCGCGCCGCTCGCCGCCTCATAGCATTGCCTGAGCAACGGGAGCATGCGCTGCCCGAGTTCGGTCAATTGCGCGGCGGGGCGTTCGCGCCGGAACAGGTCGCCACCGAGCTCGGCCTCGAGCTGCTTGATTGCCCGCGTCAGCGACGGCTGGGTGACGTTGCACTCGTCGGCGGCGCGGGTGAAATTCAGCGTCCGCGTGACGGCGAGGAAGTAACGTACCTGATGCATTTCCATGATCGTCTGCCCCGAATTCTCTAACTGACAGCCTAGCCGACCGGGGCCCGCAATGACAGAGAACCGCAATAGCGCCAGCCTATGGTTTCGGAAGCCAAACGGCATTTCCGAAAATCGTGCCCGTCCTGCAGATTCCGGCCGAGAACGCCGGAAGTCGCGGGAAAGGGTTTGCCATGAACATCCAAATGAAGACGCAGGAGGCAAAGGCCACCAGGCCGTTGGCCGGCAAGGTTTCGCTGGTCACAGGTTCGACCAGCGGCATCGGGCTCGGGATCGCCCGGGCTCTGGCTGAGGCCGGTTCGGCCGTGGTGCTCAATGGTTTTGGCGTTGCTTCCGAAATCGCCAAGGTCAAGGACCAGATATCCGCCGATTTCGGTGTCAAGATCAGCTATTCGGCTGCCGACATGAGCAGGCCCGAGGCGATCGCTGAGATGATCGCCGCAACCCTTAACGAACATGGCCGGCTCGACGTGCTGGTGAACAATGCGGGCATTCAATACGTCGCGCCGCTTGACCAGTTTCCGGTCGAGAAATGGGACACAATCCTGTCGATCAATCTGTCGTCGGCGTTTCATACCACGCGGCTGGCCCTGCCGGCGATGCGCCAGAACAAGTTCGGCCGCATCATCAACATCGCCTCCGCGCATGGGCTGGTCGCATCGCCGTTCAAGGCGGCCTATGTCGCCGCCAAGCACGGCATCGTCGGGCTGACCAAGGTTGCGGCGCTGGAGACGGCCGAAGAAGGCATCACCTGCAACGCGATTTGTCCGGGCTATGTCTACACGCCGCTGGTCGAGGCGCAGATCGACGGCCAGGCCAAAGCGCACGGGATTTCCCGCGAAGCTGTCATCCATGACGTGCTGCTGGCACAGCAACCCAACAAGCGTTTTGCCACGGTCGAGGAACTGGGCGCGCTGACGGTGTTTCTCGCCAGCGATGCCGCGGCCTCGATCACCGGCATTGCGCTGCCGGTCGACGGCGGCTGGACCGCACACTGAAGCCTGCACATAACGAAATCGAAGCGCGCCCGAACATCGGAGTGCGCGGCCTAGATCCAAGGGAGCGACACATGAACGACGTCCAGGACAATTGCACTTCGCTGAAGTCGCTCGCCAAGTCTGAACTCGCAAAGTCCGAACCGGGCCAGATCGTGCTGGTGCTGCAGGGCGGCGGCGCGCTCGGCTCCTACCAGGCCGGGGTCTATCAGGCACTGCATGAAGCCGGCATTGAGCCGGACTGGATCATCGGCACCTCGATCGGCGCCATCAACGCCAGCCTGATCGCCGGTAATTCGCCGCAAAACCGGCTGTCGCGGCTGCGCGAATTCTGGAAGCGGATGGAGCAGAATCCGATCTGGAGTTTTCGCGACATCTTTCCGGGCTTCAACGAAAAACTATCCTATTGGTCGACCGTGACCAACGGCATTCCCGGCTTCTTCCGGCCGAACCCGCTGGCGCATGCCGGCGACAGCTATCCGCTCGGCGCCGATCAGGCCGGCTATTATTCGACCTCGCCGCTGGAGAAGACGCTCACCGAACTCGTCGACTTCGACCTGGTCAACCGCTGCTCGCCGCGGCTGACGGTCGGCGCCGCCCATGTCCGCAGCAGCCAGATGCGTTATTTCGACAGCCGCGACGCCGAACTCGGCGTCAAGCACATCATGGCCTCGGGTGCGTTGCCGCCGGCATTCCCCGCCATTCGTATCGACGGCGAACTGTATTGGGATGGCGGCATTCTATCGAACACCCCGACGGAGGCGGTGTTCGACGATAACCCGCGCAAGAACTCGCTGATCTTCGCCGTACATCTGTGGAATCCGTCCGGCGTCGAGCCGACCACGATGGCCGAGGTGCTGAACCGCCACAAGGACGTGCAGTATTCCAGCCGGATCGCCAGCCACATCGCGCGTCAGCAGCAGGCGCATCGCCTGCGTCACGTCATCAACCAGCTCGCGGCGCGACTGCCGGAATCCGAACGTAACAGCGAGGCGGTGAGGGAGCTTGCGAGCTACGGCTGCCCGACGCGGATGCATGTGGTGCGGCTGCTCGCCCCGCAACTTACCCGCGAGGACCATACCAAGGATATCGATTTCAGTCCGTCCGGCATCATGCAGCGCTGGGATGCCGGCTATCGCCACACCAAGGCGGTGCTGGAACGCAAGCCCTGGATTGGCGAGTTCGATCCGCTCTCGGGCGTCGTTCTTCATGAGCAGATGGAGGCGATGCCGGAGGCGGCGGAGTGAGGTGTGGAGATCGACCGACTGTCGCTTTTTGCCCGGCAAAGCGGACGTTCACCGGAAAGATGTTACTGGCCACTCGCTCGTTCAACGCCACGAGATTGTAGGGGTAGTTTGGCTGCGAACTATTGAGTCCGCGCCCTCGGAAACTCTACGCCATCATTCCCTGCCCGCGGGCTAATGCCCGACAATCTCCGGCACCCTGGTCGCCGGTGGCGTGTTGCGGCTGCGCTGGGTGCGGACGATGCCGTCGATGATGGTCATGCCGATGCCGGGCAGGTCGCCGAGCTGGACGCTGTGCAGCAGGTTCTTGCCGGGTGAATGCTGCGCCATATCCATGATGACGAAATCGGCTGATCGGCCGACCTCGATCAGGCCGCAGTCGAGCGCACGCATCCGGGCGGTGTTGCCGGTGGCAAGGCAAAACGCGATTTCGGCTGGCAGTTCGCCGAGCGACGACAACAGCGACACCATGCGCAAAATGCCGAGCGGCTGCACGCCGGAACCGGCCGGCGCATCGGTGCCGAGGATGACGCGGTGGAGGTCGCCCATCTCGCGCGCGGTGCGCAGCGTGAACAGCGCCGAACGCTCATTGCCGTTGTGAACCAGTTCGAGGCCGCGTTTGCAGCCTTCACAGATACAGCGGATCTGGTCGTCGGGTAACGCCGTGTGGCCGCCATTGATGTGGCCGACCACGTCGGTGTCGGCTTCCAGCACCACGTCCTTGTCGATCAGGCCGGAACCGGGGATCGACGGCCCGCCGGTGTGGATGGTGCTCTGGATGCCGTATTTGCGCGCCCATCCCACCATCTTGCGCGCGGTCGGGCCGTCCTTGACGCCGCCGAGGCCGACCTCGCCGAGCAGCTTGACGCCGGCGGCGGCGAGTTCCTTGAAGTCGTCCTCGACCATCTCGTTTTCGATCACGGGGGCGCCGGCATGGATCTTCACGCCGCCCGGACGCAGCGTCCAGAACGCGCGCTGCGCGAAGATCGCCATCGCCTTGAGACCGACCACGTCGCGCGGCCGGCCGGGCATGTGGACTTCGCCGGCGGAGATCATGGTGGTGACGCCGCCGTGCAAATAGCTGTCGATCCAGCCGATCTGGTTCTGCCGCGGCGTCCAGTCGCCGGCGACGGGATGGACGTGGCTGTCGATCAGGCCGGGGGCGACCGTGGTGCCGTTGGCGTCGACGATCGTCGTGGCGCCCTCGGTGTCGACGTCCTTGAGGCGGCCGATCGCGGTGATTTTGCCGTTTTCGGCCACGATCGTATCGGCATCCAGGATCGGCTGCTCCAGGGCGCCTGACAGCAACAGCCCGATATTGCGGACCACCAGCTTGTTCGGGCCGGCTGCCTGGGGTGCGTCGTGGGCCATGGATTTTTCCTTGTTGTTCAATGCCTTCGCAGGCGCTTTGAGGTCATCTTGCCCGCGGCTTGACGGCGGGATCAAGAAGGATTATTCATTTGTATACAAATGATCGTACACGAATGATTTAACCTTCGCAAATCGACTCTGGATGGCCGGATCATGAGCAATTTCAATCAGGAAAGCGTCCTCGGTGTTCATCACTGGACCGACACGCTGTTCAGCTTCACCACCACCCGCGATCCCTCGTTTCGGTTTAGAAACGGCGAGTTCACCATGATCGGGCTGAAGGTCGGCGAGAAGCCGCTGCTGCGCGCCTACAGCGTTGCGAGCGCGAATTATGAGGACCGGCTGGAATTTTTCTCGATCAAGGTGCCGGACGGGCCGCTGACTTCGCGGCTCCAGCATCTGAAGGAAGGCGACGAGATCATCGTCAGCCGCAAG
>Ga0307516_10009046_pt1 | contig 11157 bp, 14 predicted proteins | sample 19_EM_MG_FD_203310 | JGI IMG/M metagenome (GOLD analysis project Ga0307516, IMG submission 203310) | Populus trichocarpa ectomycorrhiza microbial communities from riparian zone in the Pacific Northwest, United States - 19_EM | ecosystem: Host-associated > Plants > Roots > Unclassified | place...
TCGACCATGCCATTGGCGCGGATGCTATCGGTCGCCACAGCTCTGTCCCCGAGCGCACTGGGACATTCGAGTTCATGAGCATTGACGCCCTCAGGCGCTACCCGGACTTCCGGCATATTTACTATGATGATTTACAGAGCTTCATGTGGGTCTTTTTGTGGCTCATCATCAAAGACAGTGCTAGGTGTTCTGTGCTTGGGTGTTGGAGCAGCAGCATCGAGCCTGAGGTGATCGGTCACATAAAAGTGGGGCAGATTGGTAGCGAAGTGGATTTCGAGTTCAACTTGGCTAGGTGGTTCGATAAGGATCTAGGGTTCGCGGTGAGCAAGGCGGCGAAGGATCTGAGGAGGGCGCTGTTTCCGGTTGGTGAGAGGAAGGAGTTAGAGAGAGAGGATGTCAGGGATAGGTTGTACGAGAAGGTCATCAAGGCTTTTGATGATGCGCTGGTGGTTGCAGAAGAGGAGGCGAAGACGTTGAAGAAGATGGTGGTTGTGCCCATGAATCGGATGGCGTATTAGGGCCGCCCGGGAGACAACACGCAGACGAAAGCCCTCCTTATGTACATGCGTACTCACACTCATACTCATACCCACGTAACTCACATCCGCAACTTACACGTCGTACTCCCGTCCGTGAACATGGTCAGTCCGGACCGGCGCTTCTCCGCCTCAGCCTCGGCTTCGGCCTCCTCTTCCTGCGGCAGTTCCGCGTCGGGAGCCTCTGGTTCCTCTAGCAGAACTGTGCTCTCCATCCTTCCAGAGTATTCGAGGGCGTTCCCGAGCCGTTTCCCGATGGTCGTTGGGGCTCACCGCCTCCCCTGCCTGGCCACCCTGCGGAAGGCTGAGCAACCGTAGCCCAAACCGCCGCTGCCTGTTCTCCAGCGGCTGCCGCTAGTCTGAGTCCCGCTTCCATCAACAGCGCAATTTCACCCCGCCTTTTAGTACTGTACTTATTTTCGGTCTGGTTATTTTTGTGTGGCATGACAAGGGTTTAGTGAACAGGCACTAGAGTCTGGTGCGTGACAACCTAGTGGCCGATACAGTATTACCTTTTTGTTTTATCTTGTATTGTTGTATTTATGATGGTAGAGTGATGGTTTCGCAGTCGTGTTAATATGGGGACTCGATCCGTCTTCAACGACAATCAATCCGTTTCAATGACAGAAGCAATCCATTTCCAATGAAAATTAATGTGCAATAGGTAGACATTACTTGTAGATGGGTGCTCGTCATTAAGAGCATTATATTATGAGCTCCCAAGGCGCCGAGAAGCTGAAGAGCGCGAAATACCATAACGAAATACATACCGCCAGCCGAGCGCCGGAGATAACTCCTTCTCGATCTCCACCAGGCGGCTAACCTTCAGTCAAGCCCTCCGTTTCTCATCAACTTGAGCAGTACTGGTAGGAGACAAGCCAGAACGTGTAACGACGAAACTAGATCGATTGGGTGCCTGACGCCACGGTCCCTTAGGGCCATAGAATAGTAACACGGTACCCGGTAGGTAGATTGCCTCACAACCTCGTGAACCCCCTCCTGATTTGCCTCTTTCTCTGGTAACTCCTTCCTTTGTACCCATCACTGACAGCCACCAAACCTCTTCCTTCCTTTCTGTTCACATTCACCACCCACCTCTACCGCACCACCATACAAACGATACATATCATGCGCGGAGACAGCGATAGGCAGCGCTATGTTCGCCGTGGTCGCAGCAGGCGTCGCTCCGAAAGCCCGTGCCCTGACTCGAGGGGAACGGGTGAGCGCCGCCCCAGTCCCCCACCCTCTCATCCCCCCACCCCCCGACTCACCGTCTACGATCCGGATAAGGTGCGCAGAGACTACATAGCACGCACTGCGACTACAGCCCCCGTTGGTTGTCAGCCTCCCCCCTTGAGCATGGAGCGGCTTTCGATGCCGAGTGTTCAAGCTATTGTACTGGGCACCCTCCACAACAAGATTGCCATTGGCCGGACGCTCGAGCCTGCCTGGGTGCCGAGCGGTACATCCCTCAAGGACGTGCAAATTCGGGGCGTCTGGGAATCTTTCACCTCTGCCAACGTGCTTACCACCTTCGGACATCTCCTTTCGGGCACGCTGTATGGCAACCGTGAGCCCAACGTGGACCCCAGCGCCACGAGAGAAGTCGAGACTCTCCAAGATGTCCACCAAAGGCTAGGGTCTGCGCTGATCCGGACGTTCCGCCGTTGTCTCCGCCATATTTTCCAGCAAAACCTTAGTCCGCACGCCGCCGGCAATGACGAGCTCATCCCATCGAACGCCGTTCTCTCCCGCATCACTCATGATGATGGCCGCACCGCAATTGGCGACATCACTGGCCCGGACTACATTGCCTACCCTGAGCCAGGCCGCCGCACCAATAGGCTTCCCGGCGTGTGCATGGCTGACTGGCAGTGGCGCGCGGACTGGGGCTCCCCAATTTCAGACGACGTGGCGGTCACCGATGATCAAAAGCAGCAGTATACCCACACCATGCGCCGTCTGTGTTCGTATATGGAAATGACTGGAACTCGGTATGTCGCCCCTGAAATGTATCTTTAGGCGCTGACTGATCGCTCGAAATCCTGCAGTTACGGATACATTCTGACGAATCGAGAGCTCGTGTGCGTTCGTGCGCTGAAGACCGGCAAATACGCCGAAATTGAAGTTTCGGCTTCATACGCCTTCGCCACGGTGACCGGCCAAGCCCACCCCGATCAGCAGATGACCGTCCTCCTTGCACTGGTTGCCCTGCATCTCCTCGCGTCTAGCAAGGACCATTGGAGTATTTTGCCTACTGTGGAGAAAAATTGGCACAGGAGGAAATATCCGGAAAAAGTTTAGAAGCCAAACAGCGATGCAGCTTGCATATGATGTATAACCCCTTCTGCGTTTAAGGTTTTTTCTTTGGGATTGGTGGGAGGAACTGTCTTTACTTTTGACGTTTGGTCTTTCGATTTTTTGTTTCTCGAATGATTAGAGTACGGGGATGGGGACATACTGCACGTGGCAGGATGGGAATAGCATTCATTTCATTTCTTAATGTTGATGAGGAAGTTCTGAGTTGACGGAGGATGAAAGGCGACGATATAGTGCACATGTTTTCAGGCCAGCCAGGTAGATTGGTCGGGTGCCAGTACAAGTGACAGACGTGAGCACCCGCTCAAGACTGCCCTGAGTGGACGACGCAGCAGAAAATCCTATGGGCGGATGTCAGGAAGGAGAGCTCCGAACTCGGTGGAGGAAGGCGAGAACGCCCAGTGTGAGGTATCAGAATGGGAGCTGCGGGAGAGGGAGGAAAGGGATGAGACCAGACGCAGGGACGTGGAGATGGGGGCAGAGGCCGTAGCTGAGGCCCAGAAGACGGGCGTAGAAACGATTTTCCTTCGGTTCTCTTTCGTCTTCCTTTTCGGTATTTCCTATGTTATTTCCTTGGTGTGCTTACAATTTCTTCGGCACAGGCCAGGGTAGAGGGCAGATGAAACCGCAACGGGCAGCTCGCGGACAGTAGATGGGAAATAAACAAAAAAAAAACACCCGTACGGTACATTATCGACCATTCCCAGCACTAAGGCACAGTACCCGCGTTGCATGTTACTGGAGTCCAAAGCTCGAAAGAAAAGGAGGCAGAATATGTAGTGGAGGAAATTCGCGCAGGGAGACGAAACACTGATAACTATGGGAGGACGAATCGAGTATGAAGACAAGTGGGAGGACAATGAAGCTCTTACATGGGAGCCGGAGGAGAATCGGGAGATGTTTGGGAAAGGAAGAAAAAAGATTCTGGAGGAATTCCAGGCTAGGGACGAGCAACTGCAGCACCTATTATCTGGAAAGAAACCACCAGTTGCAAAGCGAGCGAAGAGAAAACGAAGGCGTCAAGCTTGTGTGATGGAAGTGAAAGATGGGGAAGAGTCAATGGGGTTTGGTGTGGATGAATCAGAGCAAATGGAGGATGACGGAGCGGTTTTATTTTTTTGGGAGGGAGCTGAAGTAGGGATATCTACGGGTGTCCTCATGGAAAAGCACTCGGCGCACTAGATAGCAGACAACTGAGAACCCAAGTTTTTTTTTAGTTAATCATTACTCGTATGCCACCTACCTAGACCAAGGCGAGATTATTTGCAGTCCGTTTCCTGTCCGCTGTCCGCGCGGTGGCGGCATGTTGCAAGCTCCCCTTTTGCCCCCGCCCAGGCCTGTCCCAAGAGGTCAAGATGCGCATCAAGGAAATTACAAAGGAGAAGATGCCGAACGGGCATGATAAACAAAGGAGATGAGCAAAAGAAAAGCGCAGCCCTTTCTTCGTCTAGTGTAGGTACTGCCCGGAGAGGCAGTGCCCCGCCTATCTGGTAGAATTGTGAGGCAAGCCTCTTGGTGCTCCCAGCCACCACGCCGTCCGGCCTCCGGCTTTTCGGCATCCTGTGCCTCTGTAGAACCCAAGAGGTCCAGAGGTGACCCACACCGCGTCGCGAAGTACATTGCTATTACTGTCTAACTCATCCTGAATCGCATTGCAAATGCAGAGACTGGCCTTGAACCGTGTGGAGTGTACCGCCATCACAGTCGTCTTGTGTCTCCAGTCGTATCGCACCGAGTATCATCTCGTGTCGAACATTTGCTGAGGAACCCAGAATTTCTCCTCAACACGCCATCATCCTCGACACGCCAGTAGGCACGTCGCCCGGGAAGGTGAACACGATCAAGACTGACTTTGCAGATGCGCGGATGAACTTCCCCCACTGTGTCTCGACCAAAATGCCTCTCAAACCAGACGGACTTCAGCCTTTTCTCCACACCCACATCCATGTGCAGGCTACAGTGTTCCCCAACAACCAGGGATCTTCCAATTCCCGTTTACCTCGGAAAGCGTTCGGAGCCGTTGAACCTGAAGAAGTTGACGGCTATGATCTAGGTTAAAAACCAGCAATCCAATCTCCATATTCAGTGTCGGCGAGGAGGTTTACGCCAAGTTCCCTCCGGAGGTGCCTCTGATCACGGCAATGCTTGACCTGGTACAGCCTCAGCCGCGCGTCTAGGCCGTGCCGACGATCCGGAGCAACGTCTTCGCGTTCAAAGTGAGCGACAGCAGCTACTAAACTTCCGGCGTGCTGACACCCTACACGAGCGACATTCCTCGCTGTTGCACTGTAATCTTGTGAGATCATGGGTTTGTATTGTTGGAATATCGAGACGAAGGTAGTGAATTGGATTGAAGATACACCGTCGTGGACAGAACATTCTCTGTATACAAGGGGCCTTGAGGGAGTTGACGGAAGACTGTCCCCGGAGACGTTGCTCGGCGACTCTGGCAGCCGTCATTACAAGCAAAGGGCCGGACACGCATCATGCGAGACAATTTCGTCAGAGGTAGCGATGCCAGAGGTAGTAACTAGCTGACCACGGACTCCCATTGTATGCTTTCATTGCAAGCTCCCATTGTACAGACCCCCGTTGTTTTCTTTCCTCCACTACAATCCTACCGCCACAGGTCTGGAGAGTGGACGGGAAACGAAGTGCGTGTATCTGCCCATCGTTGAGTGCGAACAATAAAAAACCCAAACCCAAAACGTTTACCACTTTCACTCGCTCTACCACTTCAACGCTCCGACAATATCCAGCAGCAAGCGCAAGGCCTAATCCATTTCGTACCAGCTGATATCCTCTCCGTTCTTCGTACTTCGCTGCGCGCTCGTGGCTCTCCAGCGTCGGTGTCTTCTCCGTTCATGCTTGCCTGTTCCGTTTTTCGTGCTTCCGTGATAATCAGTGATGTCCTCCAGCAGTGTCTCCTCCTTCATACGTGCCTCGCTGCTGTCCGGTGTGAGTATCTGCTCCATTATTCTTGCCTCAGTGCTCTCTGGCATTAGCACGTGCTCCGTTTCTTGTGCTTCCGTGATGCCCGGATACAGTGCTTCTCCTTTATTCTTGCTTCAGTGCTGTCCGGCGTCTATGTCTGCTCCGTTCTTCGTGCTAGGTTGACTCAGTGCTGTCCCGCGTTGGTATCTGCTCCGTTCTTTACGGTTTGGTAATGTCCTCCGCCAGCGTCTGCTACACCATGTGTGCGTGTGTGCGTATATTGGAGTTGTTCACTGGTCTTGCGGTACGTATTCGTTCGTGCCTCAGTTTATCCGCCATCGGCGCCTGCTCCGTTCTCCGCGGTTCGGTGCTGTCTGCCATCGTTGTCTGCTCCATTTCTTCACGCCGTAGTACTGTCCCCGCATCCCTGTCGCACCGATCTTCGTCCCTCACTGTTATCCACTGTCAGTGCTGCACGACGATATTCACCTTGGTGCCCCAAGTAAGTGACTGGTCTGTTGTGGACGCCTCACTGCTGTCTGCCTGATGTCCTCCATCAACGACTGCTGCATTATATGCCCCATTCCTCGTGCTTCGATGATGTCCTTCATCGACGCCTGCTCCGTTGTGCACGCTTCGGCGGTGTCGCCGTCAGGGTCCGTTCCGTTTCTTCCTGTCCCACTGCTACCTACAGTCAGTGTTACACATTGTAGGTTATTAGATACCGTTAGCTGAAAGTGGGGAAACTCCATCTCTTGTTATCTCGTGATACGGTCTGGCATTGTTTCCTTGTTTCTCGGCGGTGGAGCAATCACGTTGTTCTTTGGTGGTTTTGATGGCAGACGGGGGGGAGACGCTCTTAATGGTAGATGTGTCTGTAGCTATCGCCATGGGTTTATCGCCGGATTCATGGATCGCATCTGCTTCGTTTCTTCGTGTCTCACTACTATCCACTGTCAGTGCTACTCCATTACATGTGCCTCATTGCTATTCACCATCGTGTTACAGATCCCTTACTCGATCGCTCGCCAGACAGTTTGCAGACCGTGCCATCTGGCATCCTGTGTCGTCTGGTGTCTGTATATCATCTGGAGCCCATCTGTCCTTCCATCTGTTATCTAGAGGCCGTTCGTCGTCTAGAGTCCCTCTATCGTCTGGAGTCCATCTGTCGTGTGGAGTCCGTGTGTTGCCTGACGACTGTCTGTCGTCCGACATCCGTCTATTGCCTTGAGCCCATCCGCAGCACCCATCGGATCGCTTGTCTTACAAACGCTAGGCATCCTAAGCAACATGAGGGTATCACCGGTTTCGTGGTTTTCATTAGTGTTTACGACGCCAGTATCTGTCCACCATATCAGTAAAGCTCCGTTCTTTTACCTAACTACCGTCAACTGGAAATGGGAAAAGCTCACCTCTTGTTATTTCGCGATGCGGCTTGCATGGTTTCCTTGGGGGTGGAGCGGCCACATTGTTTTTGGGTTGGTGGGGGGAGACACTCCTGATGGTTACGTCATCTGGCCATCCCCATGGGCGCCGATCTTCACATGCACGAGCCCATCACGGATATCAACGATGATCTGCACAAGCCCATCCTTTGTTCCCACCTTCCGGATCAGGGCGCTTTGAGGGGAATGCGTTCACGAACGCATTTCCTTTGAGGGCCCAATCTGCTTATCGTATTTAGAAATGGCGCTTGTGGTTGAAAGCTCACTAGGTATATTTGTGGTGTAACTAATCCGCGACAGTTTCACCACCGCTAAACAATACTGTACTAAAGCTCACAACTCACCAGAGTCCCTCAATCCCCCACTAGCTGGAGTGCAGCCCCCATCTCACGATAATGCTGGACTGCGTACACCACCCGGTCACGGTTATACTACATACAGTGCTATGCCGCGATAAACTCACCACCGACGTGTACTCTGGATCAACGATGCAGCCCAGCGATCTTGAACTTCCTCCACCAAGGATGTGGGTGGCCGGCCCAGTAGCTGGCTGAGAATTCCGCCTCGAGCGAGGAATCGGAGTGGGAGTTCCGGGAGCAGAATGAAAGGGGAGAGGAGTAGGAAGTCGACTCTTGATTGGGCTTTTCTTTTGCAACTTCTCTGGTGCGTTCCAACCCTCCCGGGACAGGCCAGGGCGGAGGACATAGCGAGAGCGAAAGGACAGTGGACGGAAACGGACTGCGTGTATCGCCATGATCTACATAGCTATCGCATGCGATTAATGACTAGACAAAACAGACAAGACGTGGTGCGAGAGGCGACGGATATCTACATATGTATGTACGCCAGGCTCACTCACGGACATGAGGGCTACGGGGAAAACGGACGAAATATACACCGCCATAGTCTAGATAGGCTGTATGCGAGTATGATTAAACAAAAAAGAAACTAACGGACATTCAAACAGACCGACCATGTTTCATGATACTGGGTATAGGTAAACCACTTCCCTGAACTCCTACAACTTCCATAAGCTCGCCACTCGTCATTCATGCCGTCTGTAGAGTAACAGAAAAGAAAGGAAAAAGGAAAAAAGATCTAAAAGTCCTCGAGAGAAAGAATACCTTCATCCTATCCCATTATTCTGTATGCCTCGTTCGTTGCCTCGTGTCGTAATGGTATCACGTACGCCCGCTCTCTTATTCCCAAACTTTTCAACAAAACTGCTGCCAAAAAATAACACGAAAGACACACATGCCCGAGGGCCATAACAGAAGAACGGGAGGAAGATTAGAACGCGGCAATAGCCAGAGAGGCGATCCGCTTATCCTCCTGGAGGTTATTTTGGAATTGGGTGATATCTCGAAGGATAGAGTCCATCTCAGCCTCCATCGCCAGCTGCTCCTCAGCGAACTCGTCCACCGCCTCCTCCTCGTCGTCTTCCTCGCTTTCATCCTCACCCTCCACGGGAATGTACGGGATGGGATTCTTGATGGTTTCGAGCGCGAGTCGTAGGTGGGTCCTGAGTGCTTCGTTCTGGTTCTGCAACTGTTGAATCTTACAGTCCGCGGCCTCCTTGGCGTCCTCCATTATGCGCTGCAAGCTGAAAACTTGTTGCTGGTACATTTCCAGCTGCGTGCCCTGAGCCTCGTTGTACTTCTGGTTCATGGTTGCCTCCGAAACAGACATCTGGAGGTTGCGGATGATATTCTGCATCTCGATGATCTGTGCATCGCGTGCCGCCCGCGAGACCTGATCTTCGTTGACGGTAGCGCTAGTGCGGATGCGCTTCGCCTGGTCGGCGTACCGCAAGGTGGAGAGAGTCTCGTCGTAGTCGGTGGGAGAAATGCAGGCAATCATCGCTGTCTTGCTGTTGCCACCAAGGGAGTCTTTCAGGAGCCAGGTAAGAATAGAGTCGCGGTACGGGACGACGTCCTTCCTCATGCGGCGCCGAACATTTTCGTCGGAAAGAGTGGCAATAACTCGGCCTAGGGTTGTCAATGACTTGTTGATGTTTGAGCCCTCCCGTAATCGGGCGCCGGTTGCGCCAGTGGAATTCGCGCGCTCAGAACCGGCAAGGTCCACCAAACTATAGGCATAGGCATCATGTCAGCATCCTATCAGTATTATCTTTAGGCGGAGTAGGTACCGAATGCGAGCCAGCCGCTCGATCGTCTCGTCGTTCTCCGTGCACTCGATCTGCTTCAGTATCAAGGTGAACACAGCATGTGATCTGCTACTGGTATCGTTCATATTGGTGCACGCCACCGTCCTGTTCTGATCCCCGCGCTTCATCCACCCCAGCACCTCCTTGATATTGCGCACCGGAACCTCGATGAGGTCCTTGATATAGGGGCCGTCCGCTGGAGACTCCCGCACCCTGAGGTAGTTGATCGCACCGCCCCGGCGAGGATCCAGCAGATCCCGAACCTGCTCGTTGTACACCTCGAAGTACGAAACGCGGACGGTGAACGTAACATTCGGGTTGTCATTCGACTGGATGCGTTCGAACAGGTCATGACAAGTGCGGGGTATGAGACCGGGGTTATGGGGGGTGCCCATCATCGAGTAACTCTTTCCGGCGCCGGTCTGGCCGTACGCGAATATGCAAGTGTGGTAGCCCTGAAAGTTGTGATCGAGGAACTCATGGCCGAGCGCATCGTAGATGTCCGCCTGGTCGGCGTAATTGGGCGAGTCGGGATCAATGCTCCAAAAGGAGTTATCAAAGATGAACGTCTTTCGCTCGAGGACCTTGGCGCGACCGCCCTTTTGCGCGGAGGGTGGCGGTGGAATCAGGTGTGTCTCTTGGGTCTTTGGGTCCATCTCGATCAGATTCACGGCATCCCGCTCATACTCTGCCACGCGCACGCGCATTAGCAACTCCGCACCCCCATTTCACGTGAGCACGCGATGCATGTGGAAAGTACCTCTGGGCAGGAATCCGCGGACCCTGACAACCACGCGAACATTGCTTCCGGTGACGCTGCTACCACTGACGGAGCTGCCGCCGGAAGTGCTCGCATCCATCGACAGAGGTGAAGGCACGTGTACGGGCATGTTGTAGATGACGGGAGTGGGAGGAGTGCTGATTCCGTCCTTGTCCCTCGATCGTAGTGAAGCACTGGAGGCGTGCGACCGGAGCAGCTGGCGTCCGGGATGTTTGTCGACTTTTAGGTGGTTATGGCGTTGGTGGGGGTTGGGAGTATCCATAGTTGCGTGATTTTAAGGGTGGTGATGGTGTTGGCGGTGAATCGGAGTCCACAGGAGGGTCAAACTGTTCCTGCTTCTTGTCGAGGTTGTGTGCTTTGAAGTGCCGAACGCGAGAGCTTGCTTGTTTGGTGCATGGTCGAATTGTTTTCATTTTAACCTTTTATGGGCGTAACTAGTTCTGCCCAAGCCTCCAGCTGCTGCATAAATAACTTCCAGCGCCGCTCGGCGGCAAAGTACTGAAGATTTTATGTACTAGTACAAAGTAAAGTACAATGCACGTACCACCAACTGCAAGTGGTGAGTAAGTTGGCATGTTTCTCGCTCGATATCGGTACATAGGGTTGATAGCGGTACTGACACTGCGTACCTACGTCGCGGTCAAGTTCGTCGGTGGCGATGTCGCGAAGGAGTGGTGTTCGTTGCCGGTTTCGTCGTTGGAATGGGTTTGTGCTGTTCTTTGAGTGAGCTTGAGAATAGTAATTAACTAGCCGATCACGTGCCAAAAAAATATTCACTCTAGATAGATACATAATCTAACTACTGCCCAGCACAAAGCTGGGAGTCTGGAAGGATGTACCCTTATTACTTAGAGTACACGTACGTTATTCGGACGCGCCAGGTACTCGGACGCCAAGGCGCTAATTACACGCTAGGGCAACTAGCGCCGCTTGGCGCGAGTGATGGAGGGTGAAGTTTCGCTGTTTTCTTTCTAC
>Ga0307516_10009047_pt1 | contig 11157 bp, 8 predicted proteins | sample 19_EM_MG_FD_203310 | JGI IMG/M metagenome (GOLD analysis project Ga0307516, IMG submission 203310) | Populus trichocarpa ectomycorrhiza microbial communities from riparian zone in the Pacific Northwest, United States - 19_EM | ecosystem: Host-associated > Plants > Roots > Unclassified | place...
GCTGCCGCTGAGCTTCAGGGAGGACAGCGTCACCACGGTGACCGCGGCGCTCGGTGGTGAGCAGCTGCACGCCGGTCTGATCGCCGGCGCCATCGGCCTCGCGCTGGTCGTCATCTACCTGCTGATCTTCTACCGCGGGCTCTCGGTCATCGCGATTCCCTCGCTGCTGGTCTCCGCCATGCTGACGTACGTGATCATGGCGCTGCTCGGCCCGACCATCAACTTCGCGCTGAACCTGCCGGCCGTGTGCGGTGCCATCGTCGCGATCGGCATCACGGCGGACTCGTTCATCGTGTACTTCGAACGTGTCCGTGACGAGATCCGCGAGGGCCGCACGCTGCGTCCCGCCGTCGAGCGGGCCTGGCCGCGCGCCCGGCGCACCATCCTGGTCTCCGACTTCGTGTCCTTCCTCGCCGCCGCGGTGCTGTTCATCGTCACCGTCGGCAAGGTCCAGGGCTTCGCCTTCACGCTCGGCCTGACGACCGTGCTCGACGTGGTGGTCGTCTTCCTCTTCACCAAGCCGCTGATGACGATCCTGGCCCGCAGGAAGTTCTTCGCGAACGGCCACAAGTGGTCCGGCCTCGACCCGAAGGCACTCGGCGCCAAGCCGCCGCTGCGCCGCACGCGCCGTCCCTCTTCCACCGCCGGCCCTGTCGACCCGAAGGAGGCGTGAGATGTCGAAGCTCGGCAACCTCGGCGCCCGACTGCACCGTGGCGAGGTCGGCTACGACTTCGTCGGCAACCGCAAGATCTGGTACGGCATCTCGATCCTGATCACCATCACGGCCATCGTCGGCCTCGCGGTGCGCGGCCTGAACATGGGCATCGAGTTCCAGGGCGGTGCCGTCTTCACCACCCCGAAGAACACCTCCGTCTCGGTCGCCCAGGCCGAGACGTTCGCGGAGGAGGCGTCCGGTCACGACGCCATCGTCCAGAAGCTCGGCAACGGCAGCCTGCGCATCCAGGTCGCGGGCATCGACACCGGCAAGGCCGACCAGGTCTCGACGAAACTGGCCGACGAGCTGAACGTCGCGGAGAAGGACGTCACCGGCGAGCTGGTCGGCCCCAGCTGGGGTGAACAGATCGCCAACAAGGCCTGGCAGGGCCTCGCCATCTTCCTGGTCCTTGTCGTGATCTATCTGGCGATCGCCTTCGAATGGCGCATGGCGCTCGCCGCGTTCGTCGCGCTGATCCACGACATCACCATCACGGTCGGCATCTACGCCCTCGTCGGCTTCGAGGTCACGCCCGGCACCGTGATCGGTCTGCTCACGATCCTCGGTTACTCGCTCTACGACACGGTCGTCGTCTTCGACAGTCTCAAGGAACAGACCAAGGACATCACCAAGCAGACCCGCTGGACCTACAGCGACGTCGCCAACCGCTCGATCAACAGCACCCTGGTCCGCTCCATCAACACCACCGTGGTGGCACTGCTGCCGGTGGGCGCCCTGCTGTTCATCGGCGGCGGTTTCCTCGGCGCCGGCATGCTGAACGACATCTCGCTGTCGCTGTTCGTCGGCCTCGCGGCCGGCGCGTACTCCTCGATCTTCATCGCCACGCCGCTCGTCGCGGACCTCAAGGAGCGCGAGCCGCAGATCAAGGCCCTCAAGAAGCGCGTCCTCGCCAAGCGCGCCCAGGCGGCCGCCCAGGGCGAGTCCGCGGACGCCCGGGGCACCGACGAGCCGCTCGCCGACGAGCCGGAGGACGACGACGCCGCTCACGCGGTGGTCGGCCCCCGCAACCAGCCCTCGTCCCGTAACCGGGGCCGCGGCCGTCCGTCGGGGAAGCGCCGGTGACCGACGTCGAGGAGCTCCTGCTCAGCCGCATCCGTGACGTAGCCGACTACCCGGAACCGGGCGTGATGTTCAAGGACATCACCCCGCTCCTGGCGGACCCGGCGGCGTTCACCGCGCTCACCGACGCCCTCGCGGCGATCGCCGTGGACACCGGCGCCTCGAAGATCGTCGGCCTGGAGGCCCGCGGCTTCATCCTGGGTGCCCCGGTCGCCGTCCGCGCCGGTCTCGGCTTCATCCCCGTACGCAAGGCCGGCAAGCTCCCCGGAGCGACCCTCAGCCAGGCGTACGACCTGGAGTACGGTTCCGCCGAGATCGAGGTGCACGCGGAGGACCTCTCCTCGGACGATCGCGTTCTGGTGGTCGACGATGTCCTCGCCACCGGTGGCACCGCCGAGGCGTCCCTTCAGCTCATCCGGCGTGCGGGCGCCGAGGTCGCGGGCCTCGCCGTCCTGATGGAGCTGGGTTTCCTGGGCGGCCGGGCCCGCCTGGAACCGGCTCTCGCCGGCGCCCCGCTGGAGGCGCTGCTCAAGGTGTGAGGCACCGCGGGCACCGAGGTGGACGCCCCAGAGCCACCCGCAGGACACCGCGGAGACGGGCCCGGAGGAATCCGGCGCCCGTCTCTCCTGTTACACGGGTAGACGGTCCTCACAGTGGCCTGAAGGCGATCCTGGGTCGCAGGATCGCTACCATGGGGTCTCCGGAGCCTGACCGGGGGACCCGGATCGCGCACGAGGAGTCCTCTTGCCAGACGAGGCCCAGCCCCTTATCGCCGCCAAGCCCGAGCCAGGCTCGGCGCCCGCGGCGAAGCCCGCCCCGCACGGGACGAACGCTCCCGGCGCGAAGAACGACACCCGCGGGCCGGTTCAGCACGCCCAGGCGGCGCCCGTCGAGAAGCCTGCCGAGGAGACCCGCCCCAAGCCGGTCGAGTCCCCGCGGGCCGTGAACACGCCCGCTGTGCGCCCGGCCACCGGCCAGCCCGCCCGCTCCGGCTCCTCCAACCGCGTCCGCGCCCGCCTCGCCCGTCTCGGTGTCCAGCGCTCCAACCCGTACAACCCGGTCCTGGAGCCGCTGCTGCGGATAGTGCGCAGCAACGACCCGAAGATCGAGACCTCGACGCTGCGCCAGATCGAGAACGCCTACCAGGTCGCGGAGCGCTGGCATCGCGGCCAGAAGCGCAAGAGCGGCGATCCCTACATCACGCACCCGCTCGCGGTGACCACGATCCTGGCCGAGCTGGGTATGGATCCGGCCACCCTCATGGCGGGCCTGCTGCATGACACCGTCGAGGACACCGAGTACGGCCTCGACCAGCTCCGCCGCGACTTCGGTGACTCGGTCGCCCTGCTCGTCGACGGCGTCACCAAGCTGGACAAGGTCAAGTTCGGCGAGGCCGCGCAGGCCGAGACCGTACGCAAGATGGTCGTCGCCATGGCCAAGGACCCGCGTGTCCTGGTCATCAAGCTCGCGGACCGCCTGCACAACATGCGCACCATGCGTTACCTCAAGCGCGAGAAGCAGGAGAAGAAGGCGCGCGAGACGCTGGAGATCTACGCGCCGCTCGCCCACCGCCTGGGCATGAACACCATCAAGTGGGAACTGGAGGACCTCGCCTTCGCGATCCTCTACCCCAAGATGTACGACGAGATCGTACGGCTGGTGGCCGAGAGGGCACCGAAGCGTGACGAGTACCTGGCCATAGTGACCGACGAGGTCCAGGCCGACCTGCGCTCCGCCCGCATCAAGGCGACCGTCACCGGCCGCCCGAAGCACTACTACAGCGTCTACCAGAAGATGATCGTCCGCGGCCGTGACTTCGCGGAGATCTACGACCTGGTGGGTATTCGGGTGCTTGTCGACACGGTCCGCGACTGCTACGCGGCCCTCGGCACCGTGCACGCGCGATGGAACCCGGTCCCCGGCCGGTTCAAGGACTACATCGCGATGCCCAAGTTCAACATGTACCAGTCGCTGCACACGACGGTCATCGGCCCCAACGGCAAGCCGGTCGAACTCCAGATCCGAACGTTCGACATGCACCGCCGCGCCGAGTACGGCATCGCCGCGCACTGGAAGTACAAGCAGGAGGCCGTCGCCGGCGCCTCCAAGGTGCGCTCGGACCAGCCGAGGACCACCGGCAAGGACGACCACCTCAACGACATGGCGTGGCTGCGCCAGCTCCTCGACTGGCAGAAGGAGACCGAGGACCCCGGCGAGTTCCTGGAGTCCCTGCGCTTCGACCTCTCGCGCAACGAGGTCTTCGTCTTCACGCCCAAGGGCGACGTGATAGCACTGCCGGCCGGTGCCACGCCCGTGGACTTCTCGTACGCGGTGCACACCGAGGTGGGCCACCGCACCATAGGCGCCCGTGTCAACGGACGCCTCGTACCGCTGGAATCGACCCTGGACAACGGGGACCTGGTGGAGGTCTTCACGTCCAAGGCGGCCGGGGCGGGCCCGTCCCGGGACTGGCTGAACTTCGTGAAGTCGCCGCGTGCCCGCAACAAGATCCGGGCGTGGTTCTCGAAGGAGCGCCGCGACGAGGCGATCGAGCAGGGCAAGGACGCGATCGTCCGCGCGATGCGCAAACAGAACCTGCCGATCCAGCGCATCCTGACCGGCGACTCCCTCGTGACGCTCGCCCACGAGATGCGCTACCCGGACATCTCCGCGCTGTACGCGGCGATCGGCGAGGGCCATGTCTCCGCGCAGAACGTCGTGCAGAAGCTGGTCCAGGCGCTCGGCGGCGAGGAGGCGGCCACCGAGGAGATCGACGAGTCGGTCCCGCCGTCCCGCGGACGCGGACGCAAGCGGCGCAGCAACAACGACCCGGGTGTCGTGGTCAAGGGCGTCGACGACGTGTGGGTCAAGCTCGCCCGCTGTTGCACTCCGGTCCCCGGCGACCCGATCATCGGCTTCGTCACCCGGGGCAGTGGCGTATCGGTTCACCGCAGCGACTGCGTGAACGTGGATTCACTGTCCCGCGAGCCCGAGCGGATCCTCGACGTGGAGTGGGCGCCCACCCAGTCCTCGGTGTTCCTGGTCGCCATCCAGGTCGAGGCCCTGGACCGCTCCCGGCTCCTCTCCGACGTCACCCGCGTGCTGTCGGACCAGCACGTCAACATCCTCTCCGCGGCCGTGCAGACCTCCCGCGACCGCGTCGCCACCTCCCGGTTCACCTTCGAGATGGGCGACCCCAAGCACCTCGGGCACGTCCTGAAGGCGGTCAGGGGCGTCGAGGGCGTGTACGACGTGTACCGGGTGACATCGGCGCGCAGCCGGTCGTAGGACACACGACGCCAAGGGCTACGAGAAGGGGCTCCCGTACCGAAGTACGGGAGCCCCTTTCCGATATACGAGACTGACGTCCGAGAGAGACGTCCGAGACCGATGTCCGAGACGTCAGCCGCCGAACTCGTGCAGACCCTTGAGCGCCTGGTCCAGAAGCGCCTGGCGGCCCTCCAGCTCACGCTGGAGTTTGTCGGCCCTGGCGTTGTTGCCCTGGGCGCGTGCCTGCTCGATCTGGCCCGTCAGCTTGTCCACGGCCGCCTGGAGCTGGCCCGTCAGACCCTCGGCACGCGCGCGTGCCTCCGGGTTCGTCCGGCGCCACTCGGTCTCCTCGGCCTCCTGGATGGCCCGCTCGACGGCGTGCATCCGGCCCTCGACCTTCGGCCGGGAGTCCCGCGGCACATGGCCGATGGCCTCCCAGCGCTCGTTGATCGAGCGGAACGTGGCCCGGGCACCCTTCAGCTCCCCGATCGGCAGGAGCTTCTCGGCCTCCTCGGCCAGCTCCTCCTTCAGCTTCAGGTTCTCCGCCTGCTCGGCGTCCCGCTCCGCGAAGACCGAGCTGCGGGCGGCGAAGAAGACGTCCTGGGCACCGCGGAAGCGGTTCCACAGATCGTCCTCGTGCTCGCGCTGGGCGCGGCCCGCCGCCTTCCACTCCGACATCAGGTCGCGGTAGCGGGCGGCCGTGGGGCCCCAGTCCGTCGAGCCGGACAGCGACTCGGCCTCCGCGACCAGGCGCTCCTTGGTCCTGCGGGCCTCCTCGCGCTGCGCGTCCAGGGACGCGAAATGGGCCTTGCGGCGCTTGGAGAACGCCGAGCGGGCATGCGAGAAGCGGTGCCACAGCTCGTCGTCCGACTTGCGGTCCAGGCGCGGCAGCCCCTTCCAGGTGTCCACCAGGGACCGCAGCCGCTCACCCGCCGGCCGCCACTGGTCGGACTGCGCCAGTTCCTCGGCTTCGGCGACCAGCGCCTCCTTGGAGTGCCGGGCCTCGTCCGACTGTTTCGCGCGCTGCTGCTTGCGCTCCTCGCGGCGCTTGTCGACGGTCTCCACGAGCTTGTCCAGGCGGACCCGCAGGGCGCCCAGGTCGCCGACCGCGTGGTGCGCGTCGACCTGCTCGCGGATGTGGTCGATGGCGGCCTGCGCGTCCTTCGCCGACAGGTCGGTGGTCTTCACTCGCTTCTCGAGGAGGCCGATCTCGACAACCAGGCCTTCGTACTTGCGCTCGAAGTAGGCCAGTGCTTCCTCGGGGGAGCCAGCCTGCCAGGAACCGACGACCTGCTCGCCGTCGGCCGTACGCACGTACACGGTCCCCGTCTCGTCGACGCGGCCCCACGGGTCGCTGCTCACAGCGCCTCCTCCACATGATGCCTGCGAGGGGCCTCAGCGCCTCCGGGCATCGTCCACAGTTTCGTCACGGCCAACATAGGCGACCGGCGGGTTGCCTGTCCGCATCCCGCGCGACCGAAATTTCGCAGCTGGCGGTCAGGATTTGGTGACAGTTGCCTTGTTGATCACGACAGTCGCGTTGGGTGCCGTATTGCCCGTCGTGGGGTCCGCGGCCTGGGCACCCGCGGTGGCGATCCTCTTGAGCACCTTCATGCCGGATTCGGACACCGTGCCGAACGGTGTGTAGTTGGGCGGGAGCTGACTGTCCTGGTAGACGAGGAAGAACTGGCTGCCGCCGGTGTTGCGGCCCTTGCCCGTCTGCGCGTCGAACTGGTTGGCCATCGCGACCGTACCCGCCGGATAGATGTTGCTCTTGAGGCTTTTGTCCTTCAGGTTCTCGTCCGGGATCGTGTAGCCGGGACCGCCGCTGCCGCTGCCCGTCGGGTCGCCGCACTGCAGCACGTAGATGCCCTCGGTGGTGAGCCGGTGGCACTTGGTGTGGTCGAAGAAGCCCTTGCCCGCGAGGTAGTCGAAGGAGTTCACGGTGTGCGGCGCCGCCGACGCCTTCAGCGCGAGGTCTATCTCGCCGCACGTCGTCGCGAGCTTCATCGTGTACTTGGCCGACTTGTCGATGGTCACCTCCGGCTCCTTCTTCCAGGTCGCCGTCTTGGGCTTGCCGGCCGCGGGCTTCTCGCACGGGTCCGGTGCCTTGCTCGGCGGCGCGGCACTCGGCGTCGTCTCGGAGCTCGCGTTGGACTTGTCGTCCTCCTTGAGGACCCCGGTCGTGTACAGCGCCACACTGCCCACCAGGATCACGCCGAGCACCGACGCGATCACCGAGTTGCGCATGCGCGCCTTGCGTCGCGCGGCCGTGCGACGCTGCTGCTGCCGCAAGAACTTCTCACGGGCGAGCTGACGCTTCCGCTGTTCCTGGGTGACCACCGGGTTCTCTCCTCATGCGTCTCGTACGTCGACTGGGGCGCGTGCGTCTTGTGAGCCGACTGCCCGCGTGTGCCCCGTACCGTATATGGGTTCGCTGAGGAATCGGCAGCGCCGGTAGGCTCTGACCACAGGCGTAACCGTCCTGAAGCCCACCCGAATCGACACAACGAAGGACGATCGTGCTCATTGCCGGGTTCCCCGCCGGGGCCTGGGGGACGAACTGTTATCTCGTCGCCCCCGCCGCCGGTGAGGAGTGCGTGATCATCGACCCCGGCCACCAGGCCGCCCAGGGAGTCGCGGAGGCGGTGAAGAAGCATCGGCTCAGGCCTGTCGCCGTCGTCCTCACCCACGGCCACATCGACCATGTGGCCTCGGTCGTCCCGGTGTGCGGCGCGCACGACGTACCGGCCTGGATCCACCCCGACGACCGGTACATGATGAGCGACCCCGAGAAAGCGCTCGGGCGTTCCATCGGGATGCCGCTGATGGGCGAGCTGACCGTGGGGGAGCCGGACGACGTCCACGAGCTCAGTGACGGCACGAAGCTGGAACTGGCTGGTCTGGAGCTGTCCGTCGCGCACGCGCCGGGCCATACCAAGGGGTCGGTGACCTTCGGGCTGCCCGAGGCGGCGGACATTCCGCCGGTCTTCTTCTCGGGCGACCTGCTCTTCGCCGGCTCCATCGGACGCACCGACCTGCCCGGCGGTGACATGGCCGAGATGCTCGACTCGCTGGCCCGCGTGTGCCTGCCGCTCGACGACTCGACCGTGGTGCTGTCCGGCCACGGCTCCCAGACGACCATCGGCCAGGAGCGCGCCACCAACCCGTATCTGCGGCAAGCGGCAGCAGGCCGCCCAGACCGCGGCGCGGATGTCGACGCTCCCCGACGAGGAATGTGACGAGAGACCTTCCGTGAGCACCTTCAAGGCCCCCAAGGGCACCTACGACCTGATTCCGCCGGACTCCGCGACGTTCCTGGCCGTCCGCGAGGCGATCGCCGGGCCGCTGCGCAACTCCGGCTACGGCTACATCGAGACGCCGGGCTTCGAGAACGTGGAGCTCTTCGCCCGCGGTGTCGGTGAGTCGACCGACATCGTGACGAAGGAGATGTACGCCTTCGAGACCAAGGGCGGCGACCGGCTCGCCCTGCGCCCCGAGGGCACGGCGTCCGTGCTGCGCGCCGCGCTGGAAGCCAACCTGCACAAGGCGGGCAACCTCCCGGTCAAGCTCTGGTACTCCGGCTCGTACTACCGCTACGAGCGCCCCCAGAAGGGCCGTTACCGCCACTTCTCCCAGGTAGGCGCCGAGGCGATCGGTGCCGAGGATCCGGCGCTCGACGCCGAACTGATCATCCTGGCCGACCAGGCGTACCGGTCGCTGGGCCTCAGGAACTTCCGGATCCTGCTGAACTCCCTGGGCGACAAGGAGTGTCGGCCGGTGTACCGGGAGGCGCTGCAGAGCTTCCTCCGGAGCCTGGACCTGGACGAGGACACGCTCCGCCGCGCGGACATCAACCCGCTGCGGGTGCTGGACGACAAGCGACCCGACGTCCAGAAGCAGCTGACCGACGCCCCGCTTCTGCGCGACTACCTCTGCGACGCCTGCAAGGCGTACCACGAGGAGGTCCGTGAGCTGATCACGGCGGCGGGCGTCACCTTCGAGGACGACCCGAAGCTGGTACGCGGCCTGGACTACTACACCCGTACGACGTTCGAGTTCGTCCACGACGGTCTGGGCTCGCAGTCCGCGGTGGGCGGCGGCGGCCGGTACGACGGTCTGTCCGAGATGATCGGCGGCCCCGCGCTGCCGTCCGTCGGCTGGGCGCTGGGCGTCGACCGTACGGTCCTCGCCCTGGAGGCGGAGGGCGTCGAGCTCGAACTCCCCTCCACGACCAGCGTGTTCGCGGTGCCGCTGGGCGAGGAGGCCCGCCGGGTGCTGTTCGCGAAGGTCACCGAGCTGCGCAAGGTGGGCGTCGCGGCGGACTTCTCCTACGGTGCCAAGGGGCTCAAGGGCGCGATGAAGAACGCCAACCGCAGCGGCGCCCGCTACACGATTGTCGCCGGTGAACGCGACCTCGCCGAGGGCGTCGTCCAGCTCAAGGACATGGAGTCCGGTGAGCAGACGGCGATCGGCGTGAACGAGATCGTGGCGGAACTGGAGTCTCGGCTGGGTTGAGGGGGTGGCGGGGTGCGCGGGGGTGTTTCTCGCCCCCGCCGCCCTTACCCGTCCCGTCCCTGGGGGCCGCCGCCCCCAGACCCCTGCTTCGGCCCTGAACGGGCTTCGTCCTCAAGCGCCGGACGGGCTGGGGTGGACGGGCCTCGTCCTCAAGCGCCGGACGGACTGGAGGGCTGAGCGGCACGCGTCGGCCCACCGAGCCCGGCGGCGGGTGGTACGGACGGAACCCCGGGCGCTCAGTCCAGCAATCCGTACCGCATCGCGCTGGTGACGGCGGCCGTGCGGTCGTCGACGCCCAACTTGCCGAAGGCGCGCAGGAGATGGGTCTTCACCGTCGACTCGCCGATGAACAGGTGGCGCCCGATCTCCGCGTTGGTGCAGCCCTCCGCCACCAGTCGCAGCACCGCCGTCTCGCGTTCCGAGAGGCGGGGTCGCTCCGGTTTGGTGCGGAGCTGGTCGACCAGTCGGGCGGCGACGGAGGGGGCCAGCACGGTCTCGCCCCGGGCGGCGGCCCGTACCGCGTTCGCCAGTTCGCCGCGCGGCAGATCCTTCACCAGGTAGCCCGCCGCCCCCGCCTCCACCGCCCGCAGAATGTCCCGGTCCGTCTCGTACGTCGTCAGGACGATCACCCGGCAGGACAGCCCCGCCTCGCTCATCCGCACAATGGAGTCCACGCCCCCGCCACCCGGCATCCGCAGGTCCATCAGCACGATGTCGGGCCGCAGTTCCGCCGCCATGGCCTCCGCCTGCGGCCCGCTGGAGGCGTCGGCGACCACCTCCAGATCCGGCTCGGCACTCAGCATCGCCCGCAGGCCCTCCCGTACGACGGGATGGTCGTCGGCCAGGATGATCCGGATCACCATGCGCTCCTCGGAGACGGTACGGGAAGGCGGACGGTCACCGTCGTACCGTCGCCGGGGGTGCTGCGCACCTGAGCCGTCCCGCCGACCTCGGTGGCCCGGGCCCGCAGCCCCGCCAGACCGTAGCCGCCCGTCACGGTGTCCGGGTCGAAGCCGCAGCCGTCGTCCCGTACCGACACGGTCAGGGCGCCGTCGGCGTACGCCAGGGAGATGCCCACCCCGGTCGAACTCCCCGCGTGTTTGCGGGCGTTGGTCAGTGCCTCCTGGCAGGCGCGCAGGGCCACCACCTCGGGGCCGGCGGGCAGCGGACGTACGGCACCCGTGACGTCCAGGGTCGCCTCGTGACGTGCGGCCAGCCGGCGCAGCGCGTCCGGGAGCGAGGCGCCCTCCAGGTCGGCGGGTGCGCCTCCGGCGACCAGGGCGCGTGCCTCGGCGAGGTTCTGCCGGGCCGTTGCGTCCATCAGCGCCAGATGGCGGCGGGCCTGCGGCACGTCGTGGTCGAGTTCCGCCTCGACGGCCTGGGTCAGCATCAGCAGGCTGGTGAAGCCCTGTGCGAGCGTGTCGTGGATCTCCCGGGCCATCCGTTCCCGCTCGGCCAGGGCGCCGTGCGCCGTCGACAGCCGGGAGATCTCATGGCGGCTCGCGTCCAACTCCGCGATCAGCGCGGCCCGTTCCTGGCTCTGCTCGATGATCCGGATGACCCAGCCGCCGAC
>Ga0307516_10009048_pt1 | contig 11157 bp, 7 predicted proteins | sample 19_EM_MG_FD_203310 | JGI IMG/M metagenome (GOLD analysis project Ga0307516, IMG submission 203310) | Populus trichocarpa ectomycorrhiza microbial communities from riparian zone in the Pacific Northwest, United States - 19_EM | ecosystem: Host-associated > Plants > Roots > Unclassified | place...
GCGCCCGACATGCCCTGTACCGCGCGGCCCAGGATCACCACCGGTGCCGTGGTGGCCCATGCGCTGATCAACGAACCGAGGCACGCCAGCACGAGCACGATCAGCAGCAGCCGGCGGCGCCCAAACATGTCGCCCAGGCGTGAGCACACAGATGCCGATGCTGCGGCCACGAGCAGGAAGGCGGTGACGACCCAGCCGACCAGCACCGGGTCGCCGAACTCGCGGTAGAACACGCGCATCGCGGCGAACACCATCGTCGCCTCGACCGCACTGACGATCTCGGCGAGCACGAGGGCGGCAAGCACGACGCTGCTTCGGGCGGGCTGGATCATTTGGGGTTCTCCATTGCGCTGTCGTAGAACTTGCGCCCGGCGCGTGCGCGCTCGACCAGACCGGGGGGCGGCGTGAAGCGTACTCCGTGCTTGCCCGCCAGAGTTTCGGTTTCTGCCAAGAAGTGCACCAGGCCGACGGTCTCGACGTACGAGAGCACGCCGCCGGTCCATCGCGGGTAGCCGATGCCGGCCAGCGCGCCGACATCGGCCTCGGCGGCAGTGCTTGCCGTGCCGTCGTCGAAGCAACGGATGCCTTCGAGTGCGGCGGCGCAGAGCAGTCGCCGCACCAGTGCTTCGGTGTCGAAGGCCTCGCGCGCTGCCGTCGAACCTGCGGACTCGGCGGGCCAGGGCAGGGCGGACCAGTCTGCGCTGCGAGCCGCCTGCTGGATCAGGGCGGGTGCGACGCCTTCGTCGAGCAGCGCAGCAACTTCTTGTTCACAGGCCCGCCGCAGGCATTGCACATACGGGCCGGGCGGGCCGGCGAAGCGCTTCGCGAGCTGGCGGTGGACAAAGCCGCTGCGCATCAGGTTGCGAGCCACCGCGCTTGGCAGCAACGTCGCGGAACAGCCCGACTCGACACGCAAGCCGTCTTCGATGGCGAGTGGCAAGCCGTCTCGCACCGCATCGAACAAGGCCAGCGGTGCCGGGTATCGGCCGTGCGTGCGTTCGAGCAGCGCGGCGCGTTCGGCCGGCCAGTCGAACCCACCATCGGTGGCGTGGTAGCCGGGTGCGTCCCAGGGCTGCACAGCCTTCGGATGACTGCGCACCCAGTCGAGTGCGGTGTCTACGAGCCGGTCGTGCGGCACCACCTGGTCGACCGCGCCGCAGGCCAGCGCCTCGGCAGGGCGGAGGCGGCGACCTTCGAGCATCAGCGCCAGCGCGGGCGCCACGCCGATTAGTCGAGGCAGCCGCTGCGTACCCCCGCCGGCGGGCAGCAGGCCGATCGTCACTTCGACCAAGCCGACGCGCACGTTCTCGTCGTCAGCGAGCACGCGGTGTTGGCAGCACAGGCACAGTTCGTAGCCGCCACCCAGCGCCACGCCGTTGATGGCTGCAGCGATCGGTTTGCCGCAGCGCTCGATGCGGCGCAGGTCCACGTTCCAGCGGTGGCTGATCTCGAACGCCTCGGCTTCGGTCATGCCGCGGTCGTGTGCACCGACGAAGTCCTTGATGTCGCCACCGGCGACGAAGCTGCCGGCCTTGCCCGAGGTGAGTACCGCGCCGGTGATCAACGGGTCGGTGGCAACGCGGTCGAGCGCCGCCATCAGCTCGGCAATCAGCTCCGGCGAGGTCACGTTCATCGTGCGCGACGGATCGTCGAGCGTGATCAGCGCGATGCCGTCGGCATGGACATGCAGTGTGACGATTGGCAGCGGCGCAGGCATGCGAGTCGTGCTCAGCCGTTGAAGTCGAGCGCCTGCTCGGGCAGGAACACGCGGTCTTCGGCAGCGGCCAGTGCGTGGGCATCGAAGTCGGGCCCGTTCGGCACGCCTGCCGACGCCACCATCTTGAGCTCCATCACCTTGCTGCCCGAGGCGAACAGTGTTTTGTTGGTCTTGCTGCCGGACAGCCGGCTCACCATGTACAGCACCACCGAGGCCACGCGGTCGGGTGACCAGTTGGCCACCATCTCCGCCGTCATCAAGCCCTGCGTCATCGGCGTGGCGGCGGCTGGGCACAGGGTCCACACCCGAATGCCGTACTTCTGTCCTTCGAGCGCGAGGCAGTTCGAGAAGCCCCAGATGCCGGCCTTGGCCGCGCCGTAGTTGGTCTGGCCGAAGCTGCCACCGAGGCCCGACGATGAACTGGTGTTGACGATCACGCCGGCGCGCTGCTGCTCCTTCATCCAGCGGAACACCGGCTGGGTGACGCAATACGTGCCCTTGAGGTGCACCTTGACCACCGCATCCCAGTTTTCCTCGGCCAGGTTGGCGAAGCTCTTGTCGCGCAGGATGCCGGCGTTGTTGACGAGGATGTCGACGCCGCCGAAGGCTTCGAGCGCGGTTTTCAGAATCGCTTCGCCGCAGGCGACGCTGGCCACGTCCATCACGCAAGCGACGGCCCGGCCGCCGCTGGCCGAGATCTCAGCCACGACCTTCTGCGCTGCCTCCGCATTCATGTCGTTCACGACGATGGCCGCGCCTTCGCTGGCCAGCAACCGTGCGTAGCTGCGGCCGAGGCCGCCGCCTGCGCCGGTGATGATGGCCACCTGGCCGTCGAGCAAGCCCATGGAAATCTCCTTGATGTATGGGTTCAGGCAGCGGGCGCGAACTCGGCCCGGCCGTTGTTCAGGATCAACTGGTCACGCTCGACCACGCGTGCGCGAAAGGCGGCATGGCCCGGCGCTTCGAGCCAGACCTCCGTGCGAATCGTTTCGCCCGGGTAGACCGGGCTCGCGAAGCGCAGGTCGAGCCGGGTCAGCCGCGCCGGGTCGTCGGCACACACCAGCGTGACCAGCGCCCGTGCCGCGATGCCGTAGCTGCACAGGCCATGCAGGATAGGCCGCTCGAACCCTGCGGCGCGTGCCACCGCTGGGTCCACATGCAAGGGGTTCAGGTCGCCGCTCAGCCGGTAGATCAGTGCCTGGTCGACGCGTGTCGGCAGGTCCAGCGTCAAGTCTGCGGGGCGGTCACTCGGCACAGGGTGCGGCTTCGGCGCACCGTCGTTGCGGCCGCCGAACCCGCCATCGCCGCGCATGAATACGGTCGAGCCCACGGTCGCGAGTCGATCGCTGCTGGCTGCGTCGAACAACTGCCGGCTCAGCAGCATCACCGCGCCCTTGTGGGGGCCCTTGTCGAAGATGGCCTCGATGCGGTGCTCGCCGATCACGGTGGCCGCGGCCGGCAGGGGCTTGTGCAGCGTCAATGTCTGTTCGCCATGGAGGATGCGCTGCCAGTCGATGCCAGTGGCCGGGTCCTGCATCCAGAAAGGGCCGGTGGCCAGAACGACGGCCATGCTAGGCAGCGGGCACAAGCCACCCGGTGCGCCTTCGTAAACGCTGCGCAGACCGGCCGCATCCAGCGGCATCGAGTTCGCCACGCCGAGCCCCAAGGCATAGACGATGGTGTCGCGCTCGGTGTAGGTCTGCGTCACTGGCGGCAAGGGCCAACGCATCAATTTCTCGTAGTCGATCATCGCGTCCAGTTTTCTGTACATCGCTAACGTAGTTAACTATACTGGCCATCTCGACTTACAAGCAATCGGTGGCAACCCGCGCGCGGCAAAGCCACGCAGCCTTCAGGAGACTCGATGAAAGACAAGGCCCGCATCGCCGGCGTCGGCATGGTCCCGTTCACCAAGGCGGGCCGCAGCCCGGCCTACGACGCGATGGGGGCCGAGGCCGCGCGTCTCGCGCTGCGCGACGCCGGCATCGACTACACGCAGGTGCAGCAGGCCTACGTCGGTTTTGTCATCGGCGACACCACCTCGGGCCAGCAGGCGCTGTACCCGCTGGGCCTCACGGGCATCCCGATCGTCAACGTCAACAACGCCTGCTCGACCGGGTCGACCGCCCTCTACCTGGCACGCCAGGCCGTCGAGAGCGGCAGCGTCGACGTGGTGCTGGCTCTTGGTTTCGAGCAGATGCTCGCCGGCGCGCTGTCTTCTCCGTTCAACGACCGGCCGGGTGTCAACGGCATGCTCAATGCGATGGTCGACCGCACGGTGGGGTGGGACGCGAAGGCGCCGCTGGCGGCGCAGTACTTCGGCGGTGCGGGCCGCGAATACCAGCAGAAATACGGCATCGCCGACAGCACCTTCGCGATGGTCTCTGTCAAGTCGCGCCGCCACGCTGCGCGCAACCCCTTCGCTGTGTTCCGCGAGCCGACCACGGTCGAAGAGGTGCTGGCTTCGCCACACATCTTCGGCACGCTGACACGGCTGCAGTGCTGCCCGCCGACCTGCGGTGCCGCGGCAGCACTGGTGGTGTCGGCCGAGTTCGCACGCCGGCATGGCGTGACGCGCAGCATCGAGATCGCCGGCCAGGCATTGACCACTGACACCGCCACCAGCTTCGAGGCTGGCAGCATGATCGAGGGCGTCGGTGCCGGCATGACACGCCGCGCTTCGCAGCAGGCTTATGCGCAGGCCGGCATCACCGCCGATGAACTCGACGTGGTCGAACTGCACGACTGCTTCACCCCCAACGAGATCATCAGCTACGAAGCGCTCGGCCTGTGCCCCGAAGGCGGCGCCGAGCAGTTCGTGCGTGATGGCGACAACACCTACGGCGGGCGCGTCGTCACCAACCCATCGGGCGGGCTGCTCTCGAAGGGCCACCCGCTGGGAGCCACGGGGCTCGCGCAGACGGCCGAGATCGTGTGGCATCTGCGCGGCGAAGCCGGCGAGCGGCAGGTCGAGGGCGCACGGCTCGGCGCACAGCACAACGTGGGGCTCGGGGGGGCCTGTGTGGTGACGGTGTTCGGGTCATAATTCAGTCAACCTAGCTACCTGATTGCACGACATGGCCGACGACCCCGAAGCCACCGCGCTGGCCAGAGCGCGCCAATCGCTGGACGTTCGCAGCAGCGATGACCAGCCCTTCCGTGTGCCGAAGACGGCCGAGCTGGTCGCCCGCGACCTGCGCAGCAAGATCGTTCGCGGCGAGCTGAAGGACGGCGACACGCTGCCCTCCGAAGGCGAGCTCGTGACGCGCTATTCGGTCTCGCGGCCGACGCTGCGCGAGGCCCTGCGCATTCTTGAGTCCGAGGCGCTGCTCACGGTCACCCGCGGCTCGCGCGGCGGCCCGCGCGTGCACCTGCCCGACCCCCGCCTGGCGGCGCGCCATTTCGGCCTGGTGCTGCAGAGCCGGGCCACGACCCTGGCTGAGATCTACGGCGCCCGGTTGCTGATCGAGCCCTCGTGCGTGTACCTGGTGGCAACGACCGCGCGGCGCACCGCACCGGGGGTGCTGAGCCAGCTCATCGAGCAGGAACGCGCCACGCTCGCCGCCAAGGATGAAGTCGGCCACGCCCGCGCGTCGGCGCGCTTCCATCGCGCACTGATCGAGCTCACGGGCAACGGCCCGCTGATCCTGCTGATGAGCATGCTCACGCACATCTACGAGAGCCACATCTCGACCACCGCGCTGGCGGCCAATGTGCAGCGCTTCGATTCCGCTTCGCGCACGCGGGGCATGAAAGCGCACGAGAAACTGCTGGCCCTGATCGAAGCCGGAGACGGTGCCGGTGCCGAGGCCTACTGGCGCAAGTACCTCGAGACCATCGACAAGCTGATCCGCGAGAACTACGCGGTGGATCGGCCGATCGATCTGCTGGAGTAGGGCGGCGAGCATCGTCCGATTCGCCGCATGGCGGCGGGCGAGCGGCCCGTAATCACCCTCTGGCCACGGCTGTGTTTGGGGTGACAATGAGCCGACGCGCAGGAGAGACATCGCTGCAATCTCCCGGGTGAGGCTGGGCGACCTGCGTGACCCATCAGGGTCGGGACCTCGCTTCAGGGAGGCAGCGATGCTTCATTTCGTCACGCCTCGCGGACGTCATGTCTGACCTCGACGGTCCGGCGACCGATCCCGGCGCGAAGGGCGAGCCCCAAGCCGTCGTGGACCTGGCTCGAACCCATCGCGCCTTGCGAATGTTGCGTGGTTCGAACGGGGCGCTGATTCATGCCACCGACGAAGATGCCTTGCTGCAGGAGGTTTGCCGCATTGCGGTCGACGATGGCGGCTACCGCATGGCCATGGTCGCGTTCGCAGAGCGCGACGAGGCCAAGTCCTGGCGGCCGGCAGCCTATGGCGGCGTCGAAGGCGCGTTCGTCAAGAGCACCAACGCGAGCTGGGCGGAAGACAGCGAGTACGGCCGCGGCCCGGGGGCCACGGCGGTCCGCACGGGGCAGCCCTGCTTTTCCCGCGACATCCTCAACGACCCGGCCGTGGCCAGCTGGCGTGGCGAGGCCCTGCGGCGTGGCTACCGGTCTGTCGTTGCCCTGCCATTGAAGACCGAAGGCCTGGCCTTCGGTGTGCTGGCGATCCATTCCAGCGAGGTCAACGGGTTCGATGTCGACGAGATCGGCATCCTCAGCGAACTGGCGGGCAACCTGGCCTTCGGCATCCTGACCCTGCGCGGCCGCCTGGAACACAAGCGAGTGGAGCAGGCGCTGGACACCACGGAGACCTTGTACCGGTCGCTGTTCAACAGCCTGGCCGAAGGCGTCTGCGTGCAAGACGCGAGCGGCCAGGTCTCGGCCGTCAACCCCGCCGCCGAGCGCATCCACGGGCGGTCTGCCGAACAGATGCTTGGCCGGGCTTCGGATCATGCGCAATGGGGCGCGATCCACGAGGACGGCAGCGCCTTCCCCGGTGATCTCCATCCGGCGACGCTCACCCTGCGCACCGGAGAGCCGCAGACCGATGTGGTCATGGGAATTCACCGGCCCGATGCGAGCCGGGTCTGGCTCTCCATCAACTCACAGCCGCTCATTGCGGGCGGCGAATCGGCCCCGTACGCGGTGGTCACGACCTTCCGCGACATCACGGCGCACAAGCTCGCCCAGGAAACGCAGCGGCGCTTGAACCGCGAACTGCGTGCCATCAGCAGCTGCAATCAGACCTTGCTGCGGGCCAGGGACGAGCAGATGCTGCTCGACGAAATCTGCCGCATCGTCTGCGACGAGGCCGGCTACCACATGGCATGGGTGGGGTATCGCGAGGACGATGAAGCCCAGAGCATCCGCCTGGTGGCCAGGGGAGGGGCCGATGGCGGGTTTCTCGACAACGCCTCGCTCACCTGGGCCGACACCGGCTTCGGAAGCGGCCCCTCCGGAACCGCCATTCGAAACGAGCAAAGCGTGTGGGTGCAGGACATCGAGGCCGATTTCCCCGCCGGACATTGGCGCGATCGCGCCCTTCAATGCGGCTTTCGTTCGATCATCTCTCTGCCTCTGAAAGATGAACGCCAGCGCACCTTTGGCGTTCTCGTCCTGTACTCGAAAGACATCACCGTCTTCGCCGCGGACGAGATGCGCCTGCTTCATGAACTGTCGGGCGACCTGGCGTTCGGCATCGTGGTGCTGCGCACGCGCATCGAGCACCAGCGCCTCGAGCAGCAGCAGCAGGCTACGCTGCATTTCTTTGCCAGCATGGACAGGATCAACCTCGCGCTCCAGGAGTCGGACGATCTCGAGCAGATGATGAGCGGTGTGCTCGACGCGGTCTTGTCGACCTTTGCATGCGATCGAGCATGGCTGCTTTACCCGTGCGACCCCGAGTCGCCGACGTGGCGCGTGCCGATGGAACGCACGCGCCCCGAATACCCAGGGGCCTCGGCGCTTGGGCACGGGTTGCCGATGGACCCTGAGCTCAGCGAGCTGTTCCGGGCCGTGCTGAGCTCCCCCTGTCCGTTGCGCTTCGGTGCGCAGTCGACGCACCAAGTGCCTGGCGCAGTGCGGGAACAATTCAGCGTGCAGTCGATGCTGTGCATGGCCATCTACCCGCCGACGGACAAGCCCTACCTGTTCGGGTTGCATCAGTGCTCCAACGCGCGTGAATGGACCGCCGACGACGAGAAGCTCCTGCAGGAGATCGGCCGGCGCCTGGCCGACGGCCTGTCGAGCCTGCTGGTTCGTCGCGAGTTGCAGCACAGCGAGGCGCGTTTGCGCGACAGCTTGCTGCGCGTGCAACGGCTGGTCGAATCCAACGTCATCGGCGTCTTCTTCTGGAGTCGGTCCGGGCGCATCTCCGATGCGAATGAAGCTTTCCTGGGCTTGGTCGGATACAGCCGCGAAGAACTGCTGTCGGGCCAGTTTTTGTGGACCGCGATGACGCCGCAGGGCGACCTGGCCGCCGACGTGCGGGCCACCGAAGAGCTGCGCCGCACCGGCACGGCCTCACCGTACGAAACCCAATTGATCCACAAGAACGGCCGCTGCATCCCGGTCTTGATTGGTGGCGCCTTGCTGGAAGGTTCGCAAGACAACGGCGTCTCGTTCGTGCTAGACCTCACCGAGCGCAAGCAGGCCGAAATCGAGGCGGCAGCAAGGCGGGCGGCCGAGGCGTCCAGCCGCGCCAAGAGCGAGTTCCTGTCTCGCATGAGCCATGAACTGCGTACGCCGCTCAACGCGGTGCTCGGCTTCTCGCAGCTGCTGCAGGCGGATGCGCATAACCGGCTCACTCCGCAACAGCTGACGCAGCTCGAGCATGTCCGCGGCGCGGGCTGGCATCTGCTGGCGCTGATCAATGACCTGCTCGACGTTTCGCGCATCGAGATCGGCCAGTTGCTGGTGCAGGCGCAGGCCGTGGAGCTCGGCCCTCTGCTCGTCGAGGCGCTCAACATGGCAGAGCCGCTGGCGCAGCCGTTGGGTGTCAGCCTGGCAGCGCCCGATCCTGAGCAGCCGCCTGCCTGGGTGCTTGCGGACCCGATCCGCCTGCGGCAGGTTCTCATCAATCTGCTCTCCAACGCCGTCAAGTACAACCGGCGAGGTGGGTCGGTGCAGGTCCAGGTGGCCCGCGATGCCAAGGCCGTGCTCATCGACGTGATCGACAGCGGCGTCGGCATGACGCCCGACCAGTTGGCCCACCTGTACGAGCCGTTCAACCGGCTCGGCCAGGAACGCGGCGGTGTGCAAGGCACCGGCATCGGCCTGGTGCTGACGCGCCAGCTGGTGCGCTTGATGGACGGGCTGATGGACGTGGACAGCGAGGTCGGGCGGGGCACGCGCGTGCGCGTCTCACTTCCGGCCTATCGCGGCGCCGAGCCGGGTGATGCACCGCCGTTCATGCCCTCGATCCGCGCCACGCTGGACGACGCAACGGCCCATGGTGCGTCACCTGTCGGCATGGTGCTGTACATCGAAGACAACCCGGTCAACCAGCTGCTCGTCGAACAGCTGTTGGCGCGCTGGAGCGGGGTGCGCCTGGTGCAAGCCGAAGACGGCGCGAACGGCATCGAACTCGCACGCTCGCTGCGGCCCGACCTCGTGCTGCTCGACATGCAGCTGCCGGATATCGACGGCTTCGCGGTGCTCGATGCATTGCGCGCCGATCCCACGACCCGCGACCTCACCGTCGTCGCGCTGTCTGCGAGCGCGATGCCCGAGTCGGTGGCGCGGGCTCGCGCCCACGGTGTCGCGGACTACTGGACCAAGCCGCTGGATTTCGACCGCTTCCTGGCCGACATGCAGAGGCTGCTGGCGACGCCGCGGCGGTAGGCAAACCGATCCGCTGGCGACGGTTTCGGCAGGGCACGCCGACTCTGGGCGCACCGAATCGAGTGCTGACAGGGATTTGCCGGTCGTCAGTATCCGCGGCCTACCCGTGCGGTTGGACCAGCGCCTACGGATTCCCTCGATTGCGCGTTACCCAGCCGCAGACCCTTCGAAAACACTGATTGATTTATTTCTTGATGTTGATAAATTGATTACATCAAATCATGAGCAACCCACCTACGATCGTCGAAATCGCCCGCCTCGCCGGCGTCGGCACGGCGACGGTCGACCGGGTGTTGAACAAGCGGCCAGGCGTGAACCCGGAGACGGTGCAGAAGGTGCTGCAGGTGGTGGCCGAGTTGGGTGCCTCGCCGCAGCCCGGTCGGCCACGGCGAGGCGCCAACCTCCGCTTTGCCTACGTGTTGCCGGCCGACGACTCGCCTTTTCTCGACATGATCGAGCGCCAGATCGCTCAGGCTGCGGGCGACTTCCGGCATCAGCACATCACCGAGGTCACGCACCGCATCGATACCAGCGACCCGGCGCAGTTCGGGGCCGCGCTGGCCGGCTTGAGCGAGTGCGAGGGCGTGGCGCTGCTCGCTCCCGACCTTCCGCCTATCAAACTGGCGATCAACGAACTCGTGCGCAGCGGCACGCACGTGGTGACGCTGTTCTCCGACGTTGCCGGTTCCATGCGCGAGACCTACATTGGCCCCGACAACCGCGCCGCAGGCCGCACCGCGGGCCTGCTGCTGGCGCGCGCGGCACAGCCAGGGGGGCGCGACACGCTGCTGCTGTCGTCGCAGGCGACGCGGCTGTCGGCCGAGATCGAGCGCCGCATCGGCTTCGCGCAGGTGCTCGAAGAACGCTTCCCACAGCTGACGATGGTTCGCATGCCCGACCTGCCGCCCGACGACGAAGGCAGCGCTGCGGCGCTGGCGAGCTTCCTCGACAGTGGCGTCGACCGATCGTGCGTCGCCGCGCTCTACAACGTCGGCACCGGCAACGCCGGCCTCGTGCGCGCTTTGGCCGCTGCAGGCCTGAAGCGGCACGTCGGCGTTGCGGCGCATGACTTCACCGATGAACACCGCGGCCTGCTCGGCGCCGACGCGCTGCAGTTCGTGCTTCACCAAGACATTCATTACTGCGTTCTCGCCGCGGCGCGCGTGCTGCGCGCGCTGTGCGAGAACGTGCGCGGGGCACTGAACGTGGTGCAGCCGCGCATCGAAATCCTGACCGCCGAAAACATGCATTGAATGGCTGTCGGATGAGTGCCCCGAGAAACCACAACCCCTCTGGAGACCGCCTCATGAAGCCGAACATTCCCATGTTGCCGCGACGCGCCGCATTGCTGGCAGCCACCCTGTGCTTTGCCCTGGGCAGCGGTGCTGCCACGGCGCAGGACAAGACCATCACTTTGTGCTGGGCCGCCTGGGACCCGGCGAACGCCCTGGTCGAACTCTCGAAGGACTTCACCGCCAAGAGCGGTGTGAAGATGAAGTTCGAGTTCGTGCCCTGGACCAACTTTGCCGACCGCATGCTCAACGAGCTGAACTCGAAAGGCAAGCTGTGCGACCTCATGATCGGCGACAGCCAGTGGATCGGAGGCGCTGCCGAGAACGGCCACTACGTCAAGCTGAATGACTTCTTCGCCAAGGAAGGCATC
>Ga0307516_10009049_pt1 | contig 11156 bp, 10 predicted proteins | sample 19_EM_MG_FD_203310 | JGI IMG/M metagenome (GOLD analysis project Ga0307516, IMG submission 203310) | Populus trichocarpa ectomycorrhiza microbial communities from riparian zone in the Pacific Northwest, United States - 19_EM | ecosystem: Host-associated > Plants > Roots > Unclassified | place...
ATCATCCTGGTCGAGGACAAGGCAGGCCTGATGCAGAAGCTCGGCAAGAAGGAGCTGAAACTGCATTTGCAGACCAGGATCGAGGCGATCCCCGACAGCCTCGCCGCCTACAATCTCGAACTGTCGGACGATGGCCGCGCGGTGACCTACGATTATGACACCAAGGGCGACCGCACCGGCATCACCAGCCTGCTCAGCGACCTCCGCACCGCGGGCATTCGCATTTCGGACCTCGATACCAGGCAAAGTTCGCTGGAAGACATCTTCGTCAGCCTGGTGAGAGCGCCATGAACTTCCGGGCCGTCCAGGCAATTTATCTGTTCGAAATGGCGCGCACCTGGCGCACGCTACTGCAAAGCATCGTCTCGCCTGTGGTGTCGACCTCGCTGTATTTCGTGGTGTTTGGTGCCGCGATCGGCTCGCGCATCACGGAGGTCGAGGGCGTCAGTTACGGCACCTTTATCGTGCCGGGACTGGTGATGCTGTCGGTGCTGACGCAAAGCATCGCCAACGCCTCGTTCGGCATCTACTTCCCGAAATTCGTCGGCACGATCTACGAGTTATTGTCAGCGCCGATTTCCTATTTCGAGATCGTGCTCGGCTATGTCGGGGCGGCTGCGACCAAATCGATCATCCTCGGCCTGATCATCCTGGCCACCGCCGGGTTGTTCGTGCCGCTGCACATCATGCATCCGTGGTGGATGCTGATGTTCCTGGTGCTGACGGCGGTGACCTTCAGCCTGTTCGGCTTCATCATCGGCATCTGGGCCGACGGCTTCGAAAAGCTGCAAATGATCCCGATGCTGGTGGTGACGCCGCTGACCTTCCTCGGCGGCAGCTTCTACTCGGTGAACATGCTGCCGTCGGGCTGGCGCACCATCACCTTGCTCAACCCCGTAGTCTACCTGATCTCGGGCTTCCGCTGGAGCTTCTATGAAATCGCCGACGTCAGCATCGGCCTGAGCGTCAGCATCACGCTCGGCTTCCTGGCCACCTGCCTTGTCATCGTGTGGTGGATCTTCAAGACCGGATACAAGTTGAAGAATTGACGCGCTCGCGAAAAAGTCAGCGCCGCGAGCCCTATTCGGCCCCCTCACCGCCTTGTTTGCGCCGTCGGACGCATTAACGATGCCTTCCGCAGGCCACTGGAACAAAGGCCGGATTCCGGGCATATTGGGTGCCGGGGGACGGAGAGCTGCAGTGCTGCATTGATGGCCCGGAGGCCAAAGGTAAGATGCGTTCCTTCCTCGTTACCGTCACCGGCCTGATGCTGATCGCTACCGGCACAGCGCAAGCCAAAGTCGCCATCACCGTCGACAAGGACAATCAGCAGATGACCGTCGCCGTCGATGGCGTCGAGCGTTATCGCTGGCCGGTGTCGACGGGCCTGCCGTCCTATGAGACGCCGAACGGCAGCTTCCGCACCTTCCGCATGGAAGAAGATCACTACTCCAAGGAATTCGACGACGCCCCGATGCCGCATTCGATCTTCTTCACCAAGATCGGCCACGCCATTCACGGCACCGATTCGGTCAACCGCCTCGGCTCGCCGGCCTCGCATGGCTGCGTGCGACTGTCGCGCGACAATGCTTCCAGGCTCTACGCGCTGGTGCAGCAGGAAGGCGTCCTCAACACCACGGTGACGCTGGCCGGTTCGTCGCAGGTGGCATTGGCGCGTAACCCGCGGCCACGCTCGAACAGCGCCGTCGCCCGCCGTACCCCGGCGCCGCAAACCGAACAGCCGCAATATGACGCCGCCGCCGGCCAACCCGTGGTGATCGCGCCGCAGGCGGGCTTCGCGCCACAGCCGCAGCCGCAGGTTCGTCCCGATGACGGCTATATCTATCCGGCCGACGGCAGTTCCAACGAGGCGCGCTATCCGGCGCCGCGCGGCCGCCGCCTCTACGATGCCCAGGCCACTCCGCAGCCGCAGCAGCAATATTACGGCAACCGCGGCTATGCCCCGGCCCCGCAGGGCTACTACCAGCCGCGGCCGGCCTATCAGCCACGCGGGCCGTTCACCTATCAGGATTAAGGCGCAAACGGGCTGTCGTCGTCGCAATCATCAACATCCCTGTTGACCCCTGAAATTGACAATGGACGAAGCGTCCGTAATGTCGCCGGGTCTGCTGCTGGAATGTCATGACGCAACAAGAAATCTCGGATCTCTGCACCGCCTCGTTGGCCAATGTGCTCCGGATCGCAAAGGATCGGGTCAAAACCGACACCAAATTCAGCCGTCTTGGGCTCGATTCCGCCATGGTGGTCTATGTGATGCTGGAGATTGAGGAAAAACTCGACCTCGAACTCTCGACAGACGATTTCTACGACTATCCGACGATCGACGACCTATCCCGCTACCTCGCCAAAAGGCGCACAGCTCGTTCTGCCGCCTGATTCGCGGCCGGCAGGCATTCTTGGCCGAAATGGAACCGCTCTCCTCGCTGGTCGAACTGCTCACGAGACGGGCGGCAAGCGAGCCGGACGCGCGGGCCTATGTCTTCCTGTCCGACCGCGGCACCGAGGAAGCGGCCCTCAGCTTTCGGCAACTGCATGACGCCGCGAACGCATGCGCGGCGCGACTCGCCGCAGTCGCCCGCCCCGGCGAGCGTGCGCTGTTGGTGTTTCCGCCCGGCCTCGAATTCATCGTCGCCTTCTTCGGCTGCCTGATCGCCCGCGTCATCGCCGTTCCCATGATGATGCCGCGCCGGCAAAGCGCGCGGGATTCAAGTGCTGCGATCATCGCCAATTGCGAACCCGTGGTCGCGCTGACCAATGCGACGTTCGCCATCCGGCAGGATTTGCAGGCGCGATTCTTGCGTGAAGGCCTGCAATGGCTGCCGGTGAGTCTGGACCCCTCCTCTGTCGAGACCGCAAGACCCGACATGCCGGCGCCGGAGCCGCACGACATCGCCTTCCTGCAATACACCTCGGGCTCGACGTCCGAACCCAAGGGCGTCGCCGTCAGCCACGCCAATCTGCTCGCCAACCTGGAGATGATCCGCTGCGCGCTCGGCAACACAAATCGATCGACCTACGTCAATTGGGTGCCGCTCTACCACGATATGGGGCTGATCCTGAACACGCTTGAGACGCTCTATGTCGGATCGCCCTGCGTGCTGATGGCGCCGAACGCCTTCACCCAGCGGCCGCTCAATTGGCTGCGCGCCATTCATGACTACCGCGCCGAGGTCGCATGCAGTCCCAATTTCGGCTACGACCTCTGCGTCAGCCGCTATCGCGCCGACCAGATGCAGGGCATCGATCTTTCCTGCTGGAAGGTCGCGCTCAACGGCGCCGAACCGGTGCATGCCGAAACCATCGATCGCTTCGCCGAGACCTTTGCCGGCCACGGCTTCAACGCCAATGCTGCCTACCCGGCCTATGGCATGGCGGAAGCAACCTTGCTGATATCGGGCGGCCGGCGCGGCGCGGGTCACGCGACGCGCAGCGTCAGCCGCGTCGCGCTGCAATCGCATGCAGTTACCGCGCCGGTTGATCCGGCTGATGCCCAGTTGCTGGTCGGCTGCGGCCGCGCGCTCGTCAATGAACGGATCGCCATCCTCGATCCGGATCGCTGCACGCGACTTGCACCTCACCAGGTCGGGGAGATCTGGGTCAATGGACCGAATGTCGCGTGCGCCTACTGGAAGAATCCGGAGGCCACCGAGGCGGCGCTGAATGCAGTCATCGCCGGCGAAGATGACGGCGCGCGATGGCTGCGCACCGGCGATCTCGGCTTTCTGGACGAGGCTGGCGAATTATACGTCACCGGGCGAATCAAGGACCTCATCATCGTCAGGGGCATCAATCACTACCCGCAGGACATCGAACGAACCGTGCAGGCCGCGCATCCGGCGCTTCGCCCCAATTGCGCCGCGGCATTCTCCGTAAGCGACGAACGCGGCGAGGAAACGCTGGTCGTCGTGCAGGAGATCGAGCGCACCGAACGCAACCGGATCGATCCGGTCGAGATCAAGGGTCTGATCCGCGAGAACGTGACCGAACAGCACGAACTTTTCGCGCGACATATCGTGTTGATCCGGCCAGGCAGCCTGCCGAAGACCACCAGCGGCAAGATCCAGCGCCGTCTGGCGCGCAAGCTGTGGCTGCAAGGAAATCTTGACGATCTGGCCACTGAGGCGAATTGATCAGAAATCGATCTCAGAAATCGATCCTAGCCGCTTCGCCGAAACGAATGCTCGCGGCAATGCCCTCGTCGAGCCTCTGCGCAATCTTCTCGCGATAATGAATGAGGTCGGCGAAATTGGCGGGATCGCGAGTCAGCTCATTGTCGATGCGATAATCGATGAAGTTGCTGTTCGGTCGCCCGGCTACGATTGACCTGTACGCCGCGTTGCAGGCTTGCCGCTCCGCCGCCGCCTGCGTGCCGGGCCGTGGAATGACCGTATGAAAGACCGGAGGCGCGATCAGGACGACTGGCACATCCGACGGAAACTTACGAAGAGCCTGATCGAGCATCGCCTTGAACGGAAAGACATCGCTGACCGTGCCGGCGAAGGGCGACGCATCCGGCTGTGGAACCACAGCCGGATGCTTTTGTCCCGGCGGCCACACCTCCTCATAGCTCCAGAAGCCATCGGGATAGGTCGGCTTGCGCGAGCCGAAACCGATCGTGATCCGCCGAAACGCACGGTCGAGCGCGCTCCAGGTGAACATCTGCCCGGCATATCCAAGAATGCTGCCGCGATAGAGCCAGAACGGGAATGAGTTCGCCGGCAAACTCGCAGGGTTGTGGCTGCACCAGGGATCATCGATCGCGAACACCAGCGCGCCGATGCGCGGATGATTGCGCCGAAAGAATTCCAGGATCGCCAGATGCCCGCTGGGGTCGGCACCCGGCGCCACCAGCTGCACGAAACGCTTTCCAGTCGCCTGCGATAGTTCGGTCGGGTTGAGCAACTGCCCCGTCGAATTGCCGAAGATGGCGGAATCGAACTGCGGATCGCGCGCCCTGCTCGCATTGGCGGTGAGCGGATTCTTGTCGTCCACGCCGATGATGCCGAGCCAACCGAACCGCCCGCTGTCGTAGGGGTCGACCAGCACCATGAACACGAACAACAGCAAGGCGCCAATTCCGAGCGCGCCGAGACAGGCCGTCAGACTGCGGCTCCATCCGGGCGACCGATCAGAAATAGAAGTAGGCGAATCCATTGACGTTGCGTTCTCCGAGTTCGATCAAGAGTGCCAGCAGGCCAATACCGACCAGGGCGGCGAGCCACGGGCGCGGCCGGCGCGTCAACCGCTCGATGATGTCCTGGCTCGCGGGCAGCAGGAAGGCCACCAAGGGGACGATGAAAACCGGCGCAAGGTGCCAGCCGCGCTCCAGATTGGGGGCAATGGCAAGGCCCTCAAAAATATGCCGGGCCGCATCCAATGTCCCGGCGCGGAAGATGACGCCGGTCAGGAGCACGAACATCACCGTCAGCGCCCAGCCGAGCAGCAACGGCAATCGCGGACAGTGACGGCGCCACAGCGAGCAAAGCACCAACGCGAAACCATGCAGGGTGCCCCACAGCACAAAACTCCAGCTGGCGCCGTGCCACAGGCCGCATAGCGCCATCGTCAGTACCATGGCGAAGAAGAATTGCAGCGGAAGAAACCGCCGGGGCAGGATGCGGGTATTGGCGATCGGATAGAAAATATAGTCGCGCAGGAACATCATCAAGGTGATGTGCCAGCGCTGCCAGAAATCCTGAATGCTGGTGGAACGAAACGGCGCATTGAAGTTGAACGGCAGCCTGACGCCGAACAACAGGCCGAGCCCGATCGCGATGTCGGAATAGCCAGCGAAATCGAACAGTATCTGGACATTGAAACTCAGCGCCAGCCAGGCGTCGCCGTCGACCACGGGGCCCAGCAGCGCCCGCGCATAGATCGGATCGATGATGCGCCCGAGCCGGTCGGCCAGGAAGATTTTCTCGAACAGGCCCATCGCGATGAAGGAAATGCCGAGGCAGAACTCGCGCTGCCAGCCCGGTGCATAGATTTGGCGACCGAACTGCTCCATCACCTGCGACCAGCGCACCAGCGGGCCAGCGAGCGCCTGCGGAAAAAACGCGATGTAGAGCGCGTACCGGCCGAGCGGGTAGACCGGCGCCTTGCCCTTGCGCAGATCGACCAAATACATGATGTGGTGAAAGGTGAAGAACGAGATGCCGAGTGGCAACGCGATGTCGAGCAGCGGCAGCGGCCGGCCCAGCACCAGGCCGAGATTGTAACCGAGAAAATTCGTGTATTTGAAAAACCCGAGAACGGCGAGATCGGCGACGATCGCCGCCGTTATGACGAGTGACATCTTCGTTCGCGCGTAAGCCAGCGCCGCGAGCCAGTTGATCAGGATCGACAGTACCAGCAGCACAATGAACGGCGGATTGCCGAAGGCATAGAACGCCAACGACAGCAGCACCAGCGTCCAGATCCTCAACTGCGGATGGGAATCCACAACCCGGCAGAGCAGGATGGCCGCGGGGAGGAAGCCCAGCAAAAACGGATAATCGTTGAACAGCATCAGTCCACGATCCCGGGCATGTTCCCGCCGCGGGCCGGAATCGGAACAACAGTTCCGCCGGCATTCCGCGCCCTGAACCGGAGACTAGCCACGTTCGAGATCGGCCTCGAGTGCTGGTTCATGCATCCTGCGCAGCGCGATCTTCTTGGGGCTCGGCACCTTGACGTTCCACGCCAGGCCGAACACCGCGAGCAAGCGGATGAAGAGATATCCGGGATCGAATTCGAACCAGCGCAGCCCGAACGCCGCCGAATACGGAAACGCATGGTGGTTGTTATGCCATCCCTCGCCCCAGGCGAGCCATGCCATCACGCCGAGATTCCGGCTGTTGTCGTCGCGCGTCGCGAACGGTCGCGTGCCGAAACTGTGCATCACCGAATTGATTGCCGACATGGCCTGCTCGACCGCAAACATGCGCACCACGCCGCCCCAGAGAAACCCGGATATCGCGCCCCAGACGCTGCCGGCGGCAAGCCCGCCAATCGCGGTCGGAATCAACAGCCCGAGCAGCACCCATAAATAATAGTAACGGCTCACGGCGAGCAGCGTGCGATCCGCCATCAGGTCGGGAACGTAGTGCGCGACGTTCGGATAATCATGCTCGATCATCCAGGTCAGATGCGCATGCAGGAAACCGCGCAGGCGCCCGAGCGCCGTGACGCCGTGCAGGTTCGGCGAGTGCAGGTCGCCGTCGTGGTCGGAAAGCTCGTGATGCCGGCGGTGCATCGCCACCCACGACAGCATCGCCCCCCTTCCCGCCATCGACCCCATGACGACGAGCATGCAGCTCACCGCCGTGCCGGCCGAGAACGCACGGTGCGTGAACAAGCGATGGTAACCGACCGTCAGGCCGAGACCCGTGATCAGCCACATTCCGAAAAACAGGCTGACCTCGAGCCAGCCGATCGGCCGATAGAACAGCAGCCCTAGCGCCACCAGCGTGCCGACGAAGGGCAGCACATCGAACAGGATGAAATGCTGCCGCTGCAGCTTGTGAAAGTGCCGGCTTCTGATGACCCTGATATCGCGCATTACCGTCCAGGCAAGGATATTGGCAAGGATATTGGAACGACCGCTGAAGTATCAGTTCATAGCCCGGACGACCCTCAGGGCCAAGCCTGTCGGGACGACCATCGATTCCGAACCACAGGTATTCCGTCCCAGCGAATCGCCCATTGTTTAAGCTGCTCACGCGCGCGAGCTCATCCGTCAGTCGCGCTCGCAAGCTGGGTTTCGCGCCGAATCACCGGCCGCGATGCTTGCCAGATGTCGTGAATGACCATCCCGATAGCCATGGCGACAACGAACACGATGACACCAGGCGACAGCGTCGCCAGGCTCTCAAGCGCCGGGCCCGGGCATAATCCGACCAGGCCCCATCCGATTCCGAACAGCCCGGCCCCCAACACCAGCGGCGCATCGATCTCCGATTTGCCCGGCCAGAAATATTGTCCGGCCAGCACCGGCCGCGAGCGATTCCGGGCCAGCTTGAAGCCCGGCGCGGCGACCGCGAGCGCTGCCGCCATCACCACGGCGAGGCTCGGATCCCACGCACCAAAGATATCGAGGAAGCCGAGCACCTTGGCTGGCTGCACCATGCCGGAAATCAGCAAACCTGCGCCGAAGATCAGACCGCAAACGAGCGGCGCCATTATCCACATGGCTCAGCCTCCCAGCATGTGATGCGTGACAGCCACGGTGATGATGGCCGTCATCATGAAAACGATGGTGGCCACGATCGAGCGCACGGACAACCGTCCGATCCCGCAAATGCCGTGACCTGAGGTACAACCGCCGCCGAGTCGCGTGCCGAAGCCGACCAACAGTCCCGCCGCCACGATGACGGCCCAGTCTGTCGGCAGCTTTGGTGCCGCCATCCCGTAGCCGATCCACCCCGCGACCACGGGCACCAGGATCAGCCCCGCAATGAAGGCGATGCGCCAGGCCTTGTCGTCGCTCCGGATGTTCAAGAGGCCCGCGAAGATGCCGCTGATTCCGGCGATCCGGCCGCTCAGCAGCATCAAAAGGACGGAAGACAGGCCGATCAGCGCGCCACCGATCGCGGCTGATAAAGGAGTGAAATTCGCCATGACGAAAACCCATTGGTTTACGAGCGCGCCCAACCATAGACCCGCAATGAATTATCGCAAATGGGCCTCTACTGCTCGCCGTCACGCAAGCGTCGCCAGACCGCCCCCAGCACGTTGGAATAATCGTCGGTCCACACCAGCTGCTTTTCGTCCGCCTCGGTCTCGGCCCATTTGTCCGATGAGGCGAGCGCGCCGACATCGGCCTCTTCCCGCGCCGACACCACCACCGAGGTCGAGAAGATGTATTCATTGTCGCGGCCGGAATCCTCGCTGTAGACCCAGCTCTTCATGTCATTGGCCTCGGCGATGCCGACCACGACGCTCGACAGTTCCAGATGCCGGTTGGAGACGTGCATCACGACCGCGCCCTGCGGCGCCAGCTTCTGCTTGTAGATCTCCATCGCCTCTTCGGTCGCCAGATGAATCGGGATCGCGTCCGACGAATAGGCATCGACGATGATCAGGTCGTAGACGCCATCAGGCTCGCGCGCGAAGGTCAGCCTTGCATCGCCGATCACGGGCTTCAGGTTCGGTTCGCAGACCTGGATGTAGGTGAAATATTTCGGATCGCGCGCGGTATCGACCATCGACTGGTCGATTTCGAAGAACTTCCAGTCCTCGCCCGGCGCCGCGGCGCAGGTCAGCGTGCCGGAGCCGAGCCCGATCACCGCCACCCGCAGCGGCGCGCCCTTGCGCTCGCGGATTGCCGTGATGGCCTGACCGATGCCGCCATCCTTGTGGTAGTAGGTGATCGGCTCGGGCTGCCCGGTCACCGGCGTGCCGTCATCGTTCTTGAATTTTTCGGCGCCGTGGATCGTGGTGCCGTGCATCAGCACGTGATACTGGCCGTTCGGCGTCACCACGATTTTGTGGACGCCGAAGAAGCTGCGCACGGTTTCCACCCGCCCGTCGTCGGACGGATAGGCGCGCAGCAGCACCAGCGCCACCACGACGGTGGCAAAAATCTTCCAGCGGCTGGCGTTCAGCCCGAGCGCCAGCAGGGCCGAGAGCACCCCGATCGAGCCGATCATCCAGACACGGTGATCGTCGAGCCAGTTCATGATCTTTCCCGGAGACCAGGACGGCGCAATCAGCGCCACCGCCAGCACGGCGAGGAACGGCCAGTACCACGCGGCCCAGCGCGGCAGCCGCGCGTCGCCGCCGGGCGGCCGGCACAACGCCGCCAGCGCCAGCAGGATCGGGTATTCGGCGACCCACGAGAAGGCGAACGGCGCGATCAGCCCTGCAAATAGACCGCCGACCATGCCGCCGAACGACAGCGCGACGTAGAAGCCGGTGAGATATTTGGCCGCCGGCCGGGTGCGCGCCAGTTCGCCATGACAGGCCATCGCAATGACGAAGAAGCACAATTGATGCCCGCCAAGCGTCAGCAGCAGGTTCTGCTCACCACCGACCGCCAGCAGCACGACCACGCCGGCGATCGCCAGCGGTTGCGCCAGCAGCATCCATTTGTGCGGCAGCAGCGGTCGCGACTGAAACACCAATACCCAGGTCAACAGATACAGCGACAGCGGCAGCACCCACAGCAGGGGTGCCGCGGCCACATCGGTGGAGATATGCGCGGTGACCGCGATCAGGAGTCCCGACGGCACCGCGGCGAGAAAGATCCAGCGCGCGCGCAGCACCCATGACGGGGTCGGCGCGTCGGTGCCATTGTCGGGCATATTCAGTGCCGCGGCATTGGCCGGCGAACGCAGCAGCAAGACGCTACAAGCCGCGATCAGGACGATCAGCAAGCCATAGCCGCCAGTCCAGATCAGGTTTTGCGTGCGCAGCGTGAACATCGGCTCCAGCAGCACCGGATAGGACAACAGCGCCAGGAAGCTGCCGATATTCGAGGAGGCATAAAGAAAGTACGGATCGGGGCCGCTGGGATGGCCGGTGCGGACAAACCAGGCCTGTAGCAGCGGATTGTTGGCGGCCAGCGCGAAGAACGGCAGCCCGATCGACACCGCGAACAGGCCGAGCAGCCAGAACGCATAGCCCGATGTCGGCGGATCGCCCCATCCGCTCGAAATCGACAGCGGCAGCGTCGTCAGCGCGATCACCAGCAGCACCAGATGCACGGCCACCGGGATTGCGCGGTTGCGCAGCTGCATCAGGAAATGCGCATAGGCATAGCCGCCGAGCAGCAGCGACTGGAAGAACACCATCGCCACCGACCACACCGCCGGCGAGCCGCCGAGCCGCGGCAGCACCATTTTGGTGAACAGCGGTTGCACCGAGAACAACAACAGCGCACTGACGAAGATCGCCGCGGTATAGACGACCAGCACCAGCCGGTTCCGGGCACCGGAAACCAGGTCCGTGGCGGCGGACGGTTCAGACAGACTCATGAAAGCTCCGGCTTGGACCCGGCGGGCGCCGGCTGCGGGAATTCCGGCAGGGACGTGCCAGAGACGTGGAGTGGAGCATATGGCAACATGGCTAGCAAGGAACCGCAAAATGGTGGACTTGACGAGGCGCGGGGACCGCGCAACAGCACAGCTTAATCAAACCTTCTTGAAGCGGAC
>Ga0307516_10009050_pt1 | contig 11156 bp, 9 predicted proteins | sample 19_EM_MG_FD_203310 | JGI IMG/M metagenome (GOLD analysis project Ga0307516, IMG submission 203310) | Populus trichocarpa ectomycorrhiza microbial communities from riparian zone in the Pacific Northwest, United States - 19_EM | ecosystem: Host-associated > Plants > Roots > Unclassified | place...
CGTCCGACATGCTCGCGTTGATCACCGAGTACACCCGGCGTAAGCCCGTCAACCTGCTGGCGAAGTACCTGCCGGCGCTGCGTACCGTCGACGGGTCGGACTCGCACGCGGGCCTCGACCCCGGCTTCACCGCCGCCTGGAAGGCGGCCGCCGCCGACCCGGTCTTCCAGAAGACGCAGGAGGACGAGCGGGACCGGATGTACTTCGCTCCCGCGGTCGCCCTGGCATCGGCCGACCGGGTGCGCGCGCTCGGCCAGTTCGCCTACTACGACGCCGCCGTGATGCACGGCCAGTCCGGGCTGCGCACCATCCGCGCCGACGCGATGAGGAACGCGAAGACGCCGCAGCAGGGCGGCGACGAGACGGTGTGGCTCAACGCCTTCCTGAACGCCCGGGTCAAGGAGATGCGCACCGAGGAGGCGCACAGCGACGTGACCCGGGTCGAGACCGCGCAACGGCTGTTCCTGCGGGCCAGCAACCTGGACCTGAACGGACCGCTCAGCTGGCGCGTCTACGGCGACAGCTACACCACCCGGTGACCCCGGCTGGGCTCAGTCGGGGTCACCCGGCTTTCCCGTGTCCGGCTTCCCCGCGCCCGGCCCGGCCGGGTCCTTCTCCTTGCCCTTGCTGATCTGGATGCTCACGTAGCCGCCCTTGATGGTCTGGCCCGCGGGCGACGTGCCCGCGGCCTGGCCCTTCGGGCAACTCGACGCGGTCTCGGCGCCCGGGCCCACGGTGAAGCCGGCCTCCCGGATCTTGCTGGTCGCGTCGGCCACGCTCAGGCAGGTCACGTCCGGGATCGAGCGTTGCTCACCCTGGGCGATCTTGTCGCCGGACGGCTTCTTGAACTGGTCCTTCGGCTTGCCCTTCATGATGTCGCGCATGGTGGACATGACCGCCGGGTTCACGATGTCGTGGCTCATCCGGTACGGGTGGTTCTGGTAATCCGGGTTGACCAGGTATCCGGCGACGACGACCGAGGTCGTCCCGATGATGAGCGAGGCCGTCTTCTCGCTGTCGGTGGTGCCGGTCTTGCCGAAGATCGGGTGGCCGATGATGCCGCGGGCGGCGCGGGCGGTCCGTCCGCTGCAGCTACCGAGCTGGGCGGTGTCGCCGACCGGGCAGCGGGCCGCGTCGATCGCGGCCCGGGCCACGTCCGGCTTGGTGGCCTTCCGGCAGTTCGGCTTGCCGACGTCGAGCTTCTCGCCCTTGCTCGTGGTGATCTGCTGTACGGGCGTCGGGGCGCAGTACTTGCCGTCGGCCGCGAGCGTGGCGTACGCGTTGGCCATCTCCAGCGGTGTCGAGGCGGACACGCCGAGGGTGAAGGAGCCCCAGTCCTTGGCGTGCTTGGTGGCCATGTCCAGCTCCTGCGCCGACCGGAACCGCACGCCGAAGCGCTGGGCGACGTCGACCACCTTGTCGGCGCCGACGCTCTCCTCCAGGGGCACGAAGTACGTGTTGACCGAGGCGCCGAACCCGGTCCACATGTTGTACGGACCCTTCTCGTTCTTCGAGGAGTTCGTCGGGCAGTAGTACCCGCCGCACTCGGCCGGCCCCGTCCCGTCCCGGTAACCGGACTTGTACCGGTAGGTGGTGTTGATCGGGTACGCCAGCGGATAGCCGTTCTCCAGCGCGGCGACCATGGTGAACATCTTGAACACCGACCCGGCCTGGTATCCGGTGATGTCGCCGCCGCCGGTGAGCAGCGGGTTGGTGGTGTTCGGATAGGTGCCGCGGATGTTCTGTTCGGCCTTCTTCGGATCCGAGGACATCTTGTTGTGCGCGTCGTCCAGCTTGTAACGGCGGTTGGCGGCCAGCGCGCGGACCCGGCCGGTGCCCGGCTGGATGGCGGCGAGCAGCAGCGCGTCGCGGTTGTTGATGCTGATCTTGTCCGAGATGTTCTCCCGGGCCGCCGCCTGCGCCTTGATGTCCAGCGAGCTCTGGATCCGGTAGCCGCCGCTCTTGAGCCGCCGCTCCCGGTCGTACGGGGTCTGGCCGAACTCCGGGCGCTCCAGCCACCAGCGGTAGAAGTAGTCGCAGAAGAAGCCCCAGTGGTTGGTCTTCACGGCCGCGCACCCGTTGCCGGTGCGCTTCACGGTCCGGCCCACCTTGACCTTGACCGCGCTGGCCGCCACCGCGGGGGTGATGTAGCCGAGGTCGCGCATGTTGCCGATGATCCAGTTACGGCGTTCCAGCGCCTTGGGGTAGCCGATGGTCGTCGTCGGGTCGAAGCCGCTCGGTGCCTTCACCATGCCGGCGAGCAGGGCCGCCTGGGGGACGGTGAGGTCTTTCGGCTGCTTGGAGAAGTAGACCTGGCTGGCCGCGTAGATGCCGTACGCGCCGTTGCCGAAGGGCGCCGTGTTGAGATAGCGCTCCAGGATCTGCTGCTTGGTCAGCTCCTTCTCCAACTGCATGGCGTACTTCATCTCGGTGACCTTGCGGGTGGGTGTGTCCTCGGTGGCGTCGACGACCTCCTGCGGGGTGGTCGCCGAGTACGCCAGGGACATCTTCACCAGCTGCATGGTCAGGGTCGAGGCGCCCTGCTTGGCGCCGCCCTGGTTGTTGTTCACCAGCGCGCGGACGGAGCCCTTGAGGTCGACGCCGTTGTGCTTGTAGAACTGGTGGTCCTCGGCGGCGACGATCGCGTTCTGCATGGTGACCGCGATGTTCTTGAGCGGGACGTCGCTGCGGAACTCGTCGTAGAACACCGCGATGGGTGTCGTGTTGTCGGCCGCGAAGACCCGGGTCAGCTGCGGGGCGGTGGCCTGCTTGAGCTGGCTGGGCAGGCTCGCGAAGGCCTCGCCGCCGGCCTTGGCCGCCAGACCCGACATGGCCACGGCGGGGAAGGCGGCCGCGGCCACGGCGACTCCGGCCAGGAGGCCGCAGACCAGGAGCGAGGACACGTTCGTGACGAAGTGGTGGTCGCGTCCACGCATCAAGAAAATCCGTTCGCAGATTAGACAAAAATCAATGCCGCCCGGGTCGCCGAAACGGCCCGGGCGGCAGAGTAGCGGTTCCGCGCAATGGTGTCAGGCCTTGGTCCACTTCTGGTTCGCGGTGCCGCCGCAGTCCCAGAGTTGCAACTGGGCGCCGTTGGCGCTGTTCCACTCCGTGACGTCGACGCACCTGTTGGCCGAGACGTTCACCAGGTCGCCCGCGGCCGACAGGGTGAACCGCTGCACCGGGTTGCCGTTGCAGGTGACGAGCTGGATCGGGGTGCCGTTGGCCAGCGCGCCACCGGCCGGGTCCATGCACTTGCCCAGGCCGCGCAGCGTGCCGTCGCCGTTCGGCGTCCACTGCTGCGCGCCGCTGCCGTTGCAGTCCCAGAGCTGCAGCCGCGCGCCGTCGGCCGGGTTGCCGGACGGGATGTCGATGCAGCGGCCGCTGAAGTTCGACTTCAGCGCGCTGGCACCGGTGCCGGGCGGCGTCCCGCCGTCGGTCCACGCCGAGACGCGGACGTAGTCGACGAGCATCGTCTGCGGGAACGAGGTGCTGGCGTCCGGGTAGCCGGGCCAGTAACCGCCGACCGCCACGTTCAGGATCATGAAGAACGAGTGGTCGAAGACCCACCGGTCGCCGCCGAGGCCGGCCGGGGTGATCCGGAAGTACTCCGCGCCGTCGAGGAACCAGACGATCAGGTTGGGCGACCACTCGACCGCGTAGTTGTGGAATGCGTCACCGAGCGCGGCGCCGATCGTACGGCCGCCGCCGATGCCCTCCGCGCCGGAGTAACCGGGGCCGTGCACCGTGCCGTGGACCGTGTTCGGCTCCCTGCCGATGTTCTCCATGATGTCGATCTCGCCGGTGGTCGGCCAGTTGTTGCCGCCGAGCATCCAGAACGCCGGCCAGATGCCCTGACCCTTGGGGATCTTGATGCTGGCCTCGAAGCGCCCGTAGGTCTGTGTGAACTTGTCGGCGGTCAGGATCCGGCCGGAGGTGTACTGACAGGTGCCGTAGTGGCACTGGTAGTTGGCCGGGTTCTCCCGGCGGGCGGTGATCGCCAGGTGACCCTGCCCGTCCTGCCGGACGTTGTTCGTCGAGTTGGTGTAGTACTGCTGCTCGTTGTTGCCCCAGCCGCTGCCGCCGAGGTCGAACTTCCACTTGCTGGCGTCGATGGGGCTGTTGGCGGCGCCGTTGAACTCGTCCTGCCAGGTGATGCCGCCGATGGCGGCCTCGGCGGCGTCGTTGCGGGAGGTGGCCACGAGGCTGCTCGCGAGCGTCACGGCGACGACCGCCGCCGCGAGCAGTATGCGGTTTTTGCGCATGGGGATGTGCCTCCGGGGAGAGGTTGTTAACACTATTAGTAGTGTTTACAGATCGACCGGTGTCAGTCAAGGCAGACTGGTTCCGGAACCCCGGATAACGCGTTTGGAGTTAGATCTTCTTGAACAGCGCCGGCAGCGCGGTCGGCTCCCAGCCCGGCAGCGAGGTGTGCGTTTCCTGCACCTGGTAGCGGACGCCCTTGTAGGTGACCAGTTGCCCGGCGACGTAGTCGGTGTACGGCGCCCACTTCGTGGCGGCCGGCGCCGAGGTCGGCGGGGTCGTCGGCGGCGTGGTGGGGGCCGGCGGGGTCGTCGGCTCGGTGGCGGGCGGCTCGGTCGCTGACGGCTCGCTGCTGGGTGACTCGCTGGTGGGCGGCTCGGTGGTGGGATCGGTCGCGGGCGGGCTCGTCGGCTCGGTGGCGGGCGGCTGGGTCGGCTCCGTCGAGGCGTCGGCCCCGGAGAAGTTGATCGAGTCGACGGTCATCCGCCCCGGGAGGTCGGCCCGGTCGCGACCGTTGGTCACGGCCAGGCTCACCGCGAGCTTGAACGGCTGGCTGGGGTCGAAGCTCGCCGGCGCCTGCTGGCCGAACTGGCCGACCCGCTGGTCGACCCGCCGGTCGACCTGCTGGCCGTCGACGGAGAGCTCCACCTCGCCGGGCGTCCAGTCCACCGCGTACGTGTGGAAGTCGCCGTCGGCGACCGGCTCGGCGAGCAGGTTCAGCGTGCCGGCGTTCGGCTGGCCGACGCCGACGAGTTCCACCGCGGGCTGCAGGCCCCCGCCCTCGGGCGCCTTGACCCGGGCCTCGACGTGGCCGGAGGAGCCGCGCAGCGTTCCCTTGCTGAACAGGCGCGCCGTGGAGAACGCGTTCCGCTCCTCTTCGCGCAGGACGATCTCGAGGTTGCCCTCGCCGTCCAGCCGGACGTTGCGGGTGTTCTGGCTGAACTGCATGCCGAAGCCGACCCGATCGGTGCGCAGACCCCACTTCGCCGGGTCGACCGTGCTGCCGCGCGCGCCGTTGAAGTCGTCGGCGAAGGCGGGCAGCGACTGGCTCTGGCGGCCGTCGTTGCTGCGGTTGCGCTCCGCGGCGTCCGCGCTGTCGTTGCGGGTCGGCAGCCAGATGGCAGTCGCCAGTCCGGCGGTTGCGACCACGAATGCGACGACGAATCGGGGGCGCAGCCACGAGGGCCGTTGCGGCGCGCTGTGTCGCGGCACGAGAAACCTCCGGGGGGCGATGAATCTGACGCGTCAGGAGAGACTTAAGAAGATCCGGGACCAAAGGTCAAGCCGTCGCGGAAGAAAACAAGAAAGATTCATCATTCCGGCCCGGTGCGACTCGAAATGCGCACCGCCGTACCGCCGGGTCCGGTTTTGATCTCACACGTGTCGGTCAGTTCCCGGACCAGCCAAAGACCCCAGCCGCCCGGTTCGTCCGGCGCGGGGCGATGCGGGCTGACCGGGTCCAGGCCGGCGCCGCGATCGCTCACCTCGCAGACAACCGTGCCGTTGTCGGACCAGACGGTGAGCTGACCGGTGCCGCCACCGTGCCGCACGGCATTGGTGAGCAATTCGTTGACGGCGACCACGAAATCCGCCAGCCGCTCGCCGGTTAGTCCGGCCTCGGCGGCCCGGGCCGTGACCGTGTGCCGCAGCGCGGTGACCCGGCTACGGTCGAACTGCTCGAAGATCAACGGTTCCGTACCGATGCCTCCGACGGTAGGCGACGTCTGATCATTCCGCTGGATGAGCCGGTCTGTGCGATTGTCGGGGACATGGCGCAATCGAGTGGGCTGCAGAACCCGTTGTGGCGTGCGATCGCGGTGTACCGGATCGCCGCGCTCGTCTACGTGACGGTGCTCGTGGTCCGGAATGTCGGTGCCTACGAGCGGCCGATGCTGGCCTGGCCGGTGCTCGCGGCGACGGCGGCGTGGACCGTCTTCACCACGTACGCCTATGCCGTGCCGGCCCGGCGCCGGCCCCCGCTGCTCGTGGCCGACCTGCTGATCACCATGGCCGTGATGGCCGCCAGCCTCCCGGTGGTCGGCCGGTACGCGCTCGAGCAGGGAAAGCCGACCCTGGCCGTGGCCTGGCACGTCGCCCCGGTCATCGCCTGGGCCGTGGCCGGCGGCCGGCGCTGGGGCATCGCGGCGGCGCTCGCCATGGGGGCCACGGACCTGATTGTGCGGGCGCATTACGACCAGGCGGCCTTCACCGGCACAGTGCTGATGGTGCTCGCGGCCACGGCGGTCGGTTACCTCGTCGGCGTCGCCGAGGTGTCCCAGCAACGCCTGGAGCGAGCCATCCAGATGGAGGCCACGATCCGCGAGCGGGAACGGCTGGCCCGCGACATCCACGACTCGGTGCTGCAGGTGCTCGCCCTGGTCAAGCGGCGCGGCGCCGGCCTGGACGGGGAGGCAGGCGAGCTGGCCCGGCTGGCCGGCGAGCAGGAGGCGGCGCTGCGCACGCTGGTCACCGGCCGCACCGCGGAGCCGGTCGACGAGCACGCCGAGGTGGACCTGATCGCGTTGCTCGACCCGTACGCGTCGGCCACGGTGTCGGTCGCCTCCCCGGCCGGGGCGGTCCGGCTGCCCTCCCGGGTGGCCGGCGAGCTCGCGGCCGCCGTGGGCGCCGCCCTGGACAACGTGGTGCGCCACTGCGAGCCGGGCACCAAGGCCTGGGTGCTGGTCGAGGACGAACCCGCCGAGGTGACCGTGAGCGTGCGCGACGAGGGCTGCGGTGTGGCGCCCGAGCGGTTCGCCCAGGCCGAGGAGCAGGGGCGGCTCGGTGTCGCCCAGTCCATCCGCGGCCGCATCACCGACCTGCGCGGCACCGTCCGGATCACCTCGGCCCCGGGGCAGGGCACCGAGGTGGAACTCACCGTGCCGCGCACCTCGATAGGCTGAGCCCGTGACAGAGCCACCCAGGACCCGGGTCATGGTCGTCGACGATCATCCGATGTGGCGCGAGGGCGTCAGCCGCGACCTGACCGCGGCCGGCTACGACGTGGTCGCCACGTCCGGAGAGGGCCGGCAGGCGGTACGGATCGCCGCGGCGGCACGCCCCGACGTGGTGATCCTCGACCTGCAGCTACCGGACGTGTCCGGCGTCGAGGTCATCAATGGGCTGCTGGAGGCGGTGCCCGGCGTACGGGTGCTGATGCTCTCGGCCAGCGGCGAGCAGCAGAGCGTGCTCGACGCGGTGAAGGCCGGCGCAAGCGGTTACCTGCTGAAGTCGGCCGCCCAGGCGGAGTTCCTGGACGCGGTCGGCCGCACCGCCGCCGGCGACACGGTCTTCACAGCGGGGCTGGCGGGACTGGTGCTGGGCGAGTTCCGCCGGCTGGCGGTCGAGCCACCGGCCGCGGACGGGATGACACCGAAGCTGACCGAGCGGGAGACCGAGGTGCTGCGGCTGGTGGCCAAGGGCCTGTCGTACCGGCAGATCGCCGACCGGCTCGTCCTCAGCCACCGCACCGTGCAAAACCACGTGCAGAACACGCTCGGCAAGCTCCAGCTGCACAACCGGGTCGAGCTGACCCGGTATGCGATCGAGCAGGGCCTGGACTAGCGGTAGTCCGGGGCGTTCGTCTCGTGCATGGCCAGCTCCTCGGCGCTGGCGCCACCACCGGCCGCGCCGGCGTCGTAGGCGATGCTGTCCGCCTCGTCGTCGTTGACGGAGCCGTCGTCGGTGTCCACGAGCCGGCCCACCGGCTGCGGGTCGTCGGCGTCGAGCTGGCCGTCGTCGTAGAGCGACACCGCGGAGTCCGGGTCCGAGGTCGGGCTCGCGCCCCACACGTCCGCGTCGAACTGGCGCTGCTCGGAGGAGTCGACGGTCTCGTCGATCGGGTCCCGGCCGGGCGGCAGCGGGTCCTCGGCGCCGACGTCGGGCTCCTCCTGGCGCAGCCGGTAGTCGAGCGGTTCGCCCTGGCGGGCCTCCTCGGCGGTGTCGCCGTAGCGGTTGGAACCGCCCGGGCCGACACCCGCGAGCGCGGCCGGATCGGCCCCGTCGGCCCACCGGGGGCTTTCCACCGAGTCGTACGCGTTCGAGTCGTCGTCCGCGGTCTCGGGCAGCCCGGCGGCCTCGGGATCGGACACCTCGGTCGGGTAGTCGTTGTCTCGCATGTCCCGCAACCTACCCACGGGCCTGGCCAGCCATGCCTGTGCCGGAAACCTGGCTGGCGGCGGGGTGGTCAGACGGGGGGTCTTCAGTCCGGTCAAGGGTGGTGGCGGGGTGGTTGGACGGGGGGTCCAGGACCGCCCAGACCACCTTGCCGTCGCCGAGCAGCAGGCTGCCCCAGCGCTGCGCCACGGAATCGATCAGCAGCAGGCCGCGCCCGCCGTACGAGGTGACCGGCACCGGGCTGCCGGCGAAGCGCGGCACGTAGGTGGACCGGTCGCGGACGGCCACCGCCACGCCCTCGCCGCGCAGGGCGAGCAGGACCGTCATCGGCGTGCGCGCGTGCGCGACGACGTTGTTGACCATCTCGGTGACCACGATGCAGGCCGGCCCCGCCAGCTCGGGCAGGTCCCAGCGGCCGCACGCCTCGGTGACCAGCTCGCGCGAGCGCCGGGCCGCGCCGACGACCGGCTCCAGGGCGGTCCGCAGGAAGTGCCGGGGCTCGGGGGCGCCGAGAGCGGCGAAGGCCTCCTCGGGAACCGGCCAGGCCGGCAGGCCGGCGTCGTGCCAGGCCGCCGCGTCCGGGCCGGCGGCCAGCAGGAGGTGGCAGCCCGGCCAGTCGGCGGCGTCGCGGGCGACCTCCCGCAGGACACCGACCGCGGCGGGATCGCCGACGGTGAGTTGCCGTACGTCGACGACAACGGCCTCGGGCTGCCCGGCGAGCAGATCGAGCAGGCCCGTCCGGATGCTGGGGGCGGTGGCGGCGTCGAGCACCCCGGTCAACCGGAAGACCGGATAGGCCTGCCCGCCGTCCACCTGGTGTCGGACCTCGCTCGGCATGATCGCTCCATTGTGCCTAACGCGTGTGGGATTCGCATTCCGGCAGGCGACCGTCCCCGTGTGCGCGTTTTCGGGCTGTCTGCACCATATGGGCAGAAGGTTATCTCCTGGTGTACCCCGTGAGCGCTGGCTCAAGCACGTTTACCGGCCGGCGGGGTGCAGCCGCGCACCGGCTGCACCTTTATCTGCCGGCGGGGTGCGGCCGCGCGTCGTCCGCGCACCGGCTGCACCTCTATCTGCCGGCGGGGTGCAACCGCGCACCGTCCGCGCGCCGGCCCGCGGTGGAGCGTGCCGTTGCGTGGTGGTGCTGCGGCTCGGCGTAGCGGGTCATCGCGATCACCGCGCCCAGGGTCACCACGAAGCCGACCGCGGCCAGCCACTCCCGGCCCGGATGGATCCGGTCACCGAGCAACAGCAGCCCCACGATCGCCGCGGGCACCGCGCCGGCGGCGTCCATCGCGGCCACCGCAGCCGTGGTCGAGCCGCGCTGCATGGCCAGGCCGAGCAGCAGTTGCCCGACGAGCGAGTGGGCAACCAGCAGATACAGCAGGGGATTGCTGCAGTAACCCGCGAACGACTGCTCGACGGCCAGCGGACGCGCCGCGATGGCCGCCGCGGAGAAGGCGATCCCGGCCAGCGAGCCGAGCGCGACCGAGCCGAGCGCGCCGTGCAGCCGCACCGCGAAGAAGCCCACCACGGCGATGACCGCCAGGGCCACGGCCAGGCCCACCACCCCGGCCGTGCCGAGCAGACGCGAATGCGCCGGCTGAGCGGACAGGACCAGGGCAGTGATGCCGCCCAGCAGCAGCACGAGCAGGGCGACCTCGGCGACGGGCAGGGTCCACTTCAGCACCAGAACGCCGAGCAGCGCCGTGACGCCGAGCCCGGCGGCGACGCTGGCCTGCACGAGGAACAGCGGCAGGTCACGGCGAGCGACGAAGGCCAGCACAAAACCCAAGACCTGACAGAACAACCCGAGCAGATACGTACGGTGACAGGCCAGGCGCACCAGCAGCTGTGGGTCGAAAGTGTGATGCACACTCGTCCGTGCCGCGGCCATCGACTGCAGCAGGTTGGCGACCCCGTACGCGGCAATCATCGCTGCGAGGTAGAACCAGCCCGACGACATCACCCGGCGAGAATAGACCAGCTTCGGCGGGCCTAGGAGACTAACGGTGCGTCAGGAGACCCCGGCGGCCAGCCGGCCGAGGATTTCCTCGTGCAAGTGACCGTTGGTAGCGATGGCGCTGCCGTTGCCCGGCGCCCGCTCACCCGCGAGGTCGGTGAAGACCCCGCCGGCCTCGGTGACGATCGGGATCAGGGCGGCCACGTCCCACAGCGACAGCTCAGGCTCGACCATGACGTCCACGGCCCCCTCGGCAAGCAGCATGTAGCCGTAGAAGTCGCCGTAGGCCCGGCTGCGCCAGGAATCGCGCATGATCCCCAGCATCGGGTCGAGCCGGCCGGCCTCCTCCCAGCTCGGCAGGCTGGCGTAGCAGAAGCTGGCGTCCCCGATCTTGCGAACGGCGGAGACGGAGATCCGGGTGGCGGACCGCTGGTGCTTGCCCGCGTACGCCCCGTGGCCGAGCGCGCCCCACCAGCGGCGCCCCAGCGCAGGCGCGGAGACCAGCCCGGCGACCGGCCGCTCGCCCTCCATCAGGGCGATCAGGGTGCCCCAGATGGGCACGCCGCGAATAAAATTCTTGGTGCCGTCGATCGGGTCGATAACCCAGTGCCGGTTGCCCTGCCCGGCGGGCGGGGTGGACATGCCGAACTCCTCACCAAGCACCCCGTCGCGCGGACGCGCCCGGGCCAGCGTGGCGCGGATCGCCTGCTCGACCGCGGTGTCGGCGTCCGAGACCGGGGTGAGATCCGGCTTGGACTCGACGTGCAGGTCCAGGGCCCGGAACCGGGCCACGGAGATCGAGTCGGCGGTGTCGGCG